>Ga0209023_10006419_pt1 | contig 12404 bp, 12 predicted proteins | sample LakOneMetagenome_FD_187468 | JGI IMG/M metagenome (GOLD analysis project Ga0209023, IMG submission 187468) | Freshwater and sediment microbial communities from Lake Erie, Canada (SPAdes) (version 2) | ecosystem: Environmental > Aquatic > Freshwater > Lentic | place: Lake Erie, Canada... | reverse complement strand
TGGGAGGCTGTCGATCGCTACGCGGGCGCGGGCCTGCGCCATGTGCTGTGTACCGATATCGAGCGCGACGGCGCGCTCGGCGGCGCGAACGTGGCGCTGTACCGGATCGCCGCGCAACGCTACCCGGCGCTGCATTGGCAGGCCTCCGGCGGAGTCGCCGGCATCGACGACCTGCGCGCGCTCGAAGCCGTCGGCGCGGCGGCCGCCATCAGCGGCACGGCGCTGCTCGAGAATCGAATGCCGCTGGAGGATTTGCAGCCATTCTTGCGCGCCGCATAATCCCCTGCCTCGATGTGGACGACGGCCAGGTCGTCAAGGGCGTGCGCTTCCGCAACCACCGCGTGGTCGGCGACATCGTCGAGCTGGCGCGCCGCTACCGCGAGGCCGGCGCCGACGAACTCGTGTTCTACGACATCACGGCCAGTCCCGGGCAGCGCAGCGTCGATCGCGGCTGGGTCGCGGCGGTGGCGCGCGAGCTGGATATCCCGTTCTGCGTCGCCGGCGGAATCGACAGCGTCGCGGGAGCCGAGGCGGTGCTGGCCGCGGGCGCCGACAAGATCTCGGTGAACTCGCCGGCGCTGCGCCGCCCGCAATTGATCGACGAACTGGCGCGGCGTTTTGGCTCGCAGTGCGTGGTCGTGGGCATCGACAGCCTTTCTGAGCACGGCCAGTATCGCGCGCAACTGTTCTCCGGCGACGCCCGGCGCACTGGCGACAGCGGACGCGCCACGTTTGCCTGGCTCGAGGAAGCCCAGCGGCGCGGCGCCGGGGAGATCGTGCTCAATTGCATGAACTCCGACGGTGTTCGCACCGGCTACGACATCGATCAGCTGCGAGCGGCGCGCGAGCGCTGCGCGGTGCCGCTGGTCGCATCCGGCGGCGCCGGGAACGCCGCGCACTTCGTGGCGGTCTTCAAGGAGGCAGGGGTCGACGCGGCGCTCGCCGCCAGCGTGTTTCATTCGGGCGAGCTCGATATCGCGACGTTGAAGACCGTGCTGCGCACGCAAGGCATCGAGGTACGCACATGATCATACAGGCGGCGGATGTTGAATCGCTGGCGTGGGACAAGCAGCAGGGACTGCTGCCCGCGATCGTGCAGCATGCCGACAGTGGCGCCGTATTGATGCTGGCGTACATGGATCGTGAAGCGCTGCGCGCCACGCTCGAACGCGGCGTCGCCGTTTTCTACAGCCGCTCCCGCCAGCAGTTGTGGGAAAAGGGCGAGACCTCGGGCAACACGCTGCGCGTCACCGGCATCCACTGCGATTGCGACCGTGACACGCTGCTGTTGACCGCGATCCCGTCCGGACCGGTCTGCCACGAGGGCACCGCCACCTGCTTCGATGACGAGGCGGCCAATGAATTCGCGCAGCTGTCATTCCTGCCGGAACTCGAGCGCATCATCGACACCCGGATCGCCAGCAACGATCCTGAAGGCAGCTACACCGCAACGCTGCATGCGAAAGGCCCGCGACATGTGGCGCAGAAGGTCGGCGAGGAAGGCCTCGAGGTCGCACTCGCCGCGGTCGGCGAATCCGGGGAGCGCCTGGTCAGCGAGGCGGCCGACCTGCTGTTCCACCTGCTGGTGCTGCTGCGCGGGCGTGGCCTCGGGCTTCGCGAGATCGCAGCCGAGCTCCGCGCCCGGCACGCGCATTCTGTCAACTCAAGGCGGGACGATGCGCGCCGTTAACCGCTTGTCATGGTACCCGTGCCCTCCATCGCGCAGGCCCTGCTGCGTCCGCAGCGCGCTCGCGCGCGGCGGGCCCAGTCATGGGCGCTGCTGGCCGGGGTCCTGGCCGCCCTCGGCGCCGCGGACTCCAGCGCGCAGCTTCGCGCCGGCGCGGTGCTCGGTGTCAGCGCCACGGTCAGTCCGGTTGCGCGCATCGAGCTCGCGGCGCCCGCGCCGCTGGCGATCAGCGCCGCCGACGTCGTGCGCGGCTATGTCGATGCGCCCCAGGCCCTGCGCGTGCGCGTATTCAGCAACAGCCGCGCCGGTTTCGTGCTCGACGTCGCCACGCAGAACCCCTGGTTCACGGCGGTTGCGATCGATGGGCTGGATGGCAGCGTGACGCTCGGCGCCGAGGGCGGCGCGATCGTGCAGCGCTGGCCAGGCGCCACTTCTCGCGCCCTGGCGCTGCATGTGCGCTTCCAGCTCGCCGCCGGACTGGAGCCGGGGCTGTACGCGTGGCCGCTGCAGTTACGGGCACGACCGCTGTAGTGATTCAGCGGCGCGCGCGTCGCCGTTCCGGCCCGGTCAATAGGTGATCGTCACGACAATCGTGTCGGTGTAGCTGCCGGCGGCCACGTCCTGCCCGGCCGGAATACGCCCATAGATCGTGCCGCTTGCCGTGCCGGTCGGGTTCGTCGGCGTGAGGTTCAGCGTGGCCCCGCCCGTCGCCGATCCGCCGGTGCCGTTGCCGCGGACCGATGTGTACGCCGCGTCAAAGTACAGGTTGTAGTTCAACACGTTCGCGCCTGACAACATCTTGCGCGTCGCGTACGTGCCGCTCGCGCCGGTGCTGTAGCTCGAGACCAGGTTTACCGTCGTCGAGCCGCCGCTCAGCAGCGTGCAGGTCACCTGCACGGTGCCATTCGCAAACGTCGGCGTCGCGCTGAGCGGGTTGTAGATGCCGAATGCGGTGCTGGTCGAACTCGCCGTGCAACTCACTGCCGCGCCGGCCCAAGCCGGCAGCAGCGCCGTGCAGATGGCCAGGCAGGACAGCATGCGCACGTGCGCCGGTTTGCGCGCGGTCATGGCTGCTGCTCCGGCCCGGCTTGCGGACGGCAGGTCACGGTACCCATGTCTGGCAGCGGGTCATTGTCCGGGGGCGGATCGAGCCGGAATGCGCACCCTCCGCCGCTCCATTCCGCGGTGCCCGCCGTGCCATGGTCGTAGCCGGTTACGTACGTCACGCCGTCGTAGGTTACCGGAAAGGTCGCATTCATGAAGTGCACCGTCGCGCCGGCGGGAACGGGAGACGAGTCGGGCGTAATGAGCCTGAATGTGCCACCGCGCACGCGCTCGACCGGAAATTTGACGACGACGCCGCTCCGATACCGCGGCGTGACCGTCAGCGTACGCGCGGCAATATTGGTGTCGAGCGGCAATTCCACCGGTTCGATGTTGACACGATTCGCTTCGTAGGGAAGCAGGTCCGGCAGCAATGCGTGGCCCTGTGCGTCGGTGTGCGCGATCAACTGGTGGTCGAGGTACACGGGCACATCCGGGATGCCGGCGACGTCGACCACCGCGAAACTGCCGTTCACCTGCCGCGCGGCGCGGACATCGCCGCCGAGCCACGTGGCCGCGCCGCTCCAGAATGCGCTCGCGCCGCTGACGCCGTGGTTGCGCGCGGCCAGCAGCTCGAGATCGCCGACGTTCCACTGCTCGCGCAGTTCGCCGTCGTAGTTGCCGCGCGTCGAGCCGCCGATTCGCCAGCCCACGCCGGGTCCGCGCGGCGGATTCTGGATGTAGGTTGCATAGAGCTCATTGTCCGGCGCGCCCTCGCCGCTGCCGCCGTTCGCAGTGACAATCGCCGCGCGCCGTTCGGCCAGTGCGATCGTGAAACCGAGGAAAATGCTCTTCCCGGTCATGCCGCCCTGCCGGCTGTGCGTCGCCGTCAGGTTGAACGCCCCGCGATCGGTGAGGCTGCGCGTGTACGTGAGGCTCGCAGTCTGGTCAGTCGGCAACGTCGAGAACGTCTGCCGCACGATGACCGCCGAGAGCGAACCGAAGCGCTGCATGTTCACGCCAACCTGTGCGAGGTCGCGCCGGCGAAATTGCAGCGCGGCGACCTCCGCGGACGAAATCTGCCGGTAGCCCTCGCTGGCCACGGCCGTGCTGGCGGCGAAGCTCAGGCGCGCGCCCTGCCGTTCGAGGCCGATGCCGTACAGCGAACCGGAGGTGCCGGGGCCGCCGCCGGCCGCCGCGGTGAAATTCAGCACGGCCAGGTGCCCGAGCGCAACGGCACCGGCGGCGCCGGCCGCATGGGCCTTGTTGTCGAGGAATTCCGCGTGCGCCTCGAGCGTCAGCGAATCATTGAATCCGTGGCGGAAGCTGCCGGTGCCCATGGTCTCGCCGTAGTGGGCGCTCGCGCTCGTGTAGTCGCGGCGCACTTTTCCAAGATCGACCTCGTATTGGTTGAGTCCGGGCGCGAGCAGCTGCAGGCTGGAGTAGAACGGCTGCGTCACCTGTTGCTCGCGGCCGAGCGCGTCACGCACGACGACGCTGACCTGCCCGGCGCCGGTCACGACCGGAAGCTGGTCAATGATGAACGGGCCCGGTGGCAGCGTCGAAGTCGACACTTTCTGGTTGTTGACGTAGACATCGACGGTAGAGGGCACGAGCGCAGTGCCCGACGCCGTCAGCAACGGCGCGGTGATGAGGTCGGGTCGCAGCGAGAAGTTGCGGCCCCAGCCGATGCCGGCAAAGCGCACGGCGCTGCCCCAAGTGCTGCCGTCGCTGATCGCATCGCCGATCGTCAGGCGCTCGATGCGCGATGGGAAATCCATCGTGAAACTGGAATCCAGGCGCACCGCCTGCTCCTGTCCGTTGAACGAGCGCACGACGCCGGAATTCAGCAGCACGCCGTGCGCGGCGAATGCGCCGAGCTCGGCGTACGCGCCGGTCAGGTTCTCGCCTGCGACGCGCTGCGCAGACAGCTGATAGTTCAGGAAGGCGCCAGGGCTCGCGCCCAGCGCGGAAGGCTCGGCGGTCGTGGCGGCACTCACGCGCGTGGCGGCAAAGGCCGTCGGACCAGCGGTGACTTGCACCGACTGCGCCGACTCATCGAGTTCGACAGTGACGCCGGGCAGGGAAGCGAGCGGCAGGTAGCGCCTTCCTGAGTGCGTGATGCCATTGACGGAAGGCGTCAGCAAGCGCAGTCGCGGAAAATCCGCGGCGTCCAGCCACAGCGCACCGCTGGCATCGCGCAGCACGACCAGCGTTTCGCCTTGCGGCTGGCTGTTCACGCTGACGTTCATGACCGACTCGCGGTAGCCGTCATCGGGCGGCGGCGCCATGTCGGCGCGAGCAACGGCAAGAGCGCCGAGCAGGCACAGGGCCCAGACTACGTTAAACCGCCGCAGGGAGAACTTGGGATGTGGGCACATCGCGCGCGCCCGAAATCAACCGCCGGCGAAGGCGACATCGGCCTTGAAATCACCCTGGTCGCTGGCACCCTCGATGCGGATGGCGGCGTCATGCGCGACACCCGCGGGCGGCGCGATCTTCCAGGTCACGGTGCTGCCGGGCAGTACATAGCGGCTGACCACGCCGCGCGCCAGGGCTTCGCTGCCTGCGAAATGCAGCGTGAAGTCGCTGACCTGCTGGTGCGTCAGGCCCTCGTTGGTGGCGCTCACTGAAAGCCCGCCGTCGGCAAGCCAGTGCGCGCTCCAGCGCAGTTGTGCGGCGGAAGCGCTTGCCGCCTTGACGAACACCGGGATGCTCAGGCGCAACGCCACCCGCAGGCCGGTGAAGTTCTTGTCGGCCGGCTGCGGCACTTCCGCCAGCAGCAGGCGATAGTCGAGTTCGCGCGTCGCGTCCGGGTCGCGCCGCAGAGCGACTCGGATGATCTGCTCGCCATTCGGAGGCAACGTGAATACCGGCGGTGTCGCCAGCAATTCTCGCGTCGGCGCGTTCGCCTCCTCGCCGCCTGCCTGTGTCCAGTTGAGCGTGGACACCTGCACGACCAGCGGCGCCGCGTCATCGTTGTGCACGGTGAGCACCGCGGTGCGCTCGGAGCCCGAAAGCTCGACCCGCACCGGCGCAATGCTGAATGTGCCCGCGGCGGCCGGACCGGCCGCCGCGAGCATCAGCATCCACGCCGTGACAGGACCGGCCATCGCTGGCCGCCGTTCGCTAGCGGATCTCAAGGTGCACTTCGATCAGTGGATCAATACGTGACCGTCACGTTGATCAGGTCGGAGTAGGCGCCCGTCGAGACACCCTGGTTCGTGGCGTTGTCCGGCAGGTTGCCGAACACCGTCACGGCCACCGCCGTCGCGAGGCCCGTGCCGGAGCCCGGCACCGTGGCGCCGGTCGTGCCGTCACCGAACACCGTGGCGAACGCGGCCGTGGTGTATAGGTTGTACTGCAGCGTGTCGGTGCCGTTGGTCATCAGGCGCTGCGTGATCGTGCCACCGGTGGTCGAGCCGCCGTTGAGCGCCACGGTGAAGCCCGTGCCCTTCGTGCACTTCACGTTGACCGTGGTGTTGGCCGACAACGCGCCCGCGCCGGGCGTGTAGTTGCCGAAGCCGAGCGGATTGGCCGCCACGGAGCAGGTCTTGAGGACCGTCGCCGTGACGCCGAAGCTCGTGGTGGCGGTCAACGCGCTGGCGCTGCCAGCGGCAGCCAGGGCCGTCGCGGCCATCGTTGCAGTGAGAATCTTGCGCATGAGCACTCCTTGAGAAACCCGTTACTGGATGACTTGCCTAGAGCAACGGGCCCTTGCAGGCCCGTCGTGGAGTGAATTCTTGCGATATGACACACAACCGGTGTGACGCCGGTCGCATTTGCGTCAATGTGGGCTCAAGTCCGGCGCCAATCTGCCGACGGCCCCGCACTTTTTCAGAGGACCAATTCCACCGCCGGCGGGCGCAGGTTGTAGCTGGAACTCATCGCCCGTCCGTAGGCACCGGCATTCGCGATCAGCAGCACGTCGTTCTCGAACGTCGGCGGCAGCAAGCGGTCGTGCCCGAGCACGTCGGCCGATTCGCAGATCGGCCCGACGACGTTGACCATTTCGGTGGCCGCCTCGTCGAGCCGCGTCAGGTTGACGATCTCGTGCCAGGCGCCGTACAGCGCCGGGCGGATCAGCGAGTTCATGCCGGTGGCGACGCCGACGTAGCGCACGTCTTCCTTGGTCTTCGTCTGCGTGACGCGCGCCAGCAGCACGCCGGCCGCCGACACGACGTAGCGGCCTGGTTCGAGCCAGAGCTCGATGTGCGGCGCCTGCGCGCGCACCGCCCCGAGCGAGGCATCGAATTTCGCCAGCTCGAGCGCCGCCTGTTCGCGCCGTTCCGGCACGCCGAGCCCGCCGCCGATGTTGATGATGCGCACGTCCGCAAAGCGCCGCGCGGCGGTGAAGAGGATCTCCGCCGTCTCGATCCAGCTGGCGATGTCGAACACACCGCTCCCGGTGTGCGCGTGCAGTCCGATGATGCGGCAGCCCGCGGCCTGCGCCAGCCGGATCACCTCGGGCAGTTCCGCGAGCGGCACGCCGAACTTGCTGTTCACGCCGGCGGTGCGCACGTGATGGTGGTGGCCGCGGCCGGTGCCGGTGTCGACGCGCAGCAGCACTTCGCGCTTCGCGAACAACTGCGGCCAAGCCTGCAACACGTAGAGATTGTCGATCGTGAGGATGACGCCGCGCTCGAAAGCCCATGCGTACTCGTCGCGCGCGGCAAAATTCGGCGTGAACAGGATGCGCCGTGAATCGATGCCCGGCACCGAAGCGAACACGTGCTCGAGTTCGCCGCGCGACACGCACTCGAAACCCACGCCAGTCTTCTCGATGATGCGCAGCAGTTCGGCGTTGGGGTTGGCCTTCATCGCGTAGAACACCTGCGCGAATGACTTCAGCGCATGCAGATCCCGCGCCGCGGCGCGCACACCTTCGCCGTCATAGACATAGGCACAGTCATGGTCGGCCGCCACGCGCAGCAGGTCGGCGCGGCGCGCATACCACCACGGCTGCGGCAGCGATTCGCTCCGCTTCGTGACGCCGTAGAGATCGGCCCAGGTGGGCCCAAGCACCGTGTCGCCGGGCACCGGCTTGATCAGCAGGTCATGCAGCCCCTGCACCAATCGATCGCCCTGCACTTCATCGACGACAAACGTGAAGTTCAGGTCGTTCGCGGCCTGGCTGACCATGTAGATGCGCTGGTCGGTGAACAGTTCGAAGGCGGCGCCGAGCTGGTGCAGGATCGCGCGGATATTGCGGCCGACGAGGCTCACCTGCGCGCAGGGTCCGATCACCTGCACGCGGCACAACAGGTTCAGGTCCGCGACCAGCGCATCGAGCGCCGCCTGCTCGAGATTGTTCGCGGAGGGGTCGAGCGAAACGGTGACGCTGGTTTCGGATGTCGAGACCTGGTCCACCGACATGCCGTGCTGCCGGAAGATGCGGAACGCATCGGCCAGGAAGCCGACTTCGTGCCACATGCCCGGGCTCTCGAGCGAGAGCAGCACGATGCCCTTCTTGATGCCGACGGCCTTGACCTGCGCCGTGCCATCGCCACCGCTGGCGCTGACGTGAGTGCCCTCCAGTTGCGGCGTCTGCGTCGCGTAGATCCACACCGGAATCTGCGCCACGCGCGCCGGCATGATGCAGCGCGGATGCAGCACCTTGGCCCCGCTGCTCGCGATCTCCTGCGCCTCGTCGTAGTGCAGCGCGCGCAACAGGCGCGCCGCGGGCATCGTGCGCGGATTCGCGCTGAACATGCCCGGCACGTCGGTCCAGATTTCAAGGCGCTGCGCACGCAGCTTGGCCGCGAAGTAGGAACCCGAAGTGTCGGAACCGCCGCGCCCCAGCAACACCGTGTCACCGACGGCGTTGCCGGCGATGAAACCCTGCGTCAGCACGACGGGCTTGAGCTGCTCCAGCCGCGCGCGCAGCGCGGGATCGGTCGAGAAATCGCAGGTAGCGGACAGGAATTGCGCCGACGCCGGCGCGTTGGCGCGCGGCATGGACTTCAAGCCGTTGCGCGCGTCCCACCAGTCACAGGCGATGCCCTGTGCGTTGAGGAAACGCGCGCCCAGTTCGGTGGCCAGCAATTCGCCGCAGGCCATGATGCGCGCGCGGTCTCGATCGTTGACCGCACCCTGGCGCGCCACGGCATCGAGCATCGTCGCGAGCCCCGAGAGCTGCTGCTCGAATTCGGACGAGCTGCCGATGCCCAGTTCCTCGGCGAGGCTCCGATGGCGCTCCTCGAACGCCGTGAGTAGCGGCGCGTGCGTGCCGATCAGCGCAGCGGTGATGAGCTTCTCGAGGCTGTCAGTGGCGCCGCTCAGCGCGGAATGCACGATGAGCACGCGCGCACCGGTCTCGCGTCGGGCCCGCACGACCGCGGCGATGTTGCGCCAGTTGGAAAGGGTGGAAACGCTCGTGCCGCCGAATTTCAGCACGATCCAATCGGCGGCTGCCCCTGAACTCATCGACGGGGCCGGGCTATTCTTCGTCGAACAGTTCGCGCAGGTCTTTCTCGAGCTTGCGGTCGGCGAGCACTTCTTCCAGCTTGCTCCACGCCGCCTTGCCTTTCTTGCCCTGGGTGCGCACGCGCTTGTCGACGCGCGCGAGCAGGCCGTCGTAATCGGTGCTGTCTTCGGCCTCGGCTACGAATTCTTCGTCGATATCGAAATTTTCACTATCGCGCTCAGGCATGGCGTTTCTTGGAAAATAGCTTTACGGATCAGCAGGTTAAGCGGAAGTTTGGTATCACGGGGACGGCGAACTATAGCTGATTTGCGCAGCTATTCAACTCCGACTCAAAAAGCTGGAAAAGGTGCCCCTCAGGGGTGAGCCGCTGCCGGCCCGGTGGCCGCCGGCGCGGTGGCAGGCGGCCCGGCCGAAGACTCCACCGGCGCCACGGGTTCCTCCGCGGCCAGTCCGACGGTCGCCAGCACGCCATCGGCCCGCGCCAGCACCTCGCGCGCGTAGTCCCAGTGGATGGCAACCGTGCTGTCGCCCACCGCCTCGCGCAGCAGCTCGGCGAACTTCTCCACGTCCGGCTCGTAGCTCTGCCCCTGGGCGTCGACCGGCGGATGTGCCTCGAGCAGCAGCTCGCCATCGACCCAGGCGACCTTCACCGGCTCATTGACGATCGTGACCTGGGTTCCCACCGGGATCATGTCGTACAGCACGTCGATGTCTTCCGGATACATGCGGATGCAGCCGTGCGTCACGGCCAGCCCGACCGCGATCGGATTGTTCGTGCCGTGGATCAGGTACGTGCCCTGGCCCGCCGCGAGCCGCAACGCGCGATCGCCGAGCGGATTGGCCGGCCCCGGCGGCACGCGCGCGGGCAGGATGTCGCCATCCTTGGCGTGTTCGGCGCGCACTGACGCGGTCGGCGTCCACCATGGATTTTTCTGCCGCGCGATCACCTGCGTCACGCCGAGCGGCGTGCGCCAGTCCATCTTGCCGATGCTCACCGGATAGGTGATCACCTGCTGCGGCTGGTGCTTCTTCGGCTTCGGATAGTAGTAAAGGCGGTGCTCGGCGATGTTGATGACGATGCCCACGTGCGGGCCCGGCGGCAGGATGTGCCGCCCCGGGATGAACACCGTCTTGCCGGCGCCGGGAATCCACGGGTCGAGTTCATTGTTGACGCGAATCAGCTCCTCGGACCCCAGGCTGAAATGGCGCGCCATGTCATAGAGCGTGTCTTCGTAGATCGTCTGCACGCGCTGGTCCTCGCCGAACACGCGCTGCTGGGGGTCGGTGAAGTCGTATGTCGTCGCAGCGCAAGGGCCGCTGGCCGCCGCCAATAGAACCGCAATATGAATTTTTGTCTTGAGCATTGTTTTGACTGGAAAACCGCAGATGCAAGCCTAGCATGGATAAATTGCCGGCTTTAAATCGATACCAGACAAATGTATGGTATCGGTCATGAATGCCGCTTCCACTGAACCCACTCCCCGCCAGCGCTCGCTGCTGGAAATGATCGAGCAGTACCTGGCCCGCCACGGCCGGCCGCCGACGCGCGCCGACCTCGCCAGCGCGCTGAAATTGCGCAACCGCCAGGGCATCGACCAGCACCTGCGCGCGCTCGCAGCCAAGGGACTCATCGCGCTCGAGCCCGGCGTGTCGCGCAACATCCGCTTGCTGCAGCCCTCGTTTGCGCTGACGCGCCGCCTGCCGCTGTACGGCCGTGTCGCGGCGGGCGTGCCGACGCTGGCGCAAGGCAACGTCGAGGATGAACTGATGCTCGATCCCGCGCTGTTCCGTCCGCGCGCCGACTTCCTGCTGCGCGTGCACGGCGCGAGCATGATCGAAGCCGACATCCGCGATCGCGACATCCTCGCGATCCATCGTACCGCGCAGGCCAGCAACGGCCAGATCGTCGTCGCGCGCCTGGGCGATGAGGCCACCGTCAAGTACTACCGCCGCAAGGGCCACCTGCTGCGCCTCGAACCGGCGAACGCCGCCTTCCAGCCGATCGAGGTGGATTTGCGGCACCAGCACTGCGCAATCGAAGGTCTGGTCGTGGGTTTGCTGCGCAGTGGTATGCCCCAGGCACGCAAGTCATGAAGGAACAAATGTTGTATGAAATGGGCGAAGAGGTCATCCCCCCTTTTTCGTCGCTCCCCGTCACTCGCTTTGGAAAAAGGGGGGATGACCTCTCCGCCCCGTCCGCACATCGCTTGAACCATGAAGAATTGCGGGCACGGCTGGAACACATCTGTCGCGGCAAGCAAACCGACGACCCCACGGGGCCGCTCTCGGTGCCGACGGGTTTTGCGGAACTCGATGCGGCGTTGCCGGGCGGCGGGTGGCCGGTGGGGGCGATCACCGAGTTGATGCCCGAAGCGCAGGGCATCGGCGAACTGTCGCTGCTGATGCCGGCGCTCGCGCAGTTGAGCCGTGCGGGGCGCTATCTCGCGTGGATCGCGCCGCCCTGCCTGCCCTACCCGCCCGCGCTCGCGCAGCACGGCCTCGCGCTCGAGCGCGTGCTGCTCGTGCAGGCGCACGATGCGCGCTCGGTGCTGTGGGCCGCCGAGCAGGTGCTGCGTTGCCCCGCGATCGGCGCGGTGCTCGCGTGGCCCGCAGCGCTCCTCGATGACCGGCGCGTGCGGCGGCTCCAGCTTGCCGCCGAGGCCGGCGGCAGCTGCGGATGGCTGTACCGGCCACCCGCTGCGGCACGGGAACACTCGCCCGCCGCGCTGCGGCTCAAGCTCAAGTCGATCGAAGGCGGGCTGCACGTCGACATCCACAAGGCCCGCGGCCGACGCGCGCATGCTCTGGTTGTGCATCCTGCTGCCGCGCTTTGCGCGTGAGGCCGCGGCCGGCGCCGGCGCCGGCGTCGACGTCAACGTCAACGTCGACGCCGCGAACGACACCGCGCATTCGGCGCCGTCGCGCGTCGCACGAGCCGTGCAGGCCGCGCTCGACACGCTGGCGCTGTGGGCGCTGCAGTGGAGCAGCCAGGTCAGCCATCGCAGCGGAAGCGAAGATGCGCAGCGCATCGCGGCCGCGCAAGGCGCCGCGCTGTGGCTCGAGATCGGCGCGGGCCGTGCGCTGTTCGGCGATCACAGCGTGCTGCGCGCACGCATTGCCGGTGAACTGACACAGCTCGGCTACAGCTTCCGGATCGGCATCGCCGCGACGCCGCAGGGCGCGACGATCCTGGCGCGCGCCGGACTCGATGCGATCGCTCCCACGCCGGCGCAGCTCAGGGCACGG
>Ga0209023_10006417_pt1 | contig 12406 bp, 12 predicted proteins | sample LakOneMetagenome_FD_187468 | JGI IMG/M metagenome (GOLD analysis project Ga0209023, IMG submission 187468) | Freshwater and sediment microbial communities from Lake Erie, Canada (SPAdes) (version 2) | ecosystem: Environmental > Aquatic > Freshwater > Lentic | place: Lake Erie, Canada... | reverse complement strand
CGATCTGCGATTTTCTGCGGATGGTCGCCTTCGCTCCCGGTGCCCGGCGGAAAATACGGCGGGCTTCCGAGCACCAGATCGAACACCTCACCAGCCTCCACAACGTCCGGACTGCGAAAATCGCCCTCGCGGATGTCGTATCGCGCGTCGAGCCCGTTGTAGGCTGCAGATTTCCTGGCCAGTCGCACGCTCTCGGCTTGAGCCTCCACGGTGACGACGCGCGCGCCTGGCAAGCGCCATGCGGCCGTCATGCCCACCGAACCGATCCCAGAACCAAGATCGAGCACGCGGGCTGCCGACGGCGCCCAACTCGTGCCATACCACGCCGTCAGCACATCGTCTGTCGAGAAGCGATGCCCGGCTTTGAGCTGGAACAGGCGGAAATGACCCGAGATGGCGTCCAGCGTTTCGTCAGGTGGAACAGCGGGCGGCGCGAGCGCGCCTGGCGGAATCGGACCGGGCTTCGCCCAGCCCCGAAAGTGCGTCTGCAGTGTCATGAACCTGAGGCGTATTGTGGCTCGAATCGAGCAGTCGCCTCTACGCTCGGTGCCACTGCAGTGAATCTGTGTCGATCGCCGGGAGATGCGGAACGCATGCGCGGAGCCGCCTGGCGCGCCGTAAACGGGCGCGCGTCTGGGCGTCGAGGTGACGTTTGTGTTTCGCGCGCCGTGAGGCGCCGGCGCGAGTAGGATTGGATTGATGGCTCGTCTGGCTCGATACGCGTGGGTCGTTCTCATCTACAACCTGGCCGTCATCGCGTGGGGTGCGTACGTCCGCGCGACGGGGTCTGGCGCAGGCTGCGGTGCCCACTGGCCGCTCTGCAACGGCGAAGTGATGGTGCGTCCGAAGACCATCGAGATGCTGATCGAGTTCTCGCATCGTGCGACCAGCGGCATCGCGCTCATCTCTGTTGTCGTGCTGTTCCTGTGGGCTCGTCGCATCACCAAGCCTGGGCATCCCGTGCGAACCGGCGCCACGCTGTCGTTGGCGTTCATGCTCTCGGAAGCCGCGCTTGGCGCGGGCCTCGTGCTCTTCCAGCTCGTGGCGAACGATGCCAGCGCCGCGCGCGCCTTCGCGGTTGGCGCACACCTGCTGAACACGTTCCTGCTGCTGGCAGCGATGACGCTGGTTGTGCACTGGGCATCGGGCGGTTCGCCGGTTCGACTCGACACTCGGCGCGACGGCTTCGCACCCTTCACGATTGGTGCGATCGCGCTCCTCATTGTCAGCATGGCAGGCGCCATCACAGCGCTCGGAGACACGCTCTTCCCGAGCATGACGCTCGCGGAAGGGCTCAGCGCCGACCTGTCGGCCACCTCGCACTTCCTGATCCGGCTTCGCACAATTCACCCGGTGCTCGCGGTGATGGTCTCGGTGTACCTCGGCTCCGCGGCGTGGCAGATGGGACGCACCTCCGCACGTGGCGGTTCGCTCGCGCGCACGATGCTGTGGTTCATTGGCGCGCAACTCGCGGCAGGCATCATCAACGTGCTGATGCTGGCGCCGGTCTGGCTGCAACTGCTGCACCTGTTGCTCGCCGACCTCGTGTGGATCACCTACGTGTTCCTTGGCGCCGAGCTGCTCGCCGATACGTCGCCTGTGCGTGAGATGCCTCACGCGGTGCCTCAGCGCGCGTAGCTGGTCGGCTCCCTCCTACGGCTTCGGCGCCTTTCTGGCTCCAGACGCGAACAGATTGCCGAAGTAGTCGCCCGCGTACCATCGCGGCGGCTCTGCCGCGTCGGCCAGGGCGCGAACCGCGCGGTAGTTCAGTTCCGCGAATCGGGCGCCGGCCTGCCAGTGAATCGGCTGCGAGAGATCGTCGCTCGGATGGTGGTACTGCGTGGTGAGAAACGTGCCCCACGCCGCCTGACCACCGTTGGCCATACCGGTCGCCAGCATCACTGCAGGCACTCCAACTTTCGCCATAGCGTAGTGGTCTGAGCGCACGAAGATGCTCTGCTCGGGCATCGGGTCTGGTGACACCGCGACGTTCATTGCTGCACCGGCAGCTCGAAAGGCGGCCTCGAGCGTGGAGTGACTTGCGCCGTACGCCACGACATCGGAGAAGTCGTACAGCAGCACCGGCATGTCGAGGTCAATCGCGGCCACGATCTGGTCTGCAGGCACCGGCGTGTTGTGCGCGAAGTACTCGGCGCCGAGCAGCCCTTTCTCTTCGGCTGTGTTGGCCACCAGCATGATGGAGCGCTTCGGACGCTCGGCCGTGAACGCGAACGCTCGCGCGACTTCGAGCAGCGTGGCAATGCCAGCGGCATTGTCGAGCGCGCCGTTGTTGATACGGTCGCCGCTGCCTGTCGGGCTCATGCCGATGTGATCGGCGTGCGCCATCAAGGCGACATACTCGCGCTTCAACGTCGGGTCGCTACCTTCGATCACACCAACCACATCAGGGCTGGCATACCGTCTGGTGCTGGTCGTGACGCGCAGTTCAGCTGACGTCTTGAGCGCAATGGGCTTGGGGCGGCCGCCAGGCGCGTCGGCGGTCGCCAGCAGTTCCTCGAGGCTCGGCGAGGCGCCCTCGAAAAGGGCCGCCGCCGCCTTCGCGTCCACAGCTGCCGTGGCGCGCAGGCCGTGGCTGTAGTCGAACGGCGACCCGTCGCGCTGTACCCACGTGGTCGACGCTTCGGTGGCGCGCTGGGCGTACTGCTGCCAGGGCCGAACCTTCGCTGAGCTGTGCGTCTGGATGCTGATCGTGCCGACAGCGCCGTGCTCCGCGGCGGTCTGCTGTTGCTGGCTTTGGAGATGCGCGGCTATCTCGCTGTCGATGCCGGTCATCGGCGCGCTGAGCATCACGACGATCTTGCCGCGGGCATCGATGCCCTGGTAGTCGTCGAGCGCGAGTGCGGCATCCACCACGCCGTAGCCGACAAAGACCAGCGGCCCCTTCACGACGGAGCTGCCCCCTGCCGGCGAACCGCTGATGACCGCATCGACGCCTTGTTTGAACGCGCGAGTCCCACGCGGCGTCGTCACGGTGAGCACGCCTGGCGCTCCCGAACGCGTCCACTCGGCGAGCTGCACGGGTTCGAAGTAGGTGCCGTCTGGTGCGGCAGGTTTCACACCGAGCAGGGCGAACTGCGCCGCGACATAGTGTGCCGCGATCTCGTGGCCGCGCGTGCCTGCTTCACGTCCTTCGAGCAGATCGTCAGCAAGGAACGCGACGTGCGCCTTGAAACGATCGGCACTGAAGTCTGCGGCCGGCTGCGCGAGAACGGTGGTGCTGAGTGCGGCGGCGAGCAGCCCGACGCTGAACCAGCGCCGGGCAGGGAAAGAGAGCGGAGTAGAGCAGGCATTCCTGTTCATGCTCCCAGCGTATCGCGATTTGTCGCGGCTGCCTCGATTCTAGAGAATCTGGAAGATGCGGTAGGGAACGCGCTGCGGCACGGGAAAGCTGACGCCGACGAACACCGCCTGTGTCAGCCACTCGTATTTCTTCGAGTCGGTCTCGAAGACGGGAACCGTCCTCCAGTAGCGCTCACCCTGCCCGGCAGGCGGCGTGTGAATCACGCCTCGATACGTCATGTAGATCCGTGCGTCATCGTCTGTGATCAGCAGGGTTCGTACGTCGAGAATACGAAGGGTCGGGTTGATCACGAGGGGCCAGTCCGCGCCTGGCGACACCACCTTCCCGCGCAGGCGTGGACCTTCGAAGGTGCCGCCGGTGACGGCGACCACCGTCCGTGCGCCCACCTGAACGGCCGGTTGCGTCTCGAGAATTATGTCCATCAGGAATTCAGACTTCAGCGCGTCCGGTCGTGCGCCGGTTGCTGGTGCGGACGCCGCGGGCTGCTGAGACACGGCGTTCACCGGCGCGCTGGTGGCGAGTCCGAGGCCAACGGTGCCGGTGGCTGCGCCGAGGGCGAATTCGCGTCGGGTGATGTGACGGGGTGATGACATGAAGTCTGTCCTCCTGGAAGGCGCTGAGCCTGCCTGATGCGATCGTTCGCCGTGCCGCTGGCGCGCGGACCGGCAGATTCAGAGCGTGGTCAGTTCGTTGGTAAGCGTGTCGATCAGCGCCTCCGCAGAGGCACGCTGGGAGGCGGACGTTCTCGTGAGCGCGCGAGTCACGGCCCGCTCGATGGTGCCGGCTGCCGCGGGCCTGGTGATAGCGCGGCCCGCCTCAGTCAGATGCAAGTGGACGACGCGGCCGTCAGCGGCGTTGGCACTTCGGGTGATGAGACGTCGGGTCGCCAGTCGACGCGTGATGCCGGTGATCGTGCTGCGATGCAGGTGCAGTGCGTCCGCCAGTTCACTGGAGGTCAGACCCGGGTGTGTCGCGATCATGCGAAGCGCGAAGCGCTGCGGACCGCTGATGCCCATGGTGTCTTCCATGCGCTTCGAGGCGCGCTCGAGCGCGTGCTCGAGACGCCAGATCGATCGCAGGAACTGGAGGACGGTACCGGACGGGAGTGTGGTGGAACCCGAGGCGCGTCGAGGTCGCGGCATTGGCGACATACTCTAGCGCAGCGCGCCGACGCTGCAGCGTTCAAATGGAATTGTCGCGGCTATTCCGAATACGGGCAGGCGACCAGGCGGCCCTGCCGCAACTCGAGCGGTGGCATCGCCTCGGCACAGACGTCCCGGGCAATCGGGCAGCGCGTGCGGAAGGGACAACCCGAGGGTTTGTTCATCGGCGACGGAATATCACCCGTCAACTTGGCCTGGCGGATGCGGCGCACACTCGGGTCCGGCCGTGGCGCTGACGCCAGCAGCGCGCGTGAATACGGATGCAGTGGCGCCTGGTAGATGGTCTCGCCGTCTCCCATCTCGACGACGTGCCCGAGATACATGACCGCGATGCGGTTCGAGATGTGTCGAACGACAGACAGGTCGTGTGCGATGAAGAGATAGGAGAGACCGAACTCCTCCTGCAGGTCCTGCATCAGGTTGATCACCTGCGCCTGCACCGACACATCCAGCGCGCTGACAGGCTCGTCTGCAATGACCAGCTTCGGGTTGGTCGCCAGGGCGCGAGCGATACCGATGCGTTGCCGCTGTCCACCGGAGAACTCGTGTGGGTAGCGATTGCCCTGCTCCGGAGAGAGCCCAACCTTTGCCAGCAGCCACGCGACGCGCTCGCGCTGTTCTGACGTCGAAGCTTTCGAGTGGATAGCCAGTGGCTCGGCGACGATCTGGTTCACCGTCTTGCGCGGGTTCAGCGAGGCGTACGGATCCTGGAACACCATCTGGATGTCGGAGCGATACGGACGCATGCCCTTGCGACTGAGTGCGGCGAGATCCACGGTGCCGCCCTCGTGGTGATAGAGGATCTGTCCGCTCACTTCGACGCCGTAGGCCATCGCGCTGAGGATGTTCACGATCGCGCGGCCCACCGTGGTCTTGCCGCAGCCGGATTCGCCAACCAGGCCAAGCGTTTCGCCGCGTCCAATGGAGAAGGTGACGTGGTCCACGGCACGCACTTCACCGACCCGGCGCAGCAGGACGCCGCCGGTGACGGGAAACCGCACGCTCAGGTCGATGACGTCGAGAATCGAACTCGATGGAGCGGACATCAGCGTGGATACAGATGGCAGCGCACGAAATGATCGGGCGCGATTTCAATGAGAGGCGGTTCGATGTCGGGACATGGTTCGAACGCGCGGTTGCAACGCGTCACGAACTTGCAGCCGGCAGGCATGTCCAGAATGCTCGGCACGGTTCCGGGAATGACATTCAGCCGCCTGGCCTTCGCGCCGTCGACACGCGGAATCGAACCAAGGAGACCCTGTGTATAGGGATGCAGCGGCTGCTCGAAGATGCGTTCCACCGGCCCGACTTCCTGAATCTTGCCGCCGTACATCACGGCCACGCGGTCGCACGTTTCGGCGACCACTGCCATGTTGTGCGTGATGAGCAGAATGGCCGCGCCGGGCCGCCGCTCTTTCAGCTCCAGCATCAGGTCGAGAATCTGCGCCTGAATCGTGACGTCGAGTGCCGTCGTCGGTTCGTCAGCGATGAGCAGATCGGGATTGAGGATGAGCGCCATCGCGATCATCACGCGCTGACGCATACCGCCCGACAGGTGATGCGGGTACTGCGTCATGCGCCTCGCCGCATCGGGAATGCCGACCTCGGTGAGCATGGCAATGGCGCGACGGTCGGCTTCGTCCTGCGACACGCGTTCGTGTTGCAGCACGACTTCGGTCAGCTGCATGCCGATCGTGAAGACCGGATTCAGCGAGGTCATCGGCTCCTGGAAGATCATGCTGATCTCACTGCCGCGGACCTTGCGGATCTCTTCCCAGGAGACCTCGAGCAGATTGCGGCCCTTGAACCGCACCTCGCCGCCGACGATGCGGCCAGGAGGATTGGGCACGAGGCGGAGCACGCTGAGGGCTGTGACGCTCTTGCCGGAACCGGACTCGCCGACCAGGCCAAGCACTTCGCCGGGTCTGATGTCGAGGTCGACACCGTCGACGGCCTTGGCCACGCCTGCTTCGGTATCGAACCAGGTGCGCAGGCCGCGAATCGAGAGCAGCGGGGCTGTATCAGGAGTCGAGGTCATCGCAGCCGTGAGTACTCACGCGGGTCGAACGCTTCGCGCACGGCTTCGCCGATGAAGACGACGAGCAGCAGGGTGACGAAGAGCACACCGTTTGGATAGAAGACCAGCCACCACTTGGACAGGTTCTCCATGCCCTGTCCGATCAGTTCGCCCCAGCTTGGCGTGGGAGCCGGGAGTCCGAAGCCGAGGAAGTCGAGCGCGACGAGCGAGCCGATGTTGGCCACGATCACGAACGGCGCAAACGACACGACCGGCGTGAGCGCATTCGGCAGGATGTGGCTGAAGATGATGCCCGTATCAGAGACGCCAGCGGTCATCGCAGCGCCAACGTAGTCCTTCACCTTTTCGCGGTAGAACTCGCCGCGCACGTAGTAGGTGATGCCGATCCAGTTGAATGCCGACAGGATGACGACCAGCAGCCAGAATGAGGGCTGCGCCAGCTGGTTGTGGCCGGGCAGGTACACCGGCACGATGACCGAACTGATGATGATGATCGTGTACAGGAAGGGCAGTGACGACCAGATCTCGATCGCGCGCTGACCGAGGATGTCGAGCTTCCCACCGAAGTATCCCAGCATCGCGCCAATCGCGATGCCCAGCCCCTCTCCAACAATCGTGACGACGATGGCGAAGGTCATCGAGATGTTGAACCCGTAGGCGAGCCGCACCAGCACGTCGCGTCCACGATCGTCGGTGCCCATCAGATGCGAGGCCGACGGCGGATTGGGCGGCGTTCCAGAGTCGTCGAGCAGCGCTTCGTTCGGGCCGAAGGGATAGAGCGGCATCAGCACCCAGTTGCCTGCGCCCTGCGTGGCAAACCGCTGCTTCAGTGCCCGGTAGTCGGGTTCGCCGATTTCCTGGACGCCGAACTCGGTTGCCGCGTGGTAGCCCGCAATCGGGAAGTAGAAGCCGCCGTCGTAGTGGACGATGAGCGCCTTGTTGTTCGCGAGCAGCGGCAGCGCAAACGACAGCAGGTAGGCGCCCGAGATCAGCAGAAACGAGTAGTAGCCGCGCTTCAGCCTGCGGAACTTGCGCAGGCGCTTCCTGAAGATGGACTCCGGCTGTTTCATTGGAAGCGGATGCGCGGGTCCACCAGCGCGTAGATGATGTCGGAGAGGATGTTGCCCACGAGCATCAGCAGGCTGCCAATTACGAGGATGCCGAGGGCCACCGGGTAGTCACGCTGCAGGATCGCCGTGTACCCCAGATAGCCCATGCCGTCGATGTTGAAGACGCGTTCGATGAGGAACGACCCCGCGAGAATCAGGCTGATGGCGTTGCCGAGTCCGGTGACCAGCGGGATGAGCGAGTTGCGGAGCGCGTGCACGAAGATGACGCGGCGTTCACTCAGGCCCTTGGCGAACGCCGTGCGCACGTAGTCCTGCCCGAGGTTCTCCATCAGCGAGTTCTTCGTCAGGATGGTCTCGGTCGCGAACCCACCCACCATGTAGCAGAACACGGGCAGCGCCATGTGGTGCATCTGGCCGGTGATCTTGCCCCACACGCTCAGATACTCCCAGTTGTCGGGTCTGAAGCCGCCGAGCGGGAACAGATTCCAGAAGCTGCCACCGCCGAACAGCACGAGCAGGGCTGTGCCGAGCGCCCAACCGGGCACGGCGTAACCGAGGAAGACCAGCACGCTGCTGAGAAAGTCGAAGCGCGACCCGTGCCGCACCGCCTTGAACACGCCGAGCGGAATGCAGACCAGGTAACTCAGGATGAAACCGGTGAGTCCGAGGAAGATCGAGATCGGAAAGCGCGACTTGATGACGTCCCACACCGGGTCCTGGTAGATGTACGAGTTGCCCAGGTCGAGATGCAGGACGTTCCACAGCCATTTGGCGTAGCGGATGTGGATCGGCTTGTCGAAGCCGTAATAGCGGCGGATCTCTTCGACCTGCTCTTCCGGGAGGGTCGTGCTGCCGCGGCCACTGACCGACATGCCGCCGCCGCCGCCCGTCATGGCCGCCATCTGGTAGCGCATGATCTGCCGTTCGACCGGTCCACCCGGCACGAACTGCATGACGACGAAGACGGCCAGCGTGATCCCGATGAAGGTCGGGATGATCAGCAGGAAGCGCCGGATGAAATACGCGGTCATTTCGCCGCCGCAGCCGCCCTCTCGCGCTCGCCGTACTGAATCCAGTACTTCACGTCAGTCTCGCCGACAGGCAGCTTCACGGACGCGTCGCCCATGGCGCGCTTCAGTTCCGCATCTTTCTGTGGGTCCACCCACCACATGGACGTCATGTCGGTGTAGTCGCCGATACGGGTCAGGTACCCCTCTGGATGCCCGAACCGGTTCCAGTAGCCGATGCGCTGGAAGGGCGAGTCCCACCGCAGGACGTATTGATAGGAGTTGGCCACCAGACCGTCGATCTCCTGAATCAGCTGGATGCGCTTCTTCTGGTCGTACTCGACGTCGTACTGCTTCATGAGCGCGTCGGCTTTCGCGTCCTTGAAGCCGGTGATGTTGTTGTTGTTCTGCTGGTCGGCCAGCTCGCCGCCAAAGGAGGTCTCGGGGTTGGGGAAGAGCAGCGCGCCCCAGCCCATGACCGCCATGCCGTAGTTACGGTCCATCACGAGCTTGAAGAGCGTTTCCGGCGTGATCAGTCGCAGATTCAGGCCGATGCCGACCTTGCGGAGTTCGTCCTGGTAGACGGTCATCCAGTTCTCGCTCTGCTTGTTGCTGTAGACCAGTTCCAGCGAGAGCGGTTGTCCGCCCTTGACCAGCCGCCCCTGCGTGTCGCGTTCTTTCCAGCCGGCTTCCGCCAGCAGCGTCAGCGCGCCCTGCTGGTCGTACAGGTTCTTCGGATTGCTCGGGTTCTCGTAGATGCCGCCGGCGTAGTACGAGTTCATCGGCACGAACTCGTTGTAGAACAGGCGCTTGATCAACTCATCGCGGTTCAGCAGCAGCGACAGCGCCTTGCGGACGCGCAGGTCGTCGAACGGCGGCTTCCGCGTGTTGAGAGCGATGCCGACGATGCCCATCGGCGTGTCGTTGTAGACCTTGCGTTTCTGAATGAGCCCGCGCTGCACCTTGTCGAAGTTCATCTCTTCGACCCACATGCTCGGGACGTTGAAGTAGTAGTCGTCGAGGTCGCCCTTCTTGAACATCTCGAAGGCGAGCTTCTGATCGCGGACCACCGTCTCGCGGAGTTCGTCGAAGTTGTAGAGACCAACGTTGCGACGATACTTCTCGGCCCAGTAGTCGGTCCGACGCCGCACCGACACGCTCTTGCCCTTCACGATGTCGGACTCCTCCACCTTGTAGGGACCGGAGCCTGGCATCAGCTTGAAGTTGTAGTCCTTGAGGTACGTGGCGCCGTCAACGTTCTTGAGCACGTGCGCGGGAAAGATGGACATGCCCGCGAAGTAGAGGAAGTTACGCCAGTTCAGCACCTTCGATTTCACCGAGACGATGTACTTGCTCTCGGCAACCGGCTTGTCGAACTTCCCGAACGTCATCTGGTTGCTCGGGTCCTGCAGCCCCTTGTCCATCTTGAATGCCCACGTCGCCACCACATCGTCGGCGGTGACGGGTTGGCCGTCGGACCAGCGGGCGTTCGGATTGAGACGGAAGCGGTAGGTGGCTTTGTCGGCCGAGATCTGCCAGTGGGTGGCGAGCGCGGGAATGTAGGCCAGCGTGGTCGGATGGACGTTGACCAGCGACTCGTACACCATCGGGCCGATGGTGTAGTTCAGCGCCGAATTCGATTCAGGGCCCTCCATGCGGAGCGTGCCCGGGAAATCCATCACGTACTCGCGGAACACGCCGCCCTTGACCGCGCGCGGATCACCAATCAGGTCGAAGTCCGTGTTGGTCTCCCAGCCTTCGCCGGTGAAGCCCTTCCCGCCCTTGTCCGCGGGCACCGACGGGTCGGCGCCTTCGTCCGGATTGATGATGACGGGATAGGCGTTCTTGTCGGTCACGACGGCTGCGGCCGGTTGTGCGGCGGGAGCCGAGGCCGACGACTGGCCGGTCTGGCTGCTGCCGCCTCCACCACACGCCGCGAGTGAGCACGCGAGTCCGACGACGGCAAAAGCAAAGAATGCGCTGCGCAACGGATGAATCCTTTCCGAAAAGGGCCGGATGTGGACCGGTCAATCTTACGTTAGGACGCGCGCGGTACACCGGCGGTCGTCGTGTAGCGCGACCGAAACGACGGTTCGGTCGCTCCTCCGCCTGCGAACGATTTTGGGGCGTCTCCTCGACGCTCTGACGCCTGAATGAAGCGCGCCGATCCCCGGAGTATCATCGCGAGGCATGCAGGCGAGCGCGACCAGCACCGGCATTCACATTCGAACGGCGTCAACACCCGAAGACTTCGCGGCCGCCAGGGCGTTGTTTCTCGAATACGCCGCGCAGCTTGGTGTCGATCTGTGCTTTCAGGGGTTCAGTGGAGAGCTGACGCGCCTGTCCGAGATGTATGCCGCGCCCACGGGCCGGTTGCTGCTCGCGGAGTCGGGCGGCGCGCCGATTGGCTGCGTCGGTGTTCGCGCGCTGGCGTCTGATTCGAGCGCGGGCGAAATGAAGCGGCTCTACGTCCGGCCGGAGGGCCGTGGTCAGGGCATCGGTCGGCTGCTCGCGGAGGCGTCGGTCGCGGCCGCTCGGGAACTGGGTTACTCGCGCCTGGTGCTCGACACTCTGGACTCGATGACTGCGGCGCTCGGTCTCTACGCCGACCTCGGATTTCGCGAGATCGAGCCGTACTATCCCAATCCGAACGCGGGCGTGAAGTATCTGGGGTTGACGTGGTGAGCTGGACGGTCTCGCTCACCGAATTGAGCTGGAGCTGGATTGCGGTGGCGGCCGTGGCGCCGCTTCTTGCCGGGTTGATGGTGGCCTGGCCAATCTGGTGGAGCGGTCAGCCGATTCTTGGCAACATCGCCGGCAGCATCATCATTTTCGGCGCCGCCATCGCCATGATCATGCGCGAGCACACGGACCTCGATCGCGTCGTGCAGGCCTGCATCGAGCAGGGCACCACCTGCTGGCCGACACCGTCTGCCTTCACCCGGTTTGCCGTCTTCGCCTTCATCGGCCTTGCGCAGGTGATTGCGCTCTTCACGATCAGCATCAGCGTCGAGACGAAACAGCGTCGTCGGGGGTACGCGCCGGAATGGCGTTGACGACGAAAGACTTCAGCGTGAGCGTCCAGATTGACGCGACGCTCGAGCGCGTGTGGACCGTGATGCGCGACGTCGAGCGCTGGCACGAGTGGACGCCCACGATCACGAGCGTGCAGTGGCTCAACGGCGGTCCACTGCGTGTGGGGGCTCGCGCGCGTGTACGCCAGCCGCGCCTGCCACCCGCAGAGTGGACCGTGACGACGATCGACGACGGCCGCAGCTTCGACTGGGAGAGTCGCGCCCCCGGTCTGCGCGTGCTGGCGCGTCACACGTTGGAGCCTGGTGTGGTCGGTACTCGCGTCACGCTGTCGATTCAGTACAGCGGTCTGCTCGGCGGTCTGGTTGGACGCCTCACGGCTGCCATCAACAAGCGATACATCGCGCTCGAAGCAGACGGGTTGAAGCGACGCGCCGAAGCCAATCCCGAGCGGGCCTGAGTAGCCGGCTGGCTGCACCAGGTCCGAGGCTGTGTCGGAGGTGCAGTTGACGTGTCGTGCGAGTCGGTGAACCGCGTTGGCGGTCAGCCTTGCGTGTGCGGGCGAGGCGTGAAGATCACGACGTCTGACGCGATGGTGACCGTGAGCCGATCGAGCGCCTGCACCTGCGCCGACTGACTCAGTCGCTCGCCACGATACGTGCCGCGCAGCAGGTTCTGCAGCGCCTCTCGATCGAGCGTCAATGTCTGCGCACACGTCGTCTGCTCGGCGACCGTGAACCACGCCGCGTGTTCAGCGATGAGTTGCGGCGTGC
>Ga0209023_10006416_pt1 | contig 12408 bp, 9 predicted proteins | sample LakOneMetagenome_FD_187468 | JGI IMG/M metagenome (GOLD analysis project Ga0209023, IMG submission 187468) | Freshwater and sediment microbial communities from Lake Erie, Canada (SPAdes) (version 2) | ecosystem: Environmental > Aquatic > Freshwater > Lentic | place: Lake Erie, Canada | collected... | reverse complement strand
GCCCGACGCGGCTGACGCGGCGGCGTTGGCGCTGACCCACCTCGCGCGGCTCTCGTTCCCCACTGCGGGGGCTGCAACCGTGGGCGCGAGCCTGGGTGGATCCGCACCCACGGTCCTCCCCGGGGGTGGCCGCGTCAAGAACAGCATGGGGCGGGCACCTGCCCACCCCGCGACAGGAGGTCGCGCATGATCGGGTCGTTGCGAGGCACGCTCCTCGAGCGCTCGTCGCTCAGCGAGGTGCTGGTCGAGGTCCAAGGGGTGGGGTACCGCGTCACGGTCAGCCCGTCCGCGGTCGTCGAGCTCGGTGAGCCGGGTTCCGACGTGTTCCTCTACATCCACCACCACCTGCGCGAGGACGCGCAGACCCTGTACGGGTTCCGGGTCCGCGACGAGCAGGCGGCCTTCGAGGCGCTCATCGGTGCGCATGGGGTCGGGCCCTCGCTGGCGCTGGCGATCCTGTCCGTGCACGCGCCGCCGGCGCTGCGCCAGGTCCTCGCCGACGACGATCTCGACGCCCTGTGCCTGGTGCCCGGGGTGGGCAAGAAGACGGCCGCCCGGTTGCTGGTCGAGCTCAAGTCCCGGCTCGACGTGCAGGACATGGATCTGCGGGTCCCGACGGGTGTCGACGGGGGCGCCCAGGGCGCCGGGGCCCGGGGCGCGTCGGCCCGGGCCGACGTGCGCGACGCGCTCGCGGGGCTGGGGTACCAACCCGACGAGGTGCTCGCCGTGCTGCGCGAGCTCCCGGCGGAGGGCGATGCCAGCGTGCTGCTCCGCGATGCCCTGCAGCGTCTCGCCGTCGGAGCGAAGGGATGAGCGTGCGTCTGGTCGTGTCGAACCACGAGCGCGGCGGGCTCGAGGCGGTGCGCGACGAACCGGCGGCCGATCCACGCGACCCGGCGCTGTATCGCCAGGGCCTCTCCTCGGCGCGGGCGGCGCTGCGCGACGGTCGCGCCCGGCGCTTCGGCGTCGACCCGCCCTCAGGATCCCCGTCCGCGGCATCCCCGTCCGCGGCATCCCCGTCTGATGGCGCCCCGTCCGGGGGGTTCCGTGGCCCGGGGGAACCAGCCGATGCGTGACGAGCTCCTGAGCCCCGAGCCGAGCGAGGACGACCTCGCCCTCGAGCTGTCCGACGAAGGGGGTCTGCGGCCCCGCCACCTCGCGGACTTCGTCGGCCAGTCCGAGCTCAAGGAGCACCTGTCGATCATCCTCGAAGCGGCCCGCAAGCGCGGGCAGGCAGCCGACCACCTCCTCTTCGCCGGCCCGCCCGGCCTCGGCAAGACCACCCTCGCAGGCATCGTCGCCACCGAGATGGACGCCGGTCTGCACATCACCTCGGGTCCGGCGCTCGAGCGCGCCGGCGATCTCGCCGCGATCCTCACGCGCCTCGACGAGGGTGACGTGCTCTTCATCGACGAGATCCACCGGCTGTCGCGAGCGGTCGAAGAGGTGCTGTACCCCGGCATGGAGGACTTCCAGCTCGACATCGTCCTCGGCAAGGGCCCGGCCGCTCGTTCGATCCGGCTGGACCTTCCCCGCTTCACCCTCGTCGGCGCCACCACGCGCACCGGCCTCATCACCGGTCCCTTGCGCGACCGCTTCGGGCTCGTGGCGAGGCTCGACTACTACGACGCGATCGACCTCGAGGCGATCGTGGTGCGCGCCGCCGGCATCCTCGGCATCGACACCGATGATCAGGGCGCGCGCGAGATCGCCCGGCGGGCCCGCGGCACGCCCCGCATCGCGAACCGGCTCCTGCGCCGCGTCCGCGACTTCGCCGAGGTGCGTGGGCACGGGTCCATCGATCACGCGACTGCGATGGAAGGCCTGCGCGTGTTCGGCGTGGATGGAAAGGGTCTTGACAAGGTCGACCGGGCGATCCTCCATGCCCTGTGCGATCGCTTCGGCGGAGGGCCGTGCGGCCTGTCCACCCTCGCCATCAGCGTCGGTGAACCCACCGAGACCGTCGAAGACGTGTACGAGCCGTTCCTCATCCAACAGGGTCTGCTCATGCGCACGCCACGCGGGCGCGTGGCGACCCCCGCGGCCTGGCAGCACCTCGGTCTGCTCGTCCCCGCGAGCGCGCCCTTCAACACCTCGGCCAACGACGCGCCCAGCCTCTTCTCCTGACGACAATTCCACCGCGCCACCGCTTCGATCGGCGTAGCTTGCGGGGACCGGCCGGCAGCCGACGTGGAAAGCGGTAGCCGGCTGTGGCGGAGCGCACGGCGCTCCGTGGTGCCCACCGGTGGACGAGGGAGAGAGACGCCGACATGAGCGAGTCACCCGCATGAGCAACGACGACATCCAGATCCTGCCCTTCTACCTGATCGCGGACGCCTCGTACTCGATGGCGCAGGACGGCAAGATCGACACCTTGAACGGGTTGCTGCCGCAGTTGCGCGACGAGCTCGTCCGCAACCCCGTCGTCGGCGACATGGTGCGGTTCGGCCTGATCGACTTCAGCGATGATGCTTCGGTCGTGCTGCCCCTGACCGACGTGCGCCAGGTCGAGGTGCTGCCCGTGCTCGAGACCCGTGGTGGTACCTCGTTCGCTGCGGCGCTCACGCTGTTGAAGCAGCAGATCGAGCAGGACTACGCCCAGCTGAACGCCGACGGCTTCTCCATCAAGCGAACGACGGCGGTGTTCCTGTCCGACGGCGAGCCGACCGATGACGAGACCACGTGGCGCGCGGCCTTCGATGCCCTGACGCTGTACGACGCGGAGGCCGGCACCGGGTTCCGCCTGTTCCCGAACCTGATCCCCATCGGCATCGGTGATGCCCGGCGCGAGGTGCTCTCCGAGCTCCGGCACCGCAAGGAGGGCACCGGCGCCATGCCGGCACTGTTCATGCAGGACGGCGGCAACCCGGCGAAGGCGATCGCCGAGATGATCCCGCTGCTGATCCGGTCGATCGTCAACTCGTCGCTCGCGGCGGCGGACGGATCGGGCGAGCAGGGGACCGCGGCGCAGGCGATGGCGTCGACGTTGGCCAACGCCGACGGCTTCGACGTCGAGCTGGACTGAGGGCGGCATGGGCGTCGTGCCGAGGGTCTCTCGGTTCCAGGTCGGCGAGCCCGGCTCGGCTGCGCAGGTCGAGGGGCTTCCCGCGATGCTGCTCGCGCAGCAGCCCGACGCCATGATCGATGCCGGCGAGGTCGGGGCCTTGACCGTCCGTGCCGCGAGCGTGCGTGGCGCCGGTCATCGCTACGACGGCACGCCGCGTCAGGACGACTTCTGCCTCGGCACGGCCGGGGCGCGCAACGAGCTGCTCGTCGCGGTCGTGGCCGACGGCGTGAGCGCCGGACCCCGCTCGCACCTCGCGGCCCGGGTCGTGGTGCGCCTCGGCGTGCAACTCGTCGCCCAGGCGATCGCGAACGGACCGGTGAGCACGATCGACTGGGACGCGCTCGTCGGCTCGATCGCCGGTCACGTCCTGTTGCAGGCGCGCAAGGACCGCGGCAACGACCAACTCGATGCTCGGGAAGCGGCCAAGGTGATGGCGAGCACGGCGGCGTTCGCCATCGTCCCGGTCGAGCGCGATCCGAACGGCGTGCGGACGTGCACCGTGGTGCCCATCGGCGACACGTCCGTGTGGGTGCTGCGCGGAGGCCAGCAGTGGGAGTCGGTCACGCCGATCAAGAACGAGGGCGCGGCAGTGGCGTCCTCGGCCGTGTTCGCGCTGCCGCTGCTGCCGAGCACGCCGATCGTGGCGCTGACGGCGGTCCTGCTCCCCGGCGACGCGCTCTTCGTGGTCACCGACGGCGTCGGCGATCCGCTCGGGGAGGGTTCCGGTGACGTGGGCCGGGCGCTCGCCGCCACCTGGGCCACGCCGCCGAACCGCTACGAGTTCGCGGCGCAGGTCGACTTCGCCCGTCGCTCGCACACCGATGACCGCACGGCGGTGGGCATCTGGGTCGAGCCGCCGCGCGACACCGAGCCGGTCGTCCAGCACTCGCCGGCCGGCGCCCCGCCTCCCGAGTGGGTCGATCTCGCCCCTGTCTCTGCCCCTGTCTCTGCCCCGGCTCCTCCTTCTGCGTCGGGCCCTTCCCTGCCGCCGCCTCCGGGCGCGCCACCGCCGCCCTTCGCACCGCCCGCGCCGGTGGCCCCACCGCCGCCGGCTCCGGATGCGTCCTCGTCCGACACGTCCGCGCCCGATCCGTCGGCGGCGCCCCGACCGTCTGCGCCGACACCGTCCGCGCGCGGCGGGCGTACCGCACCCGCGCCCACCGCCTGGGTCCCGTCCGCCGCGATCCCGCCCTCGACCCGCGCCAGCACGGGCGCCGCGGATGCGACGTCGTCGTCGCCGTTCCGGTCGACCTCGCCCTACGGCTCGTCGTCGCCGTACGCGTCGACCTCGCCGTACGGCAACCGCCAGGCGGCACCGACGCCGGACCGCGAGGCGGACCCATCGGGGATCTTCGACGCCGAGGGAGACGACGACACGAGCGACGACGATCCCGCCGGCGCGGATCCGGCGCGCTGACACGACCGTTGGGCGACGACGGCCACCGGGTCACCGGGTGATCCCTCCGACCATCCCGGGAGCGGGACGATGAGGATCCCGTACGCCGAGCTGGTGCTCAGCGCCAAGATCGGCGCCGGCGCGCAGGGGGCGATCTACCGCGCCCAGCCCAACCCGTCCTTCGGGTTGTCGTTCCCGCTGATCTACAAGGAGTTCAGCGCGAAGACGGTCGTGGCCGGCCTGTCGCTCGAGCACCTTGCCGCGTTCCGCTCGCAGCTGGACGAGCGGGACCGTGCGGTCATCGACGAGCGGACGGTCTGGCCGGCGGCGGTGGTGGAGAAGGCCGGCCGGGTGTGCGGGTACGTGATGCAGGAGATCCCGGCCCCGTTCATGCAGACGATCCTGACGACGTCGGGCAGCGAGCCGATCCCTCGTGAGGTGCAGCACCTCTTCGTCGCCGACGACCTCGCCCGCAAGAACATCGGTGAGATCCCGAAGCGCACGGAGCGCCTCGCGCTGGCCCGCGAGACCGCCTTCATCTTCGGCTTCCTCCACAAGCGCGAGCTGATCTTCGGCGACTTCTCGTACAAGAACGCGGTGTACACGCTGCGGCCGAGGCCGATGGTGATGCTGCTGGACTGCGATGCCGTGCGGCGGCGCGGGCAGGGCTCGGCGGTGCCGCAGCTGAACTCGCCGGGGTGGGGCGCGCCCGAGAAGGGCCCGCAGACCATCGAGTCCGATCGCTACAAGCTCGGTCTCTTCGTCCTGCGCTGCCTCACCCCTGGTGTGAACGCGCAGAACCGCGACCCCGAGAAGGCGGCAAAGGTGCTCGACGCGGAAGGGCTCGGGCTGCTGCGGCGCGCCCTGGGGGCGGATCCGGAGGCCCGCCCGTCGGGCAAGCAGTGGGTCGAGTACCTCGACGCGCGGATCGCGTCGTCCGGTGGCGTGCGGGTGCGCACCGCGCCCGCGGCGGCGCCGGCGCCACCCCCGAAGGTGGCCCGGCGAGCGTCGTCGAGCGTGGGACGCCGGCTGAGGGCGCAGCCTTTGGGTCCGGCGCGAACGTCGGCTGCGGGCAGGGCGCCCCGGCCCGCCGCATCCGGGGTCGGCGGCACCTCGCCGGTGTGGCCACCCAAGGCGGCGAAGCAGTGGCCTCCTGTCCCGGGGGCGTTCGGGTCGCCGCCCACCCGCGCACGCGCGATGCCGGTGCTGTACAACCGCAACGGCCCGCTGGGCATGCCGCAGCTGTCGGGAGCAGGCTTCTTGCTCCTCCTGCTGGTGATCGCAGCAGGGTTTGTCGTCGTCTCGCTCGCATCCAGCTTCGGGAACCCGCGTGCGCCACGAACGGCGGGGACGCTGGCGACGTTGCCCACCACTGTGACGTTCGCACGGACGCCCACCACGGGCGCGCCGTGGCCGACCGGTGCTCGGGCGGTGGCGCAGAGCCCGGTCGGTGCGGTAGCCGCTGCAATGACGACGGCAGGCAAGGGCTGGGACCTCGTCGGCCTGTACAGCACAGCCGTGGTACCTGCAGGCGCGGCTGACGGCACGGCGCGACCCTCCTGGTTCGTCGAGCTACGGGGCCCGGCTCATGAGGGGTCTCCCTCGACGGCGCCCTGGCGCACCTACGAGGTCGACGCCTCGTCCAACGTCACGCTCCTCAGCGAGCGCGACAGCCCGGCGGAGGGTCCTGGCGCCGTACCGGCGATGGGATCGCTCTGGCCCGTTGCTCTGGAGCGGGCGCTGGACCTCGTGCTGACTCCGACACGTCAGCAGGGCCCGATCCTCGTTCGCTACGAGTGCACGAGCGTTGCCGAGCCGGAGTGCGCCTGGGAGCTTCGCTTCCTGAAATCGGCCACACAGCCCGCGGAGTTCGATCGTGTGTACGTCACCGCTGATGGCCAGAAGACGATGCCGGTGCCACCGTGGGCGACCCCGCGCTGACCTGGGACGGCAGTTACGCGCTGATCAGGGGGCGGGCACCAGGTAGAGCAGGGCCCGGTCGGCCCGCGGCGTCAGCGCGTCGAGGCGTGCGCGCTGCTCTGCGGTCAGGGGATCGGTCGGGGGGACGCCCTTCACCAGCTCGAGGTACTGCTGCTGGCCGCGTCGCTGCAAGGCGTCGTACTCCTGTCGCTCGGCGGGGGACAGCCGGTCGTGGGACGCGAGGGGCGCTTCGCCGGTTGCGAGCCGGCCGGCCACGCCGTCGGTGGTGACCACGTAGAGGGTGGCGTGCGGCGACCCGTCGTGGAGCACCCGGTGGTCGCCGACGAGGAAGGCGTCGTCGGGCAGGAGGTACACCGGCAGGCCGCGCCGCTCGAGCTCGGCGTAGACGCCTTGCATGATCTCGCCGTAGTCGGTGCCCTCGCGGCGCACGAGCAGGGGACCGGCGGCGCGCAGCTGCGCCATGGCCGGATCGATCACGCCGAGGGCGACCTCACCGTGCCCCTCGTCGGGCAGTGCCGCCGAGGCGCCGGCCACCGCGGTGGCGAGGCTGGCGGCGACGACGAGCACGGCACCCACGAGCAGCCCGACGCCCCTCGAGCCGGACGGGGTCCGCCGGGACGTCGCGGTGCGGGCGCCATCGGTCTCGGCGCCGGCCTCGCCCGCGTCGCGGGCGTTCCCCGACCCGGCGGCGGCGTCGGTGGCGTCCGGGCGCGCGGAGAGCGCGGCCGTGATGATGAGCCACACGCTCGTCAGCGTCAGCAGCGCCCCGAGGCCCCACGTCCAGCGCACCAGGTAGGGCAGCGCGTTGCCGGTGATGCGCACGATCGAGACGAACCCGATCGCACACCCGGCCAGCACCACGGCGACACCGCGTCCGGCGTCGCGCACCTCGGTCGCCGCGCGGGCTCGGCGGCGCAGACCGAGCGCGGCCGCCGCCACGACCAGGGCGAGCATCGGCAGGAGCGTCCAGAGGGGGGCGCCGGAGACCCGGCCCGAGAAGGGCTCGACCGCCTCCTGCGCGGTGATCCACGGGACGCTCGTCCCCCACGAGTGGACCGCGACATCGATCGCCTGCCCGAGACCGGCCGGGGGTTCGCTCGGGTCCTGGATGCTCTGGGCGATCAGCGCGAGGTTGCCGGGGTCGTTGCGGACCTGGTCGACGAGGGGCAGGAACCAGAAGCCGACGAGCACCACCACCGTGACGCCCAGCAGGACCCACGACGGGGCCGCCCGTTCGCCGGCTTCGACCTCGGTCGCGGTGCGGGCCCGGCCCCGGCGGTGCTGGACGAGCGCGTAGGCGGCCCACACCAGGGAGCCACCCAGGAGCACGGCCACCAGCAGGCCGAAGGCGAGGTGGGCCTGCACGACGAAGCTCCCCGTCGCCGCGGCGATCGGGAGGGCCCGCCAGTCCCGGCACGACACCGACCACACGCTGACGATGAACAGCACGAACGGGAGCGTGGTTATCCACGGGTTCCAGGGGTCCAGCAGCTGGTCCGCCAGGGCGTGCATGAGCACCAGCAGCACGAGCGTGCCCAGCATGAGCAGAGCCGTGCCGCCGCGGCGGCGGAGCAGCCAGGCGGTGAGGACGACCGCGACACCGTTGACCAGTGCTGACGCGACGAACAGCCCCTTCGGCCCGAAGAGGTGGACCGGGCCGGCGTCGACCAGGAACAGGACGGGACCGGGGTGGTGGAACTTGTAGCGCGAGTACACGCCCACCAGCGGCAGGTGCGACGGGACGTCGAGGGCGCGCAGCTCGATGAGTGCGTCGTCCGAGGACGGCACCCAGGCCTTGTTCCATGCGCTCACGAGCGCGACGACGATCGGGAGCACGAGCGCGGTGCCGGCAAGGCCCACCTCGAAGACCGCGGACGAGCGCCGGCCACGGGCGACACCGGTGCCCCCGGACGCCGTCGGAGCGGCCGGCGCAAGGTCGGTGGGAGTCGTCGTCACGGGGCGATGGGCAGGGGAGCGTGGTGGGACAAGCGGTCGAGAGCGTAGGCGCAGACCGCCTGTTCCCGGCGCCACCGGCGGGGCCGGGGCGTCCGCGTGCAGGGTTCCTGGCCGCGTTCGCGAATCCGCCACGATGCCTGGTCGGATCGACGCCGAAGCCCGCCGCGCACCCACTACGGTTTGCCGGATGCCGAGGCCGGGGGACACTGCGGAAGCGCCGTCGCGTGACGACGTCACCCGGCCCGCAGCCGTGAGCGGTGGCCTCCCGGTGGCCGAGCCCGGGCCGCCGGAACCGCGCGAGGCGCGGCCGCTGGTGTCGCCGGCCGCTCGCCACATCGGGGCGCTCGACGGGCTCCGCGGTCTCGCGGTGCTCGGTGTCCTGGCCTTCCACGGCGGCTACCTCACCGGGGGTTATCTCGGGGTCGATCTGTTCTTCGTCCTCTCGGGGTTCCTGATCACGGGTCTGCTGCTGCGCGAGCACGTCGGCACGCGGCGCATCGACATGAAGGGCTTCTGGCAGCGCCGCGGGCGGCGCCTCCTGCCGGCGCTGTTCGGCGTGCTCCTCGGCGTCGCGCTCTACGCCTGGCTCGTCGCGGCCGCCTACGAACGACCGGGCATCCGCTCCGACAGCCTCTGGACGCTGCTGTACATGGCCAACTGGCACGCGATCTGGTCGGGCAACGGCTACTGGCAGCTCTTCAACGCCCCGAGCCCGCTCGAGCACACGTGGAGCCTCGCGATCGAGGAGCAGTTCTACCTGGTGTGGCCGGTGGTGTTCGTCGGCCTCGCAAAGCTGGCCCGTGGGCGCCACGGGATCATCGCCGCCGTGTGCGGCGCCGGCGCGGCACTGTCCGCGGCGTGGGCCCTCGTGCTCTTCGCGCAGACCGGTGACGCCTCCCGCGTGTACCTGGGCACCGACACCCGGGCGGCGGCGATCCTCGCCGGATCGTGCCTGGCGGCGGTCCTGGTCTGGCGCGGGCCGGTGCGCTCGGCGCGGGCACGGACCGCGCTCGAGGTCATCGCGATCGTGGCGGCCCTCGGTCTCGCCGTGGCCTGGATCTGGCTCCCGGGGGAGTCACCGGTGCTGTACCGCGGCGTCCTGCCGCTCTGTGGGTTGGCGGTCGTCGCCGTGATCGCCGCCGCCAGCCACCCGACCCCGGGCATCGTGGCGCGGGTCCTGTCCTGGCGCGTGCTGCGCTGGGTGGGACTGATCAGCTACGGCCTCTACCTGTGGCACTGGCCGGTGTTCGTGTGGTTCCGACGCGAGCGCATCCTCGACGGGGGCGCCCGCTTCGCCGCAGAGGTCGCACTCAGCTTCGCGCTTGCGCTCCTGAGCTTCTTCTTGATCGAGCGCCCGATCCGGCGTGGGGGTGTCGCGTCGTGGCGGTGGCCGGCCCTCGTCCCGGCGGCGGCGGTCGGCGTCGTGGCGCTCGTGCTCGCGTCGACCCTGAACGGGGTCGATCGCACCCAGCTCGAATCGGCCGGCGCCGCCCCCGGATCGGCCGCCGCCACGCCCACCGCGGCCGGCGTGGTCGACGCGCCCCTGCCGACCCTCCCACCCGCGGCGACGGAGCCGGGCGCCGAGCCCGGGACCACCGCCCCGCCCGCGCCCCTGACCGACGCAGGACCGGTGCCGCGCCCGGCCGCTCGGCCCGCTCGGCTGCTCGTGGTGGGGGACTCGGTGGCGTGGTTCGTCGCGCGCAGCCTCGACAAGCACGCCGCGCGGGACGGCGTGGTGGTGGGCCAGCGCGCCGCGCCCTCCTGCGCGTTCTACAACGGCGAGACGACCGAGTCGCGCTTCGAGGGCAAGATCTCGAAGGAGGATCCGAAGTGCGAGCCGTGGCGCGAGGGCCTGCGCAACGATGCCGAGTCCTTCCGGCCCGACGCGACGCTGCTGCTCTTCGGTGGCGCGGTGTTCGGGCAGCGCCAGGTGGACGGCGCGTGGCACGGCTTCTGCGACGCGGAGTACAAGGCGGCCTACCGCCGCACGATCGACCGCTCGCTCGACGCGTTGACGTCCACCGGTGCACCGGTGTTCCTCGTCCTCGCCCCCCGGCAGCTCTTCCCGTTCCTCCCCGAGGAGGCGGCGGCGTTCAACGACTGCCTCAACCAGGGCCTCGTCGACGCCGCGCAGGCCCGCCCGTCCCTGGCCCGCCTCGTGCACCTCGACGAGTGGGTGTGTCCCCCCGGCCAGCCCTGCCGTGAGGAGATCGACGGGGTCAAGCTGCGCGAGGACGGCATCCACTTCGACGAGGGAGGCGGCGCGGAGATCGTGTCGCCGTGGTTGCTCGACCACGTGTTCGCCCCGCACGCCTCGAACTGAGCGCCCGTCGGTTCCTCACGCCCGAACGCGCGGTCGCCCGGTCGCCTGGTCGCGGGAGGTTCGGCCGGTCTGTCCGTCCGGGAGGGCGTCGGATCAGCGCGCCAGGGCGGCGCCCAGCACGGCGGCGAACGGCCCGGGATCCGCGCGGCCGCACAGCTCGCGCGCCGAGTGCATCGACAGCAGTGGGACGCCGATGTCGATGGTGGGGATGCCGAGGCGCGCGGACGTGATCGGGCCGATCGTGGAACCGCAGCGCATGTCACTGCGCATCACGAAGTCCTGCGTCGCAACGCCGGCCGCATCCGCGATCAGCCGGAAGCGCGCGGTCGACTCGGCGTCGGTGGCATAGCGCACGTCGGCGTTGAACTTGAGGACGGGGCCCGCGTTGGGCAGGACGAGGTGACCGGGATCGTGGCGGTCGGGGTAGTTCGGGTGCGTGGCGTGACCGCCATCGGCCGACACGCAGAACGATGCGGCCACCGTCTGCAGGAACTCGGCGCGGTCCTGCCCCGCCGCCAACGAGATGCGTTCGAGGATCGTCGGGAGCAGCGCGCCGGCCGCCCCTGACGCCGATTCGGAGCCGATCTCCTCGTGGTCGAAGAGGCACACCACCGCAACGCCCTTCGGATCGGACGTGGTGGTGATCGCTTCGACCGCCGCCCAGCACGAGAGCTGGTTGTCGAGCCGGGCACTGCTGATGAAGTCGTCCGTGCGCCCGAACGTCCCCGCCGGGGTGATGTCGTGGAACATGAGGTCCCACCCGAGCACCGCCGCCCGGTCGAGTCCGAGCTCGTCCGCCACGAAGCGGCGCAACGCTTCCGCGTCGGCGGCACCCACGCCCCACACGGGGACGAGGTGCTGCTGCGGGTTCAACGAGAGCCCGGACTCGTTCACCGCTCGGTCGAGGTGGATCGCGAGCTGCGGGATGCGGGCCAGGGCGCGATCGACCTTCAACAGTTGCGTGGCGGAGGAGGCCTCGCCGTCGCGGACCGTGACCCGCCCCGAGAGCCCGAGGTCGCGGTCGAGCCACGAGTTCCACAACGCGCCGCCGTAGACCTCGACCGCGAGCTGCTGGTACCCGACGCGATTCGTGTCGGGGTGCGGCTTGAGCCGCAGGTTCGGGCTGTCGGTGTGCGCCCCGATGATGCGGAAGCCATCCGCGAGGGTCGCGGCGGATGCCTCGGTCCACGCCACGAGCGAGCCGCCGCGCACGAGCACCTGACGACCGGACGAAGGCCACGCCGCCCGCTCGTCCACGGGGGTGAACCCCGCGGCCACGAGGCGCGCAGCCGCTTCGGCCGCGGCGTGGTACGGCGACGGTGACGCATCGAGGTACGAGAACAGCGACGCGAGCACCGGGTCGGGATGAGGCACGGCGGGCAGCCTATCCACCCCTCCCGAGGAGGCTCCTCAGACGCAGACCCAGCAGAAGAGCTCCCGCCCCGTCTGCTGCGCGCGTCGAGCCAGCCCAGCCAAAGACGCAATGCCGTCGGCGACGGACTCATCCGTCGTCAACACATCGGGCTCCCCGTTGATGCAGTTCATCGGATCGTGACGAAACGCCACCGCCGCCGCACGGAGCTGGTCCGGGCCCGATCCGGCGAGGGCGCGGGTCCAACTGCTCGGCAACGAGAACAGGAGCTGCTCGCCGTCATCCGTGAGCTCCAGGAGGACGGCCTCTTCGCCACGAACGTCCCCTGCCTCGTCGCCCGCGAGCCGACTCAC
>Ga0209023_10006414_pt1 | contig 12409 bp, 12 predicted proteins | sample LakOneMetagenome_FD_187468 | JGI IMG/M metagenome (GOLD analysis project Ga0209023, IMG submission 187468) | Freshwater and sediment microbial communities from Lake Erie, Canada (SPAdes) (version 2) | ecosystem: Environmental > Aquatic > Freshwater > Lentic | place: Lake Erie, Canada... | reverse complement strand
GCGTATTCGACGAACTCGAAGCCGTCGGTGCCCATCGGATTGTGCTCGGAAATGACGGCGGCCGGTGCATCGTGCGGAAACGGACCCATGGCGATCTCCCTTGATTTTTGTCTCAGGGATGAATGGTGCGCCGCTTTTCATGCAATGGGCGTGCAAAATGAGGCATACTTTGCTAATATCATGCACAGATCGTGCATATTTCTGGACTTTGACGCATGGTATCGCTGGACGGTTTTGACCTCAAGATTCTCGCCGCGCTTCAGGACGACGGCCGGCTGACCAACCAGCAACTGGCCGATCTCGTCGGCCTCTCCGCGTCGCAGTGCTCGCGGCGGCGAACCCGGCTGGAGGAGGAAAAGGTGATCGCGGGTTATCACGCCGATCTTGCCAATGAGGCGCTGGGCTTCAACGTGCTGGCCTTCATCCAGATCACGCTGGCGACGCACTCACCGAACAACGCCAAGCGCTTTCGCGACCTGATGCGCCGCGTCGATGAAATTCAGGAAGCCTATTCGCTGACCGGCGATGCCGACTATCTCTTGAAAGTCGTGCTGAGCGATCTCAAGAGCCTGTCCGACATCGTCAACAACGTGCTGATGCCGCACGAAAGCGTCGCGCATGTGCGCTCGTCCATCGTGCTCGACCGGCTGAAGACAACGCGCAAGCTGCCGCTCAAGAAGTTATCGGCTTAGGTGGACGGCAGGATCGTCCCCTCAACCTCGCCGAAGCCGATGCGATAGCCATTGCCCTGACACCAGCCGCGCATGGTGAGCGAGTCGCCATCCTCGAGAAACGAGCGCTGCACGCCATTGCCGAGATCGAGCGGCTCTGCGCCGCCCCAGCTTAACTCCAGCATGCTGCCGCGTTCGCTTTTCTCCGGGCCACTGATGGTGCCCGAGCCGAGCAGATCGCCGACATTCATCGCACAGCCGCTGGAGGCATGATGCACAAGCTGCTGCACCGATGACCAGTACATGTATTTGAAGTTGGTCCGGGTGATGGTCGCCGCCTGCGCCATCTTTTCAGTCCGCAGATCGACCTCCAGCCGCAGATCGTAATTCTGCGCGTGCTCCTGCCGCAGATACGCGAGCGGTGCCGGGTCCTGCGCCGGTCCCTTCACGCGGAACGGCTCCAGCGCTTCGCGCGTTACGATCCATGGGCTGATGGAGGTGCCGAACGCCTTGGCCTGAAACGGACCAAGCGGCACATACTCCCACGCCTGGATGTCGCGCGCGCTCCAGTCATTCAGCAGCGTAAAGCCGAAGATCATGTCCTCGGCCTGCTGCTCGGTCAGCATCTCGCCCATGGCCGACGCCTGCCCGACCACCACGCCCATCTCGAGTTCAAAATCCAGCCGCTTGCATGGACCGAATACCGGCGCATCCGCCGTCGGCGGCTTGAGCTGTCCGCGTGGGCGGCGAATCGGCGTGCCGCTGACCACGACGGTCGAGGCGCGACCATTGTAGCCAATGGGGATCGACAGCCAGTTCGGCATCAGGGCGTTGTCCTTGCCACGAAACATGATGCCCACATTCGTCGCGTGCTCTTTCGACGAATAGAAATCGGTGAAGCCCTGCACGGCGATGGGCATGTGCATATCGGCAAAGTTGCGCGGAACGAGCGCACGGCGCCGCAGCTCCATATTGTCGCGCAGTTCCGGACAGTCATGCCGCAGCAGTTCGCTGATCCGCGCGCGGGTCTTGCTCCATACCTTCGGCCCGAGCGCCATGAACGCATTCAGCGACGGCTGCGCGAAGACGCCGCTGGCATTATCAAACCGGATCAACCCCGCCGCCTCCAGCGCGGCCAGATCCAGCACGAAATCGCCGATGGCGACGCCGACGCGCAGGTCCGGCTGCTCCGGCGTGAAGAACACGCCATAGGGCAGATTCTGGATCGGAAAGTCCGACGACGGATCGACGTCAATGAAGGAGCGCAGCTTCGGATCGTTCGGGTGCATCGTATCCATCCATCTTTATTCGGCGTCGGGCTGGCGGCCCGGCTCTGCCGCAGCGAAGGCATCGAGTTTGGCGGCGGCCGCATCCAGCGCCACGATACGCTTGTAGGGCGCTAGGTCCACACCGAAGCGGCGGGCATTGAACACCTGCGGCACGAGGCAAATGTCCGCCAGCGTCGGCGTCTCACCAAGCGCAAACGGCCCCGGCAGATGCGCCAGCCGCGCTTCCACCGCATCGAAGCCGGTTTCGATCCAGTGTTTCGACCACGCCGCCCGCGCAGCGTCATCGACACCCATGTCGATCAGGCGGTTCAGGACGCGCAGATTGCCGATGGGATGGATATCGGCGGCGACCACCAGCGCGATCTCCCGCGCAATCGCCCGCCCTTTCGCATCTGGCGGCAGCAGCGGCGGATTCGGATGTGTCTCATCGAGATACTCGATGATGGCAATCGACTGCGCCAGTTCGAGATCGTCATCGATCCAGTACGGCACAAGGCCCGCCGGGTTGATCCTGCGATAAGCATCCTGCGTCTGCTCACCTTTGCGCAGATGGATAAAGCGATGATCCGCGCTCAATCCTTTCAGATTGAGCGCGATGCGCACGCGATAGGCCGCCGTCGAGCGGAAGTAACCGTAGAGAACTGCGTCAGTCATGCTAACCGCCGCGCCTCAAGGCTTCGACGGGTCGAAGCGGCGCTCCAGCCCTTGCCAGCAATCGGCGTAGTCGTCCTGCAACGCGCTTGTCGTGGCTGCAAACTGCGTCACCCGCTGCGGAAAGCGCGTTTCGAACATGAAGGCCATGGTGCCGGTCAGCTTCACCGGCTTCAGTTCGCCGTTGCTGGCATGATCGAATGCCTCGCGGTCCGGCCCATGCGGCAGCATCATGTTGTGCAGGCTGATGCCACCCGGCACGAAGCCATGCGGCTTGGCATCGTATGCGCCATACAACAGGCCCATGAACTCCGACATGATGTTCATGTGATACCACGGCGGACGGAAGGTGTTCTCCGCCACCATCCAGCGCTCGGGGAAAATCACGAAGTCGATGTTCGCCGTGCCCGCCGTTTCCGATGGCGAGGTCAGAACGGTGAAGATCGACGGATCGGGATGATCGAAACCGATGGCGCCGATCGGCGAGAACGTTCGCAGGTCATATTTATACGGCGCGTAGTTACCATGCCACGCGACCACATCGATGGGCGAATACGGCAGCCTGGTCACGAACAGCGAGCCGCCCCACTTCACATAGAGTTCGGTCGACGTTTCCTTGTCCTCGTAGGCCGCCACCGGCGTCAGGAAGTCGCGCGAATTGGCGAGACAGTTCGCGCCAATCGGCCCTCGCTCCGGCAGCGTAAACGCGCCGCCATAGTTCTCGCAGAGATAGCCCCGCGCCGGACCGTTCGGAATCTCGACGCGGAATTTCACACCACGCGGGATCACCGCAATCTCGCCCGGCTCGATGTCGATGATGCCGAATTCGGTGACAAGGCGTAGATTGCCTTCCTGCGCGACGAACATCAGTTCGCCGTCGGCATTGTAGAAGTTCTGGTCCACCATCGATTTGGTAATCAGATAGACATGCGCCGCCATACCCGCCTGCGAGCCCGCGTCGCCCGCCGTGGTCATGGTATAGACGCCCTGCAGGAAGGTCTGGCCCTCCTTCGGGAGCGGCAGCGGGTCCCAGCGCAATTGTGCAATCGGCAGATCGTATTCGGTGCACGGCGCGGTGCGCCAGTATCCGGCATCGACCTTGGCGAAGCGGCCCGAATGCTTCACCGATGGACGGATGCGATACAACCACGAACGTTCGTTGGTGCCGCGCGGCGCTGTGAACGGCGAGCCGGACAACTGCTCCGCATAAAGTCCGTAGGCGCAATTCTGCGGCGAGTTGCGCCCGATAGGAAGCGCGCCCGCCAAAGCCTCCGTCTCGAAGCTGTTGCCGAAGCCGGACATGTAGCCCGGCGTGACATTGACGGCGTTGCGATTCACAGCGCCGGGAGCGGTGTTGATGTTCATCGCACTATCCTCCTTGCAAGGCTGCCCACATTTCTCGGTCGCGCTTGTCGGTCCAGATCACCGGATCATCAATCCCGGATGCTTCGTCGAAGGCACGCGAGACGTTGAACGGCAGGCAGTGTTCATAGATCGCGAATTTCGAGAATTTCGGGTCCATCACCTCGCGTGTCGCGGCCATGGTTTCCTTGAGCGAACGCCCCTTCGCAACCGACAGTTCCGCCGCGCCATAAAGCGTGGTGACAAAATCGCGTGTCATGGCGATGGCTTCGTTCACCGTCGCCTCGCCCTTCAGCGCGTCGCCGCGTCCCGGCGCTACGGCCTTCGGATTAAACTCACGAATCTCATTCAGCGTCAGCGGCCATTCGCGCAGCAGCGCATCGCCGCAATAGCAGGCTGAGTGATATTCGATCAGATCGCCGGAGCACATCACTTGCGCATCGGGCACCCACGCGACGATATCGCCCGACGTATGACCCGCGCCGAGATGCATCAATTGCACCTCACGCTTGCCGAGATAGAGCGTCATGCCGGTGTCGAAGGTGATCGTCGGCCAGGTCAGGCCGGGAATGCTTTCTGCATCCTGAAACAGGCGCGGAAACCGGCCATACTCGGAATCCCAGTCCTGCTTGCCCCGCTCCACGATCAGCCGCTGGGTTTCGGACGAGGCGACAATGCCCTGCGCCTTGTAGGCCGACGCGCCGAGCACGCGCACCGCATGATAATGCGACAGCACCACATACTTGATAGGCTTGTCGGTGACGGTCTTGACGCGCTCGATCACACTCCTCGCCATCGCCGGCGTCGCCTGCGCATCGAACACGATGCAGCCGTCATCGCCGACGATCACCGCCGTATTCGGATCGCCTTCCGCGGTGAAGGCATAAATGTCCGGACCGATTTCGGAGAAAGTGATTTTCTTCTCCGCCATGTCGCCGGTCGATGCGAAACCCTTTGCGCTCATCTGGCACCCTTTTCTGAAATCGTCTTGTTCTGTGAAAGCTGGCGCTTCGCCAGCGCAATTGCTTCGCGCAGCACATTCGCATCGCCGATATGATTGGCGAGGATCAGCATCAGCGCGGTATCGAGCAGCGCGCTGTCCTCGTCGCCAAGGCCGCGATGCGCTTCCACCACCAGCCGGTAGGCGGTGTCGGGATCGCTGAAATTCGATTGTGTCGAGAGCGTCATGGCGCGGCCCTCCCGCTGGCGCGGGCCATCGCGGCCTGCACCGCCGCCGCCGTCGGCTTTTTGAAGCGCGCCGCGACATAACCATCGGGCCGCAGCAGATAGGCTGTGCCGTCCAACGCGTCGTAGCGTTTGGCAAACAGGCCCGCTGTATCGCGCAGCGGCGCGGATTCGCCGATGGCGATGGACTTGCAGCCGCAGTGCTCGCCGCCGTTCAGTCCCGCTTGCAGCAGGACGAAACTACCCTCACCCTGCGCGATGAACGCCTCGGTGAGATAGATCGGGGCGCCGCTGGCAGTCGTCAGCGGCGCGTCAGGCATATGCGTGCCGGGACGAGGCCCCGCATTCCATGTTTCGCTGTCCGGCGTCGACAGCGGCGACTCGTAGATCGACGGCGTCGAAAGCCGTCCCCCATTGACCATGCGCTTGGCGAATTCGGTTTCCCTGGCAAGCTGCAGCACCGCCTGCCGCATCCGGCGCTCCTGCGCCGAATGCGGCGCGATGAAATCGGTGGAACGTGTCGATGCACGGATATTCTCATCAGCGGCAAAGCTGCGCTCGATCTCGTAACTCTCCAGCAATGTCACCGGCGCATCGCCGCGCAGAACCAGCGACAGCTTCCACGCGATGTTTTCCGCGTCTTCAAGACCGGAATTCGCGCCGCGCGCGCCGAATGGCGAGACCTGATGTGCCGCATCGCCCGCGAAGATCACGCGCTCATGCACAAAGCGCTGCATGCGGCGGCACTGGAATTTGTAGATCGAAATCCACTCGAAATCGAACTTCGTGTGACCCAGCATGCGCTCAATGCGCGGGCGCACATTTTCCGGCAGCCGCTCGACGGCCGGATCGGCGGCAGGCCCAAGCTGCAGGTCGATCCGCCAGACGTCATCAGGCTGGCGATGCAGCAACGCCGATTGCCCCGAATGAAACGGCGGATCGAACCAGAACCAGCGTTCGGTCGGAAATTCCGCCGTCATCTTCACATCGGCGATCAGGAACTGATCCTCGAACACTTCGCCGGTGAATTCCGCGCCGACAAAACTGCGCAATGCGGAGCGCGCGCCGTCGCAGGCGACCACATAATCCGCTTTCAGATGATAGCGCCCGTCTGGCGTGTCGATGGCCAGCACCACATGATCGTTGCGCTGATCGAGACCGACCACCTTGTTGCGCCAGCGCAGGTCCACCTGCGGCAACTCGCGGGCACGGTCGACCAGAAAGGCTTCGGCGTAATACTGCTGCAGATTGATAAAGGCGGGCATCTTGTGGCCGTCTTCCGGCAGCAGGTCGAATCGATAGACCATGTCGTCGTTCAGGAAGATCTTGCCGACCTTCCAGACCACGCCCTTCTCGACCATGCGCTCACCGACGCCGAGGCGATCCCACAATTCCAGCGAGCGCTTCGAAAAACAGATCGCGCGGGAGCCGTCGCCGATCCGATCTGCATCATCCAACAGCACCACGGCATGACCGCGCTGAGCCAGATCGATGGCCAGCGTCAGGCCGACCGGCCCCGCTCCGACCACCACCACCGGATGGCGCGCGGAATCCGTAGCCGCCCTGTCCTGATCGGGATGACGGCGATAGCCGAACTGAATGATCCGGGGTTCCGGCACGTTTCTCCACCCTGCTGACTGACGGGCTTCTTGAGCGAAGCCTCTGGCTATAAGAATAGATCAAGGCTATGATCGTTGCAACTGCAACTAATACGCCAGCAGGCCAAATCGACCGGACGTGTTCCTTGAGCAAACTCGATCTTTTCAGCTTCGTGCCCTTCCGGCTGAACCGGTTGGCGGCGGAGGTCAGCGCCGAACTCTCCAGCGAGTATCGGGACCGCTACGGTCTCGACATTCCGGAATGGCGGGTCATGGCGACGCTCGGCTTCCGGGATGAGGCCTGCACGGCACAGTATATCGCCTATTGCACCCGGACGCACAAATCGACCATCAGCCGCGCTGTCGCGTACCTGCTGAAGCAACAGTTGATCGAACGGGTCGAAAATGCGGAGGACCGCCGCGAGCTGGCGCTGCAGCTCACCCGCAAGGGACGCACGCTCTACGAGGAACTCATCCCGCAACTGCTCCGCAAGGAACAGGACATCCTGTCATGCCTCACAGCCGCCGAGCGCAAGGATTTTGCCAACGCGCTCGGCAAGATCGAGAAGCAGCTTGATCTGGTACAAAGTGCGCAGGAAGCGCGCGCCAAGAAGGATGCGTATTAGGGCTGAATACGTCCCCGCTTACGCGGGGACGAGCACCGGTGATCACGCCGCGCGGATGTTCGCCATGAAGCGATCGAGTTCCTGACGCAGCCGCGTGCTTTCGACCGCAAGGGTCTGCGCGGAGTTCAGCACTTCGCCCGAAGCCGTGCCGGTCTCGCTAGCACCGCGGTTGACCTCGGAAATGCCTTCCGCGATTTCCAGCGTGCCGCTCGCGGCGCTCTGGACGTTGCGCGCGATCTCCGTGGTCGCGTTGGTCTGCTGCTCGATAGCCTCGGCGATGTTGCTGGCGATTTTCGAAATCTGGCCGATGGTGCCGCCGATTTCCTTGATCGCGGTCACCGACTCCTGCGTCGCAGCCTGCATGCCGGTGATGTGCGAGGAGATCTCGTCCGTCGCCTTCGCGGTCTGGCTGGCGAGCGACTTTACTTCGGATGCGACCACGGCAAAACCACGTCCGGCCTCGCCTGCCCGCGCGGCCTCGATGGTCGCGTTGAGCGCCAGCAAGTTCGTCTGCTCGGCAATCGCCGTAATCAGCTTGACCACGTCGCCGATTTCCTGCGCCGCGCGCGACAGCTTGTTGATGCGCGCGTCGGTGGCTTCGGCCTGCTGCACGGCGGCAGCCGCGATCCGGCTCGATTCCTGAACCTGACGGCCGATCTCGTTGACCGACGCCGACAGTTCCTCCGTCGCCGCGGCAACCGACTGCACGTTTGCCGAGGCTTCCTCGGACGCGCCCGCGACCTTGCCGGACAGGTCCTGCGCGGTTTCAACGGTGCGGGTCAGCGTTGTTGCCGAAGCTTCAAGCTGGCTTGCCGAAGCTGAAACGCTCGACACAATCACACCGACCGCGGTTTCGAAGTCGTCCGCGAAGCGATGCAGCTCGGCGCTACGGGCTGCGCTGGCGGATCGTCCCTGCTCTTCGCGCTCCGCCGCCTCGCTCTGCGCCTTGGCGACAGCGCGCATCTTGAACTCCTCGACGGCGCCAGCCATCTCGCCGATCTCGTCCTTGCGGCCAAGACCCGGCAGCACAACATCGAAATTGCCGTTGGCAAGTTCACGCATCGCCTTGCACATGCCGATCATCGGGCGGGAAATGCCGCGGCCGAGCATCCAGGCCAGCAACGCGCCGAACATGATGCCGCCCGCGCCAAGCGCTGTCACGAAGCTGCTCGTGGTGTGCGCGGCAGTCGCTGATTCCTTCGCAAGATGATTCTGACGGACCAGCAGGCCATCCTTGATGGTCTTGGCTTCCTGCGTCACGGAGCCCGCGGCATCATTCATCTTGGTGGAGAGCGCGGCGATTTTCCCGGTGTTCTCGACAAACTTCGTGAAGTTGGTCTTGTAGGCCTCAAGCTCGTTGGTGATTTCATTAATCTTGGACGTGATCTTGGCGTCTTCCGCGTAAAGCGATCCAAGGCTGTTCTTGAGAAGCTGCATGCGTGCGCTGACGCTGTTGGCCACCGCGTTATCGGGCCGCAGGATGTAATTGCTGATGTTGGAGGTGATCGCCGCCGAATGAGTCGCCAGTTCCTTGGCGTTCTGCTGCACCGACGTCAATCCGGCGAGGATCGCGGTGTCGGCAAGGTCGTCGAACTTGTAGCGGATCACGTTGCCCATGCGGAGCAACTGGTTGGATGCAATCGCCGCGTTCTCGGTCTTGAGCTTGATGACGTCGGCGAACAACGACGAGAACTCGCCATAGCTGGCGGACAGGTTGAGCACGCTCTTGCGATTCTCCGAGGTGGCGACGCGCGCGGCGCGCTCGATCGCCTGTCCCAGCCGGCTCTCGGCTGCGCGCGCGGCTTCCTCATCGGCGGGAAGGCCGGTGGTCACATAGGTCCGCGCAAGAAGCTGATAGGCGACCAGCTCGCGGTCGATCTCGCGCGCACTGTCACTCTCGGCCACGATGCTTTGATAGGACTGAACCCCGACGGCAATGCGCTCGAAGCCGAAATAGGCCACACCCATGTTGATTGCGGAAATGCCCAGCACAATCACGAAGCCGAGCATGATCTTGGTGCGGAACCTCAAATTTGAAAAGAAGCTGCCGTGCGCCTTCTGCGTTGCCGGAGTACTTTTGAACCAGCCCATTTCCATTCCCCAAAAATTCTTTTTGCATGCCAAGCCGCCGGACAGCCCACCGGCGCGTGGTGCCCAAGGCTAAGAAAAACTGAATAACGCGCCGTAAATTTCTACCGCGCACAGCGAGAAATGCCCGCTTGGCGAGCATTTCTGACGCGTTCTAAGGGGATGTTTGCTATATCCCGACACCGCTGGCGGCGAAGGATTAACAGATCGTTGCGAGGCGATACGGCGATCAAAGCTCCGTAGAGCACTCGTCTCCGATTGTCATGGCCGGCTCGCCTCTAACCCGGCCATCCACGACTATAATTCAATCACCAGCAAGACGTGGATCACCGGGGCAAGCCCGGTGATGACGATTGAATGCGTTGAAAAGCAAGCGGCCTTGAACTCGCTTACTTCTTCTTGCCGTCGGCGGCGAACTGCTTGAGGTAGGCGGTGAGATCCTTAATCTCGTCCTCTTTCTTGATGCCCGCGAATGCCATCTTGGTGCCGGGGATCTTCGCCTTCGGGTCCTTGATGTATTCGGCGAACACCGCATCATCCCAGGTGATGCCGGAGTTCTTATTGGCGTCCGAGTAGTTGTAGCCCGCAACGCTGCCGGACTTACGGCCAAACAGGCCGTTCAGTTCGGGGCCGACGCTGTTCTTCGCCGTCTCGCCGACCTGATGGCAGGCGCGGCACTTGTTGAACGACTTTTCGCCGGCGGCAACATCCTGAGCGTTGGCGGTGCCAACAAAGCTGACGGCGGCAAGAGCGAGGGCGGCGGCGAGCGAACGAGCAATCATGGCGTTTGACCTTTGGCGGGCAGGAAAGCTGGCAGGTGGGTGAGGTGCGAAGGTTATAGTGGTGAGGGTATAGGAACCGAAGCCCGCCGCATCGCAGCGGACTTCGGAAATTGAAGATTACGCAAACATATCGGCTGTGATCCCGGCATACCAGCCCATGTTTTCCGCCTGCGTCTGCTTGCGCAGTGCTGCGTCTTCGCCGGTCTTGGACACGAAGGTCGATGACGCGGCAATCTTGCCATCCTTCGGCTCATAAGCGCCGCCGACTTTCACGCAGTCGTCGGTATCGATGAGGCTCCAGCAAGTGTTGGTGTAACGCGCCGGGAAGGTGCGCGCCGAAACCAGTTCGCCCCGGATCATCATCGCGGCGACCTTGGCCTGGCTGTTGGCGGAGAAGGCGGACTTCGGCATGTCACCGGCAATGCAGGCATCGCCAAGAACAAAGATATTCGGATCGATGGACGACTTCATGTTCGCCGGATCGATGGCGCAATAGCCGGTTGCGTTGGCAAGGCCGGCATCGCGCGCGATGGCACCAGCCATCTGCGCCGGAATGACATTGACCAGTGCCGCATTCTTGTAAGTCTCAAAGCCGGTGACAACAGTTCCGGTCTTGGGATCGACGGACTTCAAGCCGTCATGCACCTTGGGGCCAAGCCATTCGACCATGCCCTTGTAGTGTTTTTCCCAGCCTTCCTGAAACAGCGCCTGTTTGGAGAAGCTGTCCTTCGGATCGATAACGAAGATCTTGGAGCGATCCTTGCGCGCTTTCTTCAGCGCATGCGCCATCATCGACACGCGCTCATAGGGACCGGGCGGGCAGCGATAGGGATTGGGCGGCGCGATCATCACAATGACGCCGCCGTTCGGCACCGCATCGAGTTTCTTCTTGAGCAGCAGCGTCTGTGCGCCCGGTTTCCAGGCATGCGGCATCGCTTCTTCGGCTGCCTGCGACCAGCCCGGCACGGAATCGTATTTCAGGTCGATGCCCGGCGACACCACAAGCCGATCATACGGCAGCTTCTTTCCGTTCGCGAGGATGACTTCTTTCTTGTCGCGGTCGATCTTGCTGGCGCGGTCGGCGACAACCGTGACACCCAGCTTCTTCAATCCGCCATAGCCGTGGGTGATCGAGGGATAATCCCTGAACCCGCCGAGATAGAGATTGCTGTGGAAGCAGGTCTGATACTTGGCCAACGGTTCGACCAGCGTAACGGCAATCGCGCCCGCGCTGTCCTTGGCGATGTATTTTGCAGCGGTCACGCCACCCGCGCCGCCGCCGATCACCACGACGCGCGGCTTGCCTTGCCCAAGCACCGCAGGCGCGCCGAACATCATGACGCCTGCGAACGATGCCGATCCTGAAATCAACTGCCGACGACTGATGCTCACGACGTTCCCTCCACTATTGTTGTATTGAAACTCGCGTTCAGCGGTCGGCTGAGGATCAGCCGACCTTGAGATAGGCAAAACCTTTCGATTGCAGCGCTGCGACAGTGGCCACGCCCGACGGCACAAAGCTGATGAACGGCACGTCCTTCACCTTGGTCTTGTCGAGCTTCAGGCGCTGGAAGGTGATTTCGCAGAGATAAACTTTCAGGCCGTTTTTCGCGAGCGCGGTCGCGCGCTCGAACAGCGCCGGATCTATGGTCTCGTCCTTCCACGGCGTGCCTTCCAGCGTGGAGAGGAAATACTTCACCGAGGCGCTGTGCGCGATGATGACGAGCTGCAGGCCGAACGGATCGGCGCCATAAGCCGAATAGTGATTGGAGATGTTGTTCAGCGTCTGGGCGAAGCGGGCGTTGTCGCCGTAGTCGCAGTGATAGAGGCAGGCGATGTCGCCCTCTTTTTTCAAGTCCGCCATGGACAAAGCCTGCGGCGCGGCATGTGCCGACGTTGCGGCCGCAAGACCGCCGGCGGCGGCTCCGATGATAAGGCTGCGCCGTGTGGCCGAACCGTTCTGATCTGTCATGACACCCTCCGGAATGATGAAACCATTACTTCTGGGTCCTGAAATAAGCCGCTAGGGCTGCGATGTCACCCGATTCAAGCCGTCCCGCGATGGTTTGCATCACGGGATTGTCGCGCTGCTTGTCCTTGTAGGCGTTCATCACGGCGATGAACTGGTCCTCCGGCCATCCGGCAATCTTGGGAATG
>Ga0209023_10006413_pt1 | contig 12412 bp, 10 predicted proteins | sample LakOneMetagenome_FD_187468 | JGI IMG/M metagenome (GOLD analysis project Ga0209023, IMG submission 187468) | Freshwater and sediment microbial communities from Lake Erie, Canada (SPAdes) (version 2) | ecosystem: Environmental > Aquatic > Freshwater > Lentic | place: Lake Erie, Canada... | reverse complement strand
TTCATGACTCGATCGGGAACGGAGGCGGGCGTCGTCATCATATGTCAGAAAATAGGCTATGTTTTTCTGACAATCAAGTGCGGAGATTTCAAGATAGGTTTCGCATTGACCGACTGCAGAACTTCGGCAGGGAAGACTATAGCTCATCCCGGCAGAGCCGGGACCGGGCTCTGGTCGTCTGACTGGAGCCTGCCGGGCAGTCTCCCCCCATGCGGGCGACGATCCCTTGCGCGACGGCTGATCCAGCCGGAAGGAGACTGATGGCGCGAGGGTTCGGCGCGATGCAGCCTCGTGCCAGAGGTCGGGTGGTGCGAGTGGCCCCCCTTCGAATTCATCGGGTGGCATTGAAATTCGTGAGATGCCGGTCTGGAACATGACGATCCTTTGAGACCAACGTGGCGGCACGGCTGGCGAGCGGTTGGCATCCCGTGACGGGGCAGGGCGCCTGTCTGGGGTCAAAGCCCCATCCCCCGCTTTCATTCGCTGTCCTTGGTCTGATTCGTCTCTTTGACACTCAACCCCAGAGGGGTCGGCTACGCGAGCGTGCCGCCCTCGCGGATTCGGACGAGCCGAACGCACGAGGGTGATTGCAGATCCGGTCAGACGCCGCCGATAGGCATCGCGAACGAAGTCGCGGCCGGCGGCGTCGATGATCCGGTCCAGATTGGCGCGGCCGATTTCTCCGCGCGACTGACCGAACGTAGCGTTCCGGCCGTTCATCGGCGTCAGCCCGTTTTCCTTGCACCACCCTTCGAAGGTGAGCCCACGCGCCCGAAAAGCGCCCACGATCACCTCATGGAGCAGAGCGCCCGGTTGAAATTCTGGCTGATTTCGTGACATGGTTCCTCACAAGCCGGACAAATGATCCGCTATACAAATCACAATATGATCCGATGGTAGGATCGTCAAGGGATGTCTACGCGCCCATGGGTGGCAGTCCGGGAAAAAGGCTGGCTTTGTTTCGCGCCTCGCTGAACCTCAGCCAGCGGGCCTTTGCGGCTGCCATGGGGTTCAGTCAGGGTCGGATTGGCTCCGTGGAGGCCGACATCGACCCCCCCTCGCGCGCCTTCCTTCAACGGATTGGCGACAAATTCGGCGTCAGCGCGGATTGGCTCCTGAACGGACACGGTGAGATGCTATCCGATCGACACTCGCTGAGTGGATTTTCCGAGCGCAAGATCGAGCCGCCGGACTATGCCCGACCAGGCCACGGCGACTTTGTCGCTGACGGTGAGGACTATGTGCTGATCGAGCGCGCGGACCTGAGCGTTTCGGCAGGCACAGGCGTCATCCCGGTCGAGGGAGCCGAGCGAGAACGGTTGGCCTTCAGCGCTTCCTGGTTGCGCCGCGAAGGCATTAATCCCAAGCTCGCCCTGCTCGTTCGGATCGATGGTGACAGCATGTATCCCACTCTATCGCACGGAGCATTGTCACTTTTGCACCTGGCGGAAAACCGTCTGGACCGCGAAGGCATTTTCGCATTCATGCGCGGGGACGAGGTCTTTGTTAAGCGGCTGATCCCGGCAGGTCGGCTACCGAGCGGCCAGCCGTCTGCGATCCTCATCGTATCTGACAACCGGGCCTATCCGACCGAAACGATCTCGGCTGCAAGCGACCGCGATGCCATAAGGATCATCGGCCGCTTCCGCACAGTGATGATCACGCTATGAGCAGGACAGGCAGGAAGCGCCATGTTCTTATTACAGTGATCCTTGCTGGACTGACCGCGCAGGCAGTCCTGGCCGATGAAAAGCTCACGGAAGAGCAGGCATTGGGTTTTTATGCCCTGGTCAAATGGGCCTACAAAGCTTGCCCGAAAGAAACTCTGACGCCGGCGCACATCATGTTGGCCGATGCCATCGCCAGAAAGGCGCCCCCCGAAAAGCTCCAGCTGGCCGAGCGCACGGTGCCGCCGCTATTCATCGATCGCGCGGGGTCGGTTGAGGCAGCCTGCACCGATTTTGCTAGAGCCGGCCGCGCAAGATAACAGCCCAAGTAGTCGCGGATCGGGCAGGGCAGGGGGGGTGACGAATTGAATGTTCTTGATATGTTCTGGATATTGATTTGCCGGAGCGAACATGACACCTGCCACCCCGACCGCCCCCGTCGCCCCATGGCTGGGCGGAAAGCGCAACCTGGCCAAGCGGATCTGCGCGCGGATCGACGCGACGCCCTGCCTGACCTATGCTGAGCCGTTCGTGGGCATGGGCGGCATCTTCTTGCGCCGCGCCAAGCGCCCGCGGGCCGAAGTGATCAACGACAAGGGGCGGGACATCGCCAACCTCTTCCGTATCCTGCAGCGCCATTACGTCCAGTTTCTGGACGTGCTGCGATTCACCCTGACGACCAGGGCCGAATTTGAGCGCCTGGTCGCCGTCGATCCTGACACGCTGACTGACCTCGAGCGCGCCGCGCGCTTCCTCTACCTCCAACGCACGGCCTTTGGCGGCAAGGTCAGCGGCCGCAACTTCGGGGTCGCCACCCATCGCCCCGCCCGGTTCAACCTCTCCACGCTCGAGCCGATGCTCGAGGACGTCCACAGCCGCCTCTCGGGCGTCGTGATCGAATGCCTGGACTACAGCGCCTTTCTCGACCGCTACGACACGCCGGACACGCTGTTCTATCTCGATCCGCCATATTGGGGCTGCGAAAGCGATTACGGAAAGGCCCTCTTCTCGCGGGAAGATTTCTCTCGCCTGGCGGATCAGCTCCGCGGCCTCGCCGGCCGGTGGATCCTGTCAATCAACGACGTGCCCGAGATCCGCGCGATGTTCGCCTGGGCAACGATCGAAGGGGTCAACACGACCTATACCATCGGCAACCATGCGGGCAGCAGCGCTGGCCGATCAGAGCTTCTGATCAGCGGTTGAACTTCGGTCGCACTTGGCTCAGCCTTCGCCGACTAGATCGCCCGGCGGCACTGCGGGCTGCCCGAAAGGAAACGCTCATGGCTATTCTTCGCAATCAGATCGAGTACGGGGCTGGGCGGTTTCTGCCGCACGGGGCGCCCGTATTTGTCCAGGCGGCCGAGGTGCGGAAATGAGCTATGCGCTACTCCTCTGCGCCACGCTGATGGCGGTCGACGGCGATACCCTTCGCTGCAACGGCGAGCGCATGAGGGATATCGGGGATGGCAAACCCTTTGTTGTGGGCTTCGACGCGCCCGAGCTCAGCAAGCCGAAGTGCCAGGCGGAGCTGACTTGGGCTCGGGCTGCCAAAGCGCGCTATGCCGAGCTGTTGGCCACACCCGGTGTAACCATCCACGATTCCGGTCGCAGAGACGGAACTCGCACCCATCGCCGACTCGTGGTGGCACGACTGCCGGATGGCCGCGCGCTCGGCACGATCCTCATGCAGGAGGGGCTGGCCCGCGAATGGCGCCCCGGCCGGCGCATCAACTGGTGCGGTTAGGCCAGGGCCCCTTCAAGCCGGAGGCCCGATCAGCGCGAAATCAGTTCCCAGTTCGCGAGCGGCCGTTAAGGCCGTCACCTTCTGCTTATGCGTGGATAATCAACGTGTTGAGGCGAACTGGGCCCTTCCGAGGGAACTGGGCCCCTCAGTTCCCAGTTCGGATGACACCGAACAGCTCATTTCCGGCGCCAAACGAGCCTTGAACGCGGCAATTTCCCCCGATTTGAACGGTACTTAGCGGCCAGCAAGCCTATCAGCGAGGCCAGATGCCAATCCACCAATGAAGCTCTCTGGAAATGCCGTTTAAAGCCCCTGTGCAAGACATCGACCCACGGCCAAGCCGGCCTCGCTGCGCCTTCGAAAACCCCTTGTTTTCAAGGCCCCAACGCAGATCACCGCAGGACAACTCGGATCACCGCACTTCCTGCAGATACTCGTGTCCCATTACACTCAACGAGGCTCATAACCATGCAGTCGGCGTCGCCGGCATCGATGACGACAGCTGTTGCAGGGCTCCCCGGCCTTCAAGGGTCAGCCCGCTTTTGCCCTCATCCGCAAAAGTCCGGACCACTTCCATGGCCCGGCGAGCGGCATAGGCCTGGATCGCATCCGCCTGGTTCTCGGTCGAGTAGCGCTGAAGATCGGTGGACATCCGGACGTAGGCTGCAGCACGGACAAGGTCCGGCCCGTCCCGGACCCTGTCTGAATGCTCTGCATCTGTCACAATGCCCAGCCCTCTGCCGCCCAGCAAAAAAACCACTACTCCCGGCGCCTGAAGCTGCCGGCCAAGTCTGAATGTCTGTCGATGAGTCTGACTAAAAATATCACAGGCATCGGACGGCCGAGCTGTCAAAGTAGATGTGGAATCCGGCATCGGCGGGATCACGCCGCAGGATCCCTGCAACAGAGTGAGGCCTTCCCTGTTCGGCCCGATAAATTCCCTGATGTCGGGATTAAATTCCCTGTTAACCGAAGAAAACAGGGAATTTTTGCAGAGACGGGATAGCTCCAGACTGGCTCCTCCGCCAGCCATCCCTGCGGTCTTGTGAGATGAACCTGCCTGAGGAGGGCAGGGTGGTTTCGTAGTTTCCGCCCATTACGAAGCGCTCCCCTTTCCGTTGCTTCAAGACTTCGCCCGAGATCATCCGCCTGGCGGTGATGATGTACGTCAGGCCTCCGCTTTCGCTTCGAAATGTGGTGGATTTGCCGCACGAGCGCGGGATCGACATTTGTCATGAGACTGTGCGGTTCTGGTGGCACAGGTTCGGCCCGATGGTTGCCGCCGAGGTCCGGAAGCGACGGGTCGAGGGCATGCCGTGGAGCCGCTGGCCGTGGCATCTGGACGAAGTCCTGGAAAGCCTCGTGGCGAAGGCACGGAGTCGAAGGGCCGCGTTGAAATTCCTCAAGAAATCGATGAAGCCGCACGGTCGCATCGCCGTGATTGTGGCGGACCGGCTTCGGCCCCATGGTGCGGCGCTGCGCGGCCTCCTCGCGGGATAAACGTCAACTATACTGCCCTTACGAGGCAGGTTCGCACTCGTCTGACAGCGCCAACGCCACCCCTGCAAAAGCGATCAAATGGCGCGGATTGGCGGCTCTGTCGTCTCGACCCGGTCGAGCAGCCGATAGTAACCCGCCAGGGCCACGGCATGAAAACGGTTCCGCGCGCGCAGTTTCTTCGTTGCAGAGGTCAGGTGCAGTGTGACCGTGGGGACCGATCGTTGAAGCTGGTGAGCGATCTCCTTGGCGGTCATGCCAAGCGCGCAGAGCGACAGGCATTCCCGCTCGCGCGCGGAAAGCTGCATGAAGGTGGTGCGGAGCTGTTCGGGCGGCAGGCCGGGCAGAACCGCATCATGCAAGAGATGCCCAAGGTGGCCCACCGCGAGCAGATGGCGTTCCAGATCGGCATCGCACCCCTCGAGCCGCATGGCCGTGAAGGTCGCCAGACCGCCGCCAGCGACCGGAATGGGCACGGTAATGCCCGAACGCATCCGCATCGAACGCAGGTAGTCCACGACCGGGGCATGCCGCTCGCCAAGGATCTTCTCCATGATCGGGCTCTGCCGTCCGCCATGCGACCAGTAGAAGGGCTGCGTCACATGACGCGCCGCCTCCATCACCGGGTCGCGGCCATAATAGCCCTGGCCGCACCACAGCATCTCCATGTCCTCGGGCACGTTGCGCATGGCCAGGGCCGAGGGCAGGATGAAATCGCCCTCGTGGCTCAGCGGCACGGGCGAATAATCATAGGCGACGATATCGAAGCCTGCGGGCGTCAAGAGATCGACCGCCTTCGCGACGGCTGCCTCCAGATTCATGCGCGGGGGGAACCCGCCGTCTCCCGAAAACACGATGCTGACCATGCCCGCAGCATTGGGCCCGCTGGGCGTTTGTCAACGGTATAGATGCCCTCAGCCGGGCTTGCAGGGGCCGAAGCAAGGCCGCTGCGGCGCCCGCGACCTGCGCACGCCCTATAAGATCTGATAGGTTTACAGCGCAAACCGCCGGTGACTAGGCTGAAAGGTGGTGTGGCGTCCGGCGGGCGCCGCGCACGAGGGGACTGTCTGATGCACCGCTACCGCTTCGTTCTCTACCGGCCCATCCAGCTGATCCCGGTGCTGTTCGGGATTTCGGTGATTACCTTCGTGCTGATCCGCCTGATCCCCGGCGATCCGGCCCGCGTCTTGCTTGGCACCCGCGCGACGCCGACCGCCATCGCCAACATCCGCGCGCAATACGGGCTCGATGAGCCGCTACTGACCCAATACGTCTACTTCGTCAAAAACCTGTTCGCCGGAGAGATGGGGCGGTCCATCCTCTACAAGGTCGACGTGGTCCAGCTGATCGGCACGCGGATCGAGCCGACGCTCGCGCTGGTGGCGATGGGGGTGGTGCTGTCGCTCCTGATCTCTGTTCCCTTTGCGACGATCTCGGCCCGGCGGCAGGGCACCCTGGCCGACCACACGGTGCGGATGCTCTCGACCGCAGGGATCGGCTTCCCGTCGTTCTGGCTTGGCGCCATGCTGATCATCCTTTTCGCGGTGAAGCTCGATTGGCTGCCCGTCTCGGGTTACGGCGGGACCTTTGGCGAAAAGCTGCAACACCTGGTCCTGCCGGGCCTGACCATCGCGCTGTCCCTGTCGGCGATCCTGACCCGGTCGCTGCGCGCCGGCATGATCGCCGGGCTGAAATCCGACATTGCCACCGCCGCCCGCGCGCGCGGGATGAGCGAGGGGGTCGTCTTCTGGCGCCATGTCCTGCCCAACGCCCTGGTGCCGACGGTCAACCTGCTGGCGGTCAATATCGGTTGGCTGATCGGCGGCACCGTGGTGGTCGAAAGCGTCTTTGCCGTCACCGGCCTTGGCCAGTTGATGGCGCGCGGCATCTTTACCCGCGACTACATGGTCGTGCAGGGCGTGGCGCTGGCCTTTGCCTGCGCGACGGTGCTGGTCAACTTTCTGGCCGACATCATCACCGTCGTCCTCGACCCGCGGATCGAGCTATGACGGCACCGGCGCAGACCTTTCCCGCCGGGCGGTGGAGCCAGTGGCTGGGACAGCGGCCGATCCTGCTTATCGGGCTGGCGATCCTCGGATCCTTTCTCATGACGGCGATCTTCGCACGGTTCGTCGCGCCCTACGATCCGCTGTTCCAGGACGGCGCGGCGCGGCTGCTGCCGCCGTCGATGGCGCATCCTTTCGGAACCGACAATTTCGGCCGGGACGTGCTGAGCCGGGTGATCTGGGGCGCGCGCGTCGATTTGCAGATGGCGGTGATCGGCGTGGTCTTCCCCTTCCTGATCGGCACGGCGGTCGGGACCATTGCGGGCTACTTCGGCGGCTGGATCGATACGGTCCTGATGCGCGTGATCGATGTCGTGCTGGCCTTTCCGTTTCTTGTGCTGATGTTGTCGATCATCTCCATTCTGGGGCCCGGTCTGGCCAGCTTCTACATCGCCATGGCGCTGGTCGGCTGGGTCAGCTACGCGCGGCTGGTGCGGGCGCAGATCCTTGTGCTGAAGACGCAGGACTTTTCCGTGGCCGCCGCGAGCCTGGGCTTTTCCCGCCGCCGCATCATGTTTCGCCATCTCTTGCCGAATGCGCTGGCCGGGTCGCTGGTGTTCGTGATGTCGGATGCGGTGCTGGTGCTGCTGAACGGTGCCGCGATCAGCTATCTGGGTCTTGGCGTGCAGCCGCCGACGGCCGAGTGGGGCATCATGGTGGCCGAGGCGCAGGGCTTCATCACCCAGGCCTGGTGGATCACGCTCTTTCCCGGCCTTGCCATCGTCACTCTGGCCTTCGGCTTTTCGCTGACCGGGGACGCGCTTGCCGATGTGATGGGGGTGCAGGAATGATGCCCCTTCTGGACATTCAGAACCTTTCGGTGACCTTCCGCGACGGCGAGGAACGGCGCGAGCTTCTGAGGGACATCTCCGTCCATCTTGGCAAGGGCGAGATCCTCGGGCTTGTGGGGGAATCGGGCTCGGGCAAGAGCCTGCTCTGCCGTGCGGTGATCGGGCTTCTGCCCTCCTCCAAACTGCATGTGACGGGCGGGCGGGTGCTGCTGAATGGGCAGGAGCTGACCGATACCGCTGCGGTCCGGGGCCGCCCGATCGGCATGATCTTTCAGAATCCGACCAGCCATCTTGATCCGGTGATGACCATCGGCAGGCAGATCAGCGAAGGGCTGATCCGGCACCGGGGCCTGAGCCGGCCCGAGTCGCGGCGCGAAGGGATCGCATTGCTGGATCAGGTCGGGTTTCCCGATCCGGCCGCAGCCTTTGTCAGCTATCCCCATACCTTCTCGGGTGGCATGCGGCAGCGGGCGATGATCGCCATCGCGCTGGCCGGCGACCCCGAGATCCTGATCGCGGACGAGCCGACAACAGCGCTCGATGTGACCATTCAGGCGCAGATCCTGCAGTTGCTCATGGATCTGCGCGACCGGCGCGGGCTGTCGATCATTCTGGTCACGCATGATCTGGGCGTCGTTGCGCAGACCTGTGACCGCATTGCCGTCATGCGGAACGGACAGATCGTCGAAGAGGGCGAGAAACGCGCGCTTCTGGCCCATCCGCACCATCCCTACACGCGGCAACTGATCGCCTCGCATCCCTCGCTGTCGCACGCCAGTGACGAGGTGCCGGTCCATGCCCATCACAAGGCGCCGCTGTTTCAGGTTCAGGATCTGCGGGTGGAGTTCGCATCCGGCGGCTGGCTGGGCGGCCGAAAGACCTTCCGGGCGCTCAGGGACGTGTCGTTTGACATCTGGCCGGGCGAAACCGTCGGGATCGTGGGCGAGTCCGGCTCTGGCAAGAGCACGCTGGCCCGCGCCATGCTGGGCCTGGTGCCCATCACGGCGGGCGAGGTGCTGTTCGAGGGTCAGAGCCTGACCAAGGCGCCCGCTGCCACGCTGAAGGCCCTGCGCAACCACGCCGCCATGGTGTTTCAGGACCCGTTCAACTCGCTCAATCCCCGCATGACCATCGGCCAGACCATCGCCGAGGTCCTGCAAAGCCAGGGCGAGACACCCCTCGAACAGATCCCCGCCCGTGTCGACGAACTGCTCGACATGGTCGGGCTCGAACGTGCCCTGGCCGGCCGCCGTCCGCGCAGCCTGTCGGGCGGGCAATGCCAGCGGGCCGGGATCGCGCGGGCGCTTGCCGTCAATCCCCGGGTGATCCTTGCCGACGAATGCGTCGCCGCCCTGGACGTCACGATACAGGCCCAGATCGTCGCGCTCTTTCGCAAGCTGGCGGCAGACCATGGGCTGACGCTGATCTTCATCGCCCATGACCTTGCCATCGTGCGCAATCTTTGCGAGCGCGTGGTGGTGATGCATCACGGCCAGATCGTCGAGGACGGGCCGTCGGCCCGCGTCTTCGCCCAACCGGCCCGTGCCTATACCCGCGCGCTTATCGCGGCCATTCCCGATATCGACCCCGACCGACCGATCAACGGCGGCATCAACCCGGAAACCCAACAGGAGTACGCAACATGATCCGCAGAATCGCGAAAATCACCGCACTGGGGCTCGCTCTCTCGACCGCGCTTGTCTCGATCGCCGAGGCGCAGGGTGTCCTGACCATCGGCCGGCGCGAAGATTCCACGACCTTCGATCCGATCGCCACGGCGCAGAACATCGACTTCTGGGTCTTTTCCAATGTCTTCGACGTGCTGGTGCGCGTGAATGACGAAGGCACCAAGCTGGTGCCGGGGCTCGCCGAAAGCTGGGACGTGTCCGAGGACGGGCTGACCTACACCTTCCACCTGCGCGAGGCGAAATTCTCGGACGGCTCGCCGGTTACGGCCGATGACGTTATCTACTCGCTGACCCGCATTCGCGACAGCAAACTGTCGCTCTGGTCGGACAGCTACAAGATCATGTCCGACATGAAGGCGCCCGACGCCAAGACCGTCGTGGTGACCCTGTCGGCCCCGTCCGCGCCCTTCCTGTCGACCATGGCCATGCCGGGCGCCTCGATCGTCTCGAAGGCGGCGATGGAAAGCATGGGCGAGGAAGCCTTCGCCGAAAAGCCCGTCGGTTCGGGGGCCTTCATGGTCGACAGCTGGCTGCGCGGCGACCGGGTGATCCTCAAGAAGAACCCCAACTACTGGGATGCCGCGAACGTCAGCCTTGATGGTGTCGAGTGGATCTCGATCCCGGACGACAACACGCGCATGCTGGCCGTTCAGGCCGGTCAGCTGGACGCCGCGATCTATGTGCCCTTCTCGCGCGTGGCTGAACTGAAGAAGGACGCGAACCTGACCGTGGTCACCAACCCCTCGACCCGCGAGGACCACCTGCTGCTCAATCAGGAACATGCGCCGCTGGACAATGTGAAGGTCCGTCAGGCAATCGACTTTGCCATCGACAAGCAGACCATCGTGGACGCCGTCACCTTCGGGCAGGGCGAGGTCGCCAATTCCTACATCCCGCGCGGCTCGCTCTATCATATCGAGGATAACGGCGCGCGCGGCTATGATCCCGAAAAGGCCAAGGCACTGCTTGCCGAAGCCGGCGCGGGGCCCATCACGCTGAATTACGTCGTCAACGCCGGCAACGAGGTCGACGAGCAGATCGCCGTGCTGTTGCAGCAGCAACTGGGCGCGGTGGGCATTCAGGCAAACCTGCAGAAGGTCGATCCGAGCCAGAGCTGGGACCTGCTGGTCTCGGGCGAATACGACATGTCGGTCATGTACTGGACCAACGACATTCTGGACCCCGATCAGAAGACCACCTTCGTCTTGGGTCATGACGTGAATCTGAACTACATGACCCGCTACAAGAACGACGAGGTCAAGAAGCTGGTCGCGGATGCGCGGCTCGAGCGTGACGAGGCGAAGCGGGCCGAAATGTATGCCCAGATCCAGAAGCTGGCCAAGGCCGACGTGCATTGGGTCGACCTCTACTACAGCCCCTACATCAGCGTTACCCGCAAGGGGGTCGAGAAGTTCGGGCAAAACCCGCTCGGCCGCTTCTATCTGGAAGAGACGGTCAAGAAGGACTGACCCCTTCATCCTGCGGCCCGTCACGGCGGGCCGCGGGATGCCTGAACCGGATCGGCGCCGGACTGCGGCGCGCCCCGTGTCTGATCTGTTGCCGGAGGCTGGAAATGACGGACGTTCATATGGATGCGCTCGAAATGGCGCTTGATGCGCTGCCCAAGCGGCTCTCGGGGCCCGGCGGGGTCGCGGGAGTGGTGAAGGACGGCAAGGTCGTCGCCGCGCGCGCCTGGGGCTTCGCGGATGTCGAGCGGGGCCGCGAGTTGACGGCGGCGACACGGCTTCCGATCTGCTCGATATCGAAGCAGTTCACCTGTCAGGTGTTGCTGGGCGCGCTGGGCGATCCCGCGCGGTTCGATGACCGCGTGGCGGCCTATCTGCCCCGGTATCGCGACGCGCTGCCGACGGTTCGCAACCTGTGCGACATGCAGTCCGGCCTGCGCGACTACTGGGCGCTGACTGTCCTGCAGGGGGCCATGGCGGAACAGGAATTTCGCCGCGAGGATGCCCTGCCGCTGATCGCCCGGATGAAGACCGGGCATTTTGCCCCCGGCACGCAATATTCCTACAGCAACTGCAACTTCCGCATCCTGTCGGAGATCATCGAGGCCGAAACCGGGCGTGCGCTGGACGAGCTTTACCGGCAGCATGTCTGGGGGCCGGCCGGGATGGAGGGCGCGGTCCTGACTGCCGACACGCGCCATCCCGCTGACAATGTCGTCGCCTACGAGGGCAACGATGCAGCGGGTTATTTCCCGGCCGACAATGGCATCTACTGGATCGGCGATGCGGGCATCTCGGCCTCGCTGAACGACATGCTGGCCTATGAATGCTGGATCGACGCGACGCGCGACGATGAGCAGAGCCTCTATCGGCGGATCTCGGGCAAACCCGTCTTTGCTGACGGGCGTCCGGCGGCCTACGGCTACGGGCTCGCGCATCATCAGATCGCGGGGCTCGACTTTACCGGCCACGGCGGCGCGCTGCGGGGCATCCGGGCGCAGCGCCTTCATTCGCGGCAGGCGCGTCTTTCGGCGGTCGTGATCTGCAACCATGAGCCCGACACCTTCGGGGCGGCCAGCGGGTTGATCGAGGCCGCGCTGGGGCATGGCGTGGCGGTGCCGCCCCCGATCCCGGATGGCTGGGACGGGCAATGGCTTGCGCCGAACGGCTTGCTGGCCCGGATCACGGCCGGGCGCGACGCGGCCCAGCTGTCCTATGCGACCTCACCCGACCGGCTGACGCTGGCTGCACCCGACCGGCTGGCCTCGGCCGGCGGCGTGATGGCGGCCCGCAGCGGCGCGGGGCTGAGGATGGAGCGGCCCGGCGACAATTCCGTGGCCGACCTGACGCACTTGCCGGAAACCGACCGCGCTGACGGAGCCACGATCGCCGGGCGCTACACCTCGGACGAGCTTGAGGCCGAAATGGAGATCGACTGGCGGGGCGGCGCCGCCTATGCGCGCTTTACCGGCATGCTGGGCAGCGGGCGCTGG
>Ga0209023_10006412_pt1 | contig 12414 bp, 11 predicted proteins | sample LakOneMetagenome_FD_187468 | JGI IMG/M metagenome (GOLD analysis project Ga0209023, IMG submission 187468) | Freshwater and sediment microbial communities from Lake Erie, Canada (SPAdes) (version 2) | ecosystem: Environmental > Aquatic > Freshwater > Lentic | place: Lake Erie, Canada... | reverse complement strand
CGCCGGCCGCACCACGCTGAACGGCGAAGGCCTGCAGCACGAGGATGGCCACAGCCACATCATCGCGGCCACCGTGCCGAACTGCCTGCCGTACGACCCGACCTTCGGTCACGAAGTGGCGGTGATCATCCGTGATGGCCTGCGCCGCATGGTGGAAGAACAGGAAGACGTGTTCTACTACATCACCATCATGAACGAGAACTACGAGCAGCCGGGCCTGAAGCCAGGCCAGGAAGAGGGCATCCTGAAGGGCATGTACCTGTTCCAGGAAGGCGATAAAGAGGCGCAGAACCGCGTCCAGCTGATCGGCTCGGGCACCATCCTGCGCGAATCGATCTTTGCTGCCGAACTGCTGAAGAACGACTGGGGCGTCGCCGCCGACATCTGGTCCGCGCCTTCGCTGACGCTGCTGGCCCGCGATGGCCAGGACGCCGAGCGCTGGAACATGGTGAATCCGGAAGCCGAACAGCGCGTGCCGTACGTGACCTCGCTGATGCAGAACACGAGCGGCCCGATCGTCGCGACCACCGACTACATGCGCATGTTCGCAGAGCAGATCCGCGCCTACATGCCGAAGGACCGCACCTATAAGGTCCTCGGCACCGACGGCTTCGGCCGCTCGGATTCGCGTGTCAAGCTGCGCGAGTTCTTCGAGGTGAATCGCTACTACGTCACGGTTGCCGCCTTGCGCGCCCTGGCCGACGAAGGCAAGATCGACAAGGCCGTCGTGGCCCAGGCGATCGCCAAGTACGGCATCGATGCGAACAAGCCGAATCCGGTGACCCAGTAATCAATGCGAGTAGTGTGTGCTGGCCCTGCGGGGCTAGCGCGTGCTGTTCAGCCAGATAAAAAATAACGGAGCTAACACTATGAGCATTGTGGAAGTCAAAGTACCGGACATCGGCGACTTCAAGGAAGTCGAAGTCATCGAACTGATGGTCAAGCCGGGCGACACGATCAAGGTCGACCAGTCGCTGGTGACCGTCGAATCCGACAAGGCGTCGATGGAGATCCCATCGAGCCATGCCGGCGTAGTCAAGGAAATCAAAGTCAAGGTCGGCGACAAGGTTGCCGAAGGTTCGCTCGTGCTGATGCTGGAAGAGGCTGAGGGTGGCGCTGCTGCACCTGCGGCTCCGGCTGCTGAAGCCGCACCTGCACCTGCTGCTGCACCGGCTCCAGCTGCTCCAGCACCTGCACCTGCTGCTGCTGCTCCGGCGCCTGCGCCAGCGCCAGCCGCTGCGCCAGCACCTGCCGCCGCCTCAACCGGCGACGCCAGCAAAGCCCACGCCTCCCCATCGATCCGCAAGTTCGCGCGCGAACTCGGCGTCGACCTGTCGCGCGTGCCGGGCACCGGTCCGAAGAACCGCATCACCCAGCAGGACGTGCAGAACTTCGTCAAGGGCGTGATGGCCGCCGGCCCAGCCGCCGCACCAGCCGCCAAGGGCGGTTCCGGCGTGGGCCTGGACCTGCTGCCATGGCCGTCGCTTGACTTCTCGAAGTTCGGCGCCACCGAAACCGTGCCGCTGTCGCGCATCAAGAAGATCAGTGGCCCGAACCTGCACCGCAACTGGGTCATGATCCCGCACGTCACGCAGTTCGACGAAGCCGATGTCACCGACCTGGAACAGTTCCGCGTCGATTCGAACGCTGCGCTGGCCAAGCAGAAGTCCGCCGTCAAGCTGACCATGCTGGCTTTCGTGATCAAGGCCTCGGTTGCCGCGCTGAAGAAGTACCCGCAGTTCAACTCGTCGATCAGCGAAGACGGTTCCGCCCTCATCGTCAAGCAGTACTACAACATCGGCTTTGCGGCCGACACCCCGAACGGCCTGGTGGTCCCGGTCGTGAAGGATGCCGACAAGAAGACCGTGTCGCAGATCGCCACCGAGATGGGCGAGCTGTCCGCACAGGCGCGCGAAGGCAAGCTGTCGCCGGCCAACATGCAGGGCGCAAGCTTCACGATTTCCTCGCTGGGCGGCATTGGCGGTACGGCCTTCACGCCGATCATCAACGCACCTGAAGTGGCCATCCTCGGCCTGTCGAAGTCGGCGATGAAGCCGGTCTGGGACGGTTCGACCTTCCAGCCGCGCCTGATGCTGCCGCTGTCGCTGTCGTACGACCACCGCGTCATCGACGGCGCCGGCGCCGCCCGCTTCGCCGCCTACCTGGCCGAAGTGCTGGCCGACCTGCGCAAGACCCTTCTGTAAGGAGCGCCGAGCATGAGTACTGTTGAAGTAAAAGTCCCGAACATCGGCGATTTCAAGGACGTCGAGATCATCGAACTGATGGTCAAGCCCGGCGACACGATCAAGGTCGACCAGTCGCTGGTCACCGTGGAATCGGACAAGGCCTCGATGGAGATTCCGTCGACCCACGCCGGCGTGGTGCAGGAACTGAAGGTCAAGGTCGGCGACAAGGTGAACGAAGGTTCGCTGCTGCTGATGATCGAGGAAAGCGGCGCGGGTGCTGCGGCGCCTGCTGCTGCGGCTCCAGCCGAAAAGCCTGCCGAATCGTCGAAGCCGGACGCGCAGATCGGCGCGCAAGCCGCAGCGCCGACCGCTGCCGCCGGCCCAACCGACTCGTACGCACCGGCCCACAAGGCCGACGCCGCCGCCCCGAACGCCGTGCCTGCGCCGAACGCGGCAAGCTACAGCGGCCAGGTCGACATCGAATGCGAAATGATGGTGCTGGGCGCCGGCCCCGGCGGCTACTCGGCCGCCTTCCGTTCGGCCGACCTGGGCATGAACACGGTGCTGGTCGAGAAGTACGCCACCCTGGGCGGCGTCTGCCTGAACGTGGGCTGCATCCCGTCGAAGGCGCTGCTGCACGTGGCGCACATCATGGACGAGACCGCGCACATGGCCGACCTCGGCGTCTCCTTCGCCAAGCCGGACGTCGACCTCGACAAGCTGCGCGCCCACAAGGACAAGGTCATCAAGACCATGACCGGCGGCCTGGCCGGCATGGCCAAGGCGCGCAAGGTGAATGTGGTGCAGGGCGTGGGCCAGTTCCTCTCGCCGAACCACATCGAAGTCAGCGCCGCTGATGGTTCGAAGAAGGTCGTGAAGTTCGCGAAAGCGATCATCGCCGCCGGTTCCGCGGTCGTGAAGCTGCCGTTCGTGCCGGAAGATCCGCGCATCGTCGATTCGACCGGCGCGCTGGAGCTGCGCCAGGTACCGAAGCGCATGCTGGTCATCGGCGGCGGCATTATCGGCCTGGAAATGGCAACCGTCTATTCGACCCTCGGTGCGCGCATCGACGTGGTCGAGATGATGGATGGCCTGATGCAGGGCGCGGACCGCGAGGCCGTCAAGGTCTGGCAAAAGTTCAACGCGCACCGCTTCGACAACATCATGTTGAAGACCAAGACCGTCGGCGTGGAAGCGCTGCCGGAAGGGATCAAGGTAACCTTCGAGTCGGCCGAAGCCGGCGTCGCCGCGCCCGAGCCGCAGCTGTACGACATGGTGCTGGTGGCCGTCGGCCGCAGCCCGAACGGCAAGAAGATCGCCGCCGACAAGGCCGGCGTGGCCGTGACCGACCGCGGCTTCATCGGCGTGGACGGCCAGATGCGCACCAATGTGCCGCACATCTTCGCCATCGGCGACCTGGTGGGCCAGCCGATGCTGGCGCACAAGGCGGTGCATGAAGCCCACGTGGCTGCCGAAGCGGCGCACGGCGAGAAGGCCTACTTCGATGCGAAGATCATCCCGTCGGTGGCCTACACCGATCCGGAAGTGGCATGGGCCGGCATCACCGAGGACGAAGCCAAGCAGAAGGGCATCCAGGTCGAGAAGGGCCACTTCCCATGGGCCGCCTCGGGCCGCGCAGTCGCCAACGGCCGCGCCGAAGGCTTCACCAAGCTGCTGTTCGACGCCGAGACCCACCGCATCATCGGCGGCACCATCGTCGGCACGAACGCCGGCGATATGATCGGCGAGATCGCGCTCGCCATCGAGATGGGCGCGGATGGCATCGACATCGGCAAGACGATTCACCCGCACCCGACCTTGGGCGAGTCGATCGGCATGGCGGCCGAGGCGTACGAAGGCGTGTGCACGGACTTGCCGCCGCCGCGCAAGCGTTAAGCTGACAGTTCGCAGGAATGAAAACGGGGCCGCAAGGTCCCGTTTTTTTATGAACATCGTTTGCGGATATGGCGGTGGGAACCTGAACCGTACGGTGGGCACCCCGTGCCCACGCGGTTACGTGCGTATGCATTTGGCCCGCGCCGATGGCACATCGCCCGCGAACGTCAAACCCGGCCGACGATTGTGATAATGATTTGAGCCGGCGAGCGATACACGACAGCCGCAGGCCAACCGGACACGCACGCAACCGCGTGGGCACGGAGTGCCCACCGTACGGGATACGCCGCGTCACATCTGCCGGAACAAATCCACGTAATTCCGGCTCACCACCAGCTGCTCCTCGCGCCCCTTCAGCTTCACGTGCAAGCGCCCGCGAAAATCCGTGCGCGTCCCCGCCACATGCTTCGCCGCCACGATCACCCCGCGATGAATCTGCCAGAACTGCTGCGGATCGAGCTGCTCCTTCAGCTTGGCCAGCGGCGTGCGGATCAAGCTCTCGCCATCGGCCAGAAACACGCTGGTGTACTTGTCGTTGCTCTGGAAGTAGATCACCTCGTCGACCGCGATCAGGCGCGTCTCCTGCCCCTGCGCCGCCCGGATCCACTGCAGCGGCGCCGGTGCAGGCGAAGCCGCAGGCGCGGAAACGCCCAATTGCCGCAGCAGCGCCTGCAAGGCATCCGGCGCCACCGCCGGCGCTGGCGCCGACGAACGCAAGGCCTCGCGCAACCTGTCCACGGTGCGCTGTAACCGCTCCAGCCCGATCGGCTTCAACAAATAATCGAAGGCAGCATGCTCGAAGGCGTGCACCGCATACTGCTCGTGCGCGGTGGTGAACACGACCCGTGGCGGACGACCGCCGGCGCACAGCCGCGCCACCAGTTCGATGCCGGTCAGCCCCGGCATCTGGATATCGAGGAAGACCACGTCCGGCGCCAGCTCGTCGATCAGCTCCAGCGCCTGGATGCCGTTGGCGGCGCGGGTCACGCGCAGTTCGGGCCAGGCCTGGGCCAGTTGGGCGGCGAGGTAGTCCAGCAAATGCGGTTCGTCGTCGGCGATCAGGGCGCGGGGGGAGTCGATGGCGTCACCTTCGTGAGTGGCAGCAGCAGGCGCGAAGTCACGCCGCAGGCTTGGTTTTCGATTAATTGTAGCTGAGCGCCTGCACCGTGCAGCTGGCGCACCCGCTCGCGCAGGTTCGACAGTCCGACACCCCCGCCGGGACGTGGCGGTGCATGCCCGAGACCCATGCCGCTGTCGCTGACCTCCACGCACAGCGCCTCGTCGATCACCTGCGCGCGCACCAGGATCTCGCCGCCTTCCAGCTTCGGTTCGATGCCGTGCATGATGGCGTTCTCCACCAGCGGCTGCAGCAGCATCGGCGCGATCGGCAGCTGGCGCGTGTCCGAGTCGGCCTCGATGCGGTAGCGCAGCCGCGCGCCCATGCGCACGCCCAGCACGTCGAGGTAGGCGCGGACCAGGTCGAGCTCTCCGCCGAGCGTGGCGGCGTCGGCGCGGCTGGCGGCCAGGCTGGCGCGCAGGTAGTCGATGAAGCGCTCCAGCATGCGCCGCGCCTGCGCCGGCTGGGTGTCGATCAGGCTGACCACATTGGCCAGGGTGTTGTACAGGAAGTGCGGTTCGATCTGGGCCTGCAGCGCGCGCAGTCTTGCCTCGGCCAGCATGCGGCCGGCGGCGGCAATCTGCTCCTGCTGGCGCGCGGCCAGGGTCTCGCGTTCGATGCGGCGCTCGCCGGCAAACAGCACCAGTCGGATGATGACTGCCGTACCGACGGCATACACGGCGATGGTGATCATCGGTCCCGAGCGCAGCACGTCCAGCGGATGGGCGTTCGACAGCACGACGCGCATCAGCCCGATGCCGAGCAGGGCGCCGATGCAGGACACCGCCATCTGCGCCAGGCGCGGGCGCCAGCCCTTGCCCGACACCGCCATCGGCGCGAAGCGGCGCAGGCCGTACAGGGCGCCATGGATCAGGAAGCCGACCACGTTGGCGCCAATCAGCATCACGACCAGCCGCGGGCCAAATGACCCGGGCCGGCCGGCCAGCCACTGCTCGGCGGCGGCCAGTGCCACGCCGATCAGGCAGTTCCACACGAAGGTGTAGATCAGGTTGCGCAGCGGCGACGCGCGGATGCGGCGAAACGGCGCCAGTACTTCGAGCGGATGCACGCCGCGCGGCGTCTCGGAAGGGGAAGTCGACATGGTGCGGAACATGATCAGGAAGCCAAGAAATTACCATGAAAGCAGTGCGGTGTGCGATAGGGCAAGCTGGCCAGGGCCAGCGGCCCGGCCTTGACATTCGCCGCGTCGAACACGGTCAGCACGCCAACGTCGCGCCGGGTGTCCTGGGCCACGCCGACCAGGTAGCCGTCGGCCTCATGGCGCGCATTGCGGCGCGGGACCAGCACGTGTTCCTCGACCTGCCAGCCGGCGCCGAAACGGTAGCTGTCGGCCTTGCCGTTGTCGGTATCGACCAGGTTCACGGTATCGAGCGCCAGTTCGCGATTGGCGCGGTCGCAGCTGAGCAGGGCCAGGCGGCGGTGGCGCATGCCGACCACCTGCGGCATCACGCGCGGGAACTCGCTGGTGCCGAGCAGGCGCGCCGTGGAAGCCTGGCCGCTGGCATAGTCGAGGCACACCTGCACGGCCTGGCTGCGGCCCGGCGCGTTGTCCTGGCGCGTGCCGCTCATCAGGCTGCCGAGGCCGGCCAGGGCGTCGCCCGCGTGCAGTACCACGTCGAAACGGGTGCAGTCGCCGTCGTCCCAGGCGTTCCCGAGGTGGAAGACCATCTGCGGCGGCAGCTCGAACACTTGGCGCAGCGCCAGCGTGTCCTTGGCCACCACCACGATGCGCGTCGGACGCGCAGCGCCGGCCCAGACGTGACGCTCGGCCAGGCTCAGGCTGCGGTCGTCGCGCAGGTCGTAGGGCGGCACCACGAAGATCAGATGCTTCGCGCTGACGGCGAAGTCGTGCACCATCGCCAGTTGCGGGATGTCGAGCACCCTGGTCGCCAGCAGCTTGCCGTCGGCGCCGATGCGGTACAGGGCCAGCTTGTTGGCACCGGGCAGGGCGCCGAAGTTCCACATGCCGCCTGCCGGATCGAGTTTCGGGTGGGCCGAGAAGGGCATGGACTTGACGTCGTCGCGCCAGGTCTTGATGCCGAGCGTGGCCAGGGACTCCGGGTCGACCTCGGTGGCCGAGCCGCCTTCCCACAGCGCGTACAGGCGGCCGTTGAAGGGCAACAGGTTGGTGTTGGCCGCGTTCATGGTGTCGTTGTCGCGGAAACCGCGGCGGGTGAACATGGTGCCAAAGGCCGGATACAGGAACTGGCCGGCTTCCGACTCTTCGCGGAAGCGCCTGGTCTCGACGAAGCGTCCATGGTGGCGCACCTTGCCATCATGCAGCGTCCAGCGTTGTGCGAAACCGTCGCCGTCGAACCAGTGGTGGTAGCGTTCCCCACCGAGCTCGAAGCGTCCCGGGCCGTTGCGGTAGAAGCTGCCTTGCAGGTCCTTCGGCAGGCGGCCTTCGATGACGGCCAGGCCGGCTTGCTCGCCCTGCTGGTCGGCGTAGACGGCGAGCGACTTGTCGCGCGCCAGGGCAGCGTGGAAGCGGGCATAGGTGGCGGCGTCGGCGCGGGCCTTGCCGGTGAGGGCGAGGGCGCCCAGGCCGAGTCCGGCCTGGATGAAAGAGCGGCGCTCCATGGCGGCCTCAGCGCAGCGAAACGGTGATGGCGGCGCCGGCGGCCGGCACGGCGAAGCGCGCCTGGTCGAACGAGGGCGGTCCCATGTTGCCGAGGGCATTGTTGCTGAAGGCATAGTCCTCGGACGGGATGCCCATCATGTTCTTGTCCATCTTGCCGTTGCTGTTGGCGTCGTGGAAGAGGGCGAAGCCGTACGTGCCGGCCGGGACGTCCCTGATCGTGACTTTCGTGCTGCCGTTGGCGGCCGGGGCGGCGCCGGTCTTGACGGTGCGTTTCAGGAAGCCATCGGCCGAATCGTAGAGGGCGACCATGATCTGGCCGTCGTTGCTCTTGACGCCGTCGACGGTGATGGTGAGGTCGCCCGCGTGGGCGGTGCAGGCGGCGAAGAGGGCGACGAGGCAGAAGGCGAGGCGGCGGGTTGTCATGGCGGTCTCCAGTGGCGTTGTAGGGTGAGGCCACTGTAGCGAGGCGGATCGCAGGCCGTTCCAGGATGCGACGAGACGCCGCGGTGCGGGCGCCAGATGCATCACACGCGCGCGAGTTGCAGCACTGCCGATATTGAACTGCGCCGCCGGCTTGCTATGATGAAGGTGCGAAGGTCATCGATGGAGGCAGCCATGGAAGAGCACGGCAACGAATACGTCGGGACGGTGTTCGTCCTGCCCGAATCGCGCAGTTTCGAACTGAAGACCACGCTGCACGGCGTGCCGGTGACGCTGACCGGGACGGTGTCGCAGCAGCTGGCGGCCCAGTTCGCAGGCAACCTGGCGGCCGGTGCGCCGATCGACGTGCGCCAGCTGGCGCTGCAGCCGCGGCGGGTGGAAGTGCTGACGCGCGAAATCCACGAGCGCCACCGGGCGCCGCGCAAGATGCATTTCCTGATGCGGGTGATCGATGGGGCCTAGGTGGGCCTAGGCGTCCCTAGCGACCGACGCCGTTGTTGGTGCCGTTGCTGTTCATCCGCTCGTTCTCGAAGGCCTGCTTGTCGACCTCGCTCGTGTTGACTGCGCCGCGCTCCGTCTTCTTGCGGGGAATCAGGGTGCCGGTCGGGGCATAGGCATCGGCCGCGCGTTCCTTGCGCGACTGTTTGCCCGGTCCGTTTTCGGTCGGGCTGGCACAGGCGGCCAGCAGCAGGATCACGCCGGCCAGCAGACACGGATTTTTCATTCTCGACTCCCTTTGAAAGGCGGTTTGCCTGTGAATGCAAACTCTAGCATTGCGCGAGCGGCAGGAATCTCGTCAATTGTCACGGCTTACTTCAACTTCACCGGCGCCACCGTCGTTCCGTCCTTTACCTCGATCGCGGCATCCTCGAAGCCCGGCGGCCCGAACTTGCCGCGCGCGTCGCGGCTGAAGCCGTAGTTCTCCTTCGGAACGCCGATGAAGCTGCGGTCGAGCTCATTGTTTTCGTTCTCGTCCTGGTAGGCCAGCACGGCCCAGGTGCCGGCCGGGATGTCCTTCAGCGTTACCACCGTCTCCGCCCCCTTGGCCAGGGCCGAGCCGCTGTAGCCGCATTGCTTGAGGAAGCGCTCCTTGTCGCACAGCGCGACATTCACCTTGCCCTTGCCGGCGGCCACGCCCGACACGCGGACCTCGACCGTGGCGGCGGAGGCGCCCGCGCTCAGGGCGCAAAACAGGGTGCAACCGAAAATCATCCTGAAAAACATGTGTCGTCCTTTATTCATGAGGGGTGATCCGCCGATTCCCCAGCCGTGCGCGGTGTGCGCCATGGTAGGCTGTGGGTGTCCGGCTTCTTGTCGTTTCGTTAAAGTCTATCCCTTACACCATGCTGCTCAATACGCTCATCGTCGTGCTCACCGTCGTGTTCATGGAAGTCTTCTCCATCGTCGCGCACAAGTACGTCATGCATGGCTTCGGCTGGGGCTGGCACAAGTCGCACCACGAACCCCGCAGCGGCTGGTTCGAGAAGAACGACCTGTACGCGGTCGTCTTCGCCGGCATCGCCATTGCCCTGATCTACGCCGGCACGCGCGGCTACCATCCGCTGGAGTGGATCGGCGCCGGCATGACGGCCTACGGCATGCTCTACTTCGTCGCCCACGACGGCCTGGTGCATCAGCGCTGGCCCTTCCGCTACGTGCCCAAACGCGGCTACTTCAAGCGCCTCTACCAGGCCCACCGCATGCACCACGCGGTGGACGGCAAGGACGGCGCGGTCTCCTTCGGTTTCCTGTACGCGCCCTCGGCCGACAGCCTCAAACAGCAGTTGCACGCACTGCATGGCGGCCGCCTGCAGCGCCGCCAGCCGGCGCAACAGCAACAGCAACATCGACAGCAGAGTCAGCAGCAGGACGGGACCACAGCCGGGCAGGGCGCGGCGCCGTCGTCGTCCGAATCCGTGAACTGAGGGCATCCAGCCCGCCGCGCAGCAGCAGCCAGAGCTTGGTGAGCTTGCCCGTGCCGGCACGCTCGTCCCAGGCGCGCGGCCCGCGCCGCTTCACCACGATCCCGATCTGGCGGTACACCAGGCGCGCCGTGGCGATCGCCCAGCTCGATCGCAGCGGCAGCGCGGCCAAGCCGGCGTAGGCCGAGTCGTAATACGGCTCGGCGTGGTCGACCAGGCGCGCGGCCACTTTTGCCAGTGCTTCACGGTGGCGCGGCAGGGCGATCTCGTCCTGGGGAATCCCGGCCTCCCGCAGCCAGGCAGCGGGCAGGTAGCAGCGCCCGATGCGCGCATCGTCGACGATATCGCGCGCGATGTTCGTCAACTGGAAGGCCAGGCCCAGGTCGCAGGCGCGGTCGAGCACGGCCGGGTCGCGCGTGCCCATGATCGAGGCCATCATCAGTCCCACCACGCCGGCCACGTGGTAGCAGTAGCGCAGGGTGTCCTCGATGGTCTCGTAACGCGCTTCCTCGACGTCCATGGCGAAGCCGGCCAGGTGGTCGTAGGCGTAGCGCGGCTCGATGCCGTGCTTCAGCGCGACTTCCTGGAAGGCGGCAAAGGCCGGGTCGCGCATGGCTTCGCCGGCGTAGGCGCGGCGGGTCTGGTCGCGCAGCAGGGCCAGCTCCCTGGCAGCGTCGTGCGGCGCCGGTGCGCTGGCCGCCGGGACGAAGCCCAGCTCCTGGCCGTCGACCACGTCGTCGCAATGGCGGCACCAGGCGTACAGCATTAGCACACCGCGCCGGGTCTCGGCATCGAACAGTTTCGCCGCCGCCGCAAAGCTTTTCGAGCCAACCTCGATGGTCTGGGTCGCATGCTGCATCAGCGCTTCGCTCATGCCGCCACCTCGCCCAGCATCAGGCCGGCCGTGGCCTTGGCCGAGCCGATCACGCCCGGCACGCCGGCGCCGGGGTGGGTGCCGGCGCCGACCAGGTAGACATTCGCCAGTTCGGCATCGCGGTTGTGCGGGCGGAACCAGGCGCTTTGCGTGAGGATCGGCTCGAGCGAGAAGGCCGAGCCGTGGTGGGCATTGAGCTGGTCGCGGAAGTCGAGCGGCGTGAAGATGCGGCTGGTGACGAGCTGGCTGCGCAGGCCCGGCATGTAGCGTTTTTCCAGATACGCGAAGATGCGGTCGCGGTAGAGCGGCCCTTCGACTTCCCAGTCGATCGGCGCATTGCCCAGGTGCGGCACCGGCGCCAGCACGTAATGGCTGCCGCAGCCGGGCGGCGCCAGCGACGGGTCGGTGACGCAGGGCGCGTGCAGGTAGAGCGAAAAATCGTCGGCCAGCGATTCGCCGTTGAAAATGTCCTTGATCAGTTCGCGGTAGCGCGGGCCGAAGCACACCGTGTGGTGCTGCAGCTGCGAGTGGTGGTGGTCGAGCCCGAAGTAGAGCACGAACAGGGAATTGCTGAAGCGTTTCTTCTTCAGCGCTTCCGCTTCGGCCGTGCCGCGCGCATCGTGGCCGAGCAGCTTGGCGTAGGTGTGGACCACGTCGGCATTCGAGGCCACGGCGTCGGCCGCGAACAGGCGGCCGTCTTCCAGGCGCACGCCGGTGGCGCGGCCGTTGGCGGTCTCGATGCGTGCGACCGGCGCATTCAGCTCGAAGCGGCCGCCGATGTCCTGGAACAGCTTGACCAGCCCCTTCACCAGTGCGCCAGTGCCGCCGCGCGGGAACCACACGCCCCAGCGCCGTTCCAGCGCGTGGATCAGGGTGTAGATCGAGGACGTGGCGAAGGGGTTGCCGCCCACCAGCAGCGAGTGGAAGGAAAAGGCCTGGCGCAGATGCTCGTCCTGGATGAAGCGCGACACCATGCCGTAGACGCTGCGCCAGGCCTGCAGGCGCGCCAGCTGCGGGCCGGCCTGGATCATGTCGCGGAAGGACAGGAAGGGCACGGTGCCGAGCTTGATGTAGCCTTCCTCGAACACCGCCTTCGAATACGCCAGGAAGCGCTTGTAACCCTCGACGTCGGCCGGGTTGCGTGCGTGGATCTGGCGGTCCAGCGCTTCCTGGTTGTTCAGGTAATCGAAGTGGCTGCCGTCTTCCCAGCACAGGCGGTAGAAGGGCTCGACCGGCAGCATCTCGACGTAGTCCTCGATGCGCTTGCCGGCCAGCGTGAACAGCTCCTCGATGCAGGACGGATCGGTGATCACGGTGGGGCCGGCGTCGAACACGAAGCCCTGGTCTTCGTACACATAGGCGCGGCCGCCCGGCTT
>Ga0209023_10006411_pt1 | contig 12414 bp, 11 predicted proteins | sample LakOneMetagenome_FD_187468 | JGI IMG/M metagenome (GOLD analysis project Ga0209023, IMG submission 187468) | Freshwater and sediment microbial communities from Lake Erie, Canada (SPAdes) (version 2) | ecosystem: Environmental > Aquatic > Freshwater > Lentic | place: Lake Erie, Canada... | reverse complement strand
AGGACAAGTACATCGCGCCGCACAGCCCCTTCGGTGCCGAGTCACGCAACCTGCGCCGCATGCTCAACTCAAGCGCCGACGACGGCGAACTCGACTCGGCCGGTCGGATCCGCATCCCCCCGAAGCTGAAGGCCGCGGCCGGACTTGAAGGCGCCTGCGCAGTGGTGGGAGCCGGCAACTACGCGGAAATCTGGCCGGTTGCCACCTGGGAGAAGATGAGCGCCGAACTTCAGGACAACTACTACGAAGTCGCCGAGAACGTGGCCGGGAGCGAGGAGTGACCGCCGCCGCGCGGGTCGCCCCGATCGAAGTCAGAGTGGGAACTTCAGGTGACAGCAATGGCATTCCGGGCCGTCCGGAACAGGGTCCGCGCGGCCACCTGTCCGTGCTGGCGACCGAGCTGGTCGACCTGATCGGCCCTCAGCCGGGGGAGACGGTCATCGACTGCACTTTCGGCGCCGGCGGACATGCCCGGCTGGTCGCCGAACGGATCGGACCCGAAGGAACCCTGATCGCGATCGATCGGGATCCGGTCGCCCGGGTTCGCTTCCAGGAGTTCGAAGCCGAGGTTCAGTGCCGTACGAGGTTCATCGCCTCCGAATTCAGCCAGGCGCTTAAAGACCTGCAAATTGAAGGAATACGGGCCGCGGCGCTGTACATGGATCTTGGGATGTCTTCACTTCAGGTTGATGCCGCCGAGCGCGGTTTCTCCTACTCACATGACGCGCCACTCGATATGCGGATGGACCCGCGGCAGAGTCTGACCGCGGAGGAGATTCTCAATACCTGGAGCGAACAGCAGCTGGCCCGCATGCTGCGGGAACTCGGCGAAGAGAAGTACGCAGGGGGAATCAGCCGGCAGATCGTGGCCCGGCGCCCGCTCCACAGCACTTCCGACCTGGTCGAAGCGATCAAGGCCGGGATGCCCGCTGCAGCCCGGTTCGGCGGCGGTCACCCCGCCCGTCGCAGTTTTCAGGCTCTCCGCATAGCGGTCAACGGTGAACTTGAAGCGGTGGATGCCGCCTTGCCGATCGCCTGGGACACACTTGAAGTCGGCGGCCGCATGGCGGTGATCTCGTTTCATTCGCTGGAGGACCGGCGAATCAAGCGTTTCTTCGCCGAACTGGCCAAAGGCTGCATCTGCCCGCCCGAGCTGCCGGTCTGCGTCTGCGGGCATGAGCCGGAAGCCGAGATTCTGACCCGGCGGCCGATTTCGGCCGACGATGACGAGATCGGGGCCAACCCCCGGGCCAGGTCGGCCCGGCTTCGTGGTGCCCTGAAGCTCGCTGAAGGGGAGAGGGCCTGATGGGTGCTCCCGCACGCACTCTGCCGGTGCTTCCCGCAAGGAGCCCCGCCCGTCGAACGATTCCGAGGCGGCGACCGGCAACCCGGCAGCGGCCCGGCAACCGCTCCCATTCGGGTCTCAGACTGATCGGCCGGAGCGCCCATGCGGTAACCCACTTCCCGGAATCCGGCCTGGTCCGCACGGCCGCGACCGGACGTCGCTGGATCTTCGTTATCGGCGCGCTGTTGCTGGCGATCGTCGCGATCAACGTGGTCACCGTCAGCTACGGGGCGATGGCCAGCAAGCTTGAGACCCAGATCGAATCCATCGAGCGCCAGAGCGAGATTCTCAAGTCCTCCCAGACGGCGGCGCTTGCGATGCCGCGGGTCCAGGACCAGGCCGCTGCCGAAGGCATGTACCTGCCGGAGCCTGACGCGATCGTCTACCGCTCGTTCCAGGAGTCCGATTACGAGGCGGCCGCAGCGAGACTGGCGGCCGGAGGCTGATGAAGATCCGGCTCGAGCGGCGCACCGGCGCGCTCTTTGCGGTGAGTCTCGTCCTCCTGCTCGGGCTTTTTGCCCGGGCTTTCCTGCTTCAGGTGGTCCAGGGTTCCTCCCTGGCTTCCCAGGCCCGCGGACAGCAGGAAGACATCGTCGAAGTGCCCGGACTGCGCGGTTCCATCCTCGATCGAAACGGTCAGCCGCTGGCTGGTTCCGAGCCCGGCGCGACGATCTACGCCACTCCTTACCAGATCAAGAACGCTCCGGAAGAAGCCCAGAAGGTCGCCAAGGCCCTGAATACGAACCCCGACGACGTGCTCGATGCGATCACCCAGCCCGGTGGATTCTCTTACGTCGATCGCAAGGTTGACCTCAAGAAGGCCGATGCGGTCGAGAAGCTCGGCCTGGAGGGAATCGGACAGATCCCGGACACACTGAGAGTGCGGCCCCAGGGCGACATCGCCTCCCAGGTGGTCGGTGCGGTCAGCGACGAAGGTGAGGGACTGACCGGAATCGAATCCTCGGAGAACCAGGTGCTGTAGGGATCAACGGTGAACGCCGGCTGGTCAAGGACGCGCTGGGTGATCCGATCAGTCTCGACAACGTCCGCGATGCCGAAGACGGCAAATCGGTTCAACTGACTCTCGACGCGACGATCCAGGCAGAAGCGGAGAAGGTGCTGGCCGAGATCGGTGAAACCAGCAACCCGATCAATGCCTCGGCGATCGTCATGGACGCCAGGAACTCCGACGTTCTCGCGATGGCGAACTGGCCGCCAGTCAATCTCGACGACCTCAGCGACGCCTCCTCGGAGGATCTGCTCAACACCGGAACCTCATACACCTACGAGCCCGGATCGACTTTCAAGGCGATCACGGTCGCTTCGGCGCTGGAAACGGGCACCGTGACTCCGACGAGCACTTTCACCCTTGCGCCGTCGATCCAGGTCTATGACCGCACCATCGAGGAGAGCCATCCCCGCGGCACGGTCACCCTCGACGTGGGTGACATTCTCGCCCAGTCCTCGAATGTCGGCGCGGTGACGATCGGTCTCGAAATGGGCGGCCAGAAGTTCAGCCGCTGGATCGACCGGTTCGGCTTCGGTCAGCAGACCGGAATCGACTTTCCCGGAGAAGAACAGGGAATAGTGCTCCCTTACAGCGACTGGTCCGGTTCGACGATCGGCAACGTTCCGATCGGTCAGGGTCTTGCCGTCACCCCGATCCAGATGGTTCAGGCGTACGGCGCCCTGGCCAACGGAGGAGTCCTGCGGCCTCCGCGGCTGATCGAGAAGATCGACGGGCAGGAAGTGCCTGAAGCCAAGGGACATCGCATCATCAAGCCGGAAGTGGCGGCCGAAGTACGCGACATGCTGAAGGGAGTTCTGGCCCCCGGCGGTACCGCTTCCGAGGTGTCCGTGCCTGGCTACACCCTGGCCGGCAAGACCGGTACCGCCCAGGTAGCGACCGAAGACGGCTACTCGGACACCAAGTACGTGGCTTCATTCGTCGGTGTCGCCCCGGCGGACGATCCGGCGATCGTCGTTTCGATCATGGTCAACCAGCCGCAGGGCGCTCACACCGGCGGCGAGGTTGCCGCCCCCGGCTTCGGTGAACTGGCTTCGTTCACGCTGCCCTACCTGGGCGTTCCCACAGATCAGTGAAAGTCGTGGCGGAGGCGCTTACTCCTGTCTGCGAATGCGAGAGGCAGGGGCGGGCTCCGTCTGCCTCCTGGTTCTAGAATCATCGCCATGCGGCTGGACCAACTCGCCCGGGATCTTGCCCCGTCGGAACTATCCGGCGACCCTGGCACCGAAATAGCTTCGCTTGCCTTCGACAACCGGAAAGTCACTCCCGGTGCGCTCTTCTTCTGCGTTCGCGGCCTGGCCAGCGATGGCCACGATTTCGCGCCGGCCGCGGTTGAAGCAGGTGCCGTGGCACTGGTATGCGAGAGGCGCCTCGATCTCGAAGTGCCCCAGCTGATCGTGGACGATGCGCGTGCCGCGATGGCCACGGTCGCCGCGACCTTCAACGGTGATCCCACGACCGAGATGAAACTGGCCGGAATCACCGGCACCAACGGCAAAACGACCACTGCCTTCCTGCTTCGCGACATCCTCGAGTACGCGGGAATCCCCAGCGGGTTGATGGGCACGGTGAAGCAGGTGATCGGCGGAGTGGAGGAAGAAGTGGTCAGGACCACGCCGGAGGCGATCGACCTCCAGGCTTCCTTCCGTCGCATGGTCGACGCCGGCGACGAAGCCTGCGTGATGGAGGTCTCGTCTCACGCGATGGTCATGCACCGGGCGGATGCGATCGATTTCGACCTCGCAATCTTCACCAATCTGACCCAGGACCACCTCGACTTCCACGAGGATATGGAGGACTACTTCCAGGCCAAACGGTTGCTGTTCGCTGCGGACCCGGGTGCTTCCGTGGTCAACGTGGATGACGAATACGGCCAGCGGCTCGCGGTCGAATTCGACTGCATCACCTACTCGGCTAATGGATCGGCAGCCGACTATTCGGCTCTGGACGTCACTTTTGACGTATCAGGCGCGAATTTTGCGGTTCAATCCGAGCACGGTGAATTTGAAGTTCGGACCGGATTGCCGGGCAGCTTCAACGTCGCCAACGCCCTGGCCGCGCTGGCAGGAGCGATCGCGCTCGGAGTCGATCCCGACGAAGCGGTGGCGGGCCTGGCTGATGCCGGCCGGGTGCCCGGACGATTTGAACCGATCGATGAAGGACAGCCGTTCGCGGTCCTGGTCGATTACGCACATACCCCTGATTCGGTCGAGAACGTCCTGCGGGCGGCCCGGGACCTGACCCAGGGCCGGCTGATTTCGATCGTCGGCGCCGGTGGGGACCGCGACCGGGCCAAGCGTCCGCTCATGGGCCGGGCCGGGGCTGAACTTTCCGATCTGGCCGTGATCACTTCCGACAATCCTCGCTCCGAGGATCCCGCCCTGATCATCGAGGACGTGCTGGCCGGCATCGAGGATCGTGAATCCGTGCTGGTGGAGCAGGATCGCGACGTCGCGATCGGACTCGCGATTCGTGAAGCCGGGCCGGGCGACACGGTGGTGATCGCCGGCAAGGGGCATGAACAGGGCCAGGAATTCGAGAACGGCCGGAAGATCCCCTTCGATGACCGGGACGTGGCTCGCCGTCACCTGCGCGAGCTGACCGGGAAGTCCGCGTGATCGAGCTGACCACCGAACAGATGGCCGCCGCGATGGGCGCGGAAGTCGTCTCGAGGGGTCCGGGGGGCGTTCCCGAACGAGCGGAAATAGATTCGAGGAACATCACCGGGGGCGAGCTCTTCTTCGGTCTGACCGGTGGCAAGAGCGATGGCGGCGAGCATGCGGCCGGGGCGATCGAATCGGGCGCATGGGGAGTGGTCGTGACCCCGGAGAGGGCAGCGGGACTCGCAGATTCGGGCTCCTTCGTGTTCGCCACCGGGGATCCGCTTCTGGCTCTGCAGATGCTGGCTCGAGCCTGGCGCCGGCAGATGAATCCGACCGTGATCGGGATCACCGGTTCGGTCGGCAAGACCTCGGTCAAGGACATAACCAGGGCCTTGTTGCCGGGCGAGGTGCACGCCTCGGCGGAGAACTTCAATACCGAAATCGGCCTGCCTCTGACAATCCTCGGGGCACCTGCGGAAACCCGGACCCTGGTGCTCGAGATGGCGATGCGAGGGGCTGGCCAGATCGCCGAACTGGCGATGATCGCCGAACCCGACATCGGCGTGATCACCAATGTCGGTCCCGTTCACGTCGAACTGCTCGGATCGATCGAAGGCGTCGCGGCAGCCAAGGCGGAGCTGATCGGGGGAATCAAGCCTGGTGGCGCGATGATCGTTCCCTTCGACGCCGGCCCCCTGGAACCGAAACTCGAAGGAGTACCGGGTCTGATCAGGTTCGGCGGTGATGGCGACGTCCGGGTGATCGAGCAGGAGGTGTTTGCCGGCGAGACCCGATGCCGGATCGAAACTCTCCAGGGATCGCAGGCATTCGAGTTTCCGTTCGCCGAGCCGCATAACCTTCTGAATGCCCAGGCCGCGATAGCGGCCGGGGTCGCTGCGGGATTCACCCCGGCAGAACTGGCCAGCCGGACCGGCGGCATCGCTTTTTCCAGGTTTCGCAACGAACACATCGATCTCGGCGACAAAGGTCTGATCATCAACGACTGTTACAACGCCAATCCGGTCTCAATGCGGGCAGCGCTGGAATATCTGGCCGGGATCGATCGTCCGCGCCGGATCGCGGTGCTCGGACTGATGGCTGAACTCGGCCCGGACGAGGTCCGCTACCACGAAGAGATCGGCAGGCTGGCGCGGGATCTCGAGATTGAGGTGATCAGCGTCGGAGATCTTGCCCGCTCTTACGATTCCGATCTCAAGGCCGGAAACCCGGAAGAGGCGGCGCGGCTGGTTGAAGAACGGCTCGGTCCCGACGTCGCGGTTCTGGTCAAGGGATCAAGGGCCGCCGGGCTCGAACGGGTGACTGAACTACTTGCCGGTGACGGGAGCGCCGCCTGATGGGTGAGATGGTGATCGGGGCGATGGCCTCGATGCTGATCTGTCTCTTTCTCGCACCCCGGTTCATCGATTTCCTGCGCGGACGCGAATTCGGCCAGCACATCAGGGAGGAAGGTCCCGCCGGTCACCAGACCAAGGCCGGCACCCCGACCATGGGCGGTCTGATCATCTTCACCGCGATCATCGTCCCTTTTCTGGTGCTGTCGGAGCGGGATGCGGCTTCGATGACCGTTTTCGGGGTGGCGCTTGGCTGTGCCGCCCTCGGTTTTGCCGATGACTACATAAAGATCATCAAGCGTCGATCACTCGGTTTGCCCGGGCGTTTCAAATTGCTCGGGCAGGTTGTCCTGGCCCTGATCCTCTGGTGGGTTGCGCGCCATGAAGTCGGCCTGGAGCCGGTGATCCACTTCCGGATTGCCGATCTGACCTGGGATATCGGCCCGGTCGCCTATTTCATTCTCGTCTTCCTCGTTCTCGCCGGGGCCACCAACGGCGTGAACCTGACCGACGGGCTGGACGGCCTGGCTGCAGGATCGAGCGCGATCGTTCTGCTCGCCTACACCGCCATCTCGTACATCACGGTCGGCCAGCATGATCTGGCCCTCTTCTCGGTCTGCCTGGTCGGCGGCTGCATCGGATTTCTCTGGTTCAACGCCTTTCCGGCGACGATCTTCATGGGGGACACCGGGTCGCTCGGGTTAGGCGGCGCCATAGGTGCGCTCGCGGTGATGACCCAGACCGAGGTCCTGCTGATCGTGATCGGTGGAATCTTCGTGATCGAGGCCCTTTCGGTGCTGATTCAGGTCTTTTCCTTCAAGACCTTCGGCCGCCGGGTGCTGCTGATGGCACCGCTCCATCACCACTTCGAAATGCTGGCCTGGTCCGAGACCAAGATCATGCTGCGATTCTGGATCATCGCCGCTGTCTGTTCCGGGATCGGATTCGCGATTTACCAGCACTCGATAGGCAGGTAATCGGCACCCGGCGGGGAAGAAAGTTGGGTGGAGTACGTCCGCTCATCGAAGGCCCGCCCGCCGCTTCCTGAAGGGCCTTTTCTCGTTGTCGGGCTGGCGCGATCCGGGGTAGCCGCCGCCAGGGCGCTGAAAGCCCATGGACAAGCGGTTTTCGGTGTCGATTCCGGTGAGCCGGAAGGACTCGAAGTTCTGCGTGAATCGGGGATCGACTTCGAGACTTCGGTCCACGGCCTCGACCGGCTCGACGGAGTTGGCACCGTGATCAAGAGCCCCGGAGTCCCGGAATCGGCCGAAGTCATCGCCGAGGCTCACCGTCGCGGACTGCCGGTCATCGGTGAACTCGAACTCGGCTGGCGCATGTTCGAAGCGCCCGTCGTGGCGATCACCGGCACCAACGGCAAGACGACCACGACCGAACTCACCGCCCACCTTTTCCGTTCCTCCGGCCGGCCGGTGTCGGCAGCAGGCAACGTCGGTCATCCGCTTTGCGAAGTCGCGATGGACGCTCTCGCCGGCAAGGAAATCGGCACCGTGGTCTGCGAGTGCTCGAGCTTCCAGCTCGAAGACTCTCTCGAATTTTCGCCCGAAGTGGCGGCGTTTCTGAACCTCGGACCCGATCACCTCGATCGCCACGGGGACCTCGACAGCTATCGCGAGGCAAAGCTGAAGATCTTCGCCAATCAGGTCGAAGGAGATGTCGCCGTCCTGAACGCCGACGATCCGGCATCAAGCGAGTCGGCAACCGCAGCGTCGGTGATCAGGTTCACGACTGCCGGGGCTGAAGGGGCCCAGATCGGACTTGACGGCGATGAGATCCTGGTCGATGGCGAGGCCCTGATCGGCACCTCGGAAATGCAGATCATCGGCCGGCACAACGTCGCCAACGCGATGGCCGGTGCCGCCTCCGCCATTGCCCTGGGGCTGAGCCACGAAGAGGTGGCCGCCGGTCTGAGGAGCTTTCCGCCCGTCGCGCACCGTTATGAGCCGGTGGCCGAGATCGAAGGTGTCGTCTTCATCAACGATTCCAAGGCGACCAATGTCGAGGCGACCCTTGCGGCGCTCAATTCCTCCGAGCGGCCGCTGCACCTGATTCTCGGCGGCAGCGGCAAGGGCGAATCATTCGATGGACTTGCCGGACCGGTTGCCGCGCATTGCCGCGGCGTCTACTTGCTCGGCGAAACGGCGGACGAGATCGGCCAGGCACTGGAGCCCGCCGGTCTGGAGATCGTGCGCTACTGCGAAGACCTCGAAGCGGCGGTCTCGGAAGCGGCCGGGGCGGCGGAACCGGGTGAAGCGGTTCTGCTCTCGCCGGCCTGCGCCAGTTTCGACCAGTTCAGCAATTACGAAGAGCGTGGCAACGCCTTCCGCGGCTTCGTGGAGGAACTGGATGTCTGAGCATCGCGGCAGAAGCGGAAAGGGCAGGAAGTCCACGACCCGCAAGAGCAAGCCTTCGACCCGGGGCGGAAGTGCGCTGCGCCCGGCAAGGGTCAAAGCGGAGAAGAAGGGATTCTCGACCGAGTACAGCCTGCTGCTGACCGCGACAATGATCCTGCTCGCCTTCGGCGTTGTGATGGTCTTCTCGGCCAGCTCCACCAGCCGCATCCTCAGCGACGGCAGCCTCGCCGACAGCACCTTCTACCTCAAGAAGACCCTGGTCGCGGTGACCATCGGACTGATCTGCATGGCCTTCGTGATGAGGGCGAAGCTGAGCCGGCTGCGGGAACTGACACCGAAATTCATGATCGGCACCCTGATCGCCCTGGTTCTGGTTCTTTTCATCGGCGCGGCCATCAACGGCACCCGGGGCTGGTTCATCTTCGGTCCGATCCAGATCCAGCCGGCCGAGTTCGTGAAGCTCGGTCTGGTGCTCTACGGAGCCAATCTGTTGGCTGACCGGCCCGAACGGCTGCGCTCGGTGAAGGACATGGGTCCCTTCCTCGGGATGACCGGGGTCGCGTTGCTGCTGGTCCTTGCCCAGCCCGACATGGGTTCGGCGATGGTCGCCGTATTCGCAGTCTTCGTCACCCTCTTCGCCGCAGGTGCCCGGCCCCGCGACCTGGCCCTGCTCGGCGGGGGAGTCGGAGCGGTCGCCTTCATGTTCGCCCTGGCGGCCCCTTACCGGCGGGATCGGCTGCTGACCTTCCTCAACCCGGACGGTGATGTGACCGGCAACGGCTTCCAGATCATCCAGGCCAAGATCGCGATCGGATCCGGCGGCTTCGACGGAGTCGGTATCGGCAACGGCGTCCAGAAGGCCTTCTATCTCCCGGAAGCGCATACCGACATGATCTCCGCGGTGATCGGCGAGGAATTCGGATTCCTCGGAATGGTCGCCCTGATCCTCGTCTACGGACTGCTCGGCTACGCCGGTTTCCAGATTGCCCGCAAGGCCAAGGACGACTACGGCCGGATTCTCGCCGGCGGACTGACCGGTCTGATCCTGATCCAGGCCTGCATCAACCTCTACGCGGTGATGGGAATGGCCCCGCTCACCGGAGTGCCGCTGCCGCTCGTTTCCTACGGCAACAACAGCCTGATCGTCAGCCTGATCTCGATCGGCCTGATCCTCAACGTGGGACGGGGCGGAATGGCCGCGACCCTGAAGAAACCGGTCGGCAGCCGGGGTCCGGGGCGCAATGGCAAACTGCGCCTGATCGAGGGCGATGCTCAGAGAAGAACTTCAAGACCAGAAAAAAGGACATCCGGTGGCCAACGTCGTGATAGCGGCCGGCGGTACGGCGGGGCACGTGGTTCCAGCCCTCGCCATAGCCGACGAGCTTCGAGATAAAGGGGTCGAGGTGTCCTTCCTGGGTGCCCGCGGAAGGCTCGAAGCGGAGTTGGTTCCGAAGGCCGGGTATGAAGTCGACCTGCTCGACCTCTCCGGCATCGACCGGAAGAACCCGCTGAAGGCGGCGCGCGCGGCAGCCCAGGCCGCTGCGGCCATTCCGCGGGCCCGCAAGCTGATCCGGGGCCGGGGCGCCGACGCCGTGGTCGGCGGGGGCGGATTCGTGGCCGGACCGGCCGGTGTTGCCGCCCGCCGGCTGAAGCTTCCTCTCGTGCTGACCGAAGCCGACCGGCACCTGGGTCTGGCCAACCGGTCGCTGGCAAAGCGTGCCGACCGGGTCTGTCTCGCTTTCGAGATCGACGGGATGGACGGAGCCAATGTGCGGATCACCGGCAGGCCGGTGGGTCGGGCGGTGCTGAACGCGGACCGCGACCGGGCCCGTGCCCGTTTCGGCATCGAAGGCGATTCCCGGTGCCTGCTCGTGATGGGCGGCAGCCAGGGAGCGCGGTCGATAAACATGTCGGCGGTCGAAGCACTGGCCGAGCGGCCGGGCCGTGACTTCGACGTGATTCACGTTTCCGGCTCCCGCGACTACCTTCAGATTCGCGAGCGGCTCGATGCCGCGGAACACGCCGAGGGGTACACACTCCTGGAGTACGAACCCGACATGGGTGACGGCATCGCGGCCAGCGACCTTGCCTTTGCCCGCTCGGGTGCATCAGTCTTCGAGCTGGCTGCCCTCGGACGGGCCGCGGTCCTGGTTCCCTATCCCTACGCGACCGGCGACCACCAGACCGCCAACGCCGAATGGATGGCGGAAGCGGGCGCTGCCGTGGTCGTCCCGGATGAAGAACTGGACGCCGACCGGCTTCTGTCCGAGGCCCGGAAGATTCTCGGTGATCCCCAGCGGCTTGCTTCGATGTCGGATGCCTCCAGGAAGCTGGCCCGGCCAAACGCCGCATCGGATGTTGCCGTTGAGGTCCTTGAACTGATCGGATCCCGAAAATGAGCTGGGATGGTCGACGTATCCACCTGATCGGAGTCGGCGGGGCCGGCATGTCCGGGCTTGCCTGGGCGGCCCATCAGCTCGGGGCCGAGGTCAGCGGAAGCGATCGTTCGGACTCCACATATATGGAGCGCCTGCGTTCGGCCGGTATCGGAGTGACGGTCGGCCACGATGCCGGGAACGTCCCGGACGGGGCGGAGGTAGTCCTCTCGACCGCCATTTCGGAGCAAAATCCCGAACTGGCTGTCGCCCGGGAGCGGCAGCTGACCGTCAAGCACAGGTCTGACCTGCTGGCCGAGCTTTGCTCCGCCCGGAGAACGATCGCGGTAGCCGGAACCCACGGCAAGACGACCACCACGGGGATGCTGACCTGGGCCCTGCGGGAGCTCGGCCAGGATCCGGCCTTCTTCATCGGCGGTGAGCTTCCCGGATTCGGGGCAGACGGCGGCGCAGCGAACAGCGGCTGGGGCGAAGGGGAGTGGGTCGTGGTCGAGGCCGACGAATCCGACGGCAGCTTTCTTGTGCTCGACCCCGAGGTCGCCGTGATCACCAACATCGAGATGGATCACCACGCCCGCTGGGACAACCTCGCCCAGCTGCGGCAGGCTTTTCATGACTTTGCGGCGAAAGCCCGGGCGGTGGTGCTGCCCGCCGCCGATACGGAGCTGGCCGACGGCCTTCGTTCCGCGGATCGTGAAGTGGCGGGATTCGACCTTTCGGTGCCGGGGCCGGAAGAGCTGAAGCTCTCGGTGCCGGGGGAGCACAACCGGTTCAACGCCAGGGCCGCGATCGGCGCGCTGGTCGCCGCGGGATTCGGAGAAGAGGAATCCGCGCAGGCGCTCACCGGGTTCACCGGGGTGAAGCGCCGCCAGGAGTTCAAGGGTGAATGCCAGGGGGCCAGGGTCTATGACGACTATGCCCACCACCCGACCGAAGTCGCTGCGGCGATCGAGGCACTGCGCGAATTCCAGCCCGACCGGCTCGTCGCGGTATTCCAGCCCCACCTTTATTCGAGGACCAGGATTTTCAGCCAGCAGTTCGGCGCCGCCCTTGCCGGCGCAGACGAAGTGGTGGTCCTTGACGTGTATCCGGCCCGCGAGGAACCGGTCGGACCTCTCGCCGGGGTGAGCGGGCTCGACGTGCTCCGCGCGGCGGCGGACCGCTCCGGAGGGCGACCTTCCTTCTGGGCCCCCGATCTGGATGCGGCCGAGCGGATCGTCCGGTCTCGCGCCGGCGAGGGCACGATCATCGCCACTCTCGGGGCGGGAGACATCACCAGGTTGTCTGATCGGCTGGTCGACCAGTGAACGCCGACGCTT
>Ga0209023_10006409_pt1 | contig 12416 bp, 9 predicted proteins | sample LakOneMetagenome_FD_187468 | JGI IMG/M metagenome (GOLD analysis project Ga0209023, IMG submission 187468) | Freshwater and sediment microbial communities from Lake Erie, Canada (SPAdes) (version 2) | ecosystem: Environmental > Aquatic > Freshwater > Lentic | place: Lake Erie, Canada | collected... | reverse complement strand
TTTTCAAAAAAATAATCAAAACAATTCATGCTGCTAGTATTTTACCGGAGCCATTCTCAGGTAATCTGTAGTCACTTTTCTTCTGCTGAGATTATTAAATATCAGTTTTATCTCATCGGCCGTCTTTCCCATAACACTGCCGGTTTCTTCGGGGCTGATGTTGTTTTCAAAGGCATACCATATCAAATCCATTTCCTGGTAGGGCATTTGGTAAAAGAATTCCTCCTGGGTCTGCTCTGCTGTATACGTATCGGTAGTAGGTGTCCGGTCTATTATTTCCTGGGGTACACCCAGGTGTTCTGCTAACTGGTAAACCTGTGATTTGTATAAATGGGCAATGGGCATAACATCTGCACCGCCATCGCCGTATTTTACAAAAAAGCCCTGTTCCACTTCATGCTTGTTTGGCGTACCGATCACCGCATAATGCAAACGGTCTGCATGATAATAAAGCATTGACAGGCGTGCCCTTTGCTTGAAATTAGATGCAGCCACGATCTGCATATATTCGTTTGGCGGAAGCATTTTGCTCTGGCTAACCCCGTTCTTATCAATGATCGTTACAGAGAATACGGGTGGCAGGTTATTGCTAACGGCTTTGATGCCGATCTTCATCTGGTACGTTGCCGGGTCGTATTCCGGAAATACTTTGGCAACGGCTTCATCCCTGCGTTTATAACATGCAAATCCATCCAGTGCTCCCGTTATATTTTCTTCGATGGTTTTTACGCCAAACCTGTCGGCAAGTTTCAGGGCAAGGCTTTTGCTTTCTCCACTGGAATCCTTTTCGGGCATGATGATGCCCACAACATGTTCAGGTCCCAGGGCTTTAGCAGCGAGGGCCATGGTAACCGATGAATCAATGCCTCCACTGATCCCTACTATGGCGCCCCTGCGCCTGAGTAAAAACGATACATCATTTTTTAATCTCTCAGTGAGGTCATTGACCACGGAGGCGATATTTTCAATACGAAGAATATCTTTCGAAAAACCCGGATTTTTGCTCATTAACTGTATTTGTTGTGGTGAAATAAAAACTGGTATTCTTAACGAATAAGTAGATATATTATTTTATAGATAATAAAAATAATAAATGTAAAATTTGTGTGCAACTTATGAATTATGGCCGAAATTACCTTAACCGGCAGGTTTTATTGCTTATCAAGCATTTTTTCCATCAGCAGTTTTTCATTGAAAGGAATGTAATTCAACGTAGCTGCATTGTTTGATTTGCATGATCTTACAACATTAAATCCCTTTTTCTTCAGTACGATCACCGCAAGAATGTTGTTTTTGAATAATTGGGACTGTGCCTTTTTTAAGCCGGGATATTTTGCCAAAGCCACTTCTTCGCCTTTCTTAAAAAGTTCGGCATCGAGTCCTTTACCCAGGTGGGCCGGGGATATATATATATACTCATACTGAAGGGCCAGGGGTTCACGGTCGATAAAAATATCCTTGCTGATGTGTGAAACCGTTTTGAAAAATTCAATACTCTCATTTTCGTACGTGTGAAAGATAAGGTTTGATTTCAGTATTGCCGAAGGCATCGATCCTTCAAAGCATTCTATCCATGATCCCAATGCTGCAACAACCTCTCCATCATGCTCAGCAACCAGGAAACTGCTGACCGATAACTCACAGCCATCAATTTCTTCTTCAAACATTGCCATGATAAGTTCCCTTGCCCTGCTTTCGGAGACATTAAACAAAGTGGAATAGCTTAACTTATCCGACCGGCCCTTTTCCGCTGCAATAACGGTATTGGCCAGAAATGGAATATCATTTTTAACAGCCCGCCTGATCAGGTACCCTTCTTCCATAGTAATTTTTTAATTTAGTTTGCCGGGTTTTTTAAACATTCAATGTTAGCTTTTACCACCGGTATATTCCAATAACCACATTAGTTTATTTTCATTCCGGCTCTCCGAATGCTTTTTCCAATAGTAATTTTTCGTTGAATGGTAAATAATCAAAAATATCGTCATTGTCTGATTTGTACGACCTGATGATCTTAAAGCCGTTTTTCAGCGACATCTTAAGTCCAAAGATGTTGTTCTTGTATACCTGGCATTGAGATTTTTTTAACCCCGGGTATTTTGCCAATGCATTTTCTTCATTTTTGGTCAACAATGCCAGGTCAATCCCCTGGCCTACGTATTTACCGGTAATGTGCATATATTCCAACTGCAGGGTGAGGGGTTCCCTGTCAATTAAAATGTCTTTTATTATGGGCGATACCGTTCTGAAAAACTCAAAGCTCTCCTTGGGAAAAGTATGCAAGATGAGGTTTGATTTTAAGATGGATGACAGCATAGCGCCCTCAAAGCCTTCAATCCAGGCACAAAGGGCCCCGGCATGTTCTCCCCGGCATTCGGCAACCAAAAAACTGCTGAGTGAAAACTCACAACCGTCAATTTCCTCTTCGAACATGGCGATGAGCAATTCCTTTATTTTTTCTTCGGGTAAATTAAATAACGTTGAAAAACTCAGTTTATCCGAGTTGCCTTTTTCGGCTGCAATAACGGCATCGGCCAAAAATGGAATATCGCTTTCCGCAGCTTCTCTGATTAGGTATTCGTTCATCGTTATTAACCGGCAGCTTTTTTATTGACCGGATCGTTATTGCAGGCCCAGGAATGAAATTCAAAAATTATTTTCCGGAACTGAAACACAGGAAGGACAAATATCCGAAATTTAAACCAACTTGATTATTATCTTCAGGATACTGTAAAAGCTTTTTATGCCTTGCAAAATAAAAATATGCTGCATCAGTTCTGCCGGAGAGGCAAGACTTGCTATCCGGTATGGAGCAGATGCATTGGGCCTGGTTGGTAAAATGCCCAGCGGACCCGGGCCCATTGCCGATGAACGGATCGCTTCCATTACAAGGGTCATTCATCCGCCTGTTGCTTCTTTCCTGCTCACCAGCGAACAAACAGCAAAAGATATCATCGCTCATGTAAACAGGGTTCACACCAATACGGTGCAGATCGTGGATGAACTCGCCGAAGGCAGTTATGATGAGATAAGAACATCATTGCCCCACCTTAAAATAGTACAGGTCATTCATGTGACCGGTGAAGAAAGCATCAGCCAGGCATTACATGTGCATAAGCATGTTGATGCGATTTTGCTGGACAGCGGAAACCCGAAAGCAGCGGTAAAAACATTGGGCGGTACAGGAAATACACATGACTGGCAGATCAGTCACCGCCTGGTTAGGGAAGTAAGTGTACCGGTTTTTCTCGCCGGCGGACTTCATGCAGGAAATGTACAGGAAGCTATTGAAACCGTAAAGCCTTATGGAGTTGATATCTGCAGCGGTGTTCGCACCAATGGCAAGCTTGATGTTCAGAAATTAAGCGCTTTCATCTCTGCAGTAAAGTCCCTTTGAACAGGATTTGTTCATCTGCCCGTGATAAGATAAATTTGCGTCCGGTAATAATGGGATCATAAACACAACTACAAAATGCGACAAATAGCCTTTAGAGAAGCACTCCGGGAAGCCATGCAGGAAGAAATGAGAAGAGATGAACGGGTTTTTTTGATGGGAGAGGAAGTAGCGGAATACAACGGTGCTTATAAAGTGAGCCAGGGAATGCTGGATGAATTTGGTGAGAAAAGAATCATTGATACACCCATTGCAGAACTCGGTTTTGCTGCCATAGCTGTTGGCGCTGCTCAAAATGGCCTCCGCCCGATCGTGGAATTCATGACCTGGAACTTTGCCGTATTGCCCTTAGATCAAATTTTAAATACTGCTTCTAAGATGCTGGCAATGAGTGGGGGACAGGTAGGTTGCCCGATCGTTTTTCGTGGAGCAAATGGAAGTGCAGGCCAGTTAGGTGCTCAGCACTCTACCGCATTTGAATCGCTCTATGCAAACATTCCCGGTTTAAAAGTTATTTCAGTTTCCAATCCATACGATGCAAAAGGTTTATTGAAAAGCGCCATTCGTGATGACGATCCGGTCATGTTCATGGAGAGTGAAGTGATGTATGGTGATAAAGGAGAAGTGCCTGAAGAAGAATACCTGTTACCCATTGGAAAAGCCTTTATAAAAAGGCCCGGAAAAGACGTGACCATCGTTTCGTTCAATAAAATGATGAAGATCGCCCTTGCTGCTGCCGAAGAACTGGCTAAAGAAGGCATTGAAGCTGAAGTGATCGACCTGGCAACCATTCGTCCGCTGGACTGGTTCACTATTTTGGAAAGCGTAAAGAAAACAAACCGGCTGGTTATCGTGGAAGAACAATGGCCATTTGCTTCAGTATCTTCCGAGATCAGCTACCGCATACAAAAAGAAGGATTTGACTATTTAGATGCACCCATCCGCCGGATAACATCTGCCGATGCTCCGATGCACTATGCTCCTAATCTTGTTGCCGCGTATTTACCAGATGTACCAAGAACGGTGAGGCTGGTAAAAGAAGTGATGTATCTGAAGAAATAAGATGCCGGATACAAGATACCGGATACAAGATGCAAGATATTTCCTGCTATAGCCCAAAGTTTTTATATTAACGAGATCCATCCTGAATCTTGTATCCTGAATCCTACATCAACAATCCTGCTTTCTCTTACTATTCTGCTTTACATTTGTTCTGCAATAATCTAAAATGGCCTATCACTCGCTTGAAGAATGTTTACTCGACCTGGAACGGAACGGCCAGCTTATCCGCATTAAAGAAGAAGTAGACCCCTGCCTGGAAATGGCGGCCATTCACCTGCGTGTACATGAGGCAGGCGGTCCAGCATTGCTGTTTGAAAAAGTAAAGGGCAGCCGGTTCAGGGCTGCATCAAATATCTTTGGCACATTAGAAAGAAGTGAATTCATTTTCCGGGATACGTTGAAAATGGTTCAGCAGTTGATCGAATTAAAAGACGATCCCGTAAAGGCCATTAAAAGTCCCATCAAGAATTTCAGTACCGGTTTGGCAGCTTTAAAAGCATTGCCCAAAAAAGATCCGGCAACAAAACCCGTGTTATATGAAGAGATAAAAATTTCCGACCTGCCACAGATCCGGCACTGGGCCATGGATGGCGGCGCTTTTGTAACCCTGCCGCAGGTTTATACCGAAGATGTTGATAAGCCGGGCATCATGAACGCCAACCTGGGGATGTACCGCATCCAGTTATCGGGCAACAATTACGAGCAGGATAAAGAAGTGGGCCTGCATTACCAATTGCACCGGGGTATTGGTATTCATCAAAGCAAGGCAAATAAGAAGGGATTACAATTGAAAGTAAGCGTATTTGTTGGCGGACCACCGGCACACAGCGTAGCAGCGGTAATGCCCTTGCCGGAAGGGATCAGTGAAATGACCTTTGCAGGTGTATTGGGTGCAAGAAGATTCCGCTATACTTACCGGGATGGTTTTTGCATCAGCACCGATGCCGACTTTGTTATTACCGGCGAAGTATATCCAAATCAAAACAAACCTGAAGGGCCTTTTGGTGATCACCTCGGCTATTACAGCCTGAAGCATGATTTTCCACTAATGAAAGTGCACAAGGTTTACGCAAAAAAAAATGCCATCTGGCCATTTACGGTTGTTGGCCGACCGCCGCAGGAAGATACCAGTTTTGGAAAACTCATTCACAAGATGACCGGAAAGGCATTGCAGCAGGAGATACCCGGTTTAAAAGAAGTACATGCCGTGGATGCAGCAGGAGTTCATCCATTACTGCTTGCTATCGGGAGCGAACGTTACACACCATTTGCACAAACCAGGCAGCCGGCTGAAATATTGACCATTGCTAATCATGTGTTGGGTACGGGGCAATTAAGTCTTGCCAAATTTTTATTCATCACAGCCGATGATGAAAATAAACTAAGCACCAATAATGTGGAAGAATATCTCTACTATGTTTTGCGACGGATAAACCCGGAGAGGGACATTCATTTTTACACAAACACCACCATTGACACACTTGATTATTCAGGCACCAGCCTGAATAGCGGAAGCAAGGTTGTACTGGCTGCCTATGGGCCTGCTGTACGGGAATTGGATAATGAAGTACCTGGCGCTTTAAAAGCCCTGAAGTCATTTGGAAATGCAAAGTTGGTTATACCGGGTGTGGTTGCTTTGCAAACGAATGCATTCACTGATTATGATGCGGCGGCTGTTGAAATGCAAATACTCAATACCCAATGTTCAATGAACAATGATCAGTTGAAAGGCACGCCGTTGATCGTTATTTGTGATGATGCCGGTTTTGTGAGTGAGCAACTCAATAATTTTTTGTGGGTCACGTTCACCCGCTGTAATCCGTCTCATGATATGTACGGCATAAACAGTTTTACTGAGAATAAACACTGGGGTTGCCGTGGCCCCCTGGTAATCGATGCCCGTATCAAACCACATCATGCAGCCCCCTTGATAAAAGATGCAGCCATTGAAAAAAAGATCGGCCGTTTTTTTGAAAAGGGAGGAAGTTTGGCGGGGTATTAAAAAATAAAGGGACGGTGTGTCCGCCCCTTTAAGAATACCTATGTTCCTTTTAGCGAATGATCATGATCCGGTTGGTGATTGCTTCTCCTCCAGATACAAGTTTGCAGAAATAGATGCCGGGGCTTAACCGGCCTGCATTAAAGTCCCGGGTGTAAAAACCTGCTTGCTGGAAGCCGTCTGTCAAAGTGACGATTTCTTTACCGGTTACATTGAAGATCTTAATACTTGCAATGCCTGCCACCGGCAGATTATACTTTATAGTACATGTTGATTTGAATGGGTTCGGGAAATTGACCAGCAACAACTGGTCTTTGTACTGATCCTTCACCCGTATAATGATCTCGTTTGAATAACTGATTCGCCCGTCAAAATCAATTTGTCTCAGCCGGTAGTGGTAGATATTGCTGAGTTGAACATTGTTGTCTGTGAGCGAATAATTTTTTCTGGTTGAACTAGTACCTGTACCTGCAACAAAACCGATGTCCTGCCAACCGGTTTGTCCGCCTGTTTCACTCCGTTCAACATAAAATCCTCTGTTGTTATTTTCGGTAGCAGTTGCCCAACTGAGAAGAACTGTAAGGTTATTATTCAGTTTCCCCTGCAGCTCCAGCAAAGTAACCGGCAGCGGTCCGGCAGTAATGTCAATGATATTATTCCCGGTAAGACTCTGCCCATCAGGATTGATGATCGTAACATTTTTAAGACCTGTGGGTACTCCAACCGTGTTGAGATTGAGTGTAACATGCGTCGGGTCTGTATACGTAACGCTGTTCACGATAACGCCTCCGGAAACGGTTGCAGAAATATGGTTGAATGCCAGGGCAGGAGCAGGGAGATTTGCGCCCGGATCATAAAACCCGCTGCCACTTACCGAAGTCCCGGTTATCGTTACATTCACCGATGCCTGTCCGGCAGGTGTTGAAGATGGGGTGGTACTGGCTGGTGTGGCGGGAGGTGGGGCAAGTAGCTTGGTTACGTTACAACCATACTTATTAGTTGCAACACAAAATTGGTTGATTTGCCACATGGTCATATCATCCTGTGGATCCAGCGAGACATATGAGTAGTCTCCCCATCTTCTTCCGGCCGCTCCGCCCGGATCACTTGGAGGATTATATGCTGTTGAACTGGAAGTTACAAGTACCGGTGCTCCTGACATTGTACCAAGCGGATCACCGGAAAGACGGCCTACAGTAGCTGAATTAATATTAAAGGGTGTTCCTGCTGCTGACATACTAATTGCAGCATGACCTTGCCCTGATACCATTACAGTTGGAATCCAGTACTGGTTAGCTGCAGCAAGGGTTGCAGCATTATCATAAATAGTTCCCGATTGTACTAACGAAGGGGTTGCAGTCAGATTTTGTATCTCATACCATCTTGTGCCGTTCCTTGCGGCTGCAGCTGTATTTGCTACGCCGGCAGCACTCACACGAAAGTTATGAGCTGTCCATAATCTTCCATTCCTGATGGTGGCAGCATATAAACGATCATCAAGCGCATCAAGCCGTCCATTATTGCCTCCCGTATTCCCCAAATGTGTTACGGGGTTAGGACTGGTGGTGGTGGGTACTGTCAGGCTGATATTGGCCGATATAGTTGGTACGCCAGCGGGTGTGCTGACTCTCCGGATCTGCAACAGGCTGAAAGCAACGTTATCAACACCGATAAAATATCCTTCTGTTGCTGTAAGATCAAAATTATTGACTCCCTGTGGCGTGAACGGTCCTGCGCCGGCGCTTGTTGCAAGATTGGCAAATGTGTAAACGGTATATGCAGCACCGGCCATCACGTTTGCCCTGTTGATAACATAACCATTTGTTCCCTGGAAGGAACCTGCCAATGAAAACATATTCCCACCGATGTAAATACCGTTTATATCCAAACCCAAAGTTGGGTAATCTAATAAACTACCCGCCTGGCCGGTAAACTGTGTAAAAGTCCATATTGTGCCTGCAGTTATCGTAGATGAATTACTTACCGCTATGAGGCAGCGGTTTGCTGCTGTTGAGGTACAGCTTGCATTGGTGCAGGGAACATCAATAATTAACAAAAGCCACCTGGCAGATATCCTGTCATAACGTATCCTCGGATCAGAAGTAAATACCTGTACAACACTGCCACCAACAGGTGTCATTACCGATGCAAAAAATGCATCGGGATCTGCATTTAAAACGCCATCAGCAACACCCGTGTTTTTGTTAAAAGACCTTAGCCTTCCATTTACAAAAACAATAAACTGTGTTGGCCCAACGGCTCCCATATTGTCGGGAGGAAATGCACCTGTTTCATCAGGGCCTGTAACGCCATTAAAACTGGTACTGGGTGTTTGAGCAAGATTGTTTTCTGCCGGTGGATTAAAACCGTCAGGAGCCGGATAACTTGAAACAGCCGGCGATAGCGGGTTTTGCGGAAGGTTCTTCCTGCTGGGATATTCCCTTTCCCCCCGGTCGATCAACCGCACAGGATAGTTTTTGGCCCGCTCCATAATATCGGCCGTGGTTTCCGTTTTGGCCGGGTAAACAATCCTTGCACTGGTAGCAGGTATTCCGCCACCGGTTTGGGCAAAAGATGAAATAGCAGGAATTAATAACGTAATTAATAACCCCGGCACCCTAGAAAATCGTATCATGCTTTATTTTTTTAATCAGTAAAAATGGACAGGAATTGTTGATTTCAGAGGGTATGAGACGAATAAAGCTACTGCAAAAAACCGCCGTAAAACTTCATTTCAAAGATAGGTAAGCTTTATAAAAAAAACGGTGTGCCGGCTAATTGTTATTCACATTAACGTACTACTCCGGAAAGGGATCATTTTACAAACCATTGCTGTACCCGGGATTTTATGGGCAGGCCTTCTTTTTAATCACCACCTGCTCATTCAGTTTGTCAAACATTTTTTTATGGAATTCCCTGAAATCGGGATAACCACCGGCCGGGTAGAAGGTTCGTTTGAATTCCACGGTGATCCGGATGTTCAGCAGGTTGGCATCGGCGTTTACGGTACGACTGAATACGATCCCCTTGTCTTCTGTTACCATCACAATACTTTCCGGTAAGCCATCAAAAACATAGTCAGCGGGTATGGTGAAGTTTCCGAAAAGGCTGTAGTCCTGCAAAAAACCAAAGTCAACATCAGATGACCGGCTTTCGGACAGAAAATTATTTTTATCCAGGTCAGAAAAAAGGTTAACGGTGAAGTACCGGTAATTGCCCGAACTGTTCAAAGTGGTGCTGAATTTTACTTTTTGTTCCAGCGGCAGCGAATCGGCATCTAAATTATTTACAGTAAGGTCTTCGATCTTTACAGCCGGGTAAGGGCGCTGAAAATATTCTTCTTTGAAATTAACCGGGCTTTGCGTGTAATCTTCACAGCGCTGAACCCGGGCATAGTTATAGCAGTTCACCAGGCAGTTGCCTTTCATGTTACCCTCGGCGTCTATTTCTCCCTGCACTGCTGCCATCACTTTGTAATGGTATTTGCCTGATAAGATCTCTTTCCATTTTCCATTTTCACCTTCTACAATAAATCCGTTCGTATTCACCACCTGGCCGGGAACCATTTTATAATTTATGAATTTATTGGTTGCATCCAGCACAAAATACTTATCGCCGATCGGCACATAGGCCATTACAGAATTAAACTGTTCCAGGTCGGGATAAGAAGTGATCGCCAACCCGTTTTCTCGGGTACTGAAAAAAATGGGCGAAGCTTTTAAGCCCGTGCTGTTCAGCAGCCGGATTAGCAGCAGGTTAAGATCAGCCAAATTGCCGGTCTTGGTTTCCCATGTTTTTAAAATGCCATTCTCCGCAAAAATTCCTTCCCTTTCATTCCAGGTTACCTCTTTCCGCAACCGGTCGTAAATGAACTTCATCCGCATTTCCTCATCTTTTACCTGGTTTGCCTCATCTGCCAGGGCAGCGGCACCCGGTACATTTTTTTGAAGTTGCTGGCCAAAGCTTTCATCTTCATTAAGCGACTTTATCACGTGGCTCCATTTATTCTGTACATCAATCACACGATCTCCCAGGTCTATCTGCGACAGGGTGAACTCCACCCGTTGCATATAATCCTTTGGAGAGCCCATAAAAGGTTCATCTTTTATACCGGGCAGGTTTTGCATGCTGTAATTCCGTTTCAGCACTTTTACAGGAATGGCTCCTTCTGTTATGGAAATGATCTCATCAAGCACCTCCTGTTTACTGTCCATTGGATCAATTACATTCGGTTGCACACTGAAACGGAATATCTGGGGAATTTTCAACTGGTATTCGCTGTACCGCACCGGAATGTTGCCCTGAAAATACCAGTTCCGCAATCCGATGGTCTCGCTTTCTATTGTGTAGCTGTATTCAATGATGCTGCCCACTTTTACTTCCGGGAAGGCAATGATCATTGCCGATTGATAGGCATTGATGCGCTTTGAATAAATGGAGGATTTTTTTACTTCGGTAACCTGTACTTTACCTGATGCATCCAGGTTGTAGGTGTTCGCATTCAGTTTCAGTACTCTTTCTTCGTTGTTACGGGTATAGTAGGGAATGCGGATATCTGCCTGCGCAATCCCATTCTCTTTAAGGATCTTGATACGGGTACGCCTTTCAAAAACGGTTTTGAACAAAGTAAAACCGATCGTGCCTTTGTCGTAATACGTATTGCCGAAATCTATCAGGGTTACAGCACCGGCACCCTTGTCAAAAGGGCAATCGGTCATCTCCAGGTCGGACTTGTCAACCTTGCCAAAGCCGGGTAACCCTTTTTGAGCTGCGGCCATGCCGGTAAAGAAAAAAAGAAAAACAATAAAAAAAAGAAAGGGCCTCATGCGAATTGTTTCAGCTAATATAATAAAAAGGATTTCAGATAGCGTGGTTAATTGTATTTTTAATCAATAAAATTTACCGATGAAATTCGTTTTCCTGGCATTTCTTTCTGCATTAGGATATTCTTCGCATGCCCAGCAACCCGTTGCTTTAAAGACCAATGCCGATAATAATACCTTGCTGTGGGAGGTAAGTGGCAACGGACTTACAGCACCCAGTTATTTGTTTGGCACTTTTCACATGCTTTGCAAGGATGATATAAAATTCAGCGATGCATTGAAACAGGCTTTGGGCAATGCGGCCGAGGTTTATATGGAACTGGATATGGATGATCCGGCCGTTTTACTAGGTGGCTTGGGTATGATGAGTATGAAGGATGGGAAAAAACTGAAAGACATTCTTACCGAAGACGAATACAAACGGGTGGAAGTGTTTTTTAAGGATTCACTCAGGTCATCTCTTAACATGTTCCAGGGCATGAAACCATTGTTGCTCACATCGCTTGTTTATCCCAAACTGATGCCTTGCGCTTCCGTGACCAGCGTAGAAGAACAATTGGTGAAACTTGCAAAGCAAAATAAAAAAGAAGTGCGTGGACTGGAAACGATGGCTTTCCAGGCTTCGGTATTTGACAGCATCCCTTATAAAGACCAGGCCACTGAACTTTTAAAAACGATCGACAGCCTTTCAAAATCAAAACTGTTCTTCGATTCCATGGCGAAGGCTTATAAGAGCCAGAATATGGCCTTGCTGGAAACGATGCTTACCGATGACGATTTTGGCATGGAAGGAAACCAGGACATTTTGGTTAAAAAACGAAATGAGAACTGGGTAGGGCAACTGAAAGGCATTATGAAAAAAGAACCGGTATTTGTGGCAACCGGTGCCGGGCATTTGCCAGGTGAGCATGGATTGATCGCTTTACTCCGGCAGCAGGGATATACGGTGAGGCCGGTGGAGAATAAATGAGAGATGCAGAACACCTGATCCCAATCTTGTATCCCGAATCCTGGATCTTGTATCCTGAATCATTTAATAACCACTTCCTTTATCGTCTTTTCTCCCAGGGCATCATTCACTCTTTCTATGATCTTTTCTTTTTGAAAAAGCAGTTCATTCTTTAACGGGGCAACCGAT
>Ga0209023_10006408_pt1 | contig 12418 bp, 9 predicted proteins | sample LakOneMetagenome_FD_187468 | JGI IMG/M metagenome (GOLD analysis project Ga0209023, IMG submission 187468) | Freshwater and sediment microbial communities from Lake Erie, Canada (SPAdes) (version 2) | ecosystem: Environmental > Aquatic > Freshwater > Lentic | place: Lake Erie, Canada | collected... | reverse complement strand
AGTTTATAAATCCCGGATTAGAATTTTATGAAGGAGTTCAGCTTGCATTGGATTCACTTAATATAGAAAATGCGCCGCTGGAAGTATTTGTTTATGATACCCGTTCGGCAACAGAGACACTTATGGAGCAGCTAGACAAAACAGTGGCAGACAGCACCGAAATTATAATTGCCTACTGTAGCAATGCTGAGGTGAAAACATTTGCCGATGCCGGCTTACGAAACAATATTCCTGTAATCAATGTTAATCTTCCTAACGATGGAGGAGCTATAGGAAATCCTTTTTTCGTTGTCCTCAATCCCACACTGAAAACACAGTGTGAAGGTATTTATAAGCATCTTCAAAAATATTATTCATTAGACCCTATTGTTGTATTTCGAAAAAAAGGGCAATTAGAAGATAGAATTAAAGGCTATTTTGATGACTTTGGTAAAAGTACTGTAGCTATTCCGTTGAAGTTTAAATATGTGGACCTGTCCGATAGTTTTACTATCAACCAGCTAAAGCCATATCTTGATACGGCAACCCAAACACTTTGTATTGCAGGAAGCCTCGATGAAAATTTTGGGAAAAGATTGATCCAGCAGCTATCACTGCTAAAAAAACAGAAATATATAAGTTCGATAATGGGAATGCCAACCTGGGATGGCATTGCCTTTAATAAACCAGAATATAAAGGCGTGGAAATTATCTATAGCACTCCTTTCTATAATTCAAAAATTGATAAAGTAAGTCAGGAAATTATCACCAACTTTAATAAAATCATGTTTGCCCGCCCAAGTGATATGGTTTTCCGTGGGTACGAAGTAACGTTCCGGTTTGCCCGGCTATTATTACAGCATGATAGTGAAATTGCATCGAATCTTACCAATAAATACACCAAAGTATTTACAGACTTTGACATACAACCTGTCTTGAGTAAGCAAACAATGACCCTGGATTATTTTGAAAACAAAAAGCTTTACTTTTTGAAATGGCAGGATGGGGTGCTTAAAGGAATTTACTGATAATTCTTTGCTCAGTAGTATTTATCATATAACATAGCCTCTTCCTCTGGCGAAAAAGTTAATGGCATATAGCTATCATGGAATTCCAGCAACGCATTATTCTGTTTACATGACTCTATCAATGCTTTATTTATATGTGCCACATATAACTTAGTGGTTGCAGATTTTTTAATACCCTCCGCAATAGTTCCTGTAGTGCTATTTTCCTGCTTTCTGAAAGAATTACTCATACCCTGTTCTACCTAAAATAATGATTGCATTATTGCCGGTTTCTGGTATATTGGATTTTTACGAGAGGTCGTTTCGCAGGATATGGAATTGTAAAAAGGTCTTGATACAGGTTCTTTACAAGAGAATGGATTGAAGCAGGAAAATGAATAAAAAATGTAGTCCTGCAACTGCTAAAGTAATACTGTTTTCCGGAAACTGCAAGCATGTAGTAGATTTACGAGTCTCCAGCTAAGTTTGCAATATGAATTCATCATTGAAGATTACAAAAGGATATAAAGTAATTACCGATTGGCTTTCTGCTACCGGCAAATCCCCTTTTTTATTTCAAGAACAGACATGGGAGCATATTTTAAATGAAAGAAGTGGATTGGTAAATGCGCCTACCGGATGTGGGAAAACATTTTCTGTTTTTCTCGGCTCTCTTATTGATTTTATTAATAACCATCCGCTTGATTATAAAACAAAAAAAAATACCGGGTTAAAACTATTATGGATTACTCCTCTCCGGGCTTTGGCAAAAGATATTGGCCGGGCAATGGAAGAAGTACTTGCCGCATTAGGGATGAGCTTGAAAGTGGGCATACGCAATGGTGATACGGATACCGCAGAAAGGGCACAGCAAAAAAAACTGATGCCGGAAATATTGCTGATTACACCAGAAAGCCTGCATTTATTGCTGGCACAAAAATCATATCCAGAAATATTCAGGTCACTTAAAATTATTGCCGTAGATGAATGGCATGAACTGTTGGGAAGTAAAAGAGGTGTGCAGGTAGAGCTGGCGGTTTCAAGAATAATAAATAGTCAATGGTCAATTGCAAATAAGAAACCATTGGTTTGGGGCATATCGGCCACCATAGGAAATTTGGATGAGGCAAAAGAAGTGCTGCTATCACCACTAAAAGAAAAGGGGGTTATAGTAAAAGCCAATCTCAAAAAACAAATTGAAGTGGAGTCCATCATTCCGGACGAAATAGAAAAATATCCTTGGGCCGGTCATCTGGGAATTAAACTTGCACACAAAATCATACCTGTCATTCAACAAAGTAAAACCACACTCATTTTTATTAATACAAGAGGAATGAGTGAAACATGGTACCAGACATTATTAAATGTTTGCCCGGAACTGGCTGGTTCAATCGCATTACACCATAGTTCTATTGACAGGGAATTAAGAACATGGATAGAAGATAATTTGCACACCGGTAATTTAAAAGCGGTAGTCTGCACTGCCAGTCTTGACTTAGGCGTTGATTTTCGCCCTGTGGAAACAGTGATACAGGTAGGCTCGCCAAAAGGTGTTGCTAGGTTTCTGCAGCGGGCTGGCAGAAGCGGTCACAGTCCTGATGCGGTGAGTAAGATATATTTTTTACCTACCCATTCACTAGAGCTGATGGAAGCAGCCGCATTAAAGTCTGCCATGAAAGAAAACCTGATTGAAAGTAAAACACCGATAATTCTTTGTTATGATGTATTGCTGCAATACCTGAATACCATTGCCATTTCAGATGGTTTTTTACCAGATGAAATTTATGAAGAACTCATTGCCACCTACTGTTACCGCTATCTTACCAAAGATGAATGGCAGGATATTCTTCATTTTATTACAGCAGGCGGCAATGCCCTGCAGCAATACGATGATTTTAAAAAAGTAGAAGTGGAGGATGGTGTTTACAAAATAAAAAGCAGGAAGGTTGCCATGCGCCACCGCATGCATATCGGAACTATTGTAAGTGACGCCATGATGAAGGTGAAGTTTATGAGTGGTGGTTATATAGGAGTGATTGAAGAGTATTTTATCTCCCGCCTTGACCCCGGTGATGTGTTTACACTGGCCGGAAGAAACCTTGAGTTTATATTAATAAAAGATATGACTGCTTTTGTAAAAGCATCAAAATCTAAAAAATCAATTGTACCAAGCTGGGCAGGAGGCAGAATGCCACTGAGTGCTAACCTCGGCAAGAAATTGAGGGAAACATTAAACCAAATAGCCATGGGCAATAAGCATTTAGCAATAGAGCTTAAGGTCTTAGCACCTCTTTTTTCTTTACAAAGTAATTTATCACATGTTCCCAACAAGGATGAACTATTGATTGAACAGATAGAAACCAAAGACGGTTTCCATTTATTTGTTTACCCCTTCGAAGGAAGATTAGTACATGAAGCCATGGCCGCCATTCTTGCTTTTCGGATCAGCCGGTTTCATCCTATTACATTCTCTTTCGCCATGAATGATTATGGTTTTGAACTATTAAGCGATCAGCCAATACCGGTTGATGACAGCAATGTGTATGAACTATTCTCTCCTGCTGATTTATTAAATGATATACAGCGCAGCGTTAACAGTACAGAAATGGCCAAAAGAAAATTCAGGGATGTGGCGGTAATCGGCGGTCTTATTTTCCAGGGCATGCCCGGCGAAAAAAAGAAAGCTAGACACCTGCAATCGTCTGCTTCTCTCCTTTTCAAAGTGCTTAGTGAATATGATTCAAAAAATCTTTTGCTTCGCCAGTCATACCGGGAAGTGCTGGATCAGCAAATGGAAGAAGTGCGTTTAAGAGATATGCTGGAAAGAATTCAGCGGTCAAAAATAATTATTACTTTTCCGCAACAACTTCCCCCCTTCTGCTTCCCGATAAAAGTAGATAGTATGCGGGAAGATTTATCATCAGAAAAATTAGAAGAACGGGTAAAAAGAATGCAGCAACAGCTGGAAGCTGACAAGTAATTTTTACAGTAGTTTTGTCTACTTCAATGCAAAATCCTGTTCCGCATATTATCAATAACAATACTTTTTGGGTTTCTCCGGAACGCTGCTTGTTCTGGGAAGAAAAGAACACCTTAATTATTGCTGATATGCACCTCGGCAAATCAGGTCATTTCCGGAAAGCAGGTATTGCCATTCCACAAAGTATTTACAAAGCAGACTTACAACGCCTGATGGCACAGCTCTATTTATATAAAGCAGAGCGGCTTATTATTGCCGGCGATCTTACACATAGTACAGCCAATAAAGAACTCGATTTATTTATAAAGTGGAGAAAAGATTTTTCTTCACTGCATATTGATCTCGTAAAAGGCAATCATGATATACTGGAAGATGGCTGGTATGAAGAAGCGACTATTAAAGTAAGCAGCTGGAAATTAGCAGAGCCGCCTTTTATTTTTCTGCATGATTTAAAAGCTGAAAAAAAATTAACTGCTGAAGAAAAAAAACTATATCGTTTTACCGGCCACCTTCACCCGGGTATTACACTAAAAGGGAAAGGGAAGCAGGCTCTTCGATTTCCTTGTTTTTATTTCGCCAAAGAATATTGTGTGTTACCCGCCTTCAGTCGCTTTACCGGCACTTTTAAAGTGCGGCCCGAAAAAAATGAAGTAGTTTTTGCCGTAGTCGAAAATTCTATTATGCGGATGCCTTAACGCTTCTTTCGGAGCTGATTATAATCGAGAAAATAAATAAACTTTACTGTTAGTTCATTTCCATGCCGGAGATCAAATATTTCATTCAGGTTATGTAAATAAGAATTTTTCCCGGCAATAGATACCTGCTCTTCATCCCCCAACCAGTTTTTATACCCGATAATTAACCGGCTACCCAGCCGGAAGTCCCAGGTAAGAAAGGCATCCACATTAAAGGCGTTGTAATTATCATCCCAATTATTAATGAATGGCCGGTTGGTAAGATTGCCTTTTGCATCCACATTATGAAAGCTCAGGTATTTCACTTCATTCCAATAGTGGCGAACCCTGAGGGTAAGATTAAGGCGGGGTGTAAAATTATAAATACCTGATAATACATTTATGTTCTCCTTTACATCCCGGAAGCCTACAATCGGCTCACCATTTGTTTCCCGTATAAATGCGTAGCCAAGGTTATTCGTTTCTTTATGGTCATCCATCTGTAGATCAAGAGAGAATTTATTACTAAACCGGTAACGGAAACCAAGGCCTCCTCCATAATAATTATTATCAAACTTTGGTGCCCGTGCAAAAATTCCTTCAAATCTTACATACAGTTTTTTACGGCTATCTGTACTGCCACTTGCGTCAAAATACATATTTAATGGGAGGCTCAGGTAACGGCCATCTGTCCGTAACTCAAAATAATCATGCACCGTCAGCGGTGTTAGTTGTGCTGTAGCAGAAATATCCCAGAAATTTTTGAAAATCCAGAATCCCGTACCGGTAATATCATAGCGGTTAAATGCATTGGGTTTATACAGTCGCTGGTAACGATTATCCAATGTGTAGCTATATTGAATCAGGTGCTTTGTTGGTTTAAAATGGTTATAACTTACATTAGCCCGGTAGGTCATTTCATTTGGAGCAACGAGAATTCCTAAATCGTTAGGGTCATAATTTTTTGATTCAATATTATTCAATACATAGAATCGCCAGTTGCCACTTACTTTACCATACTTAACCGTAGTATTAAATCCATCATAAGGATTTGCCCCCCAGATTTTACTATACCGTGCGGTACCATTAAAAGCATACTTGTTTTCCTTGTTGTAAAAAGCAACATCCAGAGCTGTTACATTAGCATCACGGCCCTGGCCATTACGTATTACGTTTGTATTGGTAAGGGTAACGAATGAACGGCCTTTTAATGCCTGGTCAAATACCAGGATATTATAATTAGTGAGCTCTGATGTTCGTATGGAAGAATCTTTTCCTGTTATAAGATTTTTGATAGTTGCATACATTGGTGCAGCAACAGCATTAAAAATGCCAATCCCTAATTTCTTATTTGTTCGGCCTGAAAATTTAGTGGCATTATACAATTGCGTCGTCGACGGGTTTTTTACTATTTCCCAATCAGGATTACCGGCAACTAAATCTTGTACATCATAATATCCGGCTGGTATGCTTCCTACCCTTCTTGAATAAAACAAGCCTGCTTTATTAAAAATTTCTGTGCCTTCTGTAAAAAACTGGCGATTCTCCTGAAATTTTATTTCATAGGGAGTAAGATTATTTACCACATTATCTGAAACCACCTGTCCAAAGTCCGGTATCAACGTAGCATCCAATGTAAAGCTTTCATTGATACCATACTTTACATCCATACCGCCGCTGCCAAGCCATGAGTTTGTAAATCCTGTGCTATTTGTTTTTGGAATACTTCTTACACCAGTAGAAACATAGGGCGAAAAGCTAAGGCGCAATGGCGGTTGTAAATCTTTTAACCCCGTATAGTTTCCAAACTGGTTTACAAAACCGTTTACTTCTGGTTTTACCGGGCTCCAGAAACAGCTTTCATTTGTGCGACGTATCAATCGCAAAAGCTGGATGCCCCAATCCTGTAAATCTTTCTTCGCAAACCGGAGTGAGATATAAGGGATTTTCATTTCCACCGTCCACCCGTCGCTTTGCATCTGCACTTTACTCTCCCAAACAGCGTCCCAGGTTTTATCACCATACTCGCCAAAACCGCCACCAAGGTTTGGACCTAGCTTTGCATCAGATTGCACATTAGCTGATGTAACTACAAACTGAAACCCGTTTTGATTATCATTGTAGGTATCAAAAAAAATGGAAAAATAATCGCAGTCTTTTAATTGCTCCGCATCCCTGGCCGTTATTTGTTTGCGGATAAGCGCAGGGTCATCATACAAATAAGCACCAACATAAATGGCCGTGTTGTCGTAAATAATTTTAACTGCTGTTTGCCGGGAAGCAGCCTGCCCGTTGGCAGGATAGTTTTGAACAAAATCAGTGGCAGTAGGTGCATCTGCCCAGACAGCATCATCAAGTTTGCCATCAATTTTGGGAGCCTGCGTTGTTTTTATCGCCTGCAATGATTTTTCCTGAGAAAAAACGGATATACAAACCAATAAAAGGGGCAGGCAGATTAGTTTTCTCAGCGTCATGTTCTGGCTTTAGCAGTCTGCAAATATAATAGACAAACATGAGCCAAGGAAGGCTGCCGCATAAATCAGCAAAGATTAATCAAGAAATTGATTATCAATTAATTCATTCGCTTTTTTAGGGAAACTACCTGCTCCTGAAGATCAGAAACAATATTAGTTAACTGGTTCATATCCCAACGCTGTTGTGTATTAGCCCTCGAAATGACCATTTGCGCCTGCCACATTTCCAATATTTCTTCAGCGTTAACTGTATAAGGATGAAAAGATGGGTTATCACTAACAAGTGTCAACTTGTTTTTCTGCCGCCCGTTTTTCTGCACTCTTTTATAAACTACTCCTTCATTCCGGGAGATTACGATGCAGGCAACATTATTCTTTACCTCATCTAGGTTATCTACCTTTTCACCAACAATTACAGAACCGCTTGGCGTAGGCAACATGGAATCACCAATGATTTCAAAAGCCCGGTAATTACCACCTGACAGCATTGGCAGGGTGAATGTGTTCAGTTCATCAATAAATTCAGGATCGGCGTAACCGGCCAGGTAACCTGCAGCAGCTTTTACCGGAACAAATGGTATGTCGGTTCTGCCGCCAACTAATTTCATTGCCCGCCGCTTAGCCAGGTAATTACTTTTATTATCACTTAAGTCCTTACGAAGAATATCGTCCAATGTGAGTTTGAAAATATCACATACCACTTCCAGCACATCAATTCGGGGGTCAGCCCTTTCCTCTTCATAGGCACCCAACAAAGATCTTTTGATACGAAGCTTGTTGGCAAATTCTTCCTGTGTCCAGCCACGGAGTTTACGAAGATATTTCAGGTTTTGATTGGCTACTGACATAACAACTAATTTAATTAGCTGCAAAATACTAATTATTTTAGATTTTCAAAACATTTTTACCGTTTTGGATAACATAAAAAAAACAGGGATTTTTGTTCTCGTATGGTAAAAAGCAAAAGTTTGAATCCTAAGAAAAGTCCAGCAGCTAAAAAGAAGTCAGCTAAATCAATTGAAAAAGAAAAGCCGATTATCCTCATCACCAATGACGATGGTGTTACGGCTCCAGGAATAATGAACCTGGTGGAAGCCGTAAAAGATTTGGGGAAAATAGTGGTGGTGGCTCCGGACAAACCACAGTCAGGTATGGGTCATGCTATTACCATTGGCCAGCCCTTAAGATTGCATAAAATAAACTCCATTGAAAATGTAGAAACATGGTCTTGCACCGGCACCCCGGTAGATTGTGTTAAACTCGCCGTTGACAAAGTACTGCACCGCAAACCTGATATCTGTTTGAGCGGTATCAATCACGGAGCCAATCATAGTATTAATGTCATTTATTCGGGTACAATGTCGGCGGCAGTAGAAGCAGCTATCGAAAGTATTCCCTCTGTTGGCTTTTCATTACTTGATTTCCGGATTGATGCTGACTTTACCGGTGCCAGGAAGTATGTTCGCCTTATTGTAGAAAAAATGCTAAAGTCAAAACTGAATAAGCATACTATTTTAAATGTAAATATTCCCGCCGTAGCTCCTGAACTATTGAAAGGATTTAAGATCTGTAAACAGGCTTATGCGAAGTACGAAGAAGATTTTATTGAACGGGATGATCCTCATGGCCTTCATTATTACTGGCTTACAGGAGAATTTGTCAATTTTGACAAATCAAAAGATACTGATGTATGGGCCCTGGCAAATAATTATGTAAGTATAGTACCTGTACAATTTGATCTTACGAATTACGTTTTAAAAGCCAAACTGGAAAAAACCTGGAAGTAGTTTTATAAAAACCATCGCTATCAACATTTAAACCATCCGCATACATGATATTTAAAAGAGACAGTTTAAGACTTGGATTGATACTTGGCCTGCTTGGACCGCTGGTAGGGCTTGTTGTAGTATACTTTATTAAGTTCCCCTCGCTGAGCTTCAAAGAGTTCTTAGATTATTTCATGCATGAGAATAAAGTGATAACCTATGTGGGTACACTTTCTTTAATGGCCAATGCCGTTTTATTTGCCCTGTATGTGCATTTTGATAAATCGCAAACCTTTAAAGGCATTTTCATCATCACTCTTTTTTATGGGATTGGAATATTAATCCTCAAACTATTCAATTAATATTTATACCGGTATGAAATACTACCTCATAGCCGGTGAAGCGTCAGGTGATTTACACGGCTCTAATCTTATTAAAGAACTTAAAAAAAAAGATACCACTGCTGTATTTCGCTGCTGGGGCGGTGATAAAATGCAGGCAGCCGGTGGCGAAGTAGTAAAACATTACCGGGAACTTGCCTTTATGGGTTTTGCAGAAGTGTTGATGAACCTCCGCACTATTTTCCGCAATCTCCGGTTCTGCAAAGAAGATATTTTACAATACAAGCCCGATGCGCTTATTCTTATTGACTATCCCGGCTTCAATCTCCGTATTGCCAAATGGGCAAAAAAGCACAACATAAAAATCGTTTACTACATTTCTCCGCAGGTGTGGGCCTGGAAAGAAGGGCGGGTGCCGCAGATGAAGCAGTGTATTGATAAGATGCTTGTCATTCTTCCTTTTGAAAAAGAATATTTTAAAAATAAATGGGATTGGGAAGTGGAATATGTCGGCCATCCATTGGTGGAAGAAATCAACAGACACAAAACGGCTTATAACAACGACCCTTTTTCTGATAAAGAGATTATAGCCTTACTTCCCGGCAGCCGCAAGCAGGAGATATTAAAAAAACTTCCGGTAATGCTGCAGGTAAGCCAATCATTTCCTGTTTTTCAATTTATAGTAGCGAAGGCTCCCGGACTGGATGAACAGTTTTATGATGATTTACTAAAACCCTATTCCAATGTTTCTTATGTAACAAACAGAACATACGATTTACTGATGCAGGCAAAAGCAGCCTTGGTAACATCGGGCACCGCTACTCTGGAGACTGCCTTGTTTGGTGTGCCGGAAGTAGTTTGTTATAAAGGTTCATGGCTTAGTTACCAGATTGGAAAGAGATTGGTAAAAGTAAAATTCATCGCACTGGTCAATCTTATTATGGATAAACTGGTGGTGAAAGAATTAATACAGGATGATCTTACTGTTGAAAATCTTAAAACTGAGTTGACTGAATTATTGACTGATGAAAAAAGGAAAATGCAATTACAGAAAGATTACACAACATTAAAACAACTGTTGAGCGAAGGTGGCAATGCTTCTTCAAAAGCAGCTGAATCTATCAGTAACTTTCTCAACGCAGCAACTTAATCAGTAAAATTATCAGGCAAAGCAAAAAAACAAAAATGCTGATGCGGTTAATGCCGTGCATATAACCGATCCATTTATCCTTTGGCCGGTTCGGGTCTTTTTTTCTCAGGTAGAGGTATTCAGATATTTGTTTCCAGACGCCCATACAAATAATTACAACCGGTTTCCAAATTGGTTTAAAAATAAAAGCCCTTTACAGGGCTTTATTTTGTGGAGGTTACCGGAGTCGAACCGGTGACCTTTTGCATGCCATGCAAACGCTCTAGCCAGCTGAGCTAAACCCCCATTATTTGGGATTGCAAATATAGACGCTGTGTTTCTCTGTTCCAAAATAAAAACCCTGTGTAGGCAGGGTTTAAAATCTTGTTTTCAGGCAACTTCTATAGTCTTGTTTTTAATTTTTTTTGTAGACCCCCGAATCAATAATTCAGTAGGGAGAACCTTTGTTTCAAAGTCAGTCACGGGTCTTTTACTTTCTATCAATTGTAATAAAAGGGTGGTTGCTATTTCCCCCATTTCAAAAGCCGGTTGTTTAATAATAGAGAGAGGTGGATCAAGTAGCTCGGTGAGGTCGGTATTAGAAAACCCTAATAAGCCCATATCTTCTGGCACCGAAATACCCTTTGCCTTAAGTATGCGCAGACAATTGGTAGTTAATTTATCAGCCGATGCAAAAATTGCATCTGGCTTTTCACTAAGCCTCAATAATTCATTCACTGCTTCTTCTACTTCAGCAACTATCATTCCCCCATGCTGGCAGTATTTTATCAGCGAATCATCTATTTCAATACCACTAACCGCAAGAGCTGCTTTATAACCGGCTAATCTTTCTTTAGTGATAGACAGCAATTCAGGATTTGATACAGTTGCAATTCTTCTGTAGCCATTATTGATAAGATGCATGGTAGCATCATAAGCTCCTTTATAGTTATCTGCTATTACTTTATGCGTTTCGATCTCACTCACAATCCGATCAAAAAAAACAATCGGCATACCCTTGCTGTTTAATTCTTTCAGGTAAGTAAAGTCTTTTGTCTCTGTGGATACAGAAATTATTAATCCGTCAATGGAACGGGAGGTAAGGTATTGCAGGTTCAGCATTTCCCGGTCAAATGATTCACGGCTTTGGGCAATGATTACATTATAACCGTTGTTATAGGCAATAGATTCAATGCCGTTAATAGCCTGGGAAAAATAGCTGTTTGCTATTTCACAAACGATAATACCAATGGAACGGCTTCGCCTTTCTTTCAGGCTAAGGGCAATGGGATTGGGATGATAATTGTTCTTTTCAGCATATTCCAGCACCAGCTTTTTGGTCTCAGGGCTAATTTCATAACTATCCCGCAAGGCCCGAGAAACAGTGGAGGTGGAAAGCCCCAGCGCTTTAGCTATATCTTTTATCGTAATGGCTTCAAACTTCATATTACAAGCACTTCTGAAAGAAGAATATATCCTGATTATTGTGAATTTTAAAGTTACCCTTTTTTGCCCGGTTTTTCTCCGGTTTTTAGGGCTTATCCAACCGGTTCTTTAAACAACAGAGACCATAGAATAATGCAGCTTTTTTTTCTTTTTTCTTCTGAACCAAAAAAGCAAAGGATAAGTTATTTTATTCAATAAAAATCCAACCCTGATATGCTGTCCCCAAAAGGCATCGTTGCCGGGAACGATTGCGTAAAAAAAAACTCCTAAATCGTTCGTACACAATGAAGTTCTGTGTAGAATTGTTACTGCTATCCGGCAACAAAAGGTTAAAATTTTGCGATTTAAACAATAGCCGGAATGCAAAAGAAAATTGCTTGCCAAAATGAAAAGATTGCTAAACCAGATTGCCCATTCTAAAGGCTTCAACTTTTTTTCGAAAGTTTCGCTTTCTTCTTTTCGTTCCAGCACTCCACAATTTTCTTTCTCTTACAAGACCCTATGTGTTTTAAACTTAACGGAAACAAACCGGACACTTTTTAATAATTGTCCTTTCAGATAGGCTGGTAGCACCTCCGGTAAATACCGGAAGATTTTTTTAAATAAAATTTCATTCAGGTTA
>Ga0209023_10006406_pt1 | contig 12425 bp, 13 predicted proteins | sample LakOneMetagenome_FD_187468 | JGI IMG/M metagenome (GOLD analysis project Ga0209023, IMG submission 187468) | Freshwater and sediment microbial communities from Lake Erie, Canada (SPAdes) (version 2) | ecosystem: Environmental > Aquatic > Freshwater > Lentic | place: Lake Erie, Canada... | reverse complement strand
TAGTTCTGCTCTATTTATTAAAATATAAAATAACGCCACCCGTTACCAGCATATTGAACAATGCCAGTGGTATCAATATCCTCCAGCCCAGGTGCATCAGCTGATCGTACCTGAATCTTGGAATAGTCCACCTAACCCACATAAACAGGAATATAAAGAAAACTACTTTTACCATCAGTGCAATTACACCCAGCAATGCTGCAATATTTGGTGAAAGATTGGCTTCATTCACAAAAGGGATATCATAGCCGCCGAAAAATAATGTTGCCATGATAACACTGCTGATGAACATATTTATATATTCTGAGAACAGGTAGAAACCAAGTTTCATGGATGAATACTCTGTATGATATCCGCCAATAAGTTCATTCTCTGCTTCAGGAAGATCAAAAGGAGTGCGGTTACATTCTGCAAAAGCGCAGATAAGGAATATTAAAAAACCAAGCGGTTGATAAACAATATTCCAGTAACCGTTCTGTTGCTGAACAACCATTTCTTTGAGGCTGAGCGTTCCCGTTACCATCAGTAATGCGATGAGGGAAATTCCCATGGCCAGTTCATAACTGATGATCTGAGATGCGGCACGCAAACCTCCCATCAGTGAAAATTTATTATTACTGGCCCACGAACCTATCATGATACCGTAAACGCCCAGACTTACCACGCCAAAAACATACAGTATCCCGATATTGATGTCAGCGATCTGTAAAGAAATATCGCGGCCAAATAATTCAAGTTTATTTCCCCATGGGATAACAGCGCTTGTCATGATAGCAGTCATCATCGCCAGGCAGGGACCGAGAATAAATAAAAATTTAGAAGAAAAATTTGGAATGATCTCTTCTTTGAAAAACAATTTTAACCCATCCGCCAATGGTTGCAATATACCGAAGGGCCCGGCCCTGTTAGGTCCACGCCTGTCCTGCAGGATGGCTGCCACTTTGCGTTCTGCAAATGTTGTGTACATGGCAATTACAAGTGATGCCATTACAACAACAATGATCAACACTAATTTTTCAACTACCAATCCAAAGTCGATTGCTAAAAGCATAATTTCTTTTAAATATTTTAATCTGGTTTATTTGTTTCTTCTTCTTTTGTGTATGGCTTTAATCCAAACTGCCTGCTCTCCCCTGCCCCTATGATATGTTTGCCTGAATCTTTAAAATCTGTTGAATGAGCTGGCCTTTCAATTTCACTTAAATGAATATTGGGATTATTTACCTCACTTACATTGTGAATGTTCATCATAAGCTTTGGTTCCACTCCCTTCATTACTTTTTTAACTGTTTCATGCGGCATTTCCAGCGTTTTATATTTATTGGTACCAATTACTGAATGCCTGCTGATCGTTGTTACCCCTTCGATGGTCCAGTCGCTTGTTTTCTTTTTCTCGAAACGGCAGGTATTGCATATCCATCCGGTTTTACCATCATAACTTTGTACTTCTCCCCATTCATCTTTGCGTGCAGTAACCCTGAATACTTCATCACCTCTCATCCACAAAGTTGCCTTACCACAGCATTTCGGATTTTCGCAATTGCGGTGAGCATCTACAGGTTTTGTGAACCAGACACGGTTCTTGAAACGGAATGTTTTATCAGTTAAAGCCCCTACAGGGCAGACATCGATCATGTTACCGCTAAAATCATTGTCGATCGCTTTGGATATGTAAGTTGAGATAGCAGCGTGATCACCCCTGTCTACGATACCGTGTACACGCTTATCAGTGATCTGGTCTGCAACATAAGTACAACGGTAGCAAAGTATGCACCTTGTCATATGCAATTGTATGTAAGGCCCGATATCTTCTCTTACAAAAGTCCTTCTTGCAAACTTGTAACGTGTGCCTTCTTTGCCATGTTCATAGCCCAGGTCTTGCAAATGACATTCACCAGCCTGGTCGCAAATAGGACAATCCAATGGATGATTTATTAATAAAAATTCAACAACGCCATTTCTTGCATCTTCTACTTTTTCACTGGTAATATTTTTTACAATCATGCCATCCATCACTGTTGTACGGCAGCTTGCCACCAGTTTAGGCATTGGCCTTGGATCTGCAGTTGAACCTGCTGCAACTTCTACCAGGCAAGTGCGGCATTTGCCTCCACTTCCTGCAAGTTTGCTGTAATAACACATTGCAGGTGGAGTAACATCGCCTCCTATCTTTCTTGCGGCGTTTAATATAGTTGTACCCGGAGCTACTTCGATAGTGATATTATCGATGGTAACTTTAAAATTTGCCGGGGCTTCTTTTTTTATTTCGTCTGCCATAATTATTTTCTTAACCGCTAAGTCACAAAGTTGCTAAATATAAAACCGTTGCGATCCTTTGTGCCTCAGCGTCTTTGCGGTTGTATTTTACGCCGATGCCGGCACATGAACCGGATCTGCATAATGTGCCAATCCATAATTCTGTGTCAAACATTTTTCAGGGTTCAGTACATGCCATTCAAACTCATCCCTGAAATGCCTGATGGCTGCTGCTACCGGCCAGGCCGCTGCATCACCCAACGGGCAAATTGTATTGCCTTCGATCTTTCTCTGGATATCCCAAAGCAGATCGATATCACTCATCACACCTTTTCCTTCCTCAATATTCTTTAATATTTTTTCCATCCAGCCTGTTCCTTCACGACAAGGCGAACACTGTCCGCAACTTTCATGACGATAGAACCTTGCAAGTGTATACGTATTCTTAACTACACACTGATCTTCATCCAACACGATGAAACCACCAGACCCCATCATGCTTCCTGTTGCAAAACCGCCATCAGAAAGGCTTTCATAATTCATCAGTCTTTTTTCACCTTTTGCAGTTGTGAGCAAAAGATTGGCAGGTAAGATCGGCACTGATGAACCGCCGGGAATACAGGCTTTCAATCTTTTGCCATTGGGAATACCACCACAATATTCATCACTGTAAATAAATTCCTCTACGGAGATGGTCATATCAATTTCATATATTCCGGGCTTATTAATATTTCCGCAGGCACTGATCAGTTTTGTTCCGGTACTTTTTCCCACACCGATCTTTGAATAAGCTTCGCCGCCCTCATTGATGATTGGAACAACGGCTGCAATAGTTTCAACATTATTTACAACAGTCGGGCAATCCCATACACCTTTTATTGCCGGGAATGGAGGCTTGATCCTCGGGTTACCACGCTTGCCTTCCAGGCTTTCGATCAAAGCAGTTTCTTCACCACATATATATGCGCCAGCGCCACGATGAACATATATTTCTCCATCAAATCCGGAACCCAGGATATTCTTACCCAGGAACCCGTTTTGTTTTGCTTCACTGATCGCTTCTTCCAGGATATCTGCGATCCACGCATACTCCCCACGTATATAAATATAACTTACATTACTACCTAACGCAAAAGCAGAAACGATCATTCCCTCGATCAGGATATGTGGAATAAATTCCATTAGATAGCGATCCTTAAAAGTTCCGGGTTCACTTTCATCTGCATTGCAAACAAGGTAACGTGGAATACCTTCGGGCTTTGCAAGGAAACTCCATTTCATTCCTGTTGGAAAACCTGCGCCACCACGGCCTCTCAAACCGCTTTTCTTAACTTCTTCCACAATATCTGCTGGAGCCATTTTAAGGGCTTTCTCTACACTTCGGTAGCCTCCCTCACGGCGATACACTTCGAATGAACGAATGCCTTGTACTGTTGCCTTATCTAATAATAATTTTTTATTCATTTATTATTTAGCTTCTTCTTTTTTAAGATCGTGATTGAACATCCAGTGAAAACCAAATTTATCTGTTAACATACCAAACTTAGCGCCCCAGAATGTTTCCTGTAGTGGCATCGTTATTTTGGATCCTTCTGAAAATGCAGCAAATGTTTTTTCAATGGCGGCTTCATCATTAAAATTCAATGACAAGCTAACATTTGTTCCAGCCAATAAAGGCTGGCCAGGCATACAATCTGAAACCATGATCGTAAGGTCTCCTGCTTTAAAAGTTGCATGCATTATTTTATCTTTCATCTCTGCCGGCGATTCCATTGGAGATTCCCCGAATGTTTGTTGAAACAATACAGCACCATCTAAGACCTTGCTGTAAAAAGCAAGCGCTTCTGCTGCATTGCCATTGAAATTCAGGTATGGTACTATTGCTTCCATGACAAATCTTTATTAATTATTTTTGACCGCATTATTTCTACATTCTTCAATGATCGCATCTACTTTTTCCTTTGTAAGATGTTCACGATAATTTTTCCCCAACTGCATCATCGGTGCATATCCACAGGCACCCAAACATTCGACCGTTTTTAAAGTAAACATGCCATCGGCAGTTGTTTCACCTACTTTAATGTTCAATTTTTGTTTGATGTATTCAATAATATTATCGCTTCCATTAACCATGCATGGGCCTGTCTGGCAAACTTCAAACATGTATTTACCAACAGGTTTCAGGTTATACATACTGTAGAAACTTGCAACTTCATATACTTCTATCGGTTCAATATGCAATAGTGAAGCAACATAATCCATTACAGGAACATCAAGCCATCCGCCAAATGTATCCTGCGCCAGGTGCAACACAGGAAGCAAAGCGCTTTTCTGCTTTCCTGACGGATAACGCGAAATTATTTCGTTAACTTTTTTTAATTTCTCTTCAGAAAACTGAATCATTATTTGTTTATTGATCTATTAAATATTTTTTAGGTATTGGTTGTTCTTTTGATTCATTGTCGAATACCCATGAGAGTATCCAAAATCTTGTTCCATCAAAATATAATTCAATACTGTTAATACCTCTTTCGATAACGGGGCCATCGGCAACATTCCTTGTTTCATAAGTACTCCACACATGGTATATCGCCCCAAAATTCTCTACCTTCCTACTGATCTCCCTTTCATAAAAACCATCTTTTTCCAGGTATGCATCAGATGCATTGTGAAATTGCTTTAGTGTTATCAACTGCAAAACAATTTTTCCATCCTTGCTTTTTTTTGCCATCCCTACGGATGCATTGGGCACATGCAGGCAACTATCACGCAGGTAACTAACTTTTTCCCCTTTCTTAACTGTTACCACATCATAATAAGCCTTGATAATACCATCCAACGTTCCAACTTCATCACCAAAAGATGTCTTTACCTGTGCATGTACAACAGTGAGAGTTAAGAAGCATGTAATTATTATCGGTATAATTTTCTTCATGATATTATGCATCTAATTCTCCTGCTATCAGGTTCAGGCTACTCATTGTTATCACTGCATCACTCAACATTCCATTTTTTATCAACTCAGGATAAGCCTGGTAATAAATAAAACATGGCCTGCGGAAGTGAAGCCTGTAAGGCGTTCTGCCACCATCGCTGATCAGGTAAAATCCCAATTCACCATTTGCTCCTTCAACAGAACTGTAAATTTCGCCTGCAGGCATATCTATCTCTCCCATGATAATTTTAAAATGATAAATCAACGCTTCCATTTTTGTATAAACATCTTCCTTGGGTGGCAGGTAATATGCAGGTGAATCTGCGTGATACACTTCTGCTTCTGCACCTTTGAATTCTTTTACCTTTTTATATGCCTGATTAATGATACTCAGGCTCTGCCACATTTCTTCATTACGTACAAGAAAGCGGTCATAACAATCTCCTGTTGTTCCTACCGGAATTGTAAAATCAAAATCTTCATAACTGCTGTATGGCGTATGAACCCGCACATCATAATCGACACCAGCCGCCCGCAAATTAGGGCCAGTAAATCCATAATTCAAGGCACGTTCAGCAGTAATAGGACCGCAACCAATAGTGCGTTCCATGAATATCCTGTTGCGTGTAAAAAGATTTTCGAATTCTTTCAGCTGCTTTGGATATTCAGCCAGGAATTTATCTAATTTTTCGAAAGCGGTATTTGTAAAATTTCTTTCAAACCCGCCAATGCGGCCAATGTTGGTCGTTAGTCTTGATCCGCAAACCTCTTCATATATTTCATAAATAAGTTCCCTGTATTGCATCAGGTATAAAAAACCTGAATAAGCACCGCTATCAACACCAACAATTGAGTTACAGATAAGGTGATCGCTGATTCGGGCCAGTTCCATGATGATGATACGCAGGTAATCAACTCTTTTGGGAAGTGTAACACCCAGCAATCTCTCACAGGTGATATGCCATCCCATATTATTAATTGGTGATGAGCAGTAATTCAACCTGTCTGTTAAGGGAGTGATCTGGTAAAGCGCTCTTCGTTCTGCAATTTTTTCAAAAGCCCGGTGAATGTATCCAACAGTAGAAGTTGCTTTCATTATACGTTCACCATCCAGTTCAAGAATATTCTGAAACACACCATGTGTAGCCGGATGCGTTGGCCCCAGGTTTAAAGTGGTTGTCTGCTTTTCTATCGAACCCTCGGGTAAAAGAATATGTTCGTTCATACTTAATTAATCAATTTGAAGATTTGAAGATGCGTCACATTTTCAAATCGGTTATCCCCGCCCAAACATTTCATCATCTTTATCAATCCTTGTCTGATCTTCTAAAGGAAATTCCTTTCTCATTGGGAAATAGTCCATCTCATCTACATTTAACACTCTTATTAAATTAGGATGCCCTTTAAAATTGACACCATAAAAATCATAGGTTTCCCTTTCCATCCAATTGGCAGATTGATACAATGCTGAAGCACTGAAAACATCAGGGGAACTGATGTCTGTAAATACCTTAAATCTTATTCTTATATTATCGGTCATATTGTGTAGGTGATACACAACCGCCAGTTCCGAACCTTTATTGTCCGGATAATGAACAGCCTGGAGGTCTGTAAGAAACCTGAATTTCAATTCCGCATCATCATATAAAAATTGTAATACTTTGAGATTAAGTTCTTTTGGACCTGTGAAAGTAAGCATCCCATAAGGCTCCTGCCAGTCGGTGAGGGAATCACCAAATTTTTCTGTAAGCGTCTGTTTTATTGTTTCGTTCGTTAAAGACATTCAGCTTTTAGCTTTTAGTCATTAGTTCTTAACTAATGCATTATTAAAATAAGCTTCGTCGCTAATAGCTGTGCTAGTAGCTAGTAACTCTTTATTGTATACCATAAGTGTTCAGCAAATCCTTGTACTGATCACTATGCCTCCTTCTCAAACCTTCAGCATGAACAAGTTCCTGCACTTTCATAAAACCATCAAGTATCGCTTCAGGCCTTGGAGGGCAACCAGGTACATATACATCTACCGGTATTACCTGGTCTATTCCCTGGAGAACAGAATAAGTATCAAATATACCTCCGCTGCTTGCGCATGCACCGACAGCAATTACCCAACGGGGCTCCGCCATTTGGACATATACCTGCTTCAATATCGGTCCCATTTTTTTAGCGATAGTTCCCATTACCATTAACAGATCACATTGACGCGGAGAAAATCCCACCCTTTCAGAACCAAACCTTGCAAGGTCATAATGGCTTGCCATGGTTGCCATGAATTCGATTCCACAGCAACTTGTTGCAAATGGTAATGGCCAAATGGAATTTTTGCGGGCAAGACTGACTACCTTTTCAAAATTAGTAGCCATGAATCCTTCCCCCATATATCCTTCAGGAATTCCTTCAAATTTTACTGTGTTATTATATTGGACCGGACGAGACATATCAATTATTTAATTTGATGATTTGGAGATTTGGAAATGATAACACCCGATAAGCTTTAATGTTTCTTTCATTTTCAAATTTCCAAATTGATTAACTTCCAAATTTTTACTCTTCCCACTTCAGCGCACCTTTCCTGAATATATAAATAAACCCTGCAAGGAATAAGCCAACAAACAGTAGTACTGCTTTAAAGCCTTCCCAACCAAGTTCCCTGAAATTGACTGCATAAGGATAAAAAAAGATCACTTCCACATCAAAGAGAACAAACAAAATTGCAACCAGGAAATATTTGATAGCCATTGGCTGGCGGGCATTTCCCTTTATCTCTATACCACTTTCAAAATTTTGTAGTTTATCGCTTGTTTTTCTTTTTGGACCAAGGAGATCTGACCCTATAATGATAGTAACTATCAGCCCAATTGCGAAGATCATCTGGAGTACAATGGGTAAATAATTTGCCGCATTGTTGACATTGGCCTGTAATAAGAAAAGTTGCATATATGTATGCTTGTTATATTAAGCCGCAAAAATAAGACAGCTGCGCTAATATACAATGATGAAAAAATAAAAAAGCAAATAAAAAAAGCCCGCTATTTATCTAGCGGGCTTATAATTTATTTTTCAGGCTTTTGTCTTAGGCTTTTTAATTGCAGCAGGTTTCTTCTTGGAAGCTGGGGCTGGTTTAGGTGGTGCCTGAACAACTGTCGTTTTACCATCCTTGGTAATTGTTGTAATTTTTCCGTTTTCTACTATTGTAGTAACTCCATCTTTGATTGTGGTTACTTTTCCGGGTTTGGTAATAACAACGGTACCATCTTTTGATGTTGTTGTAATGGTACCATCGGCGCTTGTAACAACTTTATCCCCCTTCGAATTGGTTGTAGTTGATGCTCTTGAAGGAGCAGCACTGAAGTTCATTTTTGATATTGCTTCTTTATTTGCAATCGTTTCCTGGTCTGTTGGATCAACCAACAGAGCTTTATCACAATAAGCCAATGCCGCTGCCTTGTCTTTTGAAACATTCGCTGCGTAAGCAATCATATATTTATAGCTCCCCAATAACTGGCTTTTTATTTTAGACTTATCTGGATTTGCTTCGCCAACCTGTATAGCCTTTTCAAAAGATGCATTAGCAAGACCAAGTGTCATAGTTGTATCAATACCCCAGTTTGCTTTACCTACCATATAGTATCCAAAAATGTCATCAGGGTATTTATTTTCATATTTAGTAAAAACAACAATTGAAGAGTCAAATAAACCCGAACGGAAATAGCTATATCCAGCATTATACAGATCCACCTTACCCGGATCTCTTTTTACACTTAGAATTTTGTTATACCAGTTTGCCGCATCTGAATATTTCTTTTGTGCTTCATAAGCCTGAGCAAGTGCTTTCAGGTAACTTGCCCTGTTTACCTCAATACTGTCAAGTTCTACAGCTTTGGTAACCAGTTCTGCTGCCCTAGCTTCATTACCCGGAAATTGGAGTAAAATGAGTGCATATGACGAATAGTCGCCTGCGCCAATCTTTTCAGGCAACTGACGTTTAAAATACTCTTCATAATTTGATTTTGCATTCGCAGAATCTTTTAGCCTCTTATATGCGAGTGCCTTTAGTCCGTAAAGGTTTGGGTAAGGTGCTGTACCTCCGGCAGAGATACACTCATCAGCCTTCAGGACTGCTTCATTGAACAACCCCTGGGCATACTTAAGAGATGCTCTATAGTAGCATGCTTTCGGATCATCATCGGAATTTGCCAGCCATTTGTCGAGATATTCCGCAGATCTTGATACATTATTTTCATAATAGTACTGAAATAAATTATAATACACAGGAGCGTACTTCGGATCCATTGCAATAGCTTCATCGAAATAACGCATATATATAGACTCCTGACCAACACCTTGTGTCTGATACACTTTTCCAATACGGTATTTTGAGCGAGCGTATTTTGGATTCAATGTTAGTGCTGCTTCGTAAGCTAAAATAGCATTCCCACCATCTGCAAATTTGCGATAGGCGTCACCGAGATTTGCATATACATCAGGATCGTTGAATTTTTTTACCTGCGTTGCCAACTTTAGTTTATCAATAGCATAAGCTGCATCGCCATTTTTAGAATCGGGATTTGCATTAGCAAAACCAACAGCATTAAGAACTGCTACACTTTTACCCTGGCTCAAAGAGATCGCTGTTTCAAACTGGCTTCGTGCATCTTCTTTTCTTCCTTCTATCAAAGCAATATGTCCCATACCTGCAATTAACAATGGGCTATTAGGATTGGTTGTAAGTTTTGATTGATACAATGCTTTTGCATCAGCAAGATCTTTTGGAGTCCTGTCATCAGGTAATATATATGTCTGACCAAGCCAATAAGCTGCTTCTTCATTATTAGGATTTGTAGCAAGTAATTTTTGAAAAACATCTTTTGCGCTTTTATATCTTTCATAATACATAAAACTCTTTCCATCATCAATACTTTGAGCGAAAGTAAAATTTGCAAAAAGTAGTAATGCTATAAACAACAACCCGGTTTTCATTTTTTTCATCTTGATCATTTTATTCATTTGTTAATTGACTTATGCAATGTTATAAAAATATATAACAAAGAGTTAAAAGCGTTCACTAATTTATTTATAATTTCTGATTGATCTTTACATTTCGAATGTCAAAATCCATAACTGGCCCCAAGTAAGCCCTTCTGAAAATCAATTGTCCTCTTTCATATTTCATAAAATTCACAAAGGAGGATCCAAGCCCAAAATAATTTTCTTTTATCAGGTAATACAAACCACGTACCAAAGGGTATCTCCTTGTCAGGATGCTTGCCTGCATTGGTTTTACATAAGGGGAATCCTTGCAGAGATCACATTGAACATAAGCTATTTTCACTTTCCTTAACATATTTACCTGTGCTGAATCTTCCGGGTTTCCAATCCAACTTATGCCTACCAATCCAATGGCATTTTCATTTTCCGAAACAAAATCTATTACTTCTTTACTGTTTTTTGCCGCTTTAACAACTGAAGTGTCAAATTTCTTACCACGTAAAATTGAATCACTGACATACCTCACTGTACTTGTTGCACTCAGGCCATCAAAAACGACTTGTTGTGTATGGTTTGAATTTCCAGTCAGTAGATCCTGTAATCTGTTTATACTAAAAAGTGTATCATTACTTTTGCCATTTACTATAATAGCAATGGCATCTGTCGCTATTTTATCCCATCCCGGACGATAATTAAGTGAATCAAGCATATATTGATCCTCCTTATCGTTTAACCCCCGGGTAACAATGACCATACGGTTTATTGTATCCCGGAAAAAATCCTTCAGGCAATCTGCTTCAGGTTTATATTCTGCGATAATATGGGCTTCCGGAAACGAAGCTTCAAAAACACTTATCTGTTCTTCAATAACTGGTTTAAAAGATTCGTCAACAGTGATGTGAATAGTACCATTCAGTGGCGCATCATCCCTTTTACTTTTTTGATTTGTATTATTACAACTGAAAAAAGAAAAAATGATCAGCAGAAATACATAGCTACTCTTTAAATATTTTCTAATCATCTTTCTCGTAAATAATTTTTCTTGTAGCCCCTGTATATCCTGAAAAGTCCATAGATAAGACAAACAGCACCAAAAGTCTTCAATGTTGCCGGGTCATAACGCAATTCAAGACCAGTGCTGAATTTTTTGATAAAGATCAAAAACACTCCCATACCTGTCCACATTACCCCCATGCCAAAATCCATAATACTCCTCATGCGCATGTAGCTTTTATCTTTTTCACTCGGTTGTTCTTTTTCAAATTCTTCCAATGCCATTTTCCAGGTTTTTATTTAGTACATATGTAACCGCAATTTACAAAGTTTATGTGCCAATTAATCCTGCGAAACAAACTTTACAGGAATGCTATAATAAACGGAAACATTTTCACCTGCAGTCTTTCCCGGAATCCACGCCGGCATCTTTTTCAGCACCCTTATAACTTCATTATTAAAAGCAGTTCCCCCATCTTCTAAAGTTTCAAATCCCTTTAAGGAACCATCATACCCAACAATAAACCTGATTTTTACAGTTACAACCTGGTCTGCTTCCAGTTCCTGCGGATTACTCAGGTTCTTTTGCAGGAATTTTATTAATGCAGCTTCTCCACCAGGGTATGACGGCATTATTTCTGCTGCAGGCAAAGGTTTATTCTTATCTATGAGTGTTGTTGTAATTTTTTTTGTACTATCAACGCCCGTTCCTGGTCCTGTTGCTTTTACGATCTGCTTAGTATTTCCATGCCCTTCATTATTTACATTTGAAATAGCAGCACTATCAATGTTTCTTATCGGCTTCACTGTTTTGTCTGTGCTATCCACCAACTTAATAAGGGTGGTAAATATCCTTGAATTCACAGCTTTTGCAGGTAGCGGTTGCCTTGGTTTTGGCTGCTCCGTCTTTGGAACATTTTCTTTTATGGGCAGTTTTATTGATACCGTCTTTACATCCTCAATAAATGGATTTTTTAAACCAATCTTCGCTTTGTGCAATAAGATATAGCCTGAGAGCAATGATATGAACAAGAAAGTAATTGCAAGTGCCTTATACAAGCGCTCATGGTAATACTTACGCAGTATATATGCGCCATAATCCTTGTTCCTGTTGTCAAAAATGATATCAAGCATATCAGCTTTTAAAATGTCTGTCATTTTCATTGTCAATAGTTTTAGAATGTGAAATAAAAATTCAAAACAGGCGCTTGTCTGAAACTGAGATGCTTTCGATTCCTGAATCCATAAAACA
>Ga0209023_10006404_pt1 | contig 12433 bp, 7 predicted proteins | sample LakOneMetagenome_FD_187468 | JGI IMG/M metagenome (GOLD analysis project Ga0209023, IMG submission 187468) | Freshwater and sediment microbial communities from Lake Erie, Canada (SPAdes) (version 2) | ecosystem: Environmental > Aquatic > Freshwater > Lentic | place: Lake Erie, Canada | collected... | reverse complement strand
TATTGGTCTGTACCACGTCGCAACCATCGAAACCGTCGCCGGCGCCGGCGCCACCCGAAATCGTTTCGTAATACTGGTAGGTGGCGTTGCCAAAGGTGAAGTTGTTCATCGTCCCCTGCGAGGCGGCCATCACCCCCAGCGCGCCATACAGGGCGTTGGTGATGCAGGTGGAGGTTTCCACGTTGCCCGACACGACCGAGGCGGGATAATGCGGATTGAGCATGGACCCGGGCGGAATGATCACGCGCAGCGGCTTGAGGCAGCCGGCGTTGAGGGGAATATCATCGTCCACCAGCGTGCGGAACACGTACAGCACCGCCGCCATGCACACGGCCGACGGGGCGTTGAAATTGTTGGGCAACTGGGCCGACGTGCCGCTGAAGTCGATCTCGGCACTGCGCGCGGCGCGGTCGACCCGGATCGCCACCTGAATCTGCGCCCCGTTATCGAGCTGGACGGTAAATGCCCCGTCCTTGAGCGCGGTGATGACCCGGCGCACGGCTTCTTCGGCATTGTCCTGCACATGGCCCATGTAAGCCTGCACCACGTCCAGCCCGAAATGGGCAACCATCTTGCGCAATTCCTCGACGCCCTTCTGATTGGCCGCCACCTGGGCGCGCAAATCGGCCATGTTCTGGTCGGGATTGCGGGCCGGGTAGCGCGCGCCGGCCAACAGCGCCCGCGTTTCCTCGTCGCGCAGCAGGCCATTGGCGCCATCGACGAGCTTGAAGTTATTGATCAAGACGCCTTCCTGCTCGATCGAGACCGAATCGGGCGGCATCGACCCTGGCGTGGTACCGCCGATGTCGGCGTGATGGCCGCGCGAACCGACATAGAACAGGATCGCCGCACCGGCCTCGTCGAATACGGGGGAAATGACCGTCACGTCCGGTAAATGCGTCCCGCCGTGGTAGGGATCGTTGAGCATGAAGACATCGGCCGGGCGCATGGCGCCGGCATTGGCCGTCATGACGGTCTTGATGCTCTCGCCCATGGACCCGAGGTGAACCGGCATGTGCGGCGCGTTGGCGATCAGGTTGCCGCTGGCGTCGAAGATGGCGCAGCTGAAGTCCAGCCGCTCCTTGATGTTGACCGAATACGCGGTATTTTGCAGGCGCAGCCCCATCTGCTCGGCAATCGACATGAACAGATTGTTGAAGATCTCGAGCATGACCGGATCGGCCCTGGTGCCAATGGCGCGCCGTTCGGGCAGTGCCTCCACGCGCGTGAGGACCAGGTGGTTATACGGCGTGACCGTGGCCTCCCAGCCCGGTTCGACGACGGTGGTGGCATTGTCTTCGGCAATGATGGCCGGCCCGGCAATGGTGTCGCCAATGCGCACATCGGCGCGCCGATACAGCCCCGTCTGGCGCCAGGCACCGGCGGCGAACATCGGCACGGTCTCGCACGAGCCCAGGCGACCAGCGCGCGCTGGCTGCACCGGCGCCGATTCGGCGGGCGCATCGGACACGCCGATGGCCTCCACCGACAGCGCTTCGACCACCAGCGCCTTGGACGGCATCAGGAAGGAGAAACGCTTCTTGTAGGCGGCCTCGAACTGCTGCGTCATGTGGGCGGCATCGGCAAACAGCACGATGATGGCCGAATCGGTGCCTTCGTAGCGCAGATGCACGCGCTCGACGACGCGAATGCGCGCCTCGGCCACGCCCTGGCCCGCCAGCTCGGCGCACGCGACCGCGCCAAGTCGCGCCAGGCGCCCGGCCAGTTCCGCCACCGGCGCGGCGCTCAGGCGCAGTTCGACGGCCTCTTCGCGCATCGCGCTCTGGTCGGCCAGGCCCATGCCATAGGCGGACATGACGCCGGCCAGCGAATGCACGAACACCTTTTTCATGCCGAGCGCGTCGGCCACCAGGCAGGCATGCTGGCCGCCTGCACCGCCGAAACTGGTCAGCACGTAGTCCGTCACATCATGCCCGCGCTGCACCGAAATCTGCTTGATTGCGTTGGCCATATTGCCCACCGCGATTGCGATGAAGCCTTCGGCCACCGCTTCCGGCGCAGGCGTGGTGCCGGTGGCGCGACCGATATCGGCTGCCATGGCCAGAAAGCGCTCGCGCACGGCAAGCGGATCGAGTGCCTCATCGGCTTTGGGACCGAACACCCGCGGGAAGTGCGCCGGCTGGATTTTGCCCAGCATGACGTTGCAGTCGGTGACAGCCAGCGGGCCGCCGCGCCGATAGCTGGCCGGACCGGGGTTGGCGCCGGCGCTGTCCGGTCCGACCCGGTAGCGGCTGCCGTCGAAATGCAGGATCGAGCCGCCGCCGGCGGCCACGGTATGTATGCTCATCATCGGCGCGCGCATGCGCACCCCGGCCACCAGGGTTTCGAACACGCGTTCGAATTCGCCCGAAAAATGCGACACATCGGTCGACGTGCCCCCCATGTCGAAGCCGATCACCCGCTCGAAGCCGGCCAGCTGGCTGGCGCGCACCATGCCGACAATGCCGCCGGCCGGGCCGGACAGAATACTATCCTTGCCCTGGAAGGCGCGCGCATCGGTCAGACCGCCGCTTGACTGCATGAATTGCAGGTTCACCTGCGGCATCTGGCGCGCCACCTGGTCGACATAGCGGCGCAGGATGGGTGAGAGATAGGCGTCGACCACGGTGGTGTCGCCGCGCGCGACCAGCTTCATCATGGGGCTGACCTGGTGCGACACCGACACCTGGGTAAAGCCGATGGCGCGCGCCAGCCGCGCGGCCGTCGCCTCGTGCGCGCTGTAGCGGTACCCGTGCATGAACACGATGGCCAGCGAGCGCAGTCCCTTGTCGTACAGCGCCTGCAATGCCGCGCCGGTGGCTGCCTCGTCGAGCGGGGTGACGACGTCGCCATGGGCGCCGATGCGCTCGTCGATTTCCACCACGTCGCGATACAGCAGTTCCGGCAGCACGATGTGGCGCTCGAACAGGCGCGGACGGTTCTGGTACGCTATGCGCAGGGCGTCGCGAAAGCCGCGCGTGATGGCAAGGCCGGTCGGCTCGCCCTTGCGTTCGAGCAGGGCATTGGTGGCCACCGTGGTACCCATCTTGACTGCCTCGATGGCGTGCACCGGTATCGCGGCGCCGGGAGCGAGGCCCAGCAAGTGGCGAATGCCGGCGACGGCCGCGTCCTGGTACTGTTCCGGATTGTCCGAAAGGAGCTTGTGGGTGTGCAGACTGCCATCGGGCTTGCGCGCCACAATATCGGTAAACGTGCCGCCCCGGTCAATCCAGAATTGCCAATCCATGTGCATGCCCTCAAGCTGTCGGTGTGCGCTATTGTAGTGCGAGCCGTACAACATTTTATGTGGAATTTTGACGATGACACCACTTTACAGCGTTGCCGAATGTCGCGGCATCGAACAGAGCGCCACGGCCATCCTGCCGCCCGGGACGCTGATGCAGCGCGCCGGGCTGGCCGCTGCCGCTGCCGCCGTGGACATGGCCGGCAATGGCAGCGTGCTGGTGCTGGCCGGCCCCGGCAATAATGGTGGCGATGCGCTGGAAACGGCCGCCAACCTGGCGCAGGGTGGCGTGGACGTGGCCATTGTTCACCTGGCCGCCAGCGCACCGACGTCGCACGAGGCAGCGCAGGCGCTGGCGCGCGCCCGTGCCGGCGATGCCCGCTTTCTCGACGCCTTGCCCGAGCTGGCCGGGTGGGCGCTGATCGTCGACGGTTTGTTCGGCATTGGTCTGGGGCGTCCCCTGAGCGGCGCCGCGCGCGCCATGGCGGCGGCGGTCAACGCGGCTGCCTGCCCGGTGCTCGCGCTCGACGTCCCGAGCGGCCTGGATGCCGATACCGGCGCCGTGACCGGGCCGGACGGCATCGCCCTGCGCGCCAGTCGCACCATCACCTTCATCGGCGACAAGCCGGGGCTGCATACCGGCGACGGACGCGACCTGGCCGGCGACGTGCTGGTGGCGTCGCTCGGCATCGACAGCGCGCTGTTCCCGCCGGCCAGTGCCCAGGTCAGCGCACCGGCCTTGTTTGCCGCCTGTCTGGCGCCGCGCCGGCAAAACAGCCACAAGGGCAGCTTCGGCGATGTGGCCATCGTCGGCGGTGCCGCCGGCATGGCGGGCGCGCCGGTGCTGGCGGCGCGCGCCGCCTTGTTTTCCGGCGCCGGACGGGTGTTCGTCGCGGCCATCGGCCCGGCGCCGCTGTACGACGCCAGCCAGCCCGAACTCATGTTCCGCGACGCTGCCACGTTCACGCCGCGCGGCGCCGTCCTGGTGCTGGGGCCTGGCATGGGCGACGGTGGCGCCACCGCCGGCATGCTGGCCAGGGCGCTGGACGGCCCTGCCCCGCTGGTGCTCGATGCCGATGCCCTCAACCTGATCGCCGCCAGTACCGCGCTGCAGGCGCAGCTGCAGCGGCGCAGCGCACCCGTGCTGCTCACCCCCCATCCGCTGGAAGCGGCGCGCCTGCTGGGCGTGACCACGGCCGTGATCCAGGGCGACCGGCTGGCGGCGGCGCGCGAACTGGCGGCCCGCTTCGATGCCGTGGTGGTGCTGAAGGGATCGGGCAGCGTGATTGCCGATGCGGGCGGTGCGGTCGCGATCAACCCGACCGGCAACCCGGGCCTGGCCACGGGCGGCACGGGCGACGTGCTGGCAGGTCTGTGCGGCAGTATGCTGGCGCAGGGCTGGCCGGTGCGGGAAGCGGCGCTGGGCGCCGTCTGGATGCATGGCGCCGCCGCCGATCGGCTGGTGGGCCATGGCGTCGGACCGGTCGGCATGACGGCAGGCGAACTGCCGGCGGCAATCCGCTCCGTGTTCAATCAGCTCATTGCACGAGCCGGCCAGCGGCAATCGTGATGGTGCGGCCGCAGCGGGCCGCAATCGATGGATCGTGGGTGACCAGCACCAGGGTCGAGCCGCGCTCACGATTGAGTTCGAACATCAGCTGGATGACCGCTTCGCCGGTGGCCGCATCCAGGCTGCCGGTCGGCTCGTCCGCAAATAGCAGCGGCGGTTCGGTCACGAAGGCGCGCGCCAGGGCCACGCGCTGCTGCTCGCCGCCCGACAGGAATTTCGGGTAGTGCCTGAGGCGGCTGGACAGGCCGACCCGCTCCAGCATGGCCGCGGCCCGCTCCTTGGCGCCATCGTCGCCGCGCAGTTCCAGCGGCAGCATGACGTTTTCCAGCGCGGTCAGGTGCGACAGCAGCTGGAACGACTGGAACACGAAGCCAAGGCGCGCCTTGCGCAGGCTGGCGCGCCCATCTTCGTCGAGTGCAAAGATATCCTGCCCGCCCAGAATGACTTTGCCGCTCGATGGGGTATCGAGACCGGCAAGCAAACCGAGCAGCGTCGATTTGCCGGAACCGGAGGCGCCCACAATGGCGAGCGTCTCGGCGGGTTGCACTGTAAAATCGACACTGTGCAGGATGGTCAGCTCGCCGCTGGCGTCGGCCACCCGCTTCGACAGGTCGATGACCTCAATCGCCGCAGGGCTCTTCAACTTGTCGGTATCAACGCTTTTCGACGCTTCAGGGATGTCACGCATGCTTGTTTATCTCAAAAATTGGGCACTCTGCGGTTTGCTCATGCTGGCCGCATCGGCGAGCGCCTATTCTGCACCAAAAACCGTGCTCGTGCTGGGCGACAGCCTGTCGGCCGAATACGGACTGGCGCGCGGGAGCGGCTGGGTCGCCCTGCTCGAGCAAAAGCTCAAGCAGGACAAGGTCGCCGCCAGTATCGTCAACGCCAGCATCAGCGGTGAAACCACCAGCGGTGGCCGCGCGCGCCTGCCTGCCCTGCTCAAGCAGCACAAGCCGGATGTGGTCGTGATCGAACTGGGCGCCAACGACGGTTTGCGCGGCCAGCCCGTCACGGCGGCCGAGGCGAACCTGCGCGCCATGATCGAAGCGTCGCAGCAGGCGCGCGCGCGCGTGCTGCTGGTCGGCATGCGCATGCCGCCCAACTACGGGCGCGACTATACCGAGCGATTCTTCGGTATGTACAAGGCGCTGGCGACCCAGTACAAGGCGCCGCTGGTCCCCTTCATGCTCGAAGGGATCGCCGACAAGCCGGCGCTGTTCCAGGCCGACCGCATGCACCCCAGCGCTGCCGCGCATCCTGCCATCCTGGCCAACATCTGGCCCGCACTCGCGCCACTGGTCAAGACCCGATGAAGTATCCCGCCCTGCTCACCCTGCCGGACGTGCTGCCGCAGCTCGACCAGTTCGACTGCATCATCGACGCGCGCAGCGAATCGGAATTCGCGCTCGACCACCTGCCTGGCGCCATCAACTGCCCCGTCCTCAATGACGAAGAGCGCATTCGCGTCGGCACCATGTACAAGCAGGTCAATGCCTTCGAAGCCAAGAAGGTCGGCGCGGCCCTGGTGGCCAAGAACATCGCCCGCCATATCGAGACCCTGTGGCTGGACAAGCCGCGCGAATGGAAGCCGCTGGTGTACTGCTGGCGCGGCGGCAACCGCAGCGGGTCGCTGGCCCATATTCTGGCCCGCATCGGCTGGCCGGTGGTGCAGCTCGACGGCGGCTACAAGGCTTACCGCGCCCATGTCAGCGCCGCGCTGGCCGAGACCCCGGATGTCGACTTCCGCGTCGTATGCGGCACCACCGGCAGCGGCAAGAGCCGCCTGCTCGAGGTGCTCGACACGATCGGCGCGCAGGTGCTCGACCTGGAACAGCTTGCCGCACACCGCGGCTCGGTGCTGGGCAACTTGCCAAGCTGCCCGCAACCATCGCAAAAGCGCTTTGAAACGGCAATCTGGGACAAGCTGCGCCGCTTCGACCCTGCCCTGCCCGTCTTCGTCGAATCCGAGAGCAAGAAGGTGGGCCAGTTGCGGGTGCCCGATGCGCTGATGGACAAGATGCGCCGCTCGCCCTGCATTTCGCTCACGCTCTCGCGCCAGAACCGGGTGCGCCTGCTGATGGAAGACTACCGCCACTTCACCGACAGTCCCGACACCCTGAACGCCCAGCTGGACTGCCTGGTCAAGCTGCACGGGCGCGACAAGATCACGGCCTGGCATGCCATGGCCAATGGCGGCGACATGGCGCAACTGGTCGACCAGTTGCTGGTCGAGCACTACGATCCGGCCTATCTGCGTTCGATCGACCGCAATTTCGTGCAGTTCGGCCAGGCCGAGGTGCTCGCGCTCGACGACATCGGCCGCGATCACTTCCTCGCCGCGGCGCGCCAGCTGCACCGCTGACGACAACGGACGATAAAAAACCCGGTCAGCTCACGCTGCCGGGTTTTTTTTATCGTCCCGTCGCTTACTGCGCGTCGGTACTGGTCTTGCTGGTCAAGACCTTGGGATTGACCTTGAACTCGGACTTGGTCTTGAGCGCCGCCAGGTATGCCACCCACTCCAGCTGACCGGCTACGCCGTTGAACTGCTCGCGCTCCATGTCGCGCCGCATCGGTTCGATGTCGGTCGGCTGGGTCACCTTGTTGATGCGGTAGACGGCGTAGCCGGCGCCCGGCAGGTTGACGCCCACGTAGGCGGGCAGCTTGGCCACGTCGGCCTTGAGCAATTCGCCCATGGCCGCTGGCGAAATCTCCGACTGCTTGCCGCGGCTGACCGTCCTGGCCGGGCCATAGCCCTCGGCGTCGGTGCCAGCCTTGCCGGCGGCCAGTTTCGCTTCACCCGCCTGCTTGGCCAGCTTGGACGCTTCCTCGGCGATCACGCGCTCGCGGATCGCATCGGCCACTTCGGCCAGCGGACGCAGGGCAGCAGGCTTGTAGGAGACCACACGGCCGGCAACCAGGGTGGCTGGCGCCACTTCGATCGCTTCGGTGTTGCGCTTGTTCTTGATCGCGTCATCGGCGAAGATCGCACGCAGGAATTTCGGGCTGTAGACCGGCAGCGTGCTCGAACCAGGCTTGGCATTGCGCTGCAAGCCATCGATGGTCTTGATCTCGAGCTTGAGCTTGTCGGCGGCCGGTTTCAGACTGTCCGACTGCTCGTACACGGTATTGTTGAACTGTTCTGCCAGATCGGCATACTTCTTCGACATCAGCGGCTTCTTCAGCTCGGCCATGATCTCGGCCTTGACTGCCTCGAACGGCTTGACGCTGCTCGGCTCGACCTTGGTCACGGTCACGATGTGATAGCCAAAGCTCGACTGGACCAGCTCGACGTCGCCTTCCTTGAGCTTGAACGCGGCGGACACCAGTTCCGGCGGGAACGCGTCGTCGCCTTCCTTGACCACGCCCAGGGATCCACCCAGCTCGGCAGATGCCGTATCGTCGGACTTGGCCTTGGCCACGGCGGCGAAACTGCCAGGCGCCGTGCGCACTTCGGCCAGCACGGCGTCGGCGCGCGCCTTGTCGCCGTCTTTCTTGGCGATCAGGATGTGGCTGACGGTGCGCGTGCCCGGGGTCGAGAATTTCTTGTTGTCGGCGTCATAGACTTTTCTGGCGTCGGCTTCGCTGATGGCGATGGTGCCTTCGACGCTGGCGGCGTCCAGCACCAGGTACTCGACCTTGGCCTGTTCCGGCGCCTGGAACAGCGCAGCGTTCTTGGTGTAGTACGCCTTGAGCATGTCGTCGGTGACCGTGACCTTGGCCGCGTAATCGCTGGCCTTGAAGACGACTTCCTGGACTTCGCGCTCCTGGGCGGCAATGTCGGACAGGCGCGCGGCCAGCGTGCGCGGCACGAACGCGGTGCCGGGAATGGCGGACGTCATCTGGTTGCGCAGCATGCTGCTGCGCAGTTGCGCGTCGTAGCCGCCGGCCGTCAGGCCAGCCTGCTTGAGCAGGAAGTTGTAGCGTTCCTTGTCGAAGGCGCCGCTCGGGTTGGCGAAGGTGCGGTCTTCCATGATGCTCTTGGCCAGCGCCACGTCGCCCACGCCCATGTGGCTGGTGCGGATTTCCGCGTCGATGGCGGCGTTTTCGATCAGCTTGTCGAGAACGAGCTGCCTGGTTTCCGGGGTGTCGATTTGCTTGATATCGAAGTTGTCGCCGAGCTGGGCGCGGCGGCTGTCGATATAGCGGCGCAGCGCATCGTCGAACTCGGCTTGCGTGATCTTCTTGCCGCCAACATTGGCGACTTCGCCGGCGCTGGCGCCACCGTTGCTGTAACCGCTCACGGCAACACCGATGAAGGATGGCACGATCAGCAGTGCCAGCATGACCTGCATCCACTTCTTGTGATTACGAACAAATTCAAACATGGTTTGCCAATTCGAATAAAAAAACGCATTTAAACGCAAACGAAAAAAAAGGCGAACTCTCGTTCGCCCTTTTTCTTCTAAGCTGGCGGAGCGGACGGGACTCGAACCCGCGACCCCCGACGTGACAGGCCGGTATTCTAACCAACTGAACTACCACTCCTGAATTTGGGTATTTTTTGGCGGAGCGGACGGGACTCGAACCCGCGACCCCCGACGTGACAGGCCGGTATTCTAACCAACTGAACTACCGCTCCTAAAAAATACGGGTACTGCATGTCTGGTGGTGGGCGCTGAGAGGCTCGAACTCCCGACCTAAGCCTTGTAAGGGCTCCGCTCTACCAACTGAGCTAAGCGCCCCGGTCTGTCACAACCTGGGCCTGCCAAACATTCTCCGGCGATTGTCACCTCACCGAAGGCAATTAGTTTACTGCATCTTTGAGCGCTTTGCCAGCTTTAAATTTGGGAACTTTCGCTGCGGCGATCTTGATGCTTTCCTTGGTGCGCGGGTTGACGCCGGTGCGTGCGGCGCGCTCGCCCACCGAGAAGGTGCCGAAGCCGACCAGGGTCACGGTATCGTTATTGCGCAGACCGGTGGTGATCGCTTCCAGGGCCGCGTCCAGGGCCCGCGTGGCGGAGGCTTTGGAAATATCCGCCGACTTGGCGATCGATTCGATTAACTCGGTTTTGTTCACTGGGACCTCTAGGGGAAAAGAGCAACCGCCCATTATAAGCGCCCCCCGCGTGCAATACCGCTCCGTTTTGCATGCCACCACGTGGCCCCGCGCAAGCGGACTCGTCGTTCGGCAAAAAAAGACGGGCACCCGAAGGCGCCCGTCAGTACAGCGGTACTACCGGTTTAATGTTTGACGACGTCCGTCGCTGCCGTGCCATCGACCGCAGCGGGGGCCACTGCCACGGCAGCGACTTCCACCACGGGCGTCGGCAGGCGCTCGAGGGCGATTTCCAGCACCTTGTCGATCCAGCGAACAGGCACGATTTCGAGCTTGTTCTTGACGTTGTCCGGAATGTCAGCCAGATCCTTGACGTTTTGCTCGGGAATCAGAACGGTCTTGATGCCGCCGCGATGCGCCGCCAGCAGCTTCTCTTTCAGGCCGCCGATCGGCAGCACTTCGCCGCGCAGCGTGATCTCGCCCGTCATGGCCACATCGGCGCGCACGGGAATGCCCGTGAACACGGACACCAGCGCAGTTGTCATGGCAATACCTGCCGACGGACCGTCCTTGGGCGTGGCGCCTTCCGGCACGTGAATGTGGATGTCCGCTTTTTCGAACACATCATTCTTGATGCCGAGGCGATTGGCCCGCGAACGCACAACGGTGCGCGCCGCTTCGATCGATTCCTTCATCACGTCGCCCAGGGTGCCGGTGCGGATCACACCGCCCTTGCCCGGCATTTGCACAGCCTCGATGGTCAGCAGATCGCCGCCCACTTCGGTCCATGCCAAGCCAACCACCTGGCCGATCTGGTTTTCTTTCTCTGCCACGCCAAAGTCGAAGCGGCGCACGCCCAGGAACTTGTCCAGATTCTTGCCGGTGACGAGGACCTTTTTATCGGCCTTCTTGAGCAGCAGCATCTTGACCACCTTGCGGCAGATCTTCGAGATTTCACGCTCGAGCGAACGCACGCCGGCTTCCCGGGTGTAGTAGCGGATGATGTCGCGCAATGCCGCTTCATCGACCTTGATCTCGTCTTCTTTCAGACCGTTGGCCTTGATCTGCTTGGGCAGCAGGTAGCGCTGCGCAATGCTGGTCTTTTCATCTTCCGTGTAACCGGACAGGCGGATCACTTCCATCCGGTCCAGCAAGGCTGGCGGAATATTGAACGAGTTCGAGGTCGCGACAAACATCACGTCCGACAGGTCGAAATCGACTTCGATGTAGTGATCCGAGAACGTATGGTTCTGTTCCGGGTCCAGCACTTCGAGCAGGGCCGAGGACGGATCGCCGCGGAAGTCCGCACCCATCTTGTCGATCTCGTCGAGCAGGAACAGCGGGTTGCGCACGCCCACTTTCGCCAGCGACTGCAGCACCTTGCCCGGCATCGAGCCGATATAGGTACGGCGGTGGCCGCGAATCTCGGCTTCGTCGCGCACGCCGCCCAGGGCCATGCGCACGAACTTGCGGTTCGTCGCCTTGGCGATGGACTGGCCGAGCGAGGTCTTGCCCACGCCAGGAGGCCCGACGAAGCACAGGATCGGGGCCTTGAGCTTGTCGACGCGCTGCTGTACCGCGAGGTATTCCAGAATGCGTTCCTTGACCTTGTCGAGGCCATAGTGATCGCCCTCGAGCACTTTCTCGGCATTGGTCAGATCGTTGTTGACCTTGGATTTTTTCTTCCAGGGCAGATTGACCAGGGTATCGATGTAATTGCGCACGACGGTCGCTTCGGCGGACATTGGCGACATCAGCTTGAGCTTCTTGAGTTCGTTGGTGGCCTTGTCGAGTGCCTCTTTCGGCATCTTGGCGGCAATCACCTTCTTCTCGAGCTCGTCGATATCGGCGCCATCTTCGCCCTCGCCCAGTTCCTTCTGGATCGCCTTGACCTGTTCGTTCAGGTAGTACTCGCGCTGCGACTTTTCCATCTGGCGCTTGACGCGGCCACGGATGCGTTTTTCCACCTGCAGAATGTCGAGCTCGCCTTCGAGCTGGCCGAGCAGATGCTCGAGGCGCTTGGCCACATTGAAGATTTCCAGGATCACTTGCTTCTGCTCGAGCTTGAGCGGCAGATGGGCGGCAACGGTGTCGGCCAGGCGGCCGGCGTCGTCGATACCGGCCAGCGAAGCGAGGATCTCGGGCGGAATCTTCTTGTTGAGTTTGACGTACTGGTCGAACTGCTGAACGATCGCGCGGCGCATCGCTTCGACTTCGGAATCGTCGCCGATTTCCGAATCGAGCGGCGTCAAGTCCGCGATAAAGTGCGTCGGCGCATCGCTGATGTGGTTGATGCGCGCACGCTGGGCTCCCTCGACCAGCACCTTGACGGTGCCATCAGGAAGTTTGAGCATTTGAAGAATATTCGCCACGCAACCGATCTCATAGATGTCGGAGGCGGACGGTTCGTCCTTCGCAGCGGCCTTTTGCGCGGCAAGCATGATGCTCTTGCCCTGCTCCATGGCGGCTTCGAGTGCCTTGATCGACTTCGGACGGCCGACGAACAGTGGTATCACCATATGCGGGAAGACGACCACGTCGCGCAACGGCAGTAACGGCAGCGTCGTTTGCTCGGTTAATTTGGAAGTTGTCATGGCATACCTTATAGAAAGCGTGT
>Ga0209023_10006403_pt1 | contig 12435 bp, 11 predicted proteins | sample LakOneMetagenome_FD_187468 | JGI IMG/M metagenome (GOLD analysis project Ga0209023, IMG submission 187468) | Freshwater and sediment microbial communities from Lake Erie, Canada (SPAdes) (version 2) | ecosystem: Environmental > Aquatic > Freshwater > Lentic | place: Lake Erie, Canada... | reverse complement strand
GCTCCACCCTGAGGACCCCTCAAAGATTGGCCTTACACTTCGCAAGCCTGCACCACGGAAGGACCAACCCCCACACAAAGTTCCGTGGACCGAATACTGGTTCGACCGAGAGATTGGCTGGTTGCTGCCGGTGCTTGCTATCTACGGAAATGACGATGATATCGGCGTCTCCCCAAGCAAGTCAGGCGAGAAGGCCAACAGAGGTAAGCCTAACGGTTACTACTGTGCCACCATCAAATTCAGTGGCCTCGCAGCCATCAACGTGGATCGACTGACTAGTGGTGTCGGCCCCTACCAAGCCGCCCCGCTAGCGGACCCACAAGACTACCACAACCGCACGCAGGGCAACATCAAACCCACTTCATCGCGGAAGATAGCGGAGAAGTTCGGGCCCGAAAACTCAAGGTCTCCTCGCCGGCCTCTTCGCACCCGAGAGGATGCCATTAAGGCAGCCGTAGCGCAGTGGCGTGAAGGTGGGCCCTTCCCCTCCCCTGCGACCTACGAAGAAGCACTCCGGTTCGTCTTTGCCTTGCTAGACCGCAGACCGGCACCAATAGCAGCGTGACAGAGGACCATGGCCATGGAGAGAAAGCAACTTGACACCGACCTCCGCCCCGTAGACCTCCAGCCCCAAGCCGCCCCGGTGGACACCTTCGTGCAGCCGCAGCGTTCCGGGTGGCGGGACCTTGCGGATGCCCTAGGCCAGATCGATAAGCCCCTCGCCAACTACATGGACCAGCGGGCCAAGAAGCAGGCCCAGGACGACATGCTGCGGGGGCAGGCGGCCTACCTCAATGACAGCGCTGGGGACCTCGCCACGCTCATCCAGCAGGGCAAGGTGCCGGCCCAGTATTCTCCCGCCTTTGTGAGGGGCTGGCAGTTGTCCTCAGGCGATGTCTTGGGGAACAACCTCAAGGCCCGCTTCCAGGCCGACTACGATGCGTGGGACGGCAAGAACAGCACGGACCCCACGGTCTACGAGAAGTTCGTTGCCGACTGGACCGCGAAGAACGTCCCGAAGGACGCGGACCCGATGGTGCTCCGTGGCCTCCTGCCGCAGCTCCGTGAGGGCGTGGCGTCCATGGGGGCCCAGCACATCAAGGATGTCCACGATCACGTCTACAACGGGGCAGTCGATGCCGGCGTGGCGGGAGCCAATCAGGATATCGATGAGCTAACCAACGAGGGCCTTACGGTCCCCGAGGGCACCAACTACGAGACCTTGTGGAAGCGCATCGAGACCCGCCGCCAGAACCTCATCGATACCGGCGTGCGGCCCGAGGACTTCGACAAGCAGATGATGCAGGCGGTGAGCGCGAAGGTCCTCTCGACGCGGGACCCGGGGCTCCTCAAGTTCTTCGACCAGAAGGTTCCCGGCCAGTCCTACACCTACGGGGACAGCCCGGACGGCCAGAAGATCAAGGCGGAGACACTCAGCTCACTTGAGGTCATCTCGCGGTCCCAGATCGCTGCCGAGCGGGAACAGCAGGTAGCCAAGGACAAGGAGACCCTCCGTGCGGCCAAGTCGGCGGTGGTGGACCTCCTCATCAAAGACCCCCGAGCCCCCATCCCGGATGCCATCCTCCAGTCAGGTGCCTCTGTGGATGGAGACTTCAAGGTAAACGTCCAGCAGTGGCGCGAGACCTTGGCTAAGGGCCTGCCCTCCGACAACAACCGCGTGATGCATGTCTACAACCAGATGCGCGTTGTGGCGGGGCAGGGCGGTGACCCCATGTCCGTCTTCGGGGACGCCATGAACCAGGGCGTATTCACCAACCCGCAGGAGGCGTCGGCTGCCCAGAGCTTTGGCAAGGCGCTGGTGGACAGCAAGGACAACATTAAGGCCGCCTTCGAGGACCAGAGCTACAAGCGCATGGCGCAAGTGCTGGACGTGCGGACCAAGGGGACGAACGCCCTTGGAAACCCGATAGTGGGCACTTCCAATGAGGGCCTTGAGGCTCTCTATGACTTCCAACAAAAGGTCAGCGACTGGGTGATGGCCAACCCGCAGGCCAACTCTGTGGACCGCGCCAAGGCCATCAACGACATTGGGGACACCATCCTCAAGAACTTTGTGGAGGACCCCGATGCGCTCACCCAAGGCACCGGCCAGCAATACAATCGCCCCAAGGATATGTCCTTTGAGAACCCCTTCACGCAGGGCACGGGGACCCAAGCTGATGTCATGCCTCTTACCCCCTCCACACCGGAGGAGCGCAAGGCTCGGCAGAATGAAGCCGGCGCAGCCAACAAGGGGTCAGGCTTTCCGGCACCTGATGTCAGTGGTGGTGGTGTGTCAGACGATGATGTCAAGACATACCTCGACGGACTAGAGCCGGACCAGCTCAAGGCCATAGACGGCAGGGCCAAGGCATTCGGGCTTACCCGCGAGGAGATGGCCCGGAGGCTCCTTACACCAAAGCCCACGGGCAAGCCTGACCAGCACAGCGAGGCGTCTCCTGACTTCCAACCCGTGAGCTTTGAGACAACCGGAAGCATCACGGGGCGGGGCGAAGGCCAGAACAACGCAGGCAACCCGGCGATGACGGGGGCTATCGCGTCACGGCTTCTCGACCAGAGCCTTGATGAAAGCGCCATGTCTGACACCGGGCCCATCCCCAAGGTCCCGGCCGGTGCGGGGGTGGACCCGCAGGCTAGCCGGCTGGTTGGTCTTATCCTCCAGCACGAGGCGGCAGGGAACTGGAATGCCGTCTATGGCAACTCCCACAACAAGGTCAACCTTGGGAAATTCACCCTCAACCAAATCCTCGCCATGCAGGTGGCGGCCAGGGCGAGGGGTGCGAAGTCTACGGCCATTGGCGGTGGGCAGTTCCTCTACAAGACGCTTAGGGGCCTCAAAGCGGACCTAGGGCTCTCTGGCTTGGAGAAGTTCACGCCGCAGCTCCAGACCCAGCTCATGATGCACCTGCTACGACAGCGCGGGTGGGATGCCTACAAGGCCGGCCAGATGAGCAAGCGGACCTTTGCCCTCCACCTCGCCCAAGAGTGGGCATCGTTGCCCGATCCGAATACAGGGCGGAGCTACTATGACGGGGACAATCTCAACGCCTCATCAGCTCACCCCCGCGATGTTTACGCGGCGATGGGCCTAACGGTCTAACCCAACAGCAGGAGACGTGGATGGACAAGGCTGAGTTCGACGCCCTCATGGCAAAGGATGAGCAGGCCTACGGGCAAGCACCCACAGCGCCCCCAGGACGCACGGCGGGTAGCGATGGGTCTGCCGGAGACCCCACCACCACCACCGCCACTACTGAGCCCACCACCACCATTCCGTCCCTCACAGAGTTGGCGGGGCAGGTTGGGCCGGCCTTACGCAAGCAGGGGACCGAAGGGAACTTCCAGGCCAACTCCCTGTCCTTCGGTGCTGGGCTGGCGGAAGGCGTCTTTCAGACCAAGGACTTTCTGTTCGGCACCACGCCCGCCGCCGAGCGCTCAGAGTTCCGACAGGTCCATGACGCGGCCTACGGGGGCCTCACCAAGGATGCACCTCTAGGCGGCGTCATGGGTGGACTCGGGCAGTTCACCATTGGCATGCTCGGGGCCGGCAAGGTGACTGCCGCAGCGGAGGCTCTCCCTTGGTTCGGCGCTGGGGTTAGGACTGTCACAGCCAACCTCCCTAAGACCGTTGAGGCCCTCAAGGCGGCATGGTCTGGGGCCACTGCCTTTGACCCGCACGGCCAGCGCTTGAGCAACCTTGTGCAAGACACTGCATTGGCCAACCCGATCAACGCATGGCTTGCCTCAAAGCCCGGAGACAGTGAGGCGGAGGGCCGCATCAAGAACGCCCTTGAGAGCATCGGTATAGACATGACCATGGGGGGCGTCTTCGTAGGTGCCACCAAGATATGGCAACACCTCAGGGCCGGCGATGCGGCGGGCGCTAAGGCTGCGTCCGAAGCCCTGGAAACGGAGATCGCTACCAAGTCCCAGCAGTCAGCAGCTTCCGAGCCACCCACAGCCCCCCAAGGTAACCCGGGAGACGGGGGCTTGGCACCTCAGACTGGGCACCAGCCCAATGCAGACCCAGTTGCACCAGCAGCTACGGATGGCCAATCACTCCCGGTTGCGGATGGGCTCCCACCCAAGCCTGCGGAGGCTCTAAGTGAACCCCACCCAGCAGCACTTGATGGCATGCCTGACAGGACCGTAGGGCAACCCGAAGTGAGACCCGCCGTCACCCACGATAGTGCTGGACCAGCTACGCGCACTTCGGGACCGGGAGAGGCGGCGGCTAATGCGGGAACGCAGCTCCCCAACCCCCAGCCCCGCATAAGGCTCAGCCAGGAGAACACCGAACAGCTCGTCCAGAAGATGTCCGATGACGCCTTCGCGATGGAGCAGTTTGGGGGCTGGTATCAGGCGCTTGAGGGCGGCCATAAGTTCGGCCGTGGTGAGCAGGTCCCGTGGCAGAAGCTCGATCCCGCCAACGACGTGGAGTTGCAGAACTTTATGGCCCGCGTCACGGACAGCGTTGAGACCCGCATCGACAGCATCAAGGGTGGCGCTGTGCTCACCGACAAGAAGGTGGCCAAGATTTCCTCCCAGATGGCCAACCTGTTCAACGTGGACCCCGCCTCCGTGATTGGCATGGTGCAGCAGTCCGGCAAGGATGCGGCCCACATGACGGCCATGATGGAGACCGGGTGGCTCGTGTCTCGGCGGTTGATGCAGGATGTCCACTCGCTGGGTGCCCGCATCTCGCTTGGGGACTACCTTGAGTTTGGCTCTCGGGATGCGGCCTTGACGGAACTCAAGAAGCGGGCCTCCATCGCTGCCTCTGTGTTTGCCTCAAGCCGCTCCATGGCGTCGGCATCGGGCCGGGCTCTGCGGCGCATGCGGTTCGGCGTGGACCAGAGCATCGTGGACGCCATGAACGTGGCCGATAGCGAGAGCTTGCTCAAGCTGGTGAACGCGGCGAAAGGCGACCCCAAGGCACTAGCCCGGGCACTCAGCCCCACGCTCCTCAAGAGGATCACGGACTACGGCCAGTTCCTCCTCGTGAACAACCTCGTGTCCGGCCCGAAGACACAGCTCATCAACATGACCACCAACGCCTACATGCTTGGCGTGCGTCCCTTGGAGCGTATCCTCGGGGCCGGCTACATGGCGGCACGGGGGCAGGCTGGGGCCTCGCGGGTCTACAAGGAGGCCATTCGCCAATACGTCTACATGGGGTCCAACTTCACGGAGAGCTGGAAGGCTGCCGTGGATGCTTTCGTCAAGAATGACAGCGTGCTGGCCCCACACCGCTCCGAGGTCCACACCGGGGCGGGCCTCTCGCCTGTCAACCTTGAGCAGGGCCTTATGGGCCTCAAGCCCATGACCTCTCCGCAAGCTTTGGCAGCGAACGCGGGGAAGATCGCAACGCTTGGCATAGGGTTGCCCACACGGTCCTTGGGGTTCGTGGATGAGCTGATGAAGCAAATCACCTACCGCTCCAAGGTCTCTGCGTCTGCCTATGTGGACGCCATGGAGCAGGCCTTGGCGGGTGGGCTCAAGGGCGATGCCGCAACGGCCTACGTCAAGAACTTTGTGGACGACCGTATCGGCAATGCCTTCAATGAGAATGGGGCGGCTCTCGACAGGGACGCCCTTAAGGAAGCCCAGATAGCCACCTTCCAACAGGACCTACTGCCCTCGTCGTTTGGTAAGACGCTCCAGACAGCCCTCAATAGGCACCCGGGGCTCCGCCTCATGGTTCCATTCATCAAGACACCCACAAACATCATGCGCTATGGGTGGAAGATGACTCCGCTCCTCAATCTCCGACAGACGGAGTTCAAGGAGGCGCTCTCTGGTGTCCATGGGGCGGAGGCCAAGGCCAGCGCCGTGGGGCAGATGACCATGGGCATGCTGTTCATGGGCACCGCCGCCTACGCTGTGTCTCAGGGTAACATCACGGGTGGAGGGCCGTCTGACCCTAAGGCCAAGGCATCCCTCATGGCTACCGGGTGGCAGCCTTACAGCGTCGTCTTCGAGAACGGGGATGGCAGTAAGACCTATGTCCCCTTCGGCCGGCTCGACCCTGTGGCTATCCCCATGGGCATGATGGCTGACATGATGGACGCCTACCATAACCTTGAGGAGCAGGACAATCCGGCCTTGGAGCAGGCAGCCATGGGCATGCTCATCGCCATGTCCAAGCAGTTCACCGACAAGACCTACCTCCAAGGCATCAACCAGATGATGCAGGCCATGACGGACCCCGACAGGTCAGTCAAGCGGGTGGCAGGCCAGATGGCGGCGAACTTCATCCCCTACTCAGCGGCACAGCGCCAGCTCAATCCCGACCCCTACCTGCACGATGCCCAGACCCTTGTGGACAAGATGCGGGCCACGGTGCCGGGGCTGAGTAGTTCGGTCCCCATGCGGTATGACGCCTTCGGGCAGCCGATCATGCGGCCGGGCTTGTGGTCCAGCGATGATGGGCAGGCCCTCTCCATGGAAATGCAACGGTTGGCCATTGAGACCGGCCATACGCTGGAGCCCCCGGGCAACGTCCTCAAGGGCGTGGACCTCCGAGCCATCACCATGGAGAACGGGGAGAACGCCTACGAGCAATACCAGAAGTGGGCAGGGAACCCGGGGCAGGGCATGTCGCTGGCCACGGTGCTCTCCAAGCGCATCCAATCGGAGGCCTACCAGCTCCTCCCGGATGGGGATGTCAACACCAAGGGCACCAAGCTGTGGCTGCTCTCAGGCATCGCCTCCAACTACAGGGAGCGGGCCGCCAAGATGCTCCTCCGTGACAAGAATGTGCGGGATGCCTTCCGGGCGGCCCAGGGCAAGGTCATGACGCAGTATCGCGCCAACATAGCGAGGCGTAACGCCAGCCGTGAGGGAAGCCTTGATGCTCTGGGCGATGCGTTCGGAGCTGACATCAACACGGGCCAGTGAGCTGACCTGTGGGGGTGATGAGCCCCCGACTACACAAGGGGTCTCACACCTGACAGGCCATATACGCATGGGCGGGCGCGAGGTTTCCCCCCGTGGCCTCGACCAGCCCGCGATTGCCAAAGGCTCTTGATGCCGCCGGGCCGGCAGTCACCACCCCGATCACCACTACTCCATGTCCGGCACGTCGCCCCCGACAAAGAGGGTCTTGGGCTCCCCATACTCACCAACTGAGGGGTTGGCCTCGCGGGACCACGCAATGGCACCGGCATGTTTGCCCGCTAGTGCCTTTGCGGTCCTTATGGCTCGCTCCTCGCTCTGCTGCTCTGCCGGCCCGTAGATGGTTTGGAGGCTGCCCTCCTCGTCCCTATCGAATGCGGTGACCACGATGAGCTTGGGGGTCTGCTGTTGCGGGAGAACGCTCTCGGCCATCGCTCACGCCACCGTGGGATGAGTGTCATCAAAGCTGATGGCGACCAGCTCAGGATATCGGTGGGCGATGGCGAGTATCTGGGTCTCAAGCTCACAGTTGTAGGCCATCAGTGCCTCAACGGCATCCACCGGGCTCCGATACTTGGCGATAAGCTTTTGGGCTTCCGCGTGCAGTTCGGCTTTGGTGGCGGGGTCCAGGTTGTAGGTGCCCATGGCTTCTCTCCTCACCCGACCAGACGGCGGGACCGCGAGGCCGGCCCAGTGGCAGCATCAAGCCTTTCTTGGAGGTGGCCATTGAGCACGATCATCTCCTTGAGGGCCTTCATCACGTCGCCCTGGTGGGTGGCCACGAACTTCTCTGCGACGGCTTGAAGGGCGGCCTCTTGGCGGCTGTCGAGCCTGACAACGTGGTCCATTTCACTGACTCCTAATTGTCCATGCTCTTAGTGAACAAAAAGAGAACATCAGAGTCAAGACCTAATTGACTCTTCAAGGAATACGTTCCTATTTCTGGCTTCATGCCGGAGCCTAGCAGTCGAACCCGACGCGTCGTCCAGACGCTAAGCCGCGCCCACGACATCGGGCAGCTAATCCGCGTCCGCTGCATCAATTGCAACATCACCCGCCACTACCTCCCCGGGGACCTCCTCAAGCTCGTGGGGGACATTCCGTTCTGGGATGTGGAGCGGCACATGCGGTGTGAGCGCTGCAAGCGGCGGGAGTTCGATGTGGATATCCTTCTGCCTAGTGCGGGGCAGGGCATGAAGATACGCGTGAGGCGGCTTGTGGGGGTCCGCACGGTGCGGAGGGTGATTTGGAAGGATGGCTAATGCCCAACATATAGCGCCACTGCCGCCGCAAGATATGACACGGCCAGCATTGCGTATGCGATTTGAAGAGGGGTCATTCAAGGTCTCCTGCGTGTTTCGAGGCGACCTTCCATATACTCCCAGCTTTTCGATCCGAACACCGCAAGCCTGTCACAGATGTGGATCGTGCGTCGGATTTTCTAGCATCCACCCTCTAGAACAGCGATCCTTGAGCCGGAGCCTGCTGCGGAAACTTGATCTGTGTGGCCGGCTTCTCGACAATCACCAAGGCATCGTCCGGTGCTGTCCGCTGCATGTGCCGCGCTTCTGACCACGGGGCCGTGAGCCAGGTCTCCACCTCCTCCTGCGTCGTGAGGATCACCGGCATAGCCTTCTCGTGGATCGGCGCAATGAGGGCATTGGGCTTGGTCGTGAGGAACCCGTAAAGCTCGAAGTCTCCCGGCCCGTCCTTCACCCTGCGGACCCCCTGCCAGCGCGTCCACATACCCGCGAAGAAGAACAGGGGTCGGTCCTCGCTTCGAGCAAACCAGTAGTTGCGCTGTATGCCCGTCTCGGGGTCCTTATCGTTGGGCGTGGGGCTCGGCTCTGCGAAGCTCGTCACGGGCACCACACAGCGGTTCTCCACGCCAACGTATTGCTGCCAATGGCCATACTGTGGATTGCGGATGTTGGTGGTGCCGTAGTCCGCCTTCCCCTTCACCCGCTCAACTGGCGTAGGCATGCCCCAGAGCAGCTTCGCTAGCTCCCGCTGACCATCGGGGGCGTTACGGACCACCGCGCCGGGCATGTTGGGGTAGACATCTAGCGAGGGCTCAAGGTTGCCCATGATGTCCCGCATGGCGCGGGTCCACTCGCGGATGGCGTCTTGGCTGGTGGTGATGTTGTAGAGATTGCACATGCCGGCGAGTGTGCCCCAAGAGCATCGGGTCCGCTAGGGCAGCCGCGCGGGAGCCCAGAGAGAAGGGGCAATCCTTAGGGCTTCACAAATTGCCTAACCCTCGTTAGACTGTTTGGGAATAGCCACGGAGCTGACCATGCCTGACACCGCCACCACCCCGCTCTTCGTCTCCTACCTTCGTGTTTCCACAAGCCGCCAAGGGGCCTCAGGGCTCGGCTTGGAGGCACAGCGTGAAGCAGTGGCCGCCTACATTCGGAGCCGCGCGGGGGCTGCCGCTGGGCCGCTCAGGGAGTATGTTGAAGTCGAGAGCGGCAAGGCCAACGATAGGCCCCAGCTTCAAGCCGCGCTGCGTCACGCCAAGCATGCTCAGGCCACACTCATCATCGCCAAGCTGGACCGGCTCAGCCGTAATGCCGCCTTCCTGCTCACCCTGAGGGACAGCGGGGCAAGGTTCGTGGCCGCCGACATGCCGGATGCTTGCGACCTCACGATAGGTGTGCTGGCGTTGGTGGCGGAGCATGAGCGGAAGATGATCCAGAGCCGCACCAAGGCCGCCCTAGCGGTTAAGCGGGACGCGCTGGCCCGGGAGGCTGCCTCGTTGGTGGCACAGGGCCAGGAGCCCGTGCGGCGGCTTGAGGATGGCACGACGCGACCGTTGCGCCTAGGCAACCCGAACGGAGCCGCATGCTTGCACGGCCTTGGGAATGGCGCTGCGGTGCTATCTGTGAGGCGCGGCGCTCAGGAGCGGGCGGAGGAGTTCCGTGAAGTTCTCCGCGATGTTGATCCCTCCGGCACATTGTCCGCGCGGGGGCTGGCCGTGGCGCTCAATCAACGCGGCTTTCGCTCGCCTCGTGGCGGACGCTGGACGGCACAGAGTGTCATTAGGCTGAGGGGCAGACTGGCGGCATAAATTGGAGCCACTCAGCTTAAAGCTGTTCTCGTAGCGTTCCGTCAGTCTCCCTGTGGTAAAACACCTCTGCCAGCTTTTGACGTATGCAGCTTTGCAAATAGTCGGCTCTGGTCAGGGCATCGGCCTTGGTGTGGGAGATTTCACCAATCGCACCGCCAGCGATCTGAGCGAGCGCCCACAGCCAAAACTTGGTAGGCAAGCCCTGCAATTCTCCCGCCATGCGACTGGTCACCGGCTCAATCTCTGCCCAAATCTCGGCCGCCCTTTCTCGGGACCGCAGCGCAGCAAGACGGTCTCGCTCTGCCGCGATCTTTCGGCCGGCTTCGCGTTCCTCCTCAGTAGGCATTAGGTCAAGGCCCGGGTTTCTGCGCATGAGCTGTTCCCGCATCGTGGCCACCTCAGCCTGTTTGCGAAGCGCTACAATCGCCTCCTCGACTGCCCGTTCCCCATCCGCAACGCTCTCAACGAGATACTCACCGCACCAGTGCGGCCCAACCTCGACAGAACCACGGTAGTAGTCTGACATGGCGTGTTCCTTCCTTGCCTCAAGCGCGCCCTAAGGCCCGCACCCTTGGGCACGTTGCGCTATTTCAAGCACTTAGCGAAACAATACCCCTCATTATAGAGGGGGGCTCCAGGCTGCCATATAGTAGCCCCTATGGGCAGATTACCGCCCGGCAACCCCACGGGAAAAGCTTCCATGAAGGAGCCGAGCGGTGCCATAAGCGGGCCCAAATTCTGGAGACTCGTTGTTCCGTTCTCCTGCCGGCCCGCCGCCTCTAGCATTGGCCTGAGAAACCTAGAGGCACCACCCAAACGAAGTCAACAACTATTCGCCAAAAACTAAGACGCCCAAATCGCTTTGCGAATTACCACCCACTATAGACAGGGGGCGCGTAATGTTACCTAGAGGATACCTTAGTGCTTACTGAGTGGGATATGTGGGGGTGTTACCACTAAGACTTAGACACCTTCTCTCATCACCCCTTAGTGGGAGGAGCATCATCATGCACGGCACTATGTCTGTTCTCAAAGCCACCTCTTTGGCTCCTAAGGCTGGCCATCAGGCCGACCATGAGAGGAGGGAGGGGCTAGACCCCAACCTAGGCCAGCATCATGCCCCCACCCAGAAGTGGCGAGCACCAAGCCGGCACGTGGGAGGCACATGGTGCTAGGCACGATGCAATCCCCACCGTGTGATCACATCATTGCCGTCCCTACTGGGTCCACCTCCAGCACCACCACGCCTGACCAGTAGGTGACGATGGGGGCTTAGTAGGCCCCTAGTGACCTTATCGTCACTGGCTACCCTGAGGCGGCTTGCCATACAGCTCCTCGTCTCTGTCCATGAGGGCCTTGAACTCCTCGTCCGATACCCTGTGCTTGGGCTTAGGCTCAGGGGTCGCGGTGGGTTCTGGGGCCGGCGTCCACTGCGGGCTTGGCGTGTTCACCACGAAGCGTTGGATGGGCTGCATTCCCGCCTCCAGCACTGGAAGGCATATGCTTGACTTACCACCACCGCCGACACAACGCTCCACCGTTCCGAACCACCTGTCATGGACCATCACGGTGCCGCCCCACACCTGCATATCGTAGCGAAACATTAGGCCGGCCCAAAGGCATGCAAGCAGTATGGAGCCGGGCAGTGCGAACCTAAGAGCATACCGCATCATGCCACCCCCTCAGAGCCCTTGGACGCTTCGTCCCTGCTGTCCGTCTTAGTGCTGAACTTCGGGAATCGCTTCATGGCGTCCGCCTGTGCCTGTAGCGTGACGCTACCGTAGGCACCCCCCACCGTCTTGGCTGCGTGGCCGCAGATGGCATCCAACACGCTGTCCGCAATGCCCGCCTCACGGCCAGTAGTCTTGAAGGTGTGCCGCCATGCGTGATTAGGCTGGACTCTGTCGTCCTTCACCACCTCCCGCGCAAACTCCCTGAGCCTGTTCTTGACGCTCCGCCAAACGCCTAACGTCTGGCCATCCTCCTTGCGGGGGGTCAGGAAGAGATAGCCAGCAGGGGCAGTGGCGATGAAGCTAAGGAGGCCTTGAGCAATGAGGTCGTCATGGAGCACGACTTCACGCACCTCCTTATCTTTCACAGTGCCGGCCTCCGGGGTGATCGTCATGACCCATAGGGGGCCAACTTGTCGGATGTCCTCCTTGCGTAGTTGGACGATCTCACCCACCCGTGCACCCGAGTAGGCACATACCCATGGCACCCAGCGCTTGGCCGCCTTGAGTTTCGGGGTCTCGCGGCCCTGATGGTTGAGGCTATGGGCCAGCAACGTCTTGGCCTCCTCCGCAGTGAACTCTTGGCCTCGTGTCTTCACCTTCTTGGGGCGGACCACTTGGATGCCTTGAGCAGGATTCGCGGCCAGCTTCTTGTTGGCGACTGCCCACTTAAAGACGGAACGCAGCCCGCCCACGTCGCTATCTCCCACTGTCTTG
>Ga0209023_10006402_pt1 | contig 12435 bp, 13 predicted proteins | sample LakOneMetagenome_FD_187468 | JGI IMG/M metagenome (GOLD analysis project Ga0209023, IMG submission 187468) | Freshwater and sediment microbial communities from Lake Erie, Canada (SPAdes) (version 2) | ecosystem: Environmental > Aquatic > Freshwater > Lentic | place: Lake Erie, Canada... | reverse complement strand
CTGGGCCACTGCGACATGGTCGGTGGGGGTGGCCGTCGTGGCATGGGTGGCGTCGTACCGCCATTGCGGTCGTGCCCGCCACGCGTGGTGGCTGATCGCGCTCGCCACGACCTTCAACGCCGTTGGCGATGTCATCTTCGACATCTACGCCATCGTCGGCGACGTCCCGGCGGTATCGTGGGCCGACCCGTTCTACTTGGCCACATACCCGTGCATCCTCATCGGGATGGCCTGGTGGGTCACCCTTCGCGGGCGTAACGGCGTGCGTGACATCTGCATCGACGCATCGGCAGTGGCCGTGGTCGCGGGTCTTGCAATCTGGCAAGCCTTCGTGGTCGCCCCGAAGGTCCTCGTGTCGGGAACGTTCGTCGAGCGCGTCGTTCTTGCCGCCTACCCCATGGGCGACGTCCTGCTCGTCGCCGCGCTCATGGCCGCCTTGTTCTCCGCTGCGCGTCGCCACTTCGACATGCTGTTGATGGTCGGTTTCGCCGTTGCCCTCTTGGTGGCGGACATCCTCTACAGCGTCGTGCAACTGGTCGCACAGCCGCGTGTGATCGAAGACGCCTCCAACGGCTTCTACTTCCTGGCCTATGGACTGCTGGCGGGCGCCGCGGTGATGCAACCGCTGCACACCAAGGATGCCGAAGCGCTGTCGTCCGACCGTCGGCCGATCTCCTACTTGCGCCTCTCGTTGCTTGGCATCGCCTTGTGCGGTGCGCCGGCGTTTGCGATCGGCGCGGTTGCGGTGGGCTTCTCGGTGCACGCCCCCATCTATATCGCCGCAACCATCAGCGTCAGCACCATGGTCATGTTCCGATTCGCCGGCATGGTGCGACGGCTGGAGACCGAGCACTGGCGTCTGAACGACGCGGAAGCCCGGTTGGTGCACCAGGCAAGCCACGACGCGCTGACCGGCTTGCCCAACCGCACCATGTTGACGGAGCGTCTCGTCCGAGAGATTCGCGCGGCGCGTGTCGACGGGTCGCGCCTGGCGCTGATGTTCATCGACCTCGACGGCTTCAAGGCGATCAACGACACGCTCGGCCATCAGACCGGCGACATGCTCCTCACGTCGGTCGCCTTGCGGATACGCGCAGCGCTCCGTCCGAGCGATCTGGTTGCACGGATCGGCGGTGACGAGTTCGTGGTCGTCGCACCACGGCTGGGCAAAGAGTCCTTTGCCACGGTCATCGCGGACCGCGTCATGGACAGTATCCGGGAGCCGCTTCCGGTTGGGGAGAACATCCTGCAAACGGCCAGCAGCATTGGCATCGCGATGTTGCGTGACGGCGACGACGCCGAGCAACTGATCGCGCATGCTGATCTGGCGTTGTATCAGGCGAAGGCATTGGGGGGCACACAGGTTCGCGTGTTCGACCCGACGATGCGCGAGAGCGCCGATCGTCGCGCCGCAATCGCATCCGGACTTCGCGACGCGCTCGAGCGGGGCACGCTGCGCGTCGTCTACCAGCCCCGCATTCACCTTGCGGGCAATCGCGTAACCTCGGTTGAGGCGCTGGTTCGTTGGCCCGACCAGCCGGACGTCGGTATCCCCGAGATGATCGAAGTCGCCGAGGCCACCAACCAGATCGAGCGGCTCGGTCGCTTTGTGTTGGATCGTGCCTGCGGCGACATCGCCGCCGTGAACCTGCATCTGGAGAGGCCAATCGGTGTCGCCGTGAACGTCTCGATGCGTCAGCTCTTGCGTCACGACCTTTCGCGCGACGTACGGCAGGTCATCGACCGCCATGGTCTTGTACCGCGCCTGCTGACGTTGGAGCTCACCGAAACCTTGCTTGCCGATGAGCCCGCAGTGGCCGTCGACATCCTCAATGAGCTTCGCGCGATGGGGGTGCGGATCGAGATCGACGACTTCGGCAAGGGCTACTCCTCACTGTCGCGATTGAGCGCACTTCCGATCGACGGTCTCAAGATCGACCGTCGCTTCATCACCGGTCTCGGGATCGATCCGACGGCCAAACCGATGGTGGAAGCCATCATCGGGCTCGCCCGCGCCGTCAACGTCGAGACGACCGCCGAGGGTATCGAGAACGACGACCAGCACGTGATTCTTCGTGACCTGGGGTGTCGTTTCGGCCAAGGCTTCCACCTTGGGCGTCCCATGCCGCTCCCGGAGTTGGCGTCGCTGCTTGGCGAACACGAAACGCTGCACGCCTAACCGGCGACAGGGCGTAGCATCGGGTGGACCTGCGGCACCGCGCCGCAGCCATCAGGACCACCGCAGTGGCACCATCGACACCTGATTGCGACACCGAGAACGCCCCGCTGGACATTCGGCCCGGCTGCGCGGACGATGCCGCCGCCGTGGCCGAACTGCTGCGTGTCGAGAATCACCGGACGGCTGACATCGCCGAGCTCGGATGGATGCTCGCGGCGGCGCCGAGCGTGCTCGCATGGCAGGGCGATCGCCTGGTGGGCGTGTTCTACAGCCGACGCTTTGCGCCGGATGTCGTGGAGTTGCGCAATACGCTTGTGAGTCGCGACTGCAGGGGCCGCGGCGTCGGCGGCGAGCTTGCTCGCCGGTTCGAGGATGCCGCCCGGTCGGCGGGATACCGGGCGATGATCGGCGTCAACTGCCGGTTGCACCCGGGCGCCACTCGCGCGTCAGCCGCGTCGGCTCGCGCGTTTTGGCTGCACATGGGGTGGTCGATCATCTTCGCCACCGACGGATCGGCAGTCGTCGCCAAACACCTGTGACGCATGCGCTCAGATGGGGGCCGAGCGCAGTGCGTGCGCAGCCATGTGGTGAAACGCCACATCGGCCTGCCCGGGACGTCGGGTCGAACCGCCTTCCAGCCAGGCGGTCATGAGCGCCAGGAACCCGCCCGCAATGAACGCGGCCACTTATCCAGCGGCACGTCCGGCGGAAGCGGTTGATCGCGCCGATCGTCGCGCACCAATTCGGCGGCCGTTTCGGTGAACCGCTGGTGAGTACTGCGGCACCGGACGTGGGCGGATGGATGCCGTTCGCAAGTGGTCTGGCGTTGACATACAGCCCGAACGCCGGGCTGCTCGGCCCGGCGCTCGGCGGTCTGGTGTTGGCGTTGTACGCGGTGCTGTCGGTGTCGGTCGCTCGGATTGTGCTGGTGCGCACCGATGTGTAGAGCGCCTACTGCTCCAGGAAGGTGCCGTCCCGAAGCTGTGAGATCGCCTGCTGCAGTTCGGCGTGCGTGTTCATCACGATCGGGCCGTACCAGGCGACCGGCTCCTGAAGCGGCGCGCCCGAGACCAGCAGGAAGCGAATGCCGCGCTCGCCGGCGGTCACGACGACCTCGTCGCCGCGGTCAAACAGGATCAGCGAGCGATCTCCCGCGGCCACGTACGGCGGATCGTCCAGGTGCTCGGGCCCGATCGGGTCGGTGCGCACCGCCTGTGGATCTGACGCGCCGTGGAAGCGTCCGTCGCCGTCGAAAACGTACGCGAACGCGTGACGGTAGGTGTCCACCGGCAAGCGTTTTGTACGGCCTGCGGGCACCGAGATGTCCAGGTAGATGGGGTCGGCTGCGATGCCGTCCACCGGCCCACGCGTTCCCCAGAACTCGCCGCAGACGATGCGTGCCGCGGTGCCGTCGTCGTCGACGATCGTCGGGATGTCGCCACTCGACACGTCCTGGTAGCGCGGCGGGGTCATCTTGAGTGACGACGGCAGATTGGCCCACAACTGGAAGCCGTGCATCTTGCCCGCAGGGTCGCCTTCGGGCATTTCCTGGTGGAGGATTCCGCTGCCGGCGGTCATCCACTGCACATCACCGGCACCGAGTGAGCCGCTGTTGCCCAGGCTGTCGCCGTGCGCGACGGTCCCGGCCAGCACGTAGGTGATCGTCTCGATGCCGCGGTGCGGATGCCACGGGAAGCCTGCGCGGTAGTCGTTGGGGTCGTCGTTTCGAAAATCGTCGAACAGCAGGAACGGGTCCGTCTCTTTGGTGTCGCCGAACCCGAATGCGCGGCGCAGATGGACGCCGGCGCCCTCGATATGCGGCATGGCCTCGCTCATTCGCTTGACCGGACGGATTGACATCGCCTCAACTCCCTTTCATTTGTATACCCACTAGGGTATAGCACAGCCGCCAAGTCGCGATGCGATCAGCCGCGTGCAAAGCCGTCGACGAGCGCCAGGATGCTGTCGTGCCAGAGTTGCTCGGCCCTTGCGGGGTCGCCGACGCCCTGTCGGAGCTCCACGCTTGCGAGTCCCTCCGTCAGTGCGTGGACCGCAAGCGCCAGCTGTGGAACGTCGACGTCGGCTGCGCCCTCCGCAGCGCAGACGCTCGCGACGAGTGCTTCCAGGCGGGCAAATGTCGCCGACGCGACAGCCGAGAAGTCGGAACCGAGTTGCAGGTCGGGGACCACGCGCAAGAAGACGAGGCTGTAGAGCGAGGGGTGCTCCAATGCGACGCGTCGAAACCCGTCGATCGCCGCGGTCGCCAGGTCTTCGCGCGGGTCGTCCGTGGCGGGGATGGCGGCGATGGCCTCGTCAAGGAGTTCGAACAGTCGCACCGCGAGTGCTTCAAGCAGCCCGGCTTTGGACTCGAAGACGCTGTAGACGGCCCGGGTCGTGGTGCCGACGGCGTCGGCGACGCCGCGAATCGAGAGTGCATTCATTCCGTGCGCGGCGATCATCGCTTCGGCTGCCTGCAGGAGCGCAGCTCGTGTCGCGGCGTTGTGTTCTTTGGGTCGTCCCATCCTTGACAGCGTAGCGGAACATCGTTACGGTACATCGTAACGTAACAACGTCACATAAAGGAGGCATGATGGAATCTTCAGTCGTTTCGCAGCCACGCTCCAATGCAAACCCGGACGCCGACGCCGTCACGCGCCAAATTGCGTCGCGGTCCTTCTGCACGATGGCAACCGTCTCGCAGGCCGGCGTCCCCCACGCGGCCGGCGTGATGTACGCGTATGTCGACGGGGTCTTCTACGTCAGCACCTTGCGCACCAGTCACAAGGCGCGCAACGTTGCGGCGATCGGTCGTGCGTCCCTGTGCATCCCGGTGCGGCGTGTGCCCGCCGGCCCGCCGTCCACAGTTCAGATCGCCACGTCCGTGGTCATTCTCGACCAAGACGACCCCGAGATCCTGGCACTCGTACGGCGTGGCGCCTTGAAGGCGATCACCGGGCACGGCGAGCTCGAGATCGAGAGCGGCTGCTTCCTGCGATTGGCACCGGCACGTCATGCGCAGACCTACGGACTCGGGTTGTCGCTTCGCGCGCTGGTTCGCGATCCGCTCAACGCATCCGGCCGTGTGCAGTTGCCGCGTGCCTCCTGAAGTCGGGTCAGCCGTCTGCGCCGTGGACGGCTGCCACGAACGCGTGCACCCGAGGCACCGACTTGCGATTGTGCTCGCCGTCGACGCCGGTGATGACGTCCACCCCCCAGGGGTGGACGGCTCGGAGCGCCGTCACCACGTTCTCGGCGCGCAGCCCTCCGGCCAGGATCACCGGGGCGTCGAGCTGTGTGGCGACGGCGGCCGCCAGTTCCCAAGTGACGGGGGCGCCCGTGGGGTGGGCGTCCGCGACCGCATCCAGCAGGATCTCGTCGGCGCCGGATGCGATGAACATGCCTGCCTCGGTGGCCAGGGCGTCGGCGTGATCGGCCGGTGCGAATGCAGGAATGCGCATCGTCTTGATCACGCGGACATCACCACGCTCGGCGATGGCGGCCACCGTGGCTGCCGGCGCGTCCCCGTCCAGTTGCACGATGTCGGGTCGGCACACGTCCAGGATGTCGCCGACCGCATCGACGTCTCCGCCAACCACGGCAACACGAAGCGCGCGACCCGCCGCGGCGTCAATCAACAGGCCCGCCTCCTCGCGGGAAAGGTTCCATGGCACCGGCATCGGGGACTCGATGACGAAGCCCAGCCGGTCGGCGCCGGCCTGTGCGCACATCACGATGTCGTCGATGTGCGTGAGCCCGCAGATGGTGATGCACGTCATTCCGGCCAGCCCACCTGCACGAGCTCGACCACCATCCCCGCCGGGTCGGACGCCTGCAAGACCGCCGTGCCTACAAGCACCGCGTCCGCTCCGGCGGTGCGGGCCCGAACGGTGTCCGCTGCGCCGCGGATGCCGCTTTCGCTGATCACCGGCGGGCCTGGCGGAACCGCTCGCGCCAACGCCTCGGTATGGGACACATCGCCATCGTCGATCTCTCCGATCGTGATGTCGCGGTTGTTCACCCCGATCAGATCCGGGCTGACGCCAAGCTCGGCGATGCGTGCAATGTCTGCGATCGAGTGGACCTCGACGAGCGTTTCCAGGCCGATCGATTTCGCGTGTGCATGCAATCGGGAGAGTTGGTCGGCTGAGAGCGCTTTGACGATCAGCAGTACCACGTCGGCGCCCGCCTCACGCGTGGCGTCCAGGTGGGCGGGTGAGGTGGGGAAGTCCCTGCGAATGATCGGCAGGTCCGTGGCGCGGCGCACAAGGCGCACCAGATCCATCGTGCCGCCGAAGCGTGTGGGTTCGGTGACGACGGAGACGCCGGCCGCGCCGGCGCTTTCGTAGATGGCCGCCAACGTTCCCGGGTGACGACCCCGAAGGAGCTCCCCGTCCTTGGGCGAGCGCACCTTCATTTCGGCGATGACCGGCATCAATCCGTCGCCTTGACGTTCGCGAATGCGTGCGACGAGCGACCTCACAGTGCGTTCGACGCCGCGGCGGCGACCTCCTCGAGCTTGCGCGCGGCGGCTCCCGTTTCGAGTGTGTGGCGGGCCATCGGGCTCCAATCGTGAGATGTCGCGGCATTTCATCCGATCCCAGGGCAGCGCGCAAGGGTGTCGGGCAGCGCGCAGTAGCCTGCATTCATGCGCGCCTACGCGAACGTGACGGTGGTTGACGATGGTGGGGAGTTCGACCATCGCGCCGTGCTGGTCGATGAGGGAATGGTCCGGGGAGTCGTCGATGACGACATGATCCCGCCCGCCTGCGACGTGGTGGATCTGGGTGGTGCCATCCTGGCGCCGGGCCTGGTGGATCTGCAGGTCAACGGTGGCGGCGATGTGATGTTCAACGATGTGCCGACGCGTGCGGGGTTGCAGGCGATCGTCGACGCTCATCGCAGATGTGGCACCACCACACTGCTGCCCACGCTCATCACCGACACCGACGAGGTGATGCAGGCGGCCATTGCCGCGGTGTCCGATGCCATCGCAGCAGGTGTGCGCGGTGTCGCCGGTATCCATCTGGAAGGACCGTTCCTGAACCCGAAGCGGTGCGGGGCGCACGATCCGGCATTGATGCGGCCCATGCGTCTTCGTGATGTGGAACGCATTCCCGCGGTGCGCACCGACATGGCGGTGCTGGTCACGCTGGCGCCGGAGGTGGTCGAGCCCGGCTGCATCGCGGCGCTTCGCGCCCGTGGCGTCACCGTTTCGATCGGGCACTCGGACGGCGATTACGCGACGGTACGCTCGGCGATTGCCGAAGGCGCGACGATGGTGACGCATCTGTTCAACGCAACCGGCGGGTTGTCGGCACGTGAGCCGGGCGTCGTCGGTGCGGCGCTTGAAAGCGACGTGTGGACAGGGCTCATCTGCGACGGCCACCATGTGCATGACGCGTCGCTTCGAATCGCGCTTCGCGCGAAGCCTGGTCGCTGCGTGCTCATCAGCGATGCCATGTCACCGGTTGGGGGACGCTCCGACCGGTTCACACTGCATGGTCGCACCGTCGCTGTTCGCGACGGTCGATGCCAGACCGACGACGGGGTGCTGGCCGGCTCGGCGATCTGCCTGGCGGACGGCGTGCGGTACTGCGTCGAACACCTGGGCGTGCGGCGTGCCGAGGCGATCCGGATGGCGACGCAGTTTCCTGCTCAAGCGGCCCGGCTTGCTGACGGTGTCGGCGGGATCACCGTGGGGCGGTCCAGCGCAATGGTGGCGCTTGACCCGGCGACCCTTGCGGTCTGTCAGGTGCTCGTCGGTTGACTGCGCTCGCGCGCACCTGCCCTACACCACTAGCCTGTGGGTCATGGCGCTCAATCTCCTTGGCGATGAGCTGGAACCGTGCTCGTTCGATCCGCTGACCGGATACTTTCGCGACGGGTGCTGCAACACCGGCTCCGGCGATGTCGGCGTTCACACGGTGTGCGTGGTGCTGACGGAGGAGTTCCTGGCCTTCTCGCTTGCCGTCGGCAACGACCTGTCCACGCCGATGCCGCAGTACGGCTTTCGCGGGCTGCGGCCGGGGGAGCGGTGGTGTCTGTGCGCGCCGCGGTGGCAGGAGGCCTTTGAGGCGGGCATGGCGCCGCAAGTGGTGCTCGCCGCGACGCATGAGCTGAGCACCGAGTGGTGCGACCGTGAGGCCCTGTTTGCGAATGCGATCGACGGCCCCGACGCCGACCGGGACTGACCGGCAGGCGAGCACGTAACCTGCTGGCCATGAGCAAAACAAAACCAATCGTGAACATCCCCGATGGCGCGGCGCCCACCGAGCTCGTCATCGAAGACATCGAAGTTGGCGACGGCCAAGAGGCGGTTGCCGGCTGCGTGCCGGTCATGCATTACGTCGGCGTGTCGTGGTCCACGGGCAAGCAGTTCGACGCGTCGTGGGACCGTGGCAACCCGTTCCAGTTCGTGCTCGGTCGCGGCCAGGTGATTGGCGGCTGGGATCAAGGCGTGCAGGGCATGAAGGTCGGGGGTCGCCGTCGCCTGACCATCCCGCCGGAGCTCGGCTACGGAGCCCAGGGCGCCGGCGGCGTGATTGCGCCAAACGAGACGCTGGTGTTCGTGGTGGACCTGGTGAGCATTCGTTAGCTCGCTGCGAATTGTCCAGCTGGTGCCGGGCACCTCATACACAATTCATGCCGGCTGACGGCCCCTGATCGAGCGATTGGAAAATGAAAAGGGGTCGAGGCACGCGGCCTCGACCCCTCATCACCCCAAGGGGCGGGCAACGGTCATCCGGACCGTCAACCCGCCGCCGTGGACCGTCAGCTAGCTGGCGTCAGCGAGCTCCGAAGGATCCGGCGCGCCGGCGTTCGGATTGCCGCGGCGGGCCTTGGCCGCGCCGGCCGGAAGTGGCGGAAGCGTCGGAAGCACCTCAGCGTTCTCCGGGTCGGTCGGCGTCGCGGTGTTGACGATGATCACGCGCTCACACGAGCGATCGGCCTTGTCTTCCGAGCGGATCCACGCGACATCCCAACCACGACCACAGAAGATGTAGTCGACGGTGTTGTCCATCGCAAGCGACATGACGAGGTCATGTCCCGGGCCGGCGAATGCCACATCGCTGCCGGTACCGAGCCAGATGGTGTCATTGCCGAGACCGCCGTACTCACGGTCGTCACCGGAGCCGCCGCCCATCCGGTCGGGACCCGGCCCGCCGAACATCACGTCGTTGTCCTCCTGGCCCCACATGATGTCGCCACCCTGCCCGCCGCTCAGCACATCGTCCCCAATGCCGCCAACGACCTTGTCGTTGCCGAGGTTGCCATCGACCACGTCGTTGCCGTCCTGACCGCGCAGGGTGTCCCATCCACGAAATCCCTGAACGACGTCATTGCCGGCAAGCGCATTGACGGTGTCCGACTTGGCAGTGCCGCGAAGCACGTCCGAGTTGTCGGTGCCGTTGATGGTGGCCGCGACCGCAAGCGGTGCCGCAATGGCAACGCTCGCCAGCGCCGCCATCACACTCTTCGAAATCTTCATGTCCCCTCCAGCGTTTGTTCGAATGAACCACGGAGGAACCCTCCCTGCGCACCGTGATCGGAAAGCGAGAGGATTGTTCGAGCGCTGTAAGTGGTTTGCATGGGCAGCTGTAAGGCCGTCCCTGCGTCCTGTCAGGTGAGTCGCTTCACCACGTCGGCCAACTCGTCCTCGGTCACGACACCACGCTTCATGCCGCGAAGGACGCCGTTGGAATCCACAAACAACGTGCTCGGATAGTTCTGCAGATCGAGCGTCGTCAGAACGATCATGCCGTTCGGATCGAAGATCGACGGCCAGGGCCAGCCAAGTTCACGATTCACTTTGATGGCGCGGTCATGGGCGCTGTTGCCGACCAGGCCGACAACCGCGATTTCCGGGTGTGCTGCCGCAAAACGCCTCAGTACCGGGGCCTCCTCGCGGCACTCGATGCACCACTCCGCCCAGGCGTTGATGAACAGCGGCTTGCCCTGATACGTGGCCAGGTCGAGGGTTCGGCCGGTCACCAGGTCTTTGCCGGTGATCGCGGGAAGCGGGGTGTTGCGGTCGAGCGCGATCGGCGCCGATGGGCCGTCGCCACCGTGAAGCAGGCCGACCGTCAACACTGCAGCCACTGCGGCGACTGCGGCGGCGATCATCCATTTGGTGCGCTTGGACCGCATCGGGCCATTGTAGAAGGTTCCCCGTCCTGGGGATTCCACGACCGGCGTACCGGCCCAGACAAATGTCACGACACGTCTTCGCGGCGACAGGTTGCGCCCCGGATTGGCTGAATCCCGGCCGCCCGGTCGCGTAGAATGGCGTCTTTCAGCACTTCGAACACCCGCGAGAGGCCAGATGAGCATCGTCCCAGCTGACTATCCACCCCGTTTTCGCGCATCCGATTACGTCGTCCACCCCACGGCCGGCGAAGATGAGCGCATCGACGTCGGTGTCCTGTTCGTGGGCGCCGGTCCGGCCGGCCTCGCAGGCGCCATCCGCCTGGGCCAGTTGCTTGCCGAGGACGAGAAGACCGCCGAGAAGCTCGGCGAGGTGCCGATCGCGGTGGTCGAAAAGGGCAAGACCGCCGGCTCGCACCTGATGTCGGGCGCCGTGATGCGTCCGGGCCCGCTCAAGTCGCTCTTCCCGGAACTCACCAACGCGGACTTCCCGATCCTTCACGAGGTCACCCACGAGGCGATGTACTTCCTGACCAAGGGTGGTGCGCTTCGTGCACCGGTGCCGCCACCGCAGATGCACAACAAGGGCAACTGGGTCGTCTCGGTCAGTCAGCTCGGCCGTTGGCTTGCGGAGCAGGCCGAGGAGCTCGGCGCATACATGCTTCCCGAGACCGATGCGCAGAAGCTGATTGTGGATCAGGGACGCGTCCTCGGTGTCGTCACCGGCGACAAGGGGCGCGGCAAGGAGGGCGAGGAGCTCGGCACGTTCGAGCCCGGCATGGAGCTGCACGCACGCGTCACTGCCGTCTGCGAGGGCACCCAGGGGCACATTGCGGGCGTCATGCGCAAGCATTTCGAGCTGGATCAGGCGCCGCAGACCTATGAGCTTGGCGTCAAAGAGGTGTGGGAAGTTCCGAAGCCCCTCACCAAGTTGATCCACACCGCAGGTTGGCCGCTTCGCCTCGGCTCCAAGTACCGCGAGTACGGCGGGTCGTGGATCTACCCGATGGGCGACGACAAGGTGTCGCTTGGCTTCGTCGTGGGCCTCGACTACGCCGACGCAACCACTTCCGTGCACGACATCCTGCAGCAGTTCAAGCAGCACAAGCTCGTGCAGGGCATCATTGCCGGCGGTCGTCGCGTGGCCTGGGGTGCCAAGACCCTGCCCGGCGGCGGGTTCTACTCGCTGCCCAACCGCTTCCATGTGCCCGGCGCGGTGCTGTGCGGCGATGCGGCCGGCTTCATCAACATGAGCGCACTCAAGGGCGTGCACTACGCGATCCAGTCGGGCATCCTGGCGGCCGAGGCGATCTACGAGTCCATCAAGGCCGACACGGACACCACCACCACGGGGCTGTGGGGCTACGACAAGAAGATCCGCGACAGCTTCATCCACAAGGATCTGTGGCGTGAGCGCAACGTGCGCCCGGCCTTCCAGCAGGGCTTCATGTACGGCGCAATCGTGGGTGGCATGGCCACCGCCACGATGGGTCGCTTGCCGCGCCACGTCAAGCACTCCGCCGACGCCAAGGCGCCGATCTTCATCGGCGACCGCGACAAGTCCTACCCCAAGCCCGACGGCACGGTGTACTTCGACAAGCTCTCAAGCGTGTTCGCCAGCGGCAACAAGACGCGCGACGATCAGCCGAGCCACATCCGCGTGCAGACGCACGTGCCACGTGAGCTCGGGCTCATGTGGGAGTGGATGTGTCCGGCCAAGGTGTACGAGGTGGAGGGTGACGGCCACATGGTGGACGTCAAGGTCAACCCGTCCAACTGCGTGCAGTGCGGCGCCATCACGGCGAAGGGTGGCCAGCTGACCCCGCCGGAGGGTGGCTCGGGACCGGAATACAGCATCACCTGATCCGGGCACACCAGCGGTCGGAGCGTGGACGTGAACGGGCACCCATGTGGTGCCCGTTCGCTTTTTGTTTGAAAATTGCGAGCACGATCATTTTGGGTGCATCCACTGTGCAAACTCGCAGGAGTGCCTGTTTCCTGACGCTGCGCTGCAGGACGAGCGCGTTCTCAACCGAGGAGAAGTTTCAAGTGATGCGTACCTCCATTCGGGCACTCGCCCTTGCGTCAATCGTCGCCATCCCGGCCGTTCA
>Ga0209023_10006401_pt1 | contig 12438 bp, 11 predicted proteins | sample LakOneMetagenome_FD_187468 | JGI IMG/M metagenome (GOLD analysis project Ga0209023, IMG submission 187468) | Freshwater and sediment microbial communities from Lake Erie, Canada (SPAdes) (version 2) | ecosystem: Environmental > Aquatic > Freshwater > Lentic | place: Lake Erie, Canada... | reverse complement strand
CACCGACATTCCAGCGACTTTCACAATCGCGCCGTCCGGCGCGAGATTGCCCTTCATGCCGACAACGCCACCGGTCACGGTGATCGGCTTATCGGCAGAACGCACCACGTCCTGATGAGGATTCCATTTCACGCTCTTGAGATTTTCGGCGATGGTGCGGCCGGTGACCGTCATGCAGTCGCCGTGCAGGTATCCGTTATCAAGCAGCGTCTTCATCAGAAGCGGTATTCCACCAGCCTCGAACATGTCTTTGGCGACATAACGGCCACCCGGCTTCAAATCCGCGATATACGGTGTCTTTTTGAAGATTTCGGCAACGTCGAACAGATCGAACTCAATGCCGCATTCGTGTGCCATCGCTGGCAGATGCAGTGCAGCGTTGGTCGAACCGCCGGAGGCCGCCACCACGGCGGCCGCGTTTTCCAATGACTTACGGGTGACGATGTCGCGCGGGCGGAGGTTCAGCGCGATCAATTCCATGATCTTCTCGCCCGCCGCCATGCAGAAGCTGTCGCGGATTTCGTAAGGCGCGGGTGCGCCAGCCGAGTACGGCAAGGCCAGACCGATAGCTTCGGACACCGTCGCCATGGTGTTGGCGGTAAACTGTGCGCCGCAGGCCCCCGCCGACGGGCACGCTACCCGCTCGATTTCGTCGAGGTCCTCGTCAGACATTTCGCCGACCGAGTGCTTGCCGACCGCCTCGAACATGTCCTGGACGGTGACCTGCTGGCCCCGGAAGTTGCCCGGCAGGATCGAGCCGCCATAGATGAAGATCGACGGCACATTCAACCGCAGCATGGCCATCATCATGCCGGGCAAGGACTTGTCGCAGCCCGCAAGCCCGATCAGGGCGTCATAGGAATGGCCGCGGACGGTCAATTCGACCGAGTCCGCAATGGTTTCGCGCGACGGAAGCGACGAGCGCATGCCGTCATGGCCCATGGCGATACCGTCGGTCACGGTGATGGTGCAGAACTCGCGGGGGGTGCCGCCCGCCGAGGCGACGCCCTTCTTGGCAGCCTGAGCCTGGCGCATCAGGGAAATGTTGCAGGGAGCCGCCTCATTCCAGCAGGAGGCCACGCCGACGAACGGCTGGTGGATCTGCTCGGTGGTCAGGCCCATGGCGTAGAGGTAGGAGCGATGGGGCGCGCGCGCGGGACCTTCCGTCACATGACGGCTTGGGAGTCGCGCCTTGATGTTGCTCTTCGCGTCCATCGTGAACCTTGTCCCGCAGCCGCCGCGAGAGCCAGAAAACCCCTGAAAATGGGAGGTTCTTCCAATGCCTTCACGAATGCCGTGGCGTTTCGCCTACGGAATAATGATCTCATGGAGGCGTGTGGCTAAATCGCGGCGCGCGCAAGCGCTTGCTGAGGCAAGGGTTAAATGTTCACGAAGTGTTGTAGGCCAGCAACATCCGTTGCGGCGCGGCAACGATGTCGCGCTTGCCTGCCAGACTTGAACAGTCCTCGGCGGCTTAACGGCCGCCCCGGATCATGCGCCAGGCAAACAGCAGGATCACTGCACCGATCGCCGCTGAAATCAGCGTCCGCCAGAAGCCAAACACCGGCACTTCCGCGATTTCGGCAAGCTTGGCGCCCACAAACGATCCCGCAATGCCGACAAGGACGTTGGTCAGGATGCCATGGTTGGACGAGGTGACCCGCTCGGCGATCCAGCCCGCGATGGCGCCGATCAGAAGCATAGTGAAGAAGCCGACACCCGGCTGGCTGAAAAAGGCCTGTGCTTCATTCATCGTCGAATCCCCTCAGTGGAACGCCATCATAACCCGATTTTACAAAAACCATGCGATCCGCACACTTACGCAGGCGGGATAACGCCCGCTACGCCCGCCCTTCCCCGTCCTGACCGGGCCGCAGGCGAGTCGGCCGAACGACTGTAACACTGCACGGCGCTTCCGCCGCGACCTTCGCCGATACGCTGCCAAGAACCTTCTTTCGAAACGACTTTTCCCGGGCACCGATCAGGACGTGATCGACCAGATTGGAACTGGCGAACTCGATAATGGCGTTCGCCGGATCGAAGGCTTCGATGACATGGACAGTGTAACTCTCGTCAGCGAGCCCAAGCGTCCGCGCCCAGTTCTTCAACTCTGCGAGGCGGCCAACATGCTTGCTGTGTCCTTCCTCGTCCAGCGCGTGATCGACCGCAAGACGCGCAAGCTTGAGCACGTTGACGCAGGCGAGCCGCGCGCCGGGAACGGCTGTGGCAATACGCATAGCCTCCGTACGCAGGGCTTCGTTGAGAGCCTCGTTGGAGTCGTCAAGATTGATGGCGACAGCGATGATCGGCACCTGCGCAAGGTGCGAGGCGATATCCGGCCGCGGCCGCGCCAGCATGAGTTCGTTATTGAAGCGGCGGCGGAGAACAGTTGCGAGTCCGTCACGCTTCAGCCGCTCGCCGCGCGCTGTGATCTTGACCTGATCGGGATTGCCTAGGTCAAAAGCAAGCTGCCGCGCTGACGGATAGCGCCATGCCGGCTGCACCGCGAGACAGTGCAGGACGATTTCCTGCAGCCACGGAGGATAGTCCGGCCGCAGACGGCGCGGCGGAACCGGGTCGCGCCAAAGGCGGCGCCGCATCCCGCTCCAGGTTTCAGCTTCACCGAACGGCCGCTCTCCGGTCGTGAAAAAGTAGAGCAACACACCGAGCGCGAACAAGTCGCTGCGGGGATCGTTGCGGATATCCAGCAGTTGTTCGGGCGCCATGTAAGGCGCAGTCCCGAACGGCACGCGAAACTCCTCGAGCATCAGATCGGGCAGATGATCGTGATGCGACAGACCATAATCGATCAGCACGGCCTCGCCCGTCGGCCTGAACATGATGTTGCTTGGCTTGAGATCGAGATGCACGACGTTCTGCCGATGCAGATCGTCCAGCGCTGTCGCGACCTTAATCCCGATCCCGATCGCTTCCTCATACGGCAGCGGAAGATCCGGCAAACGCTTGTAGAGCGTGTCGCCGGGAATGCGCTCCATCACGATGTAAGGCTGTGGCGTGGCGAAGTCTCCCGCCGCGATGAATTTCGGAACGTGGATGCCGGAGAGGCGCGGCAAAATCATCTGCTCCATCTCGAAGCTGACGATGGCCGCAGGATCTGGACTATCGCCCAGCCTGGGCACTTTCATCAGCATCGGCTGCGGATGATCCGGATGCGATACGCGCCAGAGCGTCGCCATGCCGCCGCGGTGGACTTTTTCCTCGACGAGGAAACCGTCCAGCACTTCGCCGGGCACGAGATCGGGCTTGGCCATCAATGCCCCTCGTACAATCGCTCGGCGAGCGATGGAGGCAATCCGTTCTTGCGAATGCGCGCGGCAGCCTCATCGATGTCGTAAGGCGCGCGGCAAAAGGTGATCTCGTTCCGGTCGGTATCCAGCATGGCATAGGACGCGGCTGGATTGCCGTCGCGCGGCTGCCCCACGGACCCGATCACCGCGAGCCATTTCCGTCCCTTCATCAACTGGATCGGCACGCCTGTCTTGGGGGTAAAGGGCGTAATCTTTCCGACCGACGAGAGCGAATAGAGCGCCGGAATGTGGACGTGGCCGCACAGTGTCAGGGGCAGTTGCGTCGCGTCCAGACTTCGGGCCGCACTCTGGCCATCGGTCACATAGTGCCACTGGGCCGGCGCGGTGGCATCCGCATGGACAAGAAGCCGCCCGGCATCTTCAATCGCCAAAGGCAACCTCGCGAGAAAATCCCGCTCGGCACGGCCGAGCACGTTGCGCGTCCACTCGATCGCGACCTGCGCCTTCGCATTCATGCGTTCGCTGGGGACCGCAATGGCATTGTCGTGATTGCCACGGACGGCGAGCGCGCCCTGCCCGACAATATCCATCGCCGTCTGCGTGCACCAGTCCGGGTCCGCGCCATACCCCACGATATCGCCAAGCAGATAGATTTTCTCCGCGCCATCGTTTCGCGCGCGCGCAAGGCAAGCCTCGAACGCCTGACGATTGGCATGGATATCGGCAAACACTGCAATCAGCACGTCGGACCATCCTCACTGACGATTGCAGACCGCTTCGAAGCCGGGTGCCTTGATCTGAATCAGGCTTCGGAGCACAGCCGCGTTACATATTCAGCACGCGGCCATAGGCATCCAGCACCGCTTCCTTCATGGTTTCCGAAATGGTCGGATGCGGGAAGATGGTGTGGAAGAGTTCTTCCTCCGTGGTCTCAAGGTTCATGGCGACCACGAAGCCCTGAATCAGTTCGGTGACCTCCGATCCGACCATATGCGCGCCGAGAAGCTGGCCGGTCTTCTTGTCGAAGATCACCTTCACCATGCCCTGATCTTCACCCTGCGCGATGGCCTTGCCGTTGCCGACGAACGGGAAGCGGCCGACGCGGATATCCTTGCCCGCCTCCTTCGCTTTCGCTTCGGTGAGGCCGACGGAGGCGATCTGCGGGTGACAGTAGGTGCAGCCGGGGATCAAGAGCTTGTCCATCGGATGCGGATGCAGCCCCTTGATGGCCTCGACGCAGATAATGCCTTCATGCTCGGCTTTATGAGCGAGCATCGGGGGACCTGCGACATCGCCGATGGCGTAGATGCCCGGCACATTGGTCTTGCCGTAGCCGTCGATGACGATGCAGCCGCGATCGGTTTTGACGCCGAGCTTCTCGAGGCCGAAGCCCTCGATGTTGCCGACCACGCCAACTGCCGAAATCACGCGGTCGACTTCCAGCGTGAATGGCTTCTTGCCGTCATCGATGGTGGCGACCACGCTGTCGGCCTTCTTGTCGAGCTTAGTGACCTTGGTGTTGGACATCACCTTGATGCCCTGCTTCTCGAACTGCTTGCGCGCGAAGGCCGCGATCTCCGCATCCTCGACCGGCAGGATTTGCGGCAGCACTTCGACCACGGTCACTTCCGCGCCCATGGTGCGATAGAACGAGGCGAACTCGATACCGATGGCGCCGGAGCCGACGACAAGCAAAGACTTCGGCATCTTGTCCGGATTCATCGCCTCGAAGTAGGTCCAGACCAGCTTCTTGTCGGGCTCAAGGCCGGGCAGCACGCGCGGACGCGCGCCCGTGGCGACGATGATGTGCTTGGCGGTGTAAGCGCCCTCGTCCAGCGATCCCTTCGGCGCTTCGGCGGCGGATTTCTTCACCGTGAACTTGCCCGGTGCATCCAGCACCGCCTCGCCCCAGATGATCGAAATCTTGTTTTTCTTCATCAGAAATTCGACGCCGCCATTGAGGCGCTTCACCACGCCGCGCGAGCGCGCGATGACGGCCTTCGGATCGAACGACACGTTGTCCGCCGACAGGCCGTAGTCCTTGGCGTGCTTCATATAGTGATAGATTTCCGCCGAGCGCAGCAGCGCCTTGGTCGGGATGCAGCCCCAGTTGTTACAAATGCCGCCAAGATAAGCCTTCTCGACAATGGCTGTCTTGAAGCCGAGCTGCGCGGCGCGGATCGCGGTGACATAGCCGCCCGGCCCCGAGCCAATCACGACGACGTCGAAAGATGTATCAGCCATTTTCCGCTCCACCAGCCAACCGGCTTTGTCTTGAAATCAAAAACTTCCTGATGCCTGTTTCGGCACTCATCATCGTCATGCTGCCGCCTGCACTGCGGCCTCGCGTCGGCGCAGAAAATCACGGATCACCCGCCACTGCACAAAAACCACCGCGCCGAAGGACACTGCAGCCTGCAGCACATCCGAGAAATCCGCTCTGTTCAGTCCACGGCCTGATGCCAGATCCGAGCCGACGGCGAACAGAAACAGGAATACCGGGACGAGAAGCAGTGTCATCAACGTCAGCCAGAGCGGCCGCTCGCGGTTCTTGCCGGCGGCGGAAATTCCAAATGCGACCATTGCCAGCAAGGCGAAGCACGGAACAAAGAAAAGGCGGTAGGCTTCGGCCATTCCGCATCCGGCCTTGTCGCTATAGCAAGGCGCAACCGCGTTGAGCGCGATGGTCACACCGACGCCGACGATCAAGGACAGCAGGCCCGCGAGAAGGACGACGCCAAAGAGCCTCATCGAAATCTCCCGCGCCGGCCCGTCACACCACCATCATCACCGGATTTTCGATCAGCTTCTTGAACGCAGTGATCAGCTCCGCGCCGAGCGCACCGTCGATGGCGCGGTGATCGCAGGACAGTGTCACACTCATCATGCTGGCGGCGACGATCTGGCCATTGCGGACGACGGCGCGCTCCTCGCCCGTTCCGACGGCAAGGATCGAGGACTGCGGCGGGTTGATCACCGCCGTAAAATCCTTGATGCCGTACATACCGAGGTTCGACACCGAGGACGTGCCGCCCTGATACTCGTTCGGCTTGAGCTTCTTGCCCTTTGCGCGGGCGGCGAGGTCCTTCATCTCATTGGAGATCGCCGACAGCGTCTTGACTTCGGCCTGCCTGATGATCGGCGTGATCAGGCCGAACGGCAGCGCCACCGCAACACCGATGTCGGAATGCTTGTGGCGCAACATGGCAGCTTCCGTCCACGACACGTTGGCTTCCGGAATCTTCTGCAAAGCAATCGCCATCGCCTTGATGACGAAGTCGTTGACCGAGAGCTTGTAGAGCGGCTTGCCGTCGGCATTCTTGCCTGCTGCGGCGTTGATCTCCTCGCGTGCCGCGTTCAGCTTGCCGAGATCGCAATCCACCGTGAGGTAGAACGTCGGCATCGAGTTGGTCGCGGCGGTGAGGCGCTGCGCAATGGTCCGGCGCATCGAGTCATGCGGAATACTTTCGTAAGCGCCTTCCTCATAAAGCGCGAGGATCTGCTGATCCGACATCGCCGGAGCGCCGACCGCGCCAGCGCTCGCGGCGGGAGCACCCGCGCTGGCGGCTGGCTTGAGGCCCTTGCCGGATTTGGCTCCGTCAATGTCGCGGGCAACCACGCGGCCATGGGGACCTGTGCCGGTCACCCGCGACAGATCGATGCCCGCTTCCTTGGCGAGACGGCGGGCAAGCGGCGACGAGAAAATGCGTGCGCCATTGCTGGCAGCCGGTGCAGCCTGAGGCGCAGCCGCCTGCGGAGCTGGTGCTTTTGCCGCTGGCGCGGCAGGTGTTGGCGCTGCGACCGGTGCAGCAGCTTTTGGGGCCTCGGCCTTTGGTGCCGGGTCGGGGGTTCGAGTCGCGCTGGCGCTACCACTCGCCGCAGCCTTCACGTCCTCGCCGTCCCCGGCGAGCACCGCGATCACATTGTTGACCGGAACATCCTGCGTGCCTTCCGGCACAAGAATTTTTGCGATGGTCCCTTCATCGACGGCTTCGACTTCCATCGTCGCCTTGTCGGTTTCGATTTCGGCGATCACATCGCCAGACTTGACCTTATCGCCCTCTTTCTTGAGCCACTTGGAAAGGTTGCCCTTCTCCATGGTGGGCGACAGCGCGGGCATCAGAATATTGATCGGCATGATACGAGTGCCCCGCTCTCTCAGCGATACATAACGGCTTTGGCCGCATCGACGACTTCGGCCACCGACGGCAGCGCCAGCTTTTCGAGGTTCGCTGCATACGGCATCGGCACATCCTTGCCGGACACGCGTGCCACGGGCGCGTCGAGATAATCGAAAGCCTGCTCCATGATCCGCGCCGCGATTTCCGCGCCGACGCCGGATTGCTGCCAGCCTTCCTCGACCGCAACTGCACGTCCCGTCTTCTTCACCGAATTGATGATCGTTTCGGTGTCCAGCGGCCGCAGCGTGCGCAGGTCGATGACCTCCGCTTCGATGCCTTCCTTGGCGAGTTCATCGGCGGCATGCAGCGCGTAGGTCATGCCGTTCGACCATGAAATCAGCGTCACATCCTTGCCGGGGCGCACGATGCGTGCCTTGCCGATCGGAATGACGTAATCGTCAAGCTTCGGCACATCGCCGGAGTGACCGTAGAGAATTTCGTTCTCGAGGAAGATCACCGGATTCGGATCGCGGATCGCCGCCTTGAGCAATCCCTTCGCGTCCGCCGCCGAATACGGCGACACGACCTTGAGGCCCGGAATCTGCGAATACCACGCCGAGTAATCCTGGCTGTGCTGGGCGCCGACGCGGGCAGCGGCACCATTCGGACCGCGGAACACAATCGAACAGCCCATCTGTCCGCCAGACATATACAGCGTCTTCGCTGCGGAGTTGATGATCTGGTCGATGGCCTGCATCGCGAAGTTAAACGTCATGAATTCCACGATGGGTTTCAGTCCGGCCATCGCCGCGCCGACGCCGACGCCGGCGAAGCCGTGCTCGGTGATCGGCGTATCGATCACGCGGCGTTCGCCAAATTCCTGCAACAGGCCCTGTGTGATCTTGTAAGCGCCCTGATATTCGGCAACTTCTTCGCCCATGACGAACACGTCTTCGTCGCGGCGCATTTCCTCGGCCATGGCGTCGCGCAGCGCTTCGCGCACGGTCATCTTCACCATCTCGGTGCCGGGCGGCACTTCGGGATCGGCTTCGGCAATCGGAGCAGGTATCGGCAGAACGCCCGGCGTCGCAGGCGCACTGATCTGCGGCTTGCCCTCCCCCACGGGTGCGCGGGACTCGTCAACTTCCTGCTGAACATTGGGTGCGGGAGCTTTCGCCGCTGCCGGGGCTTTGCCAAGGTCGGCAGCGCTTTCGCCGTCGGCCAGAATAGTTGCGATGGGCGTGTTGACCGCAACGTCGCTGGTGCCCTCCGGGATCAATATCTTGCCGAGCGTGCCCTCGTCCGTCGCCTCGACTTCCATCGTCGCTTTGTCGGTTTCGATTTCAGCGATGACATCGCCGGACTTGATGGTGTCCCCCTCTTTTTTCAGCCATTTGGCGAGGTTGCCTTTCTCCATCGTGGGCGAAAGCGCGGGCATCAGAACTTGAATCGGCATGGTCGCTCCGGACTCTTTCGCAGGCTTAGCGGTAAATGTCGGTGTAAAGCTCGGATATCGGCGGCTCCGGCGTGTGCTGCGCGAAATCCGCCGCCTCGTTGACGATCTCGCGAACCTCGCCGTCGATCGCCTTCAGGTCCTGCTCGCTGACCTTGAGGTCGAGAAGACGCTGGCGCACCTGCTCGATCGGGTCGCTGTCGTGACGCACCTTGTCCACTTCCTCGCGGGTCCGGTACTTCGCGGGATCGGACATCGAATGGCCGCGATAACGATAGGTCTGCATTTCGAGGATGTAGGGGCCGTTGCCCTCGCGGCACCACTGCACCGCCTTGTCGCCAGCGGCCTTCACCGCGCGGACATCCATGCCGTCAACCTGCTCGCCGGGAATGTTGAACGACGCACCGCGCTTGGAGAAATCGGTCTGCGCCGACGAACGCGTGACCGAGGTGCCCATCGCATAGCGATTGTTCTCGACAACGAAGATGACGGGAAGCTTCCAAAGCTCCGCCATGTTGAAGCTCTCGTAGACCTGTCCCTGATTGGCGGCACCGTCGCCGAAATAGGCAACCGCGACATTCTTGTTGCCGCGATAGCGGTTGGCGAATGCAAGGCCGGTGCCGAGCGGAACCTGCGCGCCGACGATGCCGTGACCGCCGTAGAAATTCTTCTCCTTGCTGAACATGTGCATGGAGCCGCCCTTGCCTTTGGAGTAGCCGGCTTCACGTCCTGTCAGTTCGGCCATCACGCCCTTGGGTTCCATGCCGCACGCAAGCATGTGGCCGTGATCGCGATAGCTGGTGATGATCTGGTCACCCTTCTCCAGCGACATCTGCATGCCCACCACCACGGCTTCCTGGCCGATATAGAGGTGGCAAAACCCGCCGATGGCCCCCATGCCGTAAAGCTGGCCCGCTTTTTCCTCGAAGCGGCGGATCAGCATCATCTCGCGAAACGCGTGAAGCTCCTGGTCCTTGCTGAAAGTCAGATTGTTCGGATGGCGGGAGCCGTTACCAGCGTCTTTCGAGGCTGCGCTTTTCTTCGGTGAGGCCGTTTCTTTTGGCGACATGTCATGTCCGGATAAGAGAGCGGATATAACCCTCTCTACTCCAACTCATATCGGCATGAAAGGAAAGCGTGCGTCAGCGCATGACTCATCTATGACGCAATGCAGCGACGGCAATTTTAAAATCGAAAGTGACGGCTTTTTGAAATTTGAAACCTGATGCGGCAATCGCCGCCAGCGTCATCAGCTCACAGCATCGCAGATACACAAGTTGTACCATCGCCAGAACCATAGTTCCGGGCGGCCTTCTATTCCGGCATTCGCGCGCAGGCGCGCCGCAATATTGTCAGGCGAACGTCCGGTTCGGAAGACTAGTTCTGACCCATCATCCGGACAAGGTCACGCGGATGCACATAGTCGAGCTGGTAACGCGCGCGCTCGTCCAGCATATCGGGATCGACCCGATCCGAACGAAGCAGCGACACCCGCTGCTCGGCTGCTGCACGCTCGGCCTTGAGCCGGCCCAGTTCGGCGGTCAGCAGCACGATTTCCTGATCCAGTTCCTGCCGCGCGGTGAGGCCGTACTTACCCGTGTAGGCATTGACCCCAAAATAGGCAATCAGCGCCGCCGCGATCGCATAGAGCGCGAGGCCGGTCATGATTGCTTTGAGTCGCGAGCGTGAAACCATAGCCGCACGATGCGGCAGCCCGGTTAACCCATCGCTAACAACCGGGCTGCCGCAAGCGTCACAATTACGTCTTGTGCTTGTCGACCCAGGCTGCGAAAGCCGCGATATAGTCCTTCAGCACCTTCTCAAGGGACTCCTTAGTCAGTTCACCCTTGTCATCGAACGCATCGCCCACCCCGTTCAGGTAGATTTCGGGCTGCTGCAGGATCGGGCCGCTATAGCCCGGCAGGATCTGTTTCAGGTTCATCGCCGCGCAGACGCCGCCCAGCGGTCCCGGCGAATTGCTGACAATGCCGATCGGCCGGCCGTTGAACGAGCTTTTGCCGTAAGGCCGCGAGCCGACGTCGATGGCGTTTTTCAAAACGCCCGGAATGGAGCGGTTGTATTCCGGCGTCACGAACAGAACCGCGTCGGACTTCTGGATTTTCTCGCGGAATGCGACCCAATCGGCCGGTGGCGCGGCTTCCAGATCCTGATTAAAAAACGACAGGCCGTGCAGGGTCACGATCTCAAGCTTGAGCGATGGCGGGGCAATTTTCGCAAGCGCCTTGGCGATCTTGAGCGAGAAGGACTCCTTGCGGAGACTGCCGACAATAACGGCGACGGAATGAGCCATGGGACGATCCTTTAAACAACAGGACAAAACGAACCTGCGAAGGCCGAATTAGCCTTCGGGCAAAAAGGATGCAAGTGCATTAATTTCTGATCGCGAGATCGTGTTCAGCCTAACAGTTCATCGTTATGCTGTCCCAGGCGCGGCGCCCCGGAATGCGGGTGCGGACGCTGGCCGTCGAACGAAATCGGCAAGCCCACCACCGGCAATTCGCTGCCGGGCAATGTGCGGATCAGGTCGGACGCCTTGAACTGTTCGGTCTGCTGCAATTCCGCGATGGTGTTGACCGGGCTGCACGGCACGCCCACCGCTTCGAAGGCGACCAGCCATTCGGCGCGTGTTTTCGTCAGCAGCACCGGCTTCAGCAAACCGATCAGCGTGTCGCGGTGGACAAAGCGGTCCCTGCCCTTGGCAAAGCGCGGATCGGTGCACCATTCGGGAAAACCGAGAACGGTGGCGAGCTTGTGGAACAGCCGGTCATACCCCGCCGCGATGACCAGCGGATGATCCGCGGTTTCGAAAGCCTGATACGGCACGATGGTCGGCGTCGCTGCGCCCGTGCGCGGCGAAAGCTCCTGCGTGATGTGATAGGTCGCAAGCGACGAGTCCACCCAGGATGCAGCGCTATCGAGCAGCGATGTATCGATCACACAGCCCTTGCCGGTGACATGACGCTGCTGCAACGCGCCGAGCGCGCCGATCACACACCATTGCGCGGTCGCCTTGTCGTTGATCGCGGGCGCGCAGAAGGTCGGCGGATCGTCATGACGTCCGGTCTGCATCATGACGCCACCGAATGCCTGCAAGAGCGGATCGAAGCCCGGCGCTTTCGACAGTGGCCCCTTCGGCCCGAACGCCCAGATCGAGCAGTAGATCAGCCGCGGATTGATTGCGCGCATGTCATCCGGTCCGATCCCGAGATCGGCAACGACACCCGAACGCAAGTTCTGGATCAGGATGTCGGCGTCGCGCACGAGGATCTTCAGCTTCTCGATGTCGGCTGCGCTCTTCATGTCGAGTGTCACCGACCGCTTGTTGCGGTTGGTGACGTGAAACATGATCGAAGCATCCTCGATAAACGGAGGCCCCCAGCTTCGCGCGTCGTCGCCGCCGTCGGGTTTCTCGATCTTGATCACGTCCGCGCCCATGTCGGCCATGATCGCACCCGCGAGCGGACCCGCGAGCGCCTGCCCGATTTCAATGACTTTGATTCCGGCCAGCGGACCCTGCATCGTCGTTTCTCCCGCGCCGGCAGAATCCCGGCATATTGGGCCAGATCAAAGATCG
>Ga0209023_10006400_pt1 | contig 12438 bp, 11 predicted proteins | sample LakOneMetagenome_FD_187468 | JGI IMG/M metagenome (GOLD analysis project Ga0209023, IMG submission 187468) | Freshwater and sediment microbial communities from Lake Erie, Canada (SPAdes) (version 2) | ecosystem: Environmental > Aquatic > Freshwater > Lentic | place: Lake Erie, Canada... | reverse complement strand
GTCCGAGGCGCAGCCGAAGACTGTCGCGGCAGTAGCGGCGAAACCGAAGCACACCGCGAAGGCAATGTCGGAGGCGGAGCGTGCACGTGAGCGCGCGGCCGGCGTTGTGCGTGGCAAGCCAGGCAAGCGCGCGACCGAATCCAAGGATGAAACCGTCGTGGGCTACAAGATCAAACAGGTGATCCCCGGTCAGGCATGGCTGGAAGACGAGAACGGCAGGCAGCTCGTGAAAGTCAAGGGCGACAAGCTTGGTGGCAGCGAGATCGTGGAGATCGATGCCGACAAGTATCTCGTCCGCACGACTGCGGGAGTGATCAGGTAATGGATCTCACGACGATTGTCGTCAACATCGGAGACACGATTTCAGAGTTTCAGTCTCTCGCTGGGGCTATCGCATTCCTCGCGGGGCTTTGGTATGTCGCTCAGGCAATCACCAAAGGCATGAAGGCTACGAATTCTCCGGGAGGCGGGGCAGAAACCTCTGGGGCGGCAATCTTCACTTCACTCATTGTCGGTGCGCTACTACTCGACCTTAGCGGGACCATGGGCGGAGTATTCGCTTCCATGTCCGGCGAGCAGGGTCGCGGATATGGCTTGGTCTCCTATTCAGGAGGTGCCTCTATTGGTGCGTTTCAGCCGGTGCTGAACGCCATCATGACAATCGTATCCACCTTCGGATGGTGGTACGGCTTCAAGGGCTTCACGATGTTCAAAAAAGCCTCGGAAGGCCACGGGACGGGAGGCTACGAGGACTACGCGTGGAAAGGAATGGTCCACGCGCTCGGCGGCGCAGCAATGGTCAACATAGCCACGACTCTTGACGCATTCAAGGAAACAGCCGGTCTTGCCTTCTGACCGGGAATCATTCATCAAGGAGCAGTTCATGCGAAATCTGGTTTACCGTCTCTACTTCCTCGCCCATGCGCAACCGCGAAAGGTCCTCGTAGGATCCGGCGCAGCAATCTTCATTGCCGGAATGCTGCATCGCAATCCGGGTCTTGCCGTCGCGCTGGCGCTAGCCATAGCAATCAGCCTCTACTCGTTCATGCGAGTGTCGAAGTTCAACGTTCTTTCGAATCAGGGATTGGCAGTAGTAGCAGCGTCGTCTCTCTGCCTAGCCTTGATCCTGTCTCCGGAAAGCGCCCATGCTGCTGGAGGCCTAGCAGCGTGGGCACGCGCCATCAAAGCACAGCTGGGCGATATCTACGACCTGCTCATCTACGCCGCATACGGCACGGGCATCTTCGGCGTCTACACGGGCATCATGAACGGGAAGGCGCGCTCGAACGGAGATACGCAGATCAAGACCGTCAGCATCTTTGGCAACATCGTCGGCGGGATCTGTCTGATGATGATCGGCTATTTTGCGGACTCCGCAGCCGAATCTGTCGGCGGTAGCTCGGGGCAGATGAACAAGATGCCTGGCGGCCTCTAATCGCACTAGTGAGAACACGATGTCGATGCAACCAGTGCACGAGGCCGGCGCTCTAGACGACTCTACCGGCAATAGCTGGGAAGCCTCCACGGCAGGGATGCCTCAACCGGAACCGTCGCTTGCAGCAAACTTTGCGACGCGCCGATTTACCGATATCGTGTTCTCCGTCAAGCGACAGGTATGGCGTAAGAACGACGAGCACATGGAGGCCGCCGACACGGAGTACAAGGCCAAGCGCGACTCTCGCCTCGCTAAGGGCCAGTTTCAATGTGTCTTCTGCGGCTTTCGGTCGAAGCATACCGAGATCCACCATAGCAACGACAACCATGCCGACAATCGGGACGAGAACCTCGTAATCGCGGACCCGCTGTGTCACGGAACCCAGCACATTGGTCAAGTTGGTTCTAAGCGACACGGAATCTTCATCCACGTCGAGGCTCTCCCGCAGGCCGAACTAAATCATCTGCAGCGCACGATTGCGGTGGTGCTGGAAACTGGGACCGATTCAGAAAAGGCTGAGGCAAGCGCTCTGCTTCAGCACCTCGCCAGCCGCGGTGAGCTTGTGGTACGCGAATGGGGTAGCGCCAATCCGTCGGACTTCGCGAACGCTCTCCTGCGTCTTGATAGTGCGGGTTTCGAGAAGCGTCAAAGTGCCTTTGCTGGCCTGGGACTTCTCTACCGTCCCGTTCGCTTCCTTGAGTATGTCGGGCGTTGGGCGGAGGAACTGTATAGAACACTCCCGACGAACACATGGCAGCGAATCTATGAGCGCGCAGTCGGCACCCGCTAGTGGTGCACGCGGTCATGCGCAGGAAGCCGATTCGAATGTAGTCGTTCCCGATGTCGGAGTCATGCTCTATGACAACCCCAACGAATGCACGTCGGGCCATGCCTCTGTGAACGGGACGCCAGCGACGTACGTGCGCCAGCACTCGGACCTCGCAAACAACGTCATTTGGATTACCAACGGCGCATTCCATCAGTACATTAGCCAAGGGCACAGGAATGTGCATAACCTGCGCGCACCCGGATTCTTCCGTACCCAGATCCCGCAAATTGGCGCAGATCTGGGTCTCGATATGAGCGGGGCGAATGCGTCTACGGTTGCTCCTGTCTTATCGCTTATCGCTTCCAGAACGTTCAAACTCGCTGCGCAATCCTACGAGTGGAAGCCCAACGAGTTGGCAAGCGCCGATACCTTGCACGAGAACATAAAGTCGCGTTTTCCACGCGACGCCTCGCTAAACAATCCCGCTCTGGAGAGAGCCCTGCAGTCAGCGTTTCAGACCGATTCGGCACTGTCCCGCGCTGACTTCATCCCGAACTCCGTGTTCCTGACGCTTCGGATGAATCGCCTTGCGCACGCGCGGAAGGTGTTGGCCTGCCCCGTCCCTGACGATGCCTGGGAGTACGTGCCAGGCGTTCGACTACCGTCAACACCGAAAGAACGCTTGGCGTTCTGTGTCGGCCATGAAACGCCAATTCTCGCCGAGGTCGAGATCGATATGGCACGAGCGGACTCTCAGTACGCGGCACTTGCGGCATTTGGTCAGAAAGCGACTTCCCGAATGGCATTGCGGGAGTGGGTCTCACATCCGGAACTTGTCTGGCTTTCTCGCTTCGCTCCCCTCGACATCAAGTCAGTCTTCCGCTCGCATCATTACAAGGCTTTACCGGAAAAGGCACAACTGCCCGCGGCATTGGCCGACCCGTTGCTCGAGTTGTCGTACTCGGCGGGCCTTCTCGCAGAAAACCACTGGATGTCACTTGCAAGTGATGAGTACAACAAGCTAACGAAACGCAAGAACCTGACGTCGCGGGCGGTCTGGCTGCGCGCGGCTGACCGGGCTCTGTGCTTCACCCTCGCGAAGAAAGCGCTCGACAAAGGCTTCACCGTCACCGGGTACGGAACAGGCGGAATCCGGGTGAGAGTTCAACGGTCGGAGCTTTTGCGGACTTTGGAGTTCGCCATCGAGAACAAGCTTGTAGCGCCAAATTTCAGCAAGATCATTCAGGAAGACGATGTCTATGCAGCCGCCTGACTACGCACTCGATCTGCATGATCTCGTGGAGGTGCTCTGTGCCGCAGCGGTGCGCTCTGGCGACATTCTTGAATTGGACAAGATCGCCGAAATGCCGCCAGCACAGCGCGTTGTGCATGCAACTCAAGTCCTCAGTCGTTCCGCAGGACTTGATCCATGGATCGCGAAGGTCCTTAACCAAACACATGCAGCGCCGATCATGCGCGCGGAGTTCATGCAGCGAAGGAATCATCAGCAATGACATTAGTAAAAGGTATCACCGACAACGTCGAGGCGATCATCGCGTGGCTCTCGAGCTTTGCGCTTGGCGCGGATCTGCCGTCGTACTGTCAACTTGAAAGTGCTATCGGCTTGGACGAAGACGATCCGAGAACGAAGGCTGCTCGCGCCAAAGACCCGGACAAGGTGAAGCCCTACATCCTGCTTACGCGCGAATGCTCGATGCTCACTGCCTTCGAATTGACCGGCAGCATGGACATCGTGGGGGAAGCTGAGTTCACTTCGATTACGTCCAAGGTACATACTGCGCTCGCTGCATACTTCCAGCGCCCTGGTCATACCATAGAGATTTCGTTCGAGCGGGATCCGACCCGCATCCGCGCGCTCATTGACAAGATGATGGAGGCGTCCTATCAGACCGCTGAGCGCCTTGGCCTGGGTGAGCTGCGAGACGTTCTTGATGCGCGCTGCGAGCGCATGGCCGCCCTTTGCTCCCATGAGTCCTGCCTGATGCTTGTCTATACCCACTTGTCATCCATGTCCGGTGACGAGGCCAAGCGCGAAATGGCGGATCATCGCCAGCGGATGAAGGAACACAACATCAAGGCCACGCAGCACGGGCAGGCGGTGACAGCATTGGTGCGCGGGCTCCTCCATACACACGAGACGCTAATCGACGCAATCGAAGAAGATCTGCGTGATGCAAAGCTCCACATTGAGCGCTTGTCTACGCATCAGGCTGCGAGGGCCATTCGCTCAACATATGACAGGCGCGGGACCGACCTCAACTGGAAGCCTGCACTGCCTGGCGACAAATACTGGGCCCGGTCTGCCGCGAGAGAAAACGACGCGTCCGATCTGATGCTGCCAAAGCTCTCGGCGCAGATGGTTCCGACGAAGCAAACCATCGATGGGGACTTCGTGGTTATCGATGGTCAGTACCATGGTTACTGCTTTATGGAGCTTGGCCCGCAGGATCCGAAGGACTTCATGACCCTCTTCCGCCGTATGGGCGACCAGATTCCGTGGCGCGTGAAGTTCTCCATCGAACCTGGCGGGCTGGATTCGATGCGCCTCAAGCAGACGGTTGTATCAGTCATCGGCTTTCTCGGGCAAGGCAACGCGGCGATCAAGCGATCGTTTGACGCAATTGAGGAAGCACAGGTGCAGGGCGAGCACATCGTCACAGTGAAGATCTGTGCGGCTACTTGGGCAGATAACAAGGCGGAATGCCAGCGGCGGGTGTCAGCAATTTCCAAGGCGCTGCAAGGTTGGGGAATCACGCAAGTAACGACCGACGCAGGAGACCCGATTGCTGGGTTGGTGTCTACCGTGCCAGGCTTCAGCGAGAGAAACCTCGCTCCACGGATGATTCCGCCGTTGATGGAGATAGTGAAGATGCTCCCATGGCAACGACCCGCTTCCCCCTGGTTTGATGGCGGGTCGATTCCCCTTCGTACCCTGGACGGCAAGCTGTATCCTTATCAGCCTACGTCCTCAAAACAAACAGCTTGGATCGATTTGATCTGGGCGACGATGGGCTCAGGAAAGTCCGTGTGGCTCAATACCCTGAACTTCGGCTCAATCCTCGCGCCAGGCTTGCGCCGCCTCCCTCTAATTACGATCATTGACGTTGGTCCAAGTTCGGCCGGCTTGATAGATCTACTCCAAAGCGCCTTGCCGGACGCACGAAAACACGAGGCGGTCTACGTCCGTTTGCGCAATACCGAGGCGTTCGCAATCAACCCGTTCGACACGCAACTTGGGTGCCGGTTTCCGACTGCGTTCGACCGCGAGTTCATTGTTTCCTTGCTGAGTATGCTAGCTACGCCAGTGGGTAAGGTTGAACCGTATGATGGGGCAGGCGATATCGCGAGCATGATGGTGGATGAAGCCTATAAGCTGTACGCGACACCGGGCTCGATGAAACGCTATGATCAACTAATCGACGCCACGGTCGATGAGTCGCTTGCCAAGATCGGCTTCGCTGCAGACGAGTACACCACCTGGTGGGATGTGACGGATGCTTTGATGGCGGCAGGCATGCCACGCGAAGCCCGCCTAGCGCAGCGATTCGCCGTGCCGGTGCTGTCAGACCTGATCGAAGTGGTACGCAATGAGACCATTCGTGCAGTGTTCGAACCAAGCGAAGACTCCAAAGCTCGCGTCGATAGTGGCCTGACTCTGATCGACAAGATGGTGCAAGTCCTCACGACGGCGTTGAAGGACTATAAAGTCATCTCCAGCCATACGCGCTACGAGATCAACGAGAATTCGCGAATTGTCGCACTGGATCTCGATGAAGTCGCTCGCGCTGCTGGAGAAGAAGGGGAGCGCCGTGCGGGGATCATGTATATGTTTGCCCGACAAATTGCGGCGCGGCAATACTACTTGTCGAAGGAGATTCTTGATCTTTGCCCCCCACAGTACCGCGCGTATCACCAGGCGCGGATTGATGATGTCTTTGAGGATATGAAGGGCCTGTGCGTCGATGAGCTACATCGAACGGGGGGCAAGAAGGCCTTTCGCAAGCTGCTATCTCTAGACCGTCGCGAAGGCCGCAAATGGAACATCCGAGTTTCACTTGCTTCCCAGTACATGACGGACTTCGATACGGATGGGGAATCGATCACTGAGTCTGCATTCTCCGTGTACATCATGAATGCCGGCACCACAGAATCCCAGCATAAGGCGCAGGATTTGTTCGGTCTCTCAGACTCGGCAATCGAGCGTCTAAACAAGGATGTTCGTGGCCCCGGCAAGTTCCTTGTGTGGCACCAGATCAAGACTGGGGTCATCACGCAGGTTCTGCATAATGCACCGGGCCCAATTGAACTTTGGGCATTCTCTACGACGGCAGAAGACGTCGGCCTTCGCCGTCGCCTGACAGAGCAGATGCGGCCTGCGTTGGCGCGAAAGATTCTTGCGGAAGAGTTTCCTTCAGGCACCGCAGCTCCGTACTTGGAGCAGCGAAAGAAGGAACTCAGTGCTGATGACAGCGAAGGGGTAATCGCCATCGTTGCAAAGGAACTGCTCAAGAAGTATTCCACCAAGATTGAGAACGAAAGGCTGGCAGCATGACCGAACAAAAGAAATCTACGCTACGCAAGGTCGGGAGCTTCATCAGCCCGCTGGCGCCGCTTTTCTCGATGAAACGCACTGTCGAGAGCGGCTGGAAGACCATCATGGATATTAATGCCGAGCTGAAGGCGCGTCGGCGAGATCCGAAGATCCGGACATTCAAGGAGGCGATGGCGGCTCGTCCCCGCGACGCCATTCCTCTGGGCCAGATCGAGCGATCTTGCCTTTACAACCGGCGTGCGGCGCTTGCATTTGCTTTCCTTGCACTCGTCTACTCGCTGTCGAGCGTCGTGGCCGGAAGCGTCTTTGGGGTTTTAATCGGTTTGCTATTCACACTACTGTGTGCCCTCACGGCACTGAAGTACGCGCATCGTTCGTGGCAGATCAAGCGCGGGAAAGCTCGTCCCTCCGAACCTCTGGGAAGCCTGCGAGACTTTTGCCGTAGCAAAGGAGCTCTGTGGTTCATCTTAAATCCGCGTCTTTTTGATTGAACATGTATGTATCGTTACGTTTATACGGAGAGAGGCCAGAGATGCATCAACTAACGTTGCGACACGGCGTACATGGCTTCGTCGTAAGTGCGCTGACACTACCTGCTGCCGCGGCGTGGGCGCAGACAACCAGCGTCGGCGAGATCCAGAACGCGGCGAATCGTTCAGGCGATAAGTCGATGGCGCTGCTCGAGATGGTCTACGGCAACGTCATTCACAATCCTCTCGCCTCCTCGGGTGGGGTGGGTTCTGGCATGTTGCCGAACATCTTCATGGTCATCACCTCTTGCATTCTCGCAGTGGCGCTGGTCTGGGCAATCTACCATTTCGCCTCCAGCCTGATTGCAACCGGCCAGGACGGTGAGTTCCTTGGACAGAAGAAGTCATCTCCTTGGTTCGTTATCCGCATGTGCATTGGCTTCTGCTCGTTGGTTCCGGTTTTTGGTGGATACTGCGGCGCGCAGATTGTGATGCTGTGGGGCACTATGATGGGCGTCGGTATCGCGAACCTCACACAGGACGCGACGATTGCCGTCATCAAGAGTGGCGGTTCCATGGTGAGCACGCCACCTTCACCTACGGCTACAACACTCGCTCGCAGCCTCTTCGAAGCAAACCTCTGTGGCGAGTCCGTCAATGCGGCAATCGACAATATGCCAGCTGAGGCTGGAGTTACTGCTGATGCTGCAGAGCACTTCACAGCCTCGGTGGTTGGCAAACAGGTATTGGTAACTAGCGGGCGCGGCCAATCATGCGGTGGCGCTGCCCTCGCGCTGCCCGAGCCACCGTCGATGGTCGCAGGCCCGGAAGCTGGTCTTGGCGCGTATGCGCTGGATACGTCTGCCTTGTACGATCCGATGCTTGCTGCGCATCAGAGTGGGCTGAACTCGATGCAGGCCAGCGTCAGCATCCTGGCTAAGCAATATGTGGCGGCAGTCAATGCCGGCGCAACTCCACCGGAGGTGTCGAACGCATTGGTCAGTGCCGCACAGGCATATGAGAACGGGATCAAAAACGCAGTAGCGGGATCGCGAGGGTCTATTGACGGGCTTGCGAGCAAGATTGAACAGAATCTCAAACGTGACGGCTGGATCATGACGGGGGCGTGGTATCAGACATTTGCCCAGGCCAATGCGCAAACGTCCGCACTGACGAATGCTACCGCGTCCGCTGTCTCGGGGACCGACGCTGAAAACCTCGCGTACCCACAGCTATACCGGAAGGTCTTTGCAGCCTACCAGCAACAAGTGCGCATGGACGCGGCTACGCGCAACTCCGGAGGAGACAATGTCGCAACGTTGCAAACGGGATCCTCGGATGCGAAGGGCCTGCTATCGAAGATCTTCAGCGGGGGGCAGGAATGGGTAAAGGCCGCGGTCAATCTCAATTCCAACAACGGTGCAGGTGGCTCGACCAATCCGATGATCGGCATGAAGAATCTTGGGGACTCGATCCTGATGGGAGGATGGGGCGCACTGGCTGCATACACGACCATCAAAGGAGTTGAGGGCGCGAGCGAGTCGAACGCCGGAAAAATTGCCAGCGTCGCTGCAGACGTTGGAACACTTGGCATCGCGGGGGCAGTCAAGGCGGCCCTGAAGGGCGTTTTGGAAGGACTAGCGCCGTTCATCATCATCGCGATCCTCTCGCTTTTTTTCTTCGGCGCGATGCTGTCCATCTATATCCCGATGGTACCGTTCATCGCGTGGTTTGGTGGAGTAACGTCGTGGTTCGCAGTCGTTGGTGAAGCGCTGATAGCGTCGCCGCTATGGGGCTTTACGCACCTAGACGGCGAAGGCGAAGGGGTGGGTCAACGTTCCACGCATGGCTACATCTTTCTTCTGAACGTCCTTTTCCGTCCTGCCTTCATGATGGTCGGCTTCGCGCTAGGTGGAGCAGGGGTGATTGTCCTCGGGACATTGCTCAATACAATGTTCGGCGTTGCCATGGCGAACGCTCAATTCGATTCGACGACAGGCCTGGTAAGCATCATTGGTTTCATCGCGGTCTACCTCTCGCTGTGCTTGAGCACGATCCACGGTTGTTTCAACCTGATTCACATTGTTCCCGATCAGGTGTTTGCGTGGATCGGTGGCCAGATGTCGAGCACCTTGGGACGCGATACCGATGACAAGTCCAAGCAGGTGTTCGTTGGTGGCTTGAGCAGTGGCAAGGACGCAGCTCGGACCGCCGCAGCAGGTCTTGGTGGACGCGGACCAGCTACGCCAACAGCACCACCAGCCCCAAAGATGACTAGACCCCCCACAGGTGGCAGTCCGAGGGCTTAAACAAGCGGGGATCGAAGGGGGGGGGTGAAGACCGCCCTTTTTTCTGCGTGGTAAGCCAGCCACAAACAAAAATGCCCGCGATTTGCGGGCATTTTCACGAGTGGGAGCGTACCTGTTTCTGCGTGCCTACGATGCGGTCCTGCCGCTCAGTGCGGCATCGTAGGCCGCATCAACGATTGCCTGCCGATTGTTCTGAACGGTCAGGTAATGGCGAGGATCGACTTTGGTCAACTCAGCGATTGCCACATCCTTCAGCTTGCGCATCGCGGCGAGCGCGGCATCAGCCTCGCGCAGACGCTCTTCCAGTTGCTGAGCGTACTTTGCCCAATCAGTCGCGCTGGCCGCGTTCGCCTGAGCGATTCGGGCTTGCTTTTGGGCTTGGCCGAGAAAGATTGCATCCATCCCCATCGCATCTCTCCTGAATTGTTTGGTCCTGATCTTGAATATACGGATCGACCACTTCCAGCGCAAGCGCAAATCGGGGCCGTAGGCGCAAAACTCGCCCGAGTAGTGGTTCACCCACCTCCGCAGTTAGATGCAGCGCCCGTCGGCGCGCTATGCCGATCTCCTGCCGGGAAATCTACACTACACAACTGTAGTCGCAGTCGAGCGCCGCCTGTAAGCTCGACTCCGCGGCTGGCAGACTGCCGGCCCCTATTCTGGACGCTGTCTCTACCTGGTAGATGGACCCTCCAGATCTGTGGGCAGCCGCCGACCGGTGGGCAAGGGCAGGGCAACCCGGAGGGTTGTCCTGGGCTTGTCCACGGGAACCGCGTAGCGGTTAGGCGGGAACCCGCGTAAGCGGGCTGTCCATAGATCTGGAGGGTGAGTCTATCGCCTCAGGCTTTTCCACACTGAGGGCGAGATCAATTACAGGTAGAGATATAGGTATACTAGTTGTTAACTTACAGGTACTACTTGGGAACACCCGCAAAGCCATGTAGGACAAGGCTTTGCGGGTGGGGCGTGCGACCAAATAACCCAATAACCGCGACCAAATAACTCAGGTGCGCGACCAAATAACTCAGGGGGCGCGACTAGAAAACCTCGGAATGCGCGACCAAATAACCCTGAACAACTTTAGTTATCCACAGCACTTACCCACAGTATGCCGGGTGTCGCCCCCCCCTCCAAAAGTAGGGGGGGCGACCAAATAACCTCGGAACTCACAGCGTGCGCCCAGATAACCCAGCAATACACAGAGCGCGACCAGAGAGAACCTCAGCGGCATTGCCCAGCTAAACCCTGGGGCGTAGAGCGCGACCAAATAACCCCGCTATTGTTGGAAACCGCAGTTAGCCGGACTGGGGTGCAATCCCCTCACGCTGCTGCTGCTGATACTGAGAGAGTCGGGGCCTGACCGTTCCAATTTCGGCGCGTGTGCGGCCTGCCCGGCAGGGCGTTAGCCGATTTGGGTCGGAACGAAGGCTGTTACGTCGCGGGCACGCAGTCGGTCAACAATGCTGAAGACAGCGCCATCAAGCACCACCCCGGCAGCTGTGGCCTCATCCAACGCGTCCTTCAGCATTCGCGGGGAAATCGTACTATTGCCAAGGAGTTGGTAGACGTCCAGCAACCGAGTCAGGAGCTCACGGTTCTTGCGACGCGCTTTCCATCGAACAGGAAAGCCGATGAGCTTCCACAAAAGGCCGAATGCCCAGAACCCGGTAAGCAGCCAACCCGTAGTCTCATGTCCGCGAGCAAACGCAAGGTATGCAAGTGCGGGCATTAAGCAGTATTCAAAAGCGAAGCCGACCACCCTAAACAGAGCCAGTACTGCGAAGTACTTGGGCTGGTGTCCATCAGCAATGGTCGCTGCCAGGCCTGTGCTCCACTTCTGGCCCATAACATAGTTCGCAAAGGCATCCAGTTCGGCGAACACGATGGCATCCAGCAACAACCAGTCAAATTTGTTGGTGCGGATCGCCGGGTGGCCTAGGTATTCACTCGCCGCGCCCAGCAGCGCGTCCTTTTGGATGCTGATTCCCCTCTTCGCATCGTTCGTCCTCAAGATGTCGAAACGTTGGTGTATCCAATAGAAACGCGGCTTCTCGGTCGCTGGCGTGAAGCTTAAGTGTGCGTTGTCATGCAGCGCATCAAACAGATCCACGGCTAGGCGGATCGCGTGGACGCAACTGTCTCGAAACTGTTCGGAGGTCAACCCGTCCGCACGCGCCTTCGCCTTCAAGGAGGGGAGGATTGAGCCTTCCCAGACCGGGGAGACAAGCTCATGAACATCCGCGCCCAGCTTTTCAGCCCAATGGTCGGTAAGGGGCTCCGCGATTTCGTCCAGTTGATTAAAGTCCACGACCGCCCTCCCGAGCTTTCTTGTTGCGGTTTATTAGACCCCAATACGAGGTTCATACGGATCATAGAGGGCCCATTCCGAAAGGGTATCGCACAACACTGTGTATTTGTACAGCCTCGTGCTAAATGGATGAACCGACTCGTTAAAATGAGTCGATGGCCCAGGTAGACTGCCGTTGGCGGCTGCTGAGAGGGCTAACGCGGGCACCCGGAGCGCGAAAATAGCGTCGCGCTGGTCGTCGCTCGTTTGACGCCTTGGGGGCCGTGACGATAGGCTGGAGCCTCTGAAACAACACATGAGGGTCAAATGGCTGCGAGCAGCGAATGGGAAGAAGTTCACCTCACCCCGAGCGGTTGGGTGGATGGCAGCTACAAGCACGACTTCCAAGGCGTAACGGAAGTGCCGATGCCGGTCGATGCTGTTTTGACGGTGCGTAGACGTGTGCACGTCGCGTCTACGTTTTCGGCCCCGGACATTTCTGAGGATGAAACCGCGCACTCTGGCGATGCCGCTTTGATTGCCGAGTTGAAGGCGAAGTTCGGAAAGCCGACTTTCGGATGCTGATACGGATGGG
>Ga0209023_10006399_pt1 | contig 12439 bp, 12 predicted proteins | sample LakOneMetagenome_FD_187468 | JGI IMG/M metagenome (GOLD analysis project Ga0209023, IMG submission 187468) | Freshwater and sediment microbial communities from Lake Erie, Canada (SPAdes) (version 2) | ecosystem: Environmental > Aquatic > Freshwater > Lentic | place: Lake Erie, Canada... | reverse complement strand
CCCTGGTTATGAAGCGCCCATCACGCCTGAAAAAGTATTGATGGGTTTATATAAACCTGCAGGAAATTAAAAATTACCTCATAAAGCTGGTAAACAATTTGAGTCAAAAAAAAATATACAGCAACCGGTGTTGGGTGGATGGAAGACTTCAGCCGGCAACGGTATGTATTGAAGCCGGTATCATTACTGAACTGCATTTTTTGAAACTCGGAGAAGCGGAGGATACGGGCAACAATATACTGATGCCCGGCATCATTGATGCCCATGTGCATATCAACGAGCCGGGCCGAACTGAGTGGGAGGGTTTTGATACCGGCACACAGTCGGCCGCAGCAGGAGGCATTACCACCCTGGCAGATATGCCGCTGAATGCTACTCCCGTCACCACTTCAGAAAATGCATTTCGCCAAAAAATGGAAGCTTCAAAGAATAACCTGCACGTGAATGTAGGTTTTTATGGAGGGCTGGTACCCGGCAACATCCATGAACTGGAAGGATTGATCAGGGCCGGTGTGCTGGGTATAAAATGTTTTCTGACGCACTCAGGTATCGATGATTTTCCGAACGTGACAGAAGCCGACCTGGAACTTGCCATGCCGGTACTTGCCAGGAACAATACCGTTTTACTGGCGCATTGTGAACTGGATGCCCCGCAGCCCGATTCTTTGTCGGGTGACCCTACCCGTTATTCGGCTTACCTTGCAAGCCGCCCGAAGCAATGGGAAAATGAGGCGGTTGCCCTGTTGATCAAACTGTGCCGCAAACATAAATGTGCAGTACATATTGTGCACGTTTCATCTGCTGAATCCCTGGTGCAGATTGCAGCGGCAAAAGAAGAGGGCTTACCCATCACGGCCGAAACCTGTGCTCATTATATTTATTTTAATGCCGAAGATATTCCCGACGCATCCTGTATCTATAAGTGTGCGCCTCCCATCAGGGAAAAAGAAAACAACCGGCTTTTAAAACAAGCCCTGTTGAACGGAGTGCTCGATTTTATTGCTACCGACCATTCGCCCGCGCCGCCGGCGATCAAGGAAATAGAGAGTGGTAACCTGCAAAAAGCATGGGGGGGCATTGCAGGATTGCAATTCCTGTTGCCGGCATCCTGGACCGCAATGAAGGACCTTTCAAGCCTGGATAAATTTATTCCCCTGCTTACAGAACACCCGGCAAAATTCATTGGTGCAGGAATGAAGAAGGGCAGGATCGCTGTTGAATATGATGCCGACCTGGTAGTATGGAACCCCGACCAGTACTGGAGATCTGTAAAAGAAAATATCCTGTTCAGGCATAAAATAAGTCCATATATTGGAAAAGATTTTTTTGGTGCAGTTCAGCAAACAATTGTGAACGGCATTACGGTATACCAGAACAATTCAATCATACAAAAAAACGCAGGACAATGGCTTTTACACCGGTAAAGGAGATCATCAAAGAGGCGCCCGCATTTACACAACTAACCGACCTGGCAGCAGAGCGGCTTGGCGGAAAAGTGCTGTATGCAACAGATGATTTTTTTGCTGAAAAAGAAAACCTGGTTAAACCGGGGCGGGGAATTTTTATCGCCGATAAATATACAGACCGCGGCAAATGGATGGACGGGTGGGAAAGCCGCCGCAAGCGTACACCGGGCCACGACTGGGCTATACTGCAACTGACTACTCCCGGAAAGATCATTGGCTTTGATATAGATACCCATTTTTTCCTGGGCAATCATCCGCCTCATGCATCCGTAGAAGCGGTGTACATAAATGATGCTGACCCGGTAAAGGATTGGGACAACCTTGAATGGAAAGAGATCCTGCCCAAATCATATCTGGATGCAGGCAGCCAGAATTTTTATACATGTGTAAGCGATCAATTGTTTACCCATATCCGGCTGCATATTTACCCCGACGGAGGTGTGGCCAGGTTTCGTGTATACGGTGAAGTATTTAAGAACTGGGATGTTGTTTCAGCAGATGAAGAGATCGATCTTGCCGCTGCGGTAAATGGAGGCAATGCGATCGCCTGCAATGACATGTTCTTTAGTGCCATGGGTAACCTCATCATGCCCGGACGGGGAGTGAATATGGGAGATGGCTGGGAAACAAAACGCAACCGTACCCCCGGCAACAGGGATTGGGTAATATTGCGGCTGGCGAAACAGGGAAGCCTAAAAAGGATCATTGCAGATACCTGTCATTTCAAGGGCAATTATCCTGATAGTTTTTCTGTTGAAGGCTGTACATCTGCCAATGATGCAGATGTGCTGAACGATAAAGTAAACTGGCAAACAATACTGGCTGCACAAAAACTAAGTGCAGACCATGAGCATGAATACGTAAATGAAGTGACCGCAAATACCGGCATCACGCATGTGCGTTTAAATATCTTCCCGGATGGGGGAATAAGCAGGCTGCGCTTATTTGGGAATATTAATAAATAACATGTTCTATAACTTACTATATATTTTACTTGGCTGCATTTTACTGATGCTGGTGGTGATGTCTTATCATTTACCCGGTTTGTTGAAAAAGAAAGGAGCTGCAGATGATGAAGCTACAAGAGCAGCTATCAGCAATACGCAAAACTATATTTATGCCAGTATCCTTTTTGTGATCCTAGCTGTGATCATTTGTACCTACCTTATTGTACGCGGAACACCCTGGGAAAGCCATCTGATGGAATGGCTCAATATCGTGGTAAGGGTGATGCATGTTACTTTCGGAATTGCATGGATCGGGGCTTCTTTTTATTTTGTTTTCCTGGAGAATGCCCTGAACCGTACAGAAGATGTAAGGGATGAGCTTGCAGGTAATTTATGGGCAGTACACGGCGGCGGATTTTACTATCTCGAGAAATACAAAGTAGCGCCCAAAACCATACCCAAACATCTGCACTGGTTCAAATATGAAGCATATTTTACCTGGCTCTCGGGTTTCTGTCTTTTGTTCGTAGTGTATTATTTCAATGCTTCGGCTTTCCTTATCGATAAAAATGTACTCGACATCAATGCACTTACCGGCGTGGGCATCGGCGTGGGTTCTTTTATTGTTGCCTGGCTGCTTTACGACCTGCTTTGTAAAACAGTGATGGTAAAGAGCAAGACCGCTTTTTCACTTATTGGTTTCATAATGCTTGTGGGCTTTGCCTGGTTGTATAGCCATGTGTTCAACAGCCGTGCTGCCTATATCCATTTTGGCGCCATGATCGGCAGCATTATGGTGGCAAATGTTTTCTTTGTGATCATCCCTTCCCAGAAGGCAATGGTAAAAGCCGCAAAAGATGGTTTGCCGCTGAATCCACAGCTTGGTAAGAATGCGCTTGCCCGTTCTCTCCACAACAATTATTTTACACTGCCGGTTTTATTTGTAATGGTAAGCAATCATTTTCCTTCTACTTTTGGTTATAAATATCCCTGGCTGATCCTTGCCATCATTTCATTGGGAGCTGCGGGGGTAAAACATTATCTTAACCTCCGGGAAAAGGGAAAACAGAGTGTGTGGGTGATGCCTGTTTCGGTGATCATATTGCTGGCCGCCTGTTTCATTTCGGCACCGGCAAAAGATCCGGGAGCCTGTAATTCAACCATATCTTTTTCGGAGGTGAACAGCATCATTCAAAAGCGTTGTGTAAGTTGTCATTCTTCCAAACCTACGGATGATATTTACAAAGCACCGCCAAATGGTGTGATGTATGATACACCTGATGGTATTGTAATGAAAAAAGACCTGATCATGCAGCGGGTAGTGGTTACCAAAACAATGCCGCAGAACAACAAAACGAATATGACACAGGAAGAACGTGACCTGGTCAGGTGCTGGATAGAGCAGGGGGCTTCGGTGAAATAGGTTTAATACGTTTAAAGGTTTATGATGACATTGGAAGCGTTTAATAAATTGGAAAGAGAAGCTGCTGCGAAAGAGCTTTTCAATTGCTGTGGTTCCCAAAAATGGGTATCGCTGCTGATGAATGATTTTCCTTTTGCATCGGAGCAGGTATTGGTGGATAAGGCAACCAGTATATGGTATGGTGCATGCCATAGCGAAGACTGGCTTGAATCCTTTACCCACCATCCGCAGATCGGTGACAAGAAAAGCCTTCAGCAGAAATTTGCGGGTAAAGAACAGTCAGGCGTAGCATCGGCACCAGAAGAACTGATCGATGCACTGGCAAAGGCCAATGAAGTTTACCTGAAAAAATTCGGGTTCATTTTTATTGTGTGTGCTACAGGCAAACCCGCAATGGAGATGTTGCAGCTGATACAGGAAAGGGTGAAAAATTCCAAGGCTGAAGAACTGGGTATAGCCATGGGCGAACAACATAAGATCACTTTAATACGCTTTCAAAAACTATTGGTAAATGCAAACTTTCAATTTTTAAAAATGAGTCAACTTACTACGCATGTTCTCGACACCTCCCTTGGCAGGCCAGGCAAAAATATATCTGTGAAGCTTTTGCAGCAAAGCAATGGCAGCTGGAACTTACTGGCACAGGGTATTACCAACGATGACGGGCGGATCACTGACCTCTTGCCGCCCGGATCCGTTTTAGCTAAGAATAATTATAAACTTGTATTTGATACGGGGGCTTATTTTGCGTTCAATAATATAAAAGGCTTTTATCCTGAAGTGGAAATACAGTTTACGGTTTTTGATGATGGGCATTATCATGTGCCTTTATTGATCAATCCGTTTGGATATTCGACTTACAGGGGGAGCTAAAAATATCACCGCGGAGACGCGAAGACGCAGAGAAAGACCACAATAGTTTACAAACTCCGCGTTTCCCCACCTCTGCGGTTTAATAAAAATAAAGATAAAATGAGCCTATCTATTCCAGCCAGCAAGCGAGAAGAATTATTCGGCAGTTTAAAAAATGCCAATACAGCATTTCAACAGATCTATCCTGGCGACAGGAGCGCCCGCCAGCCCGTGCATACCTTATACGGCGGCGCCAATCTTTTCAGGTACGATGCCGCAAAAACCCTTGGTGCAAGGGCATTAGAACTGTTTGAGACCTATGCCCCGGACCATAAAATTTTTGGAAATGTTTTTGGCATGGACACGGCATCCGGATTCAGCGCCAAAGTATACAACAAAGTCATTACTAAATTAAAAACAGAAGCGATAGAGGATTTCCGGATCGACTTTGAAGATGGTTACGGAAACCGCAGCAATGAAGAAGAAGACGAAACGGCAGGTACTGTAGCGCTTGAAGTGGCAAAAGGCATGAAAGAAAGATCATTGCCGCCCTTTATCGGCATCAGGATAAAACCCTTTACCGAAGAAATGAAGGAAAGGGGTTTGCGTACCCTCGATATTTTTGTGACCACGCTTGTAAAAGCAACCGGCGGACAATTGCCCGATAATTTCATTGTGATGCTCCCCAAGGTTACCATCCCCGAGCAGCCTGCCACCCTTGCCCGTTTCTTCGATATCCTGGAAACGGAATTGAAAATGGAAAAGGGCAGCCTGAAAATGGAGATGATGGTAGAGACCACACAGTCCATCATGGATATTGAAGGTACCAACCCGCTCTACCGTTTTATTAAAGCGGCTTCGGGAAGATGCATAGCCATGCATTTCGGCACTTATGATTATACGGCGTCCTGCAGCATCACGGCAAAATACCAGGAGATGGACCATCCGGTTTGTGATTTTGCACACCACATGACCAAAGTGGCACTTGCCCATACCGGCATATGGTTATCGGACGGAGCCACCAATACCATGCCCATTGGTCCGCACCGTGGTGAAAATCTGAGCACCGGGCAATTGAAAGAAAATATGGATACTGTGCACCGTGCCTGGAAAAAAGGATATGACCATATCCGGCATTCTTTGTGGAACGGGTTTTACCAGGGCTGGGACCTCAACCCGGCGCAGTTTCCCATGCGTTATGCAGCCGTGTTTGCATTCTTCCTCGAAAGTTATGATGACGCCGTGGAAAGACTGAAGACCTTTGTGGAGAAAGCAGCAAGGGCCACGCTGATCGGCGATGTATTTGATGATGCCGCAACCGGGCAGGGATTGCTCAACTATTTTTTGCGGGCCCTTAACAGCGGTGCCATTACCGAAGAAGAAGTACTGGTAACCGGGCTAACGCTGGAGGAGATACGAGGACGTTCATTCAAAAAAATCCTGGAAAACAGGGCAAAATAAAATATGGAGGTCTGGCAATTCATTAAAGACAAACTAAACGAGTCGGTAAACCTGCTGTTGATCTATGTGCTCGAAAGCGAGGGTAGTTCTCCGGGCAGGCAGGGATTTAAGATGGCGATAGCTGCCGACGGAAATTTTACGGGCACCATCGGCGGCGGTATCATGGAGCATAAGCTGGTGGAAAAGGCAAAAGACATGCTGGCTTCCGGCGAAACGAAGATTCAGCTGGTACGCCAGTTTCACAATAAAGAGATCACCCGCGACCAGTCGGGCATGATCTGCTCGGGTAGCCAGTTGAATGTTTTTATCCCTTTATCGCCCGGGCAGTTGGATATTGCCACCACGATCGCTTCCGGCGAACAAGTAACCCTCCAGCTTTCCCCGGCCGGTACTGCCATTGGCGAACTGCCTGCACAGGAGAAAAGATTTAACCTGGATTACCGGTCCGATGAAGACTGGGCATACAGCGAACGCCTGAACGAACGCCCCGTGATCCACATCATTGGCGGCGGGCATGTAAGCCTGGCCCTGTCGGAGCTGATGTGCTTCCTCGGTTTTTACAGCAAGGTTTACGACGATCGGCCCCAGCTGAATACCATCCTCCAGAATTTTTTTGCCAATGAGAAGATCATCATTGCCGGCTATGAAGAACTTGGCGCTTATATCACTGATTGTGAAAATGATTATGCTGTGATCATGACGATGGGCTACCGTACAGACAAAACCGCACTGAAACAAATACTGGGCAAGCAGTTTTACTACCTGGGCATGATGGGGAGTAATCATAAAACTGAAACCCTGTTCAATGAATTGAGGGCGGAAGGTTGTGATGATGCCGCGCTAAAAAGAATTTTTACACCTATCGGTATCAATATATACAGCAGAACGGCGCCCGAAATTGCAGTGAGCATTGCCGCCGAGATCATCAGGGAAAAGAATAAAGAATTGCCTACCGGAAGAAATTAGGCCCGGAAAGACCAGGACCTCTCCTGCTATTGTTATAGGCTCGTTAAGAATCCCGGGTGTTTACCACAATTTATTTTTTAGTAAAACCGGTAAGATAATGACCGGTATTGATTCTCCTTATTGCAACAGGATATGACCCTGTTTAACCTCCCTTTCCGGAATTTGTTTTAACGGATCCTTATAAGCAGTTGGCACAGTATTGACATATCTACCATGAATCAAATAAAAAACAAAATGAAAAAGATAACAGCAGCAGCTATTGCATTGAGTGCCATATTATTCATTAGCATAAGTGCAGAAGCACAGAATAATGGCCCGCGGAATATGCAAAAGAGAGATCCCGTAAATACCAATCAGCAGTACGGTCAGCAAAATGACCAGTACAACCGGCAAAACGACAATAACCAGAATGGCCAGTGGAATGATGAGTATGCCAGGAAAAATGACAATGATGATTATTACCAGCGGAATGACTCTTACAATCGGGGTGGCGGAAATGATGGTTACAACCAGCGCTTCAACAGGCGCCACCATCGCCGCGAATTTGTTTTTGGCGGCCGCAACCGCAGGGGCAATGACCGATACGGTAACGACGACAGATACAATGACTACGGGCGTGGCAATAATTGCCAGAAGCCACAAAGCCGCAGGTTTTAACCCTTTAATAATTTATGAACAGGCCCTGACTTTATTTAGTCCGGGCCTGTTTTATTTCCGATGTATGCAATATTATTCGTTGTGCCCCTTTGCATTATTTTCTCCATTCAATTATCAGGGCATCCAGAACAAGTGTATCCGGGTTGAAAATGACGGGAAGCCTTTAGGTATATCATATTACTCCTTATAAATAAATTGCCAATTAAGGATCTCCATTTTCTTTTTGATAGTGTCACAGTTTGAAAATTCATCAGATCAAACTAATTGTCATCCTGGGCTTGTTGAAAGCGAATTGCGATAGAAGAAACCGGTTTCGACGATACTTCGACAGGCTCAGTATGACATTGCTCAACCTGACAGTATTTCAACCTGATACACTACTCTGATTTACAGTGTAGCTATGAATTATTGACAATTATGTATAGATTTAGGGTAAAACTATTAATTATGAAAATTTCGATAACTCTTTTTGCCATACTATTTAGTCTTTCACTCATGGCCCAACCCGGCTCATGGAAACAGATTGGCCAGGCGGGCGGCTGGGCGAATACCAAGAAAATGACAATGATAAATGAAAAGATATATACTGTTGATAATTCAGGGTTTTTATACGAAACCGTTGCAGCTACAGGCGCCTGGAAAAAACTGGGCACATCGGCGGCCTATGGCAGCACTATACTAATGGTTGCCAGTAATGGTTCTTTGTACACGATAGAAACCAGTGGTTCTCTTTATATCATCAACCGTACTGATGGTTCATGGAAGCGGTTGGGGAATGGGAGTGCATGGACAGGGGTGATTACCGGAACTGTTCTTAACGGGAAATTATATACGGCTGAAAAAGACGGGTCATTATATGTTACCGACCTCAGTTCAGGAAGCCGGTCGCAGATAGGTAAACCGGATTTTTCCGAAACCTGGAAGATGTGGACGGCCAATAAGAAACTATACAGTATTGAAAAAAGCGGGACCATGTATGAGATCAACCCTGCTGATGGCAGTTGGAAGCAACTGGGCGAGGCGGGGGCCTGGAAAAGTACGATTGCCGGTGTGGTGATGAATAATTTATTTTATTCTGTGGACCTGGGAGGGTCATTATTTGTTACGGACCTTAATGTTGGTGTGCCCAAACAGCTGGGCGATGATGCTTTTGGCGGAACCGTTTTTATGGGTGCAGGAGCTACTAAACTTTATACTATTGAATCTTCGGGCAGTTTGTATGAAGTGAATGCGAACTGATCATTCTTTTAAGCTTTACCGTATTTTAAGCAAGCCGTTGCAGTTATCATTTCACGCTTTTTATAAATTTTATTAACCCGGTCATATAGTTCTGCTGGTCGTCATAAAAGCAGGCGTGACTTCCGTTTGGACACAACAGGAATTCTCCTTTGGGCATTTGTTTGCTCATCCATTCCATGTATTTCGGGTCCATGGTATCGAAAGTGGCTCCAATAACAAGGGTGGGTACCCCAATATTCTTCAATTCTTTGCTTACATCCCAATTCAGAAGTTTTCCGGCAACACCAAATTCACTGGGCCCCTGCATGCCTACATACAATTCGTTATTCATTTTGGAAAAGCTTCGGGTGAGGGGTTCGGGCCATTCTGCCAGGCGGCAGACATGCTTATTGTAAAAATGCTTCATCAGCAATTCCATATATTTTGGGTTCTGAAAATCGCCCTTTTTCTCAAGTGAGCGGATGGTATCGAGCACGGCAGGATCCATTTGTTTGGCCAATACCTCGTTGGCATATTTTCCATACTCGGGGCAACTGGCCATCATGTCTGAAATGACCAGGCCTTTTATATTGTCCTGGTATTTGAGCGCATACTGCATGGCGAGGAGCCCGCCCCAGGAATGTCCCAGCAGGAAGAAATTGCTTTTATCAAGCTTCAGGGCCTGGCGCACCTGCTCCACTTCTTCCACATAGCGGGGGAGGTCGTAGAGTGATGTGTCATTGGGATTGTCTGAATGTCCGCAGGCAAGTTGGTCGTAGTAGATGAATTCGATACCTTCTTTAGGAAAGAAATTCTCGAAACATTCAAAAATTTCGTGTGTGCCGCCGGGGCCACCATTGAGCAGAAGTACTTTGATGGAGGGGTTGTTGCCAATGCGTTTTGTCCATACATTGAATTTTCCTTTCGGGGTATTGATTGAAATCAGTTTCACGCCTCCGGTTTGTACACCCTGCGAGCTGTTGTTGAAGTAAGAAGAGTTTTTATTATCCGTTTTGTCTGAACAGGCATTGAATGACAGCAGCGCAACCAATAGTGCAGCCGAAAGCATGAATTTATTTCTCATTGGGGAAGTTGTTTGTTTAAAGTTAACGGATTTTCATTGTTCGGGATGCCGGGAAGAGATTGGCCGGTAAGTTGTTCAATATTGCCGGCAGGGTAGGAATGTTTCTGTACAGAGAAATTAACAGTCGGGATTGGGTTTAAGTTCTGCGAACAAAGCTTGGAAGTATAAAATTTTTTTCTCATCTTTAAAATGCCGCTCCCGCTATAACGAAAGATTAGCGTTGTGTGATCACCAATATATTCGGCTATGCAAAAATTCCTTTTGATATTCCTTTTAAGTTTTTACAGCCTTATTTCTTTTAGCCAGCCAGGGCCACGTAAGGGAGAGATCTTACAGCTTGGTGACGGGAACAATTACTGTGCTGCAATAGAAACTTCAAAATTTATATATTATGTGGCCAGGCAAGAATATGATAACTGGTGTTGGGCTGCCTGCATCCAGATGGTGTTAAACTACCAGGGGATAAAGATTTCTCAAAATGATATTGTGCGTAAGGCCTTTGGTGCAATTGTTAACAGGCCTGCGGGTTGCCAGGTAATGACCAGTGCTGCCGATAACTGGAATTACGGGGGAGTGGTAATAAAAGCCTGGCACCAGACAGATACAGATCAATTTGAGCTGATCGACGACCTGGCAAATAAATACCCGGTTATTATCGGGCTGAATATGCCCAATCAAAATATAGGGCATGCTTATGTATTAACTGCCATATACTTCCAATACAACGACAGCAAAAAGAAAATTCCCTATAAGGTAGCGTTAAGAGATCCCTGGCCGGATAATCCATCCAGAACAGAATTAACATGGAAAGATTTTACCAGCCGGATAAATTGTATTGTTCACGTAACTCCTCAATAAATTTATTTATATGAAAAAGATCATCTTTTTAGTAATTATTGTATTGGCGTTTAATGTAAAACTGCCGGCACAGATATACAGCCCCAACCTGCTGAGTTATGTTGGCCAGGGTACAATTTTTTATCCAAATGGTTTTTACCAGGGCGGGATTTATGGAGGATATGCAAATGGTGTAGGAACTTTTTATTGGAGGGATGGTTCTTTTTTTTCCGGAAATTTCCAGGGCGGTTATTATAACGGGCCGGGGCTTTTTGTATCAAGGCTTTACGGCTATGTAACAGGTTGCTGGAGCAGGGGAATATTTATCGGGCCATGTAATGGAATATATAATCCGTATAATGATAACACCCGTGTTCAACAGGAAATAAACAATGTGCAGAGCAGCTTGCCCAATGATCAAAGGGTGGTTTCACATGATCCGGATGGTTATACGATCCGGAAAATTGATGCCAATAGCCAGGTTGGTCAAAAATTGCTGGGCCGGGGTTTTTAACAAGCTGTGAATGTAAATCTCTTTAAAAATAAATATCTACATAATCAACAGTTTCGCCACCACAGCTTGCCATTTGCTGTAGCCTCCAGTATTTGCGTGTTCCCGTGGCTTTAAAAACATACTTGCCCTTTTTTTCGCAAACCTTACCATTGTCATTGTCTGCAATGAAAGAGGTTATACTGCCCTCAAACTGCAGTTCATTTTTGGAAACAACTTTTATTATACCATTGATATTGATATAATCTTTGTTGGTTTTACTCAGTTGTCCGCCCACGATGGTATAAGTGGAATTGCCCATGTCAGATATGGTTACTGTTCCGGGCTGGTCCCAACTGATCCATTGTAAAGTGAGGTTGTGGTTGCCTGTTCTGATCAGCGGGTTTTGAGTTACCGCTTCCTGTGTATCATTCTTTAGAACCGTGTCGGTTTGTTTTATAATATCTTTCTGCCCCTCATTTTTTATTACCTCAATTTCTTTCTTTAAGGAATCATTCTCTTTTTGAACCTGTTCCTGTTTTTTATTGTTGCCTGCGTTGCAGGAAAAACAAAATACGGCAGACAGTAATAGTGAAATTTTGATGAGTTGCATAAAGAAGATTTATCGGTTGCTTTGCGGGTAATTGCTCCGGAACAAATATAATATGAAGAAATGGCTTTTTTTGGGGAATTGCACAGGTTTATGAACCAGGAAATGCATTTCAGCAGGGGAGATCAACCAATACAAGGTTATGGTCTGATTGCTTTTTGTGAGTTGGCAGCGCTGAAAACTGAAAGGGTCTGTTTTTAATAAAGCTCCTGCTAATCGCAATATGATCCGGGCTGCCCGGAAGATCACGGGTTAATATTTGAATGTTGAGGGATTCGAAGGATTGATTTGCTTCGCTGATTTTATTCAAACCCGGGTAGGCATATCCGGAAAATGAAATATTGAAATCGCCTGCAATGCATAGATGGCCTTTAAGATCACTGATATCTGCTTTCTGACTTTCAAAATCAAGGACAAATCTTTCGTTC
>Ga0209023_10006398_pt1 | contig 12440 bp, 13 predicted proteins | sample LakOneMetagenome_FD_187468 | JGI IMG/M metagenome (GOLD analysis project Ga0209023, IMG submission 187468) | Freshwater and sediment microbial communities from Lake Erie, Canada (SPAdes) (version 2) | ecosystem: Environmental > Aquatic > Freshwater > Lentic | place: Lake Erie, Canada... | reverse complement strand
ACGGCACGGTTTGCTGCTGATTGCCTGTTTGTCGGTTGTTCTTCCAACACTCTATGCTCTGGCGACAGGGCCTTGGACGACCGAGGCTGGCGTGCAGGGGCCGATCGTGCTGGCAACAGGGAGTTGGCTGATTTTGCGGCGCTTGCCCGAAATTCGAGCCAAGGCAAAACCCGGGTCGCTGCTGTTGAGCGCGTGCCTAATGGCGGTTGCGGTGCCGCTGTATATTTTGGGTCGCGCTTTCGATTTCATCAGTATCGAGGTGGCAGCGATGCTGCTGGCATTGGTGACGGCTTCATATGCCTATGTCGGCTTCGAAGTCATTAAAATGCTATGGTTTCCCATATTTTACATGGGCTTCATGATCCCACTGCCTGGTTGGGTGCTCGACTATGTAACGCAACCGCTTAAGCAATTTGTTTCCGAAGTTGTGACGCATGCCCTGCAATTTTTTGACTATCCAGTTGCCCGAGTAGGCGTCACGATCTACATCGCGCAATATCAGTTGCTCGTCGAAGATGCCTGTGCCGGTCTTAATTCGCTCGTCAGCCTGATTTCGATCGGATTGTTTTATGTCTACATCCTGCATAACAGCAGCGCAAAATATTCACTTTTGCTGCTAACTCTGGTTATTCCAATTGCAATTTTGGCCAACGTTGTGCGTGTCACTGCTCTGGTTCTACTGACCTATTATTTCGGCGACGCAGTAGCACAGGGGTTCCTGCACAACTTTGCCGGAATGGTGACTTTCACCTCGGCGCTTCTGTTGATTTTCCTTGTCGACACATTGTTGCGACCTGTGCGACGCTGGCTGGGAGGCGATGATGGTCACGCGACGTGATTTATTGTTGAGCGGAGGCATGCTGCTTGCAGCGGGCGGTGCGCTTGCGCTGACGCCAAGGCGACCGCTCAACCTTCTCGGCGACGAAACACTCGAAAAGCTGGTGCCGACAAGGATCGGTTCCTGGCAGCAGGAGCCGTCAAAGGCATTTGTTTTGCCCAAAACCGAAGGTAGCCTGTCTGACCGCCTCTACAACCAATTGCTCACGCGGCTTTACCAGTCGAGCGAGATGGTGCCGGTCATGCTTGTGATGGCCTATGGCAAACTGCAGAGCGATGATCTGCAATTACACCGGCCGGAAATTTGCTATACGTCGGTTGGTTTCCAGATTATTTCGTCGGCGGCGGCACAGGTCAAGTTAGCGACGGGTGCCAAACTGCCGGTACGCGAGTTGACCGCGCAATCGGATCAGCGGATTGAACCAATATTGTACTGGACACGCATTGGCGACGATTTGCCGACCGATGGCCGGCAGCAGCGTTCGATGAAATTGGCACAGAGTATGCGCGGCTATATACCCGACGGTATTCTCGTGCGAATTTCTACAGTCGCCGATCCGGTCCCCGAGGTTTTTGCACAATTGGGTGAATTTGCGCGTCAGATGATGCTGGCAGTTGCTCCGTCGCATCGCGCGGCGCTGATCGGCCGACCGCTAGCGGGCGAGATGGCGTTGGGTCTGACGCAAAGCGGCTGATAGGCCGGCTGTAGCGGTTGTCTGCCTATTTGAAGCCGTCAAGCGGGCGCAGCACAATGGCGATAAACGCTACCGTCGCAAGTCCCGTCGCTATGGCTGCGAAGTGATAAACCATGCTTTCTAGTTTGAAACCTTCGTTGCCGAGGTAATTTGTGCCGGCGCAGCCAACTGCAGCAATCAGATATTGCCAAAGGTGATCGCGCGGCTCGCCCTGCGAGCGCTGGAGAAAAAGCACGATGAGACCGGCAAACACGATCATCGTGCCCCAATCGTAAACAGTTTGCATCTGGAACAATCCTTGAGGCGGTGCCGGGCGACGAATGGTGCTTGAGCCTGTCTATACCATTTTTCACGCGAGCCGCTAGCCAGAAGCGCCCATGGAAGTTGCACCGGGGACCGCTGTGCGCGTATGGCATTCCACGGGGTTAGAGTAACACGTGACATGCAGGTGCGAAATGCATCGGCGTGACGAACAGCCAGGGCTGATTGATGAACGAAGTGCGTGTCGATACCCATGGAGCAGTGCAGGAAGCTGGCTCCCGGCCTGGCCTGCCGCTTGATCTGGTCATCTGGACCGTCCGGCTTATCGAGTTCCTGAGTGTACTGGTTTCGGGCACGCTAGCCACGGCGTGGTGGTTCGGGGTCGAAGGCAGCGCGGCGGCCAACGATTATGACCGCGTCGTCTTTGTAGCGGCACTGGCATTTTCGGTACTTTCCGAAACGATTGGCTCGTACGATATCGATGCGCAATTCTCACTGCGTCAAGCGTGGCAACGTGTATTTACGGCGTGGCTGATTACCGCACTGTTCATGCTGACTCTGGCGTTCCTGCTCCGGGCCTCGGATGCCGTATCGCGCGAATGGGCTTCGGCATGGTTCGTTGGTGGCGGCGCGATGCTGCTTGCATCGCGCGTTGGCATGACAATCTGGATACGTCGTCTCAAGAAGCAGGGCACTTTCAACCAGCGCGTCGCGATCTTTGGCGCGGGGCCGCAAGGCATTCGACTCGCACAATATATCCAGACGCATGACAAATTGACCATCACCATTGTCGGCTTTTATGATGATCGCCGTGACGGCCGTGTGCCGGTGTCGGCAAGCAATGTACCGGTGCTTGGCAACTTGGCCGATCTGGTAGACGTCATTCGCGAAGACCAGGTTGATCAGGTGATTGTTGCGCTACCCTGGTCGGCTGAAATTCGGCTGCAGGAGGTTGTTCGTCAACTTGCAGAGACGCCTGTGCGGATACGCTTGGCGCCTGACCTCGCCAGCTTCGTCTTTGCGCGGCGACCGGTTGTGCTGCTTGGCGAAATGCCCGTAATGACGCTATTTGAGCGGCCGATTTCGGGGGTCGACGCGATTGTTAAAGCGGCCGAGGACAAGATACTTGGCGTACTGATCCTTATGTTGATCTGGCCCTTGCTCTTGCTGATTGCTTGCGCAATCAAACTTGATTCGACTGGGCCCGTATTTTTTCGTCAACCGCGCGAGGGTTTCAACAATAAGTCTTTTCGTGTTTTCAAATTCCGCACAATGTACGACGAACGCGGCGAAGTTGATAACATCCGACAAGTGCGACGTGACGATCCGCGTGTTACCCGCATCGGCCATCTGCTGCGGCGGACTAGCCTCGATGAATTGCCCCAGTTGTTCAACGTGCTCGCCGGCGATATGTCGCTCGTCGGGCCGCGACCACATGCCGCCTCGACGCGGGCAGGGGGCAAGCTATTTTCCGAAGTCGTCGTTTCATATGCGGCACGCCACAAGGTCAAACCCGGCATTACCGGCTGGGCGCAAGTCTGTGGGTGGCGCGGCGAGACTGACACCGAAGACAAGCTCGTCAAGCGATTCGAACACGACCTCTACTACATCGAAAATTGGTCACTGTGGTTCGACTTCTACATCTTGCTGCGCACCGGTGTAGCGTTAGTCGCGCCACGCAATGCCTTCTAATCCGCTTGGATTTGCACCGAATGCCGCGACCGTAGGCGGCGAATTCCCCAGAAAGTGTCAGTTAATATTACACTTTGCAATCCGCCGGCTTTCTGCAATAATAGCAATTTCAATGACTTAAGGAAAATTTTGGAATTGGCATGTAATTTGCATGGCGTACCACGAGGCCATGGTGGGTTTCAGGTTCCCGCACGCGTCGTAAAGACACAATTCCCGGAGGGGGAAAGCAGGAACAGGGTTGCCACCAGTCTGGCCAGCGCGTAAGTAGTGTTTAAGTTTTGCGTACAAAGTGTTATGGGTTGAAACCGGGTCGAGTAATCGGAGAATGACAATGAACCTCAAAAATATCGCAGCAGCAGCGCTGATCGCCGGTACGGCCCTCGTTGCTTCGGCACCGGCCCAGGCCGTTACGACGCCGTTTGCTAACTTCTCGGGTGGCCTCAACACGGCCAACATTTATTGGAAAAACGGCAACGCATCGAACACGTCGAAGAATTCTTCGGTCTATACGATTTCGTCGGCAACCGCGACTACGCCTGGCGCAGCGCAGGTTACGTTCAACTTCCTCGTTGGCGGACTGCCGACGGCGATCAACGCCAACTTCAATTTGATTGGCACTGTGACGAACACAGCGGCGATCGTTGCCGGCTCGTGCCCAGGCTTTGCCTGCTTCATTATCCAGTCGAACATTTTCGGTAGCTTCAGCTTCACCGCAAATGGCAACCAGACGATTGGCGCCTACACCATCCCGAATGGCACGTTGCTGCTTGGCGCAACCAACTATTCGGGCGCGCTCGTTGCCGGGCCGCGTGGCGGCTCGACGGCTTCGTTCAACGGGTCGGATCCGGCCAGCGGCACGGTCATCTATACGTCGGACTCGATGTTCGGTCTCGACTTCACCAACACGACGGCGCGTGACTTCTCGCTTTCGCTGAGCTCGATCGGTCAGGCTGGTGGTCCATCTTCGCAGGTAGGCCTTAATGCCAAGGCCTATGCCTCGTTGACTCCGACCGCGTCGATGTCGACCTTCCGTGCTTACGCCGGTGGCTCGTTCGGTAGCGAGCCGAGCCCGTCGGTCCCTGAACCCGCCACTTGGGCGCTGTTCATTGCCGGCTTCGGCATGGTCGGCTTCCAGGCTCGCCGTCGTCGCGCGAAGACTTCGGTCGCCGCTTAACGGTTGTCGGGTCGACTGCTTTCGCGGCGAGCCCGATAGAGTTTCATTGGGGCGCACACCATTGGTGTGCGCCCTTTTGTTTGCCTGTCGTGTAGGTTTCGATCTTGTGGCAAGCCGGACATGATTGCTTTTGGATTGATCGCAGCCCATGCGTGATTGCGCGCGAAGTCGAAGGAAATCGTCGGCGCTCTAGATGATGATCACGTAAGCAGAGGTAAGTCGGTTCCTCTGAACCGCCCCCACTCGCTTGCTAAGTGGAGCGTCTGCCGGCTTCATGCCACCTTGCCCTTGAATGCCGGACTATGGTTCCGGCGTGTTGGCTTCGTCATCTGCTCTCATGGTCGGTAGCGATCTTTGCCTCCTTCAGGCACAAACGCCACTGAGCGTACTGTGCAGATTTTTCGAGCTACCTCTGCCGAACAGCCCGCACTTTCTGATGCAGGCCAAATGCAACTGATGTTAGGATCGGGCGGCACGTTTGCCGGTTGCATCGGCGTAAAATCGCTGGATCAAGGGCAGGTCGGCAGCAAAATCGCCCGATGTCAGCATCGAACCGGCAACGCTGATCGTACGAGTTCCATAGTCGAGCACGCTGAACACCAGCGGTACGCCGGCGCCATGCGCAATATGATAGAAGCCCGATTTCCACGCGGCGGTCGTGCTGCGCGTGCCGACAGGCGGTACGGCCAGAACCAAAGTTTCGTTGGCAGCAAATGCGGCGCGCATATTTTCAACGACGTCATTGCTGCGGGATCGATCGATTGGCACACATCCGGCCCATAAGACAAGCCAACCAAACGGTCCTTGCGTCAGGCTGGCCTTGCCCATCCAGCGCAGTCGTACGCGGTAATAGCCCGCTGCTGCGAGCATGTTTATGCCGTCCCAGTTTGACGTGTGCGGTGCCGCGACCAGTACCATACGCGGAAGATCGGGCCAGTCGCCGCGCATCTTCCAACCGCACAGCTTGAGCCAGCCGTACCCAAGCCAATGAAGCAGTTCCGATCCCAAGCCACGATACGGCGCGGGCCGCGCGGTGCTGCCATCAAAAATACGTTGTTGGTTCAGGGGGACAGACATGACAGCGCGCCTCGTTGTTGCTTCGGGGTCGCGCCGTTGTCACTTCGCGATTTCGTGTGGAGCATTACAGCAGTTGTCGGTCCTTACAATCGAATAGCCGGCATTCAGATCAACACGGCTTGCCCAAGCAACCGGTACTTCGTCACGGAAAGGATGTGCCGTGTTCGGGCTTGCGACGGGCTACTCCTTAGTGTATTATATAGTTAATACACTAAGGAGTATATGATGCGACCCAAACTGACTATCCTTGCAATCGGGCTTGTCGCTGCGACGCAGGTCGCGTGTGACCGCCATAAGGATGTAACTGAGACCGAGGCACGCGATTCGGTGGCGGGGGCACCGGTGGGCAAGTCGGCGCTGTCGATTGACACCGACGGCTTCAAGGCAAACATTGAAATTCCCGGCATCGCGTTCAACGGGGACAAGATGAACCTCGACGGCATGATGCTGCCAAAAGGATCGATGATCAAGGGCATGAACATTAAGGCCACCGAACGTGACGGCCGCGACCACGGCAGCGTTATCTTCAAATTCGCCAGCCCCGTCACTCCAAGCGAACTCGCCGAATTTTTGGTCGCACAGGCCGACAAGTCGGAATGGCGCGCGTTCAGTCGCTCGACGGCGCTCGATGGTGCCATTGTGCTGCGAGCGATCAAGAACGGTGGTGGCAAGGAAAGTATTGAATACCGGCTGACCGCCGATGGTGCCGCCGCAACAAGCGGTATTGCAACCATTGTCAGCGACGGTGCCCGCACTACCGATGACAGAGAGTCATTATAATCGGGTGACCCAGATTTGGCGCGCTTACGAAATCAACGATGATAGCGGATCAGGCCTTCCTGCATGACGGTCGCAACCAGCGTGCCATCGGCAGCATGAATCAGCCCGCGGTTGAGTCCGCGACCACCGCTGGCGCATGGGCTGTCCTGCGACATCAGATGCCATGCGGTCAGATCGGGAGTCCGGTGGAACCACATCGAATGGTCGAGCGAAGCTGCCTGTAGCTGTTTGTCGGTCCAGGCGATGGCGTGTGGTAGCAGGCAAGTATCGAGCAAAGTCATGTCGCTGGCATAGGCCAGTAGGCAGCGCGAAAGCACCGCCAGCGTGCCCGCAGGGGCGTTGGCGGGCAGGGGGGGGAGTGGCGCTGCGGTTCGCAGCCAGTGCTGCGCTTGTGGCAGCTTGGCGCTCGGTTCGAACGGATTATAGGGATCAACCGCGCGGAATTCGATCGGCCGATCGCGACTGATCCAGAGTTCGCGCTTTGCTTCGGGAATGCGGTCGGCATTCGCGAGGTGTTGTTCGAGTTCGTTGAGCAGGCCTTCGGGGCCGATAGCGTCTGGCATCGACGCTGCGTGTTCGAGCCCGGCTTCCTCGATCTGGAAGCTTGCCGCCATGTTGAAAATTGGCTTGCCATATTGCAGCGCAACGACACGGCGCGATGAAAAGCTGCTGCCGTCGCGGTCGCGCTCGACGCGATAGACGATGGGCTCCTTAGGATCGCCGGCGCGCATGAAATAGGCATGGAGTGAATGAGCAGGGCGTGACAGTGGAACGGTTTTTGATGCCGCCATCAGTGCTTGCGAAATGACTTGCCCGCCATAGACGCGCTGCCAGCCAGCTTCGGTCGAATGGCCGCGGAAGCGGTCGTCGCCAAGCGATTCGACATCGAGCAGCGATACCAGCCGGGCAATTGATTGCGCCGGTGTGACGGTGGGGGAGGGTGTGTTCATGCCAGCCCAATTACGGTGTGGTGGCGCGCCTGTCACCCCGCATTATGGCCTAAGAGCCAGTGTGATGCCGTGAAGCGACTGCACTTGCTTGACACCGCGCGGCCCCTCGCCTAATCCCCCCGCACGCCACCGCCGGTTACCGGTTCGGGGGCACATGGATGCGGGTGTAGCTCAGTTGGTTAGAGCGCCGGCCTGTCACGCCGGAGGTCGCGGGTTCGAGTCCCGTCACTCGCGCCATTTTGGCGCAGCCCGCCGCATCCTTTGTAGTATTGTGCTGATCTATTCTGTATTTCAGAAAGTATAGGTTGCACCAAGCGTTGGCCCGTACAGTGTATTTTGGTATGCGACGTAAGCTGGGCCCTTGTCATTGCTATACTTCAAGTAGTTTATGCGCCAGCCTAGATCGGCGCGCCATTTTCCCTGTCCTAGTTTGATCTGAAGTGACGGCCATACTTGAATATCATAGTCGGCACCTATGCCGAAGCCGCCAACGTCAGCCATAAAATTGAACCTAACCTTGTCACTGATCGGTGCGTTCACCCGGAAGCCGATGATCGGATCGACCCAATCGAGCCCTGTTGAAACGTGAATTGCCGGTCCGGCGTTCGAATCTGCGGTCAGATCCATCGCCACAAAGCGCGCGCCGACATAGATTTCGGCATATTGCTGGATGCGCTTTGCAACAACGCCGGCATAGATGCCTTGCGCCAGATGGACATCAAACTCGCCCTTCGGTCCGGTATCGCCAAGTTTGGCGTACATCAGATCGACGTTGACCGCCCATTCGTTGTTCTGGGCATTGAAATTGCCCATCGCTCCCCAGCTCAATTTCTGGATGAGGTCGCCGAAACGTACCGAAAAAGGCACCACATTTGGGCCAGCCTGCGTCGTACCGGTCATGCTGGTCGCATAGAAATACGGCATAACAGAATATTTCCAGTCCGATGTCGTCGCAGTTTCTGCTGCGGCCGGCGTCGCGGCCAGCGCGATTGAAGCCAGGACGGTCCCGATGAAGGTTCTTGCGCCGACAGTCATAATGTCTCCGTTTGTGCAGGGGCTGCCTTTGCGGGGCCCATCGTTGAATTTAGCTGGCGCTTCGTCGAAAGTGCAACCGTATTATTGGTGTTTCTAACAGCGTATTTACACTCTGTCATTCACTTCGCCACGTCGCCGTCACCGGCGTGCAGCACATCGAACCGCGTCATTTCATAGGCGATCGAGGCTTCGACAAGTTGTTCCCATAATCCGGCGGCGAGGTTGTCGGGCAATCCGCGTTGTGCGGCGAGTTCTGATACACGGCCAATGACTTGCGCCTTGCGCGCTTCGTCGCGGACTGCGGCGCGTTGCGGCTTGATTCGTGCGGCTGCATCCATAAAGCGCATGCGCTCGGCTAGCAGGGCGACCAGCGCCTCGTCTATGGTATCCACCGCCAACCGCACCTGCGCCATTGTCGTGCAGGATTCGGCGGTTTGATAGGATTTGGTCGTGGTCATTGGCGCAGCCTGCCGGTTTCCATCCAGCGCAACAGCGGGCGCAGCGGCAAGATCCAGATGACGCCAAGGATCAGGTAGATTGGTGCCTGGGCGAGCGCCGGTAGCTGTGCGAGGTGGCTTGCGGCGCTGGCGACGAGCAGCGCATAGCCGATGAGCAACACGAGGATCAGCAGGACGCCAAAGGGTTTTCGCAGCGAGGGGGTCATGGTGCCGCTATAGACGGAGCACGCGGCTGCGCCAACTGTGGGTGCAATCGCCTTGGGGAGACTTTGGCGGGACCTGCCATCCGGGGCTTGTTACGGGCCGAAATCGGGGGAATTTCGTGAGGAATATATCGTTCGGGTGCTTCTGCTTCGTGCGCAGAGGAAAATGACGTCCGATTCGAGACGCGGCGCGGTATTGGTTGATCCGGGATGGAAAGATTATCTCGCAATTTCAAAGATCTGGGGACGTTGTAGCAAGTTTGCCATTATAACCAAATAGGATGTAAATGTCAAGTACCGACGCTGGGCCATGGGACATATTCTAACGCTTGACCGTGGGTCATGCCGCGCTGAGTCGTGGTTGTCCCATGCAATAACCCGCGCTTGGGAGACTTTGAGGTCCGGTTTACGGCGTTTGTCGGGAAAAGTGTCCCATGGTGATTTTTGGATGGCGCGAGTTCGAGACTGGCGATGAGTCGGGAGCGAGGCGGTTAAAGAAGAACCCACCCCGGCCCCTTCGTTGCCGGGAGAGGAGCAGAAAGGAAGGGGGCTACGTGAGTCGGAAGTCGATCCAGCGGGTTGGGGTGGCGAGGGCGTCGAGGCGCTGGTCCCAGGGATCGGCGGCGATGTGGTCGACAAGCTGAACATCCCAGGCAATGCCGATGAGATGGGTGGCGGGCGCAGCGGCGCGCAGCGCGGCGACCGCGCGGTCGTAGTGGCCGCGACCCTGGCCGATGCGGTTGCCGTTGCGGTCGACGCCGACGAGCGGGATGAGCAACGTGTCGGGAATGACGGAGCGGGCCTGCGCGGGCGGCTCGAGGATGCCGCGATAGCCGCTTTCGAGTGCCGCAGCAGCGCATTGATGAAATGTCATGGTGTCACCTTCGGCGCTGACGCGCGGCCAGGCGATGCGAGCACCTTGCTGCCCGAGCGCCGTGACAAGTGCCGAGGGGTCGATCTCGTCGCCGTAGCGGGCATAGCTTGCGACGATTTTGCTGTGTTGCAAGTGCGGTGCGGCTAGCCGTGCAAGGTCGGCCTGCAGGCTTGCCGCTTCGCCCGCGCGCAATTGCCGTACAAATCCCTCGCGGGCAGCGCGTAGCAAGCGGCGTTGGTCTGGTTTTTGGGTCATCGCGCGCGGCGCGGCAATTTGGCGGGACCGCTATGGCCGTTTGCTCGAAGATCCTCTGACGCCAGTAACGTCAGGTGGGGACCATATAAGACAGACCAGGATCTGCTCAGGGACAGCCCCCATGGATGTGAAATCGCCTCAGGGATGCTCGAAATGCTCGTAACAAGCAGTACCCGCCGTTGGGCAAAATAAGCGCATTGCAGCGGTTTCTCAAGGGCCAGTGCAATAATAGTGGAACTAATCGACCTGTTCGATGGCGAGCGCCAGCGCTTCGGCGCGCGCGGCGAGTTTGGCGAAGCGCGCGAGTTCGGCGGGATCGGGCGAGCCGTTTTTCTTGCGGACTTCGAAGAGTTCATCGGCGACGAGAATGCCCGCCATCAAAAGCAATCGCGGTTCACTCATCGTACCGAGCGCGCCGGTGAGTTCGTCGGCCTTGCGTTGCAGATGTTCGGCGAGTTCAGTCAGATGCGCTTCCTCGCCGTCGCCACACGCCAAAGGATAGCTGCGGCCGCCGATTTCGACATTGATCTGCCCCATGCGTTAGTTCCTTGGTGCGGCAGTGGCGAGAATGGCATCGAGCGCCGCGACCGTCGCGTCGCCGTGATGTTCGAGAACGCGGTAACGACGTTCGGCGCGGCCGAGGCGCGCGCGCTGCGCGAGCGCGGCGATTTCGAGTCGCACGACGGCGCGTTCGAGCACCGAAAGACTTTCGCTCAGATTGGGCGGGCTCGACACGGCAGCGCAGTCCTGATTTCAGCGGGTTGGAGTGCGAACATAAGAAGCAATATCGACTGGCGTCAATCGCCTTGTGTTGATTGGCGGGCTCAGACCGCTCACCGGCGGTGGAAACCGGTCCGCAGCGGTGCCGCAACATGGCCGCTTTGTTGACGCATAGGAGTGCGCTGGCCATATGGGCGGCGCGCGGCGCATGCCGAGTCGCGCCTGAGAAGAGGTCGCCCGCACCGATGTCGCACCCCGTCGTTTCGAAGCTACAACCGCTGGCGAATGCCACACAGGCGATGGCCAATGCCATTCGAGCGCTCGCCATGGATGCCGTCGAGGCGGCAAATTCGGGGCACCCTGGCATGCCGATGGGCATGGCCGATGTTGCGACGGTGTTGTTCACACGCCATCTCAAGTTCGATCCGGCACAGCCACGCTGGCCCGATCGCGACCGCTTCGTGCTATCGGCGGGGCATGGATCGATGCTGATCTACGCGGCGCTGCATCTGACCGGCTATACGGCGCCGACGATGGACGATATTCGCAATTTCCGCCAGTTGGGTAGCCCGTGCGCCGGGCATCCCGAGAATTTCGAGCTGGCGGGCGTCGAGACCACGACGGGGCCGTTGGGGCAGGGGCTGGCGACGGCGGTCGGTATGGCGATGGCAGAACGTCATTTGAACGCGGTGCACGGGGATGCGCTGGTCGATCATTTTACCTATGTCATTGCCGGTGACGGCTGTTTGATGGAGGGGATCAGCCACGAGGCGATCGGGCTGGCGGGGCATCTCGGACTGGGCCGGTTGATCGTGCTGTGGGACGATAACCGGATTTCGATCGATGGGCCGGTGAGCCTGTCGAGCAGCGAGAATGTCGCGATGCGGTTTGACGCGGCGGGCTGGCAGACGCTGGCGTGCGACGGGCATGACATGGCGGCGGTCGATGCGGCGATTGCGGCGGCGAAGGCCGATGTGCGGCCGACGTTGATCGCCTGCCGGACGGTGATTGGTTTTGGAGCGCCGAAGAAGGCCGGCACCAGTAGCGCGCACGGATCGCCACTTGGCGCCGAGGAGATTGCCGGCGCGCGCGCGGCGTTGGGCTGGAGTGCAGCGCCGTTCGAGGTGCCGGCGGAGATTTTGAGCGACTGGCGCGCGGCTGGCGCGCGTGGAGCGGTGGATGCGGCGGCGTGGGAAGCGCGGCTGGCGGCGGCGCCGGGGCGCGCGGCGTTCGAGGCGGGGCAATCGGGCGATATCGGGCCAGCGGCGATGGCGGGGCTGGCGGCGTATGTCGATGGATTGATTGCGGCGCCGCAGAAGATTGCGACGCGCAAGGCGTCCGAACTGGCGCTGGCGGCGATGACCGCGGATGCGCCGACGCTGTTTGGCGGCTCGGCCGATTTGACGGGGTCGAACAATACCAAAACCAA
>Ga0209023_10006397_pt1 | contig 12442 bp, 7 predicted proteins | sample LakOneMetagenome_FD_187468 | JGI IMG/M metagenome (GOLD analysis project Ga0209023, IMG submission 187468) | Freshwater and sediment microbial communities from Lake Erie, Canada (SPAdes) (version 2) | ecosystem: Environmental > Aquatic > Freshwater > Lentic | place: Lake Erie, Canada | collected... | reverse complement strand
CCTGCCCGTCAGGATCGCGCGGCATCGGCCGAGCGGCTTCAGAGCCTGTTGCCCGGCTTGGTCCCCGCATGGGGCGCCGCCGCCGGCCGCCATATCATCGTGACCGACCCCGCGCAGCACTTCATCGCACACGCCCCTGCAGATGCGCCGGTCGATAACGCCAGCCGCATTCTCGATGTCCTGAGCGCGACGACACAACTCGGCTCGCTCGGCCAGACCAACGTCATTGAAGTCGACCTGCCGGGCGGTCCACGCGCATTCGCTACCGAGCGCGCGATCAAATCGCTGCCGGGGCAGATCATCGTGGTTCAGGAACAGACCGAATCGCCATGGCGCTCCGATGCCGCGCTGCAGATCACGCTCTCGGCCACTACCGGCTTTGTGGTGCTCATCCTCGGCTTCGCATTTCACTGGCAGTCGACCCGCGCCCGTGAAGGCGACCTTATCAATGACGCGGTGCGCTCGCGCATCGATACGGCATTGAACCGTGGCCGCTGCGGCCTTTGGGACTGGGACCTCTCGCGCGGAAGAATCTTCTGGTCGCAGTCGATGTTCGAACTGCTCGGACTGGAAAGCCGCAGCGATCTTCTGACCTTCGGTGAGGTCAACGCACTGGTGATGTCCGACGATATCGACCTGTTCTCGATCGCCGACCAACTCGTGTCCGGCAAGCTGGATCACATCGACCAGACCTTCCGGATGCGTCACGCGAACGGTCACTGGATATGGCTGCGCGTCCGCTGCGAACTCAGCCAGGGCCAGAACGGCGGCGGCGCGCATCTGATCGGCATCGCCGTCGACATGACCGAACAGAAGAATCTCGCCGAGCGTAGCGTGGAAGCCGATCTCCGGCTCCGCGACGCCATCGAGACCATCCCGGAAGCCTTCGTGCTATGGGACGCCGACAACCGGCTGGTGCTCTGCAACTCGCACTTCAAGCGCCTGCACCGGCTTCCCGACACCGCCGTCAAACCCGGCACGCCTTACGAGACCGTCATCAAGGTCGGCAGCATGCCGGAAATCCGCACCCGGCTTCCGAATTCTGTCGAGCCCGGAGCGCGCACCTTCGAAGCCCAGCTCGAAGACGGAAGCTGGCTCAATATCAGCGAACGCCGCACCAAGGACGGCGGATACGTGTCGGTCGGCACCGACATTACCCAGATCAAGCTGCACGAACAGAAGCTGGTCGATAACGATCTTCGCCTCACGGCCAACGTCATCGATCTCAAACGCTCACAAGCCGAACTGGAACGTCAGGCGCAACTGCTGGCCGAACTCGCGCAGAAATATGCCGATGAGAAAACCCGCGCCGAGGAAGCCAACCAGACCAAATCGAAATTCCTCGCCAATATGAGCCACGAGCTGCGCACCCCGCTCAACGCGATCATTGGCTTTTCGGAAGTGATGGGCAGCGGCATGTTCGGCGCACTCGGCTCCGAGAAATATGAGGAATACTGCCACGACATCATGACCAGCGGAAATTACCTGCTGGACGTGATCAACGACATCCTCGACATGTCGAAGATCGAAGCCGGACGCATGAAGCTCGACTACGAGCCGCTCGATCTTGCCCAGACCCTCACCGAATCCCTGCGCGTCGTTTCAGGCCGCGCTGAAAACAAAAACCTCACCGTCACGGCCGACATTCGCGGCGCGATCCCGATCGTTGCGGACCGCCGCGCCATGAAGCAGATCGCGGTGAACCTGCTGTCGAATGCGGTGAAATTCACGCCCGATGCCGGCAAGATCACCGTGCGCGGCCGCGTGCTCAACGGCTCGGTGATGCTGACCATCATGGACAGCGGCATCGGCATCGCACCGCAATCGCTGGCGAAGCTGGGGCGGCCGTTCGAACAGGTCGAGAGCCAGCTCACCAAGAGCTATCACGGCTCGGGTCTCGGCCTTGCCATCGCCAAATCCCTCGCCAACCTTCATGGCGGATCGATGAAGCTGCGCTCGAAGCTCGGTGTCGGCACCATTGTCTGCGTGACGCTGCCGTGCGGACACGGCGAGCAACTAATTGCCCCGAGCCTTATTGCCGAGACGCCCCTTCCAACAGCCGCAGGAAAACCTCGCGCACGTCGCTCTGTGTCTCCCGGACACGCGCCTCAAGCGACGAGAAGTCGGGCGCGTCGCCAGCCCGCGTCAGCACCCGCAGCAGATCCTCCCCAGCTGTTTCCGGCTTGAACTTCTCGGTCACGCAGAGACGAATAATCTGAGTGAGGTCGTGATAGAGCCGTGACGCCGCGCGAAGAATGTCGGCGTCGGCCTGCGACAACACCCCAAGCCGCGCTGCATTGTCCAGCACCTGCCCCGTGCTGACATCGAGAATGTCCGGCTTCTCCGCAGCGTGAATGAGTTGCAGATACTGCGCGATGAACTCGATATCGACCATGCCGCCCGCGGCGTTCTTGATATCCCAGATGTCGCTCTCGCCCTTTTCTTCGGCGATGGCACGGCGCATTTCCAGAACATCATTGGCGATGATGCCGGTTTCGCGCTTGCGGGTCAGCACTTCGCGAATGACGGCTTCGATCCGCGCCTGAAAGGCCGGTGATGCCGAGATCACGCGCGCGCGAGTCAGCGCCATGTGTTCCCAGGTCCAGGCTTCGTGGTCCTGATATTCGGCGAAAGAATCGATACGCGAGGCCAGCGGACCAGCGCGCCCCGACGGACGCAGCCGCATGTCGACTTCGTAGAGCACGCCGTAGTTGGTGCGGGTCGTAAAGGCGCTGATCAGGCGCTGTGTGAGCCGTGCGAAATACTGCGAGCCGTGCAGCGAGCGCGCGCCATCGGAGTCCGGCGCGTCGTGATCGAAATCGTAGATCAGGATCAGGTCGAGGTCGGACGACGCTGTCATCTCGCGGCTGCCGAGCTTGCCCATCGCCACGATAGCGGTTTCCTGCTCCTTGATCCGGCCGTGCTGCTCGGCAAACTGGTCCGTCACCAGGCCGTGCACGGTATGCGCGATGCCCTCCGCCACGTCGGCAAACGCGACACTGGCGTGCTGCGCCGAGACTGTCCCTGAAAGAATCCGCGTGCCGATCAGGAACAAGCTCTCCTGCCCGAACAGCCGTAGCCGATCCAGAAACTCTTCGTAGGAATTTGCATCGGCGAGCGTCGCGGCAAGGCGCGCGGACAATTCCTCCTGATCGGGCATCGCGCCGAAGAAACGCGGATCGATCAGGCCGTCCATGATCTGCGGCTGCCGCGCCAGCATGTCGCTCAGGCGCGGCGCAGCGCCAAGCACGAGCGCCACCAGTGCCACCAGATCCTTGTTCTGGCTCAGCAGCGAGATCAGCCGACCGCCCCGTTGCAGCGCCTGCAGGAAGCGGTCGAACGCCATCACCGCATCGTCAGGTTCTTCGGCGCGTGACAGGCCGCGGATCAGATCAGGCACGAACTCCTTGAACGCCTGATGCGTCGCTTCCACGCGGAACACGCGATACTCGCCGCTCAGCCAGCGCTGAACAGTCTCCGCCACCATCTTTGGCTTCTTGAAGCCCAGCGTCAGCAGGTGTTCCAGCAGCCGGTTGTCGTCAGGACCCTTGCCGTAATCGATGTCGGGCAGCTTCGCCGTGCCGGTCGGATCGCCCTCGAACAGACGGCTGTAATGGTTCTGCACGCAGTTGAGATGCGCCAGCAAATCCTTGGCGAACGACGCACGGTCGTCATAACCGAAGAAGCGCGCGAAACGCTCCACCGCCTCGACGTCCTCCGGCAGAGCGTGGGTCTGCTCGTCGGCGACCATTTGCAGACGATGTTCGACGCGGCGCAGGAACTCGTAAGCCGTGGCGAGTTCGTCGCGCGCTTCGAGCGTGATCCAGTTGTTGTTCGCCAGAATGTTGAGGGTTTCGAGCGTCGGGCGCACCCGTAGTTCGGGATGCCGTCCGCCTGCGATCAACTGCTGGGTCTGCGCGAAAAATTCAATTTCACGAATACCGCCACGGCCGACCTTGACGTTATGGCCCTCGACGGAAATTTCATTCTGACCGCGGAAGGTCTGCATCTGCCGCTTCATGTCGTGCACGTCAGTAAGTGCAGCGAAGTCCAGATGCTTGCGCCAGACGAACGGCGCAATCTCGGCGAGCAATCCTTCACCGGCCTTCAGGTCGCCCGCACACGGCAGCGCCTTGATCATCGCAGCGCGTTCCCAAGTGCGGCCTTCGCGCTCGTAGTAATGCAGCGCCGCCGCGATCGAGATCGCCACCGGCGTCGAGGCCGGATCGGGCCGCAGCCGCAGATCGACACGAAACACATAACCGTCCACCGTGCGCGACTGCAGCAGCCGCGACAGGCCCTGCGCGATCTTGACGAAGAATGGCGATGGCTCGATGCCCTCCGCCAGCGTCGGCGCTTCAAGCTCATAAAAAACGATCAGGTCGATATCGCTGGAATAGTTGAGTTCGCCCGCGCCCATCTTGCCCATGGCGAGTACGACCAGCCCGCTGCCGACTTCGGGATGTTCAGCATCCGGCGGAAGCAGCCGTCCCCGCGCCGCTTCCTGCTTGAGCAGGAAACGAATGGCGCATTGAACGGAGGTCACGGCAATGTCGGTCAGGGCGCGCGTCACCCGCATCACCGGCCAGACACCACCGATGTCGCAGAGCGCGATCAGGAGTGCCGCTTCGGATTTCATCCGCCGCAGCGCCGACATGACTTCGGCATCATCAGCCGCGGCGGCCACATCGGCCACGGTCTTGTCGATCAATACCGCAAGATGGCTGTCGGGATCGGATTGCAGCAGGCGCACGGCGCGGCCCGCGTCGGCGCGCATCAGGTCGAACAGATAGGGAGAGGCTTCCGCGATCCCTTCGAGGATCGCTTTCGCCTGCGGGTAGGACTCGGAAATAGTCTTGAGTGCGGCGGCGTCCTCGGGCGGAATATCGCCCAGCCAGTCCGCAAGCCGCCGTTGGGCGTCTTCGGGTGCAAACAGCTTCGGTCCGGCCACGAAACGGGCCGCCAGGGTGGGCCGGTCCGTACCGCCCATCTCAGCTAAACTCATACTGCCTTTTGTTCCACGCCCCGGCTCGGGATCACAAGCGTCACGCGCAGCCCCGGCTGGCTGTCCGCGAGTCGCAGGTCGCCACCATGCAACGTCGCGACCGCCGATGCCAGACTCAAACCTAGCCCGGAGCCGGGCTGGGTCCGGCTGGCCTCCAGGCGGACGAAGCGTTCGACCGCGCGCTGGCGGTCGGCCTCCGGGATACCCGGCCCGTGATCCGTGACACTGAGAAGAACATTGTCCCCGTCCCGATGCGCCTCGATCAGGATATCGGGAGATTTGGCGCTGCCGTCGGGACGCGGAGCGACCGGCTGGCCGTATTTGATGGCGTTCTCGACCAGATTGGCCAACGCCTGGCTGATCAGTTCGCGGTTGCCGTGAATGGTTGCCGGGTCCGCCGCCACCTCCAGCGTCAGGCCCTTGTCCTCGGCCAGCGGCTCATAGAGTTCATGGATACCGTGAGCCACTTCGGCCGCATCGAAGTCCGTCATATTGTCGCGGGCCTGACCGGATTCGGCGCGCGCGATCATCAGCAGCGCATTGAAGGTGCGGATCAGGCCGTCGGACTCGTCAATGGTCCGTTCCAGCGCGGCGCGGTATTCGCCCTCGTTGCTGGATTTCGCCAGCGCCTCCTCGGCGCGGTTGCGCAGCCGCGTCAGCGGTGTCTTGAGATCGTGGGCGATGTTGTCAGAAACTTCCTTAAGGCCCGCCATCAGCGCCTCAATCCGCTCCAGCATAGCGTTGAGGTTTTCCGCCAGCCGGTCGATCTCGTCGCCGCTGCGGCCCACCGGCAATCGCCCGGACAGATCGCCCGCCATGATCCGCTGCGTGGTGCCGGTCATCGCGTCGATCCGGCGCAGCACGCGGCGGCCGACGAAGATGCCGCCACCGAGGCCGAGCACGACCACAACCAGCACCGACCACTGTGCGGCTTTGGCGACGATGCCGAACAGCCGCCGCCGTTCTTCGAGATCGCGCCCCACCAGAATCCGGAAGCCGCCGGACAGTTGCGACACTTTCACCAGCGCGTAGTGGCTCTTGGTGTCGGTCTCTTCAAGCCGTTTGTAAAACGTCTCGGCCCAGCCGGGATGATCCATCACGCCCGGTTCAAGCGAGGCGACATTGCCGGCAACGCCCTGCCCCTGCGGTGTGGTGACGAGATAGAGATTGGCGCCCGGCCGCAGCGCGCGGCCCTCAACCGTGGCGACAAGCCCCCGCAGGCCGGCCTTGGTGTATTGCTCGGTCAGTTCGCTGAGTTCGGAATTGACGGTGTCGGTGATCTGCTCGGTGATCATGCGCCGCGTATTCCAGGCGAAGTAGCCCAGCAGCGACGCTGCGAACAGCGCGAACAGGAACAGATAGACCAGCGTGAGGCGAAAAGCCGTCGTGCGGATCAGCTTGCCAAACGCAGTCACGGACGCATCACCTGATGCCGTCGCGGATCATGTATCCGGCGCCGCGAATGGTGTGCAGCAGCGGCTTGTCCTGCCCCTTGTCGATCTTGGAGCGCAGCCGAGAGATATGCACGTCGATCACGTTGGTCTGCGGATCGAAGTGATAATCCCAGACATTTTCAAGCAGCATCGTGCGGGTCACGACCTGCCCGGCATGCTTCATCAGATACTCAAGCAATCGGAATTCGCGCGGCTGCAGCGTGATTTCCGTCGCGCCGCGTTTCACCTGATGCGAGAGCCGGTCGAGTTCGAGATCACCGACGCGATAGGTCGTCTCCTCGGACGGACCGCCGTGACGGCGCGACAGAACTTCCACGCGCGCCAGCAGCTCGGCGAATGAATAAGGTTTTGGCAGATAATCGTCGCCGCCAGCGCGCAGGCCCTTGATGCGGTCATCGACCTGACCGAGCGCGGAGAGGATCAGCGCCGGCGTATGATTGCCCTTGGCCCGCAAGGTGCCGATGATCGACAGGCCGTCACGCTTGGGCAGCATGCGGTCGATCACGAGCACGTCGTAATCGCCGGACTCCGCCAGCGCGAGACCCTCCTCGCCGTCGCTGGCGTGATCGGCAATATGGCCGACCTCGCGAAATGCCTTCACGAGGTAGTCTGCCGACTCGCGGTCGTCTTCAACGATGAGCAGTCGCATTTTCGATTCGGTCTGGATCTGGGCAGCGGAGCTTTGTGTCACCATGGCGCGATGATCGTCCTCTTGCAAGGCAGCGAATGACGTGCCCGCGGCCGCCAGCCCCTGCAATGAAACGGAAGATAAAACGGGCGGCGAAGCTGGGGGACTTCGCCGCCCGCATTGCACGACCGACTGGAGTGCGATCGCGCCGCTTTCGACGGAGGGGGGCGTTTTCCATCGAAAGCATGTCTGCCTGACGCCAAACCGTCAGGCCTGAATTCAAGGGACGGGCTTTTGGCCCGCCCCCGGGAAGGAGCCGTCGGCGGGGGCTATTAGCCGGCGACAACTCCCCATCTCGTCCCCGCCTCGCGGCGAAGAGTAATTCTTAAAAGCGGGCATGATCTGATCCGAAAACCGGTGCCCACTTTTCGGGATCATGCCTCAGCCCTTGGCGACCGGCACCGCGACGAAGCGCGATGAGTCTCCGGACTTCACGCGAACCAGAACGCTGTTCTTGTTCTCGTTGCGCGCGGTGGTGATCGCTTCGCGGACTTCAGCCGGGTTCGACACCAGCTTGCCTGCGACTTCGAGAATGACATCGCCTTCCTTGAAGCCACGCTCAGCCGACGGGCTGTTCGGATCGACGTCGGTCACGACCACGCCTTCCTTGCCAGCACCAGCCACGCTGTTCGCCGGAGCCAGCGTTAAACCGAGGTTCGGCACGGTGACGTTGCCGCGGTTCGACTTGCCGCCGTCCTTCTTGTCAGTCTCGGCATTCGCAGCCTTGGCGTTCGGCAGTTCGCCGAGCGTCATGTTGAGAATCTTGTCCTGGCCCTTGTGGACCACGACCAGCTTCACTGTCTGACCGGGCGCCATGCCGCCGATAGTGCGGGCGAGTTCGCGCGCATCCTTCACCGGCTGATCGTTGACCCGCGTGATCACGTCACCGGATTCAACACCCGCCTTCGCGGCAGGACCGTTGGCCTGCGGCTCCGCAACCAGCGCGCCTTCCGGCTTCTTCAGGCCGAGGCTGTCTGCGATCTCGGGCGTCACCTGCTGGATCTGGACACCGATCCAGCCGCGGCTGACCGAGCCCTTGTCCTTGAGCTGCTGCACCACGCTCTTCACAGTCGATGCAGGGATCGCGAAGGCGATGCCGACGCTGCCGCCCGACGGCGAGTAGATCGCGGTGTTCACGCCGACGACATTGCCTTCGGTGTCAAAGGTCGGTCCACCCGAGTTGCCCTTGTTCACCGGCGCGTCGATCTGGATGAAATCGTCATACGGACCGTTGCCGATGTCACGGCCACGCGCCGAAACAATGCCTGCGGTCACAGTGCCGCCGAGACCGAACGGATTGCCGACTGCCAGCACCCAGTCGCCGATGCGCGGCGTACCATCGGACAGCTTCGCATACGGGAAGTTGCTGATGCCATCGACCTTGATCAGCGCAAGGTCGGTGCGCGGGTCGGTGCCGATCACCTTCGCGGTGTGAACCTTGCCGTCATCGGTCGTGACTTCGACCTTGTCGGCGCCATCGACGACGTGATTGTTGGTCACGGCAAAACCGTCAGCCGAAATGAAGAAGCCCGAGCCCTGACCGGTCGTCTGGCCACCGCCGCGTCCACCGCGGCCGCCACGGCCACCGGGGAAGCCATCCGGACCACCGAAGCGACGGAAGAAGCGCTCCATCGGCGAATTCGGCGGGAACGGATTATCTTCCGGGCTCGCGCCTTCACCAGTGGTTGCTGCCTTCTCGGCGATCTTGACGCGCACCGAAACCACCGACGGCTTCACGCGCTCGACGATGTCGGCAAAGCCGACTGGCTGCTGAACCTGACGGACGTCCTTGTTGACCTGCGCATGCGCGGTCGTGGTGAGGACGTCGAAATTATTTGAAGGGCTGAGGCCGTAGGCAGCAACGCCAAGACCCGCGACCACCGACGCCATCAGCGCGAACTTGCGCGCGGAAAAGATGGAACGGCGTGGTGCGACATAGGACGGAAGTTTGGAAAGATCGGTGGGGCGGTCAGTCATGAAAGTCTCCAAGAGGACAAGCGGCGAAACGGGGTGCGAATCTCGCGGTGCATGTGTGCACCTGTGCTCTGGAAGATGGGGGGCGCAGCCTTACCGCGCTCTGACGGAGGAATTAATCTTTTGTAATAAAATCAACGCCCAAACGGCCATTGAAGGGCGCTGGAAATACCATCCCGAAACCGGCGCGAAAACGCCGGTTAAACCGGCTTTTCCGCCGATTCCTCACCGGCGATCAGCTTCTCCAGCCGGGCCTCTTCCTCGGGGGTGAGTTGGAATGACGCACCCTCCTCCGTCGCCGCCGCGCGGTTGCGGCGGCGGTTGCCAAGCCACAGCGCTACCCCGCCACCCAACAACACCAGCGGCGGCAGCAGCCACAGGATCAGCGTCTGCCCTTCCACGCGCGGCTTGAGCAGCACGAACTCGCCATAGCGCGCGACCAGGAAATCCATCACCTGCTGATCGGTGCTGCCCGCCGCGATCCGTTCGCGCACCAAGAGGCGAAGGTCACGCGCCAGCGGCGCATCGGAATCGTCGATCGACTGGTTCTGGCAGACCATGCAACGCAGTTCGCGCGACAGGTTGCGCGCCCGCGCTTCCTGCGCCGGATCGGACATGATCTCGTCAGGCTGCACGGCATACAGCACCGACGGCATCAGCGTCAGCGCAAGTGCAAGCAATGCCGGCAGGATGCGTTTCATGCGGTTACTCCGCCGCCTGCAATGCGCCGGATGCCTTGTTCGCTTTGGCCGGTTTCGGCGCGCCGACACGCAGACGGCGGTCGGTGAGTGACAGCAAGCCGCCGAACGCCATGATCACCGGGCCGAACCAGATCAACAGCACCAGCGGCTTGTGATAGATGCGCACGGCGACCGATCCGTCGGTATGCGCATCACCGAGCGAAATGTAGATCTGGCTTGCACCGCGCGTCAGCAGCGCCGCTTCGGTGGTTGACATCTGCCGGGCCGCAAAATTGCGTTTCGAGGGCGAGAGGATGCCGATGGTCCTGCCATCCAGCATGACCGTGAAATGCGACACCGCTTCGCGGTAGTTCGGCCCCTGCTGCTGCGTCACGTCATCCAGCCGCACCTGATAGCCGCCGACAGTCACGACATCCTTGGGCTTCATGGACGCGATGCTTTCGCTGTTCCATGTCGTCTCGCAGACGATACCGATCAGTGCTATTCCGAGGCCCGCATGGGCAAACGCCGCACCCCACGCCGAACGCGGCAGGCCGCGCGCACGATGCAGCGAAATCGTCAGCGGCGCGCGGAACAGTTGCGTGCGCTCTACAATGTCGGTCAGCGCGCCGAGTACAACAAACGCCGCGATGCCGATCATCAAGGGCGCGAAAGCACCACCGCCCTTTGTCCATGCCCACAGCACAGCCATCGTCACCAACCCAACGATCCCCGCCGCCGTCAGGCGCTGCGCCGCTGCGACCAGATCGCCACGCTTCCATGCTAATAGCGGCCCGAACGGGACCGCGATCATCAGCGGCAGGAACAGCGGCGCAAAGGTCAGGTTGAAGAACGGCGCGCCGACGGAAATCTTGTCGCCGGTGAGAACTTCCAGCGCCAGCGGATAGAGCGTACCGACGAACACCGTCGCGCAGGCCGTCGTCAGCAGCAGGTTGTTCAGCACCAATGCGCCTTCGCGCGAGATCGGCGCGAACAATCCGCCCTGCTTCAACGCCGATGCGCGCCACGCGTACAGGCTGAGACTACCGCCGATGAAGGCGCACAGGATCATCAGGATAAATACGCCGCGCGCGGGATCGCTGGCGAAGGTGTGGACCGAGGTCAGGACGCCCGAGCGCACGAGGAAGGTGCCGAGCAGCGACAGCGAGAAGGTCAGGATCGCGAGCAGCACGGTCCAGATCTTCAGTGCGTCGCGCTTTTCCATCACCACCGCGGAGTGCAAGAGCGCAGTACCCGCAAGCCACGGCATGAGCGAGGCGTTCTCCACCGGATCCCAGAACCACCAGCCGCCCCATCCGAGTTCGTAATAGGCCCAGTACGATCCCATCGCGATGCCGAGGGTCAGGAATATCCACGCCGTCAGCGTCCACGGCCGCACCCACCGCGCCCATGCCGCGTCGATGCGGCCTTCGATCAGCGCGGCAACGGCAAATGAAAACGAAATCGAGAAGCCGACATAGCCGAGATAGAGCATCGGCGGATGAACCGCGAGGCCGATATCCTGCAGGATCGGATTGAGATCGCGGCCTTCCATCGGAGGATTGGCAATGCGCGCGAACGGATTCGATGTCGCGAGAATGAAAAGATAGAACGCGGCGCCGACCCAGCCTTGCACCGCCAGCACATGGGCGCGCAGCGAGCGCGGCAGGTTATTGCCGAAGGCCGCGACCAGCGCACCGAACAGCGCCAGGATCAGCACCCACAGCAGCATCGAGCCTTCGTGGTTTCCCCAGACGCCGGTGATCTTGTAAATCATCGGCTTCAGCGAATGGGAGTTCTCGAACACGTTCACGACCGAGAAGTCCGAAGACACATGCAGCCATGTCAGCGCAGCGAAGGACGCCGCGGTGAACGCAAACTGCGTCAGCGCGGTCGAACGCGCGACATTCATCAGCGCCGGATCGCGCAGCCGCGCGCCGATCACCGGAACCACCGACTGGATCAGCGCCAGAACCAGCGCCAGAACCAGCGCGTAATGCCCAGCTTCCGCGATCACTTCGCTGCCCCCTGCACACCCGGCGCTTTTTGCGCCTTCTTTTCGTAGTCGTCCTTCCAGTGGCCGGTCTTCTTCAGCTCATCGGCGACAGGCTTGGGCACATAGGTTTCGTCATGCTTGGCGAGAACCGTGTCGGCCTTGAACACGCCGCTGCCGTCGAGCGAACCTTCGGTAATGACGCCCTGCCCCTCGCGAAACAGGTCTGGCAGAATCCCCTGATAAGCCACGGGCAAGGTTGAGTTTCCGTCGGTGACGTCAAACTTCACGCGAAGCTGCTCGCCGCGCACCAGCGATCCCTCGCGCACCATGCCGCCGAGGCGGAACCGCTGGCCGGGCTTGATCTGCTTTTCCGCCGCCATGGTCGGCGTCGAAAAGAACACGATGGAGTCGCGCAGCGCGTTGAGCACCAGTGCGGCGGCAATGGCCAGCACCACGAGCGCGCCTCCAATCAATGTCAATCGCCGCTGCTTGCGTGTCATGCTCTATCCTTTTCGAGCATGACGTTATCCGAAAACCGCTTCACACTTTTCGGCGTCATGCTCTTTATCCATCCAGTCCAAGGCTCTTGAGACCGTCGTTCAGAATCTGCAATCGCCCCGCATCGCTGCCGACAGCCTGCCGCGC
>Ga0209023_10006396_pt1 | contig 12443 bp, 12 predicted proteins | sample LakOneMetagenome_FD_187468 | JGI IMG/M metagenome (GOLD analysis project Ga0209023, IMG submission 187468) | Freshwater and sediment microbial communities from Lake Erie, Canada (SPAdes) (version 2) | ecosystem: Environmental > Aquatic > Freshwater > Lentic | place: Lake Erie, Canada... | reverse complement strand
TGCGGCCCGGTTCGTCGCCCGTCGGTTGCGCGACGCGGTCCGTCGCCGCGGCAGCGCCTCCATCGCGGTGAGCGGCGGCTCGACGCCCGCCGTCATGTTCGACGTGCTGTCGACGCTCGACGTGCCCTGGGCCAGTGTGCTCGTGTTCCAGGTGGACGAGCGGATCGCGCCGGACGGCGACCCGGACCGGAACGCGGTGCAGCTCGCCGCACACCTGTCGAGCGTGGTGCCGTTGCCTCCGGCCCAGGTCCGGTTGATGCCCGTCACCGCCGTCGACGTGCGCGCCGCCGCGCGACGATACGGCGCTGCCGTCACCTCCGTTGCACCGTTCGACATCGTGCACCTCGGCCTCGGCGACGACGGCCACACGGCGTCGTGGCCGCCCGGTGATCCGGTCGTCGACTCGGCGCTCGCGGTCGACGTGTCCGGGGAGTTCAACGGCCGGCGTCGGATGACGCTCACGACCGGCCCGGTCAACGATGCCCGCTGTCGGATCGTGCTCGCCGCGGGTGCCTCCAAGGCGCCGATGGTCGCACGGTTCCTCGCCGGCGACCGCACGATCCCGATCACCCACGTCCGCCGCACGGGCACCGTTCTGTTCGTCGACAGGGCAGCAGCGACGCAGGGCTGACCGGACGCGGTGGTCGCCCCCGATCGCTAGCGTCTCCGGGCGATGGACATCACCACCACTCCGGCGTGGGAGCGACTGCTCGCGACGCCGCACCCGGCCCACCTGCGCACCCTGTTCGCCGACGATCCCGGTCGGGCCGAGCGGTACGTGCTCCACGCCGGCGACCTGCGGATCGACTTCTCGAAGCACCTGATCGACGACGCCGTGATGGCGGCGCTGCTCGGGGTCGTGGAGGCGAGCGGGATGTCCGCTCGTCGCGAGGCGATGTTCACCGGCGCGCAGATCAACACGACGGAGCGGCGCGCCGTCCTGCACACCGCGCTGCGGGCACCGGCGGATCGTGTCATCGACGTCGACGGTCACGACGTGGTGCCGGACGTGTACGACGTGCTCGCACGGATGGGCACGTTCGCCGACGCGGTGCGCGACGGAACGTGGCGCGGCGCGACCGGCGAGCAGATCCGCACGGTCGTCAACATCGGCATCGGTGGCAGCGACCTCGGGCCGGCGATGGCGTACCTCGCCACACGCGCGTTCGGGCGTCCGGACCTCACCTGCCGGTTCGTCAGCAACGTCGACGGTGCGGACATCACCGACAACCTCCACGATCTCGACCCGGCCTCGACGCTGTTCGTCATCAGCTCCAAGACGTTCACCACGATCGAGACCCTCACGAACGCGCGTCGTGCCCGCCGGTGGCTCACCGACGCGCTCGGCGACGACGCCGTGCCGCACCACTTCGTCGCGGTCAGCACCAACGCGAAGGAGGTCGCCGGATTCGGCATCGACACGGCGAACATGTTCGGGTTCTGGGACTGGGTGGGCGGGCGCTACTCCGTCGACTCCGCGATCGGGCTGTCGCTCGCGATCGCGATCGGACCCGAGCAGTTCCGAGCCTTCCTCGACGGGTTCGCCACCATCGACGAGCACTTCCGCTCGACCCCGGACGCGGCCAACGGCCCGGTCGTGATGGCGGCGCTCGGCATCTGGTACGCCAACGTCCTCGGTGCGCAGAGCAAGGCCGTGCTGCCGTATGCGCACGAACTGCGCCGGTTCGCGGCATACCTCCAGCAGCTCGACATGGAGTCGAACGGCAAGAGCGTGCGGCTCGACGGTTCGGCGGTCACCACCACGACCGGACCCATCGTGTGGGGCGAACCCGGCACCAACGGCCAGCACGCGTTCTACCAGTTGCTCCATCAGGGCACCCGACTCGTCCCGATCGACTTCATCGGGTTCGCGAAGCCGAACCACCCGTTGATCGAGCAGCACGACCTGTTGATGGCGAACCTGTTCGCACAGGGCGAAGCGCTCGCGTTCGGCAAGACGATCGACGAGGTCCGTTCCGAGGGCATCCCCGAGCACCAGCAGGCGCATCGCGTGTTCCCGGGCAACCGGCCGAGCACGACGATCGTCGCCGATCGACTCACGCCGTCCGTGCTCGGGCAGCTCATCGCGCTCTACGAGCACATCGTGTTCGTCCAGGGTTGCGTGTGGGACGTGAACAGCTTCGACCAGTGGGGTGTCGAGCTCGGCAAGGCGCTCGCCAACCGGATCACCCCGGAGCTCACCACGACCAACACACCTGCGCACGACTCGTCGACCTCGTCGCTCATCGAGTGGTACCGCGCCAACCGCGCCGGCGGCGACTGACACCCGACACCGGGCGCGTGTTTGGACCGCCCGGCCACAGGGAAACCAGCCGCCGAAGGTGTCCGACGTCGAACACACGGCGAAGTGGACCGGGACGGAGCGACAGATGAAGCAGATGGCGGATCCCAACCCGACGCGATCGATGGCCACGGCCGACGTGGCGAACGGTGAGGCTGGCGCGCTCGAGAGCAGTCAGCCGCCGCCGGGATCCATCGCGTCGCAACCGGCCGAGTTGCGGTCGGTCACGTTCCGGACCGAGCCGGCACAGCACGGCGAGGAGGTGTGCGTGGTGGGAGACTTCAACGACTGGTCGCTGAGCGCACTCCCGATGGTCCGGGTGGACGATCACTTCGAGGCGACCGTCGAACTCGTGCCGGGCCGCGCCTACCGATATCGCTACCTGTTCGACGGCCACCGGTGGGAGAACGACTGGCATGCGGACCGCTACGAGAAGAACTCGTTCGGCGGGGAGGACGCCGTGGTCGATCTGGCCGACACCGTGCCGTGACCCGCATCCGTCTGCAGCACGCGACCGACGCCGCGCCGGGCCATCGTCGGGTGGGTTCGAAGCGGTTCCGGTACCTCGACGCTGCCGGACGCGCGCTCCCCGATGACGAGGTGCTCCGGATCCGCCGGCTGGCCATCCCGCCGGCGTGGACCGACGTGTGGATCGCGCCCGATCCCCGGTGGCACCTGCAGGCCACCGGTCGTGATGCCCGCGGCCGCAAGCAGTATCGATACCACGACGCGTTCCGGGAGCAGCGTGAGGCCACGAAGTTCGACGAGCTGGTCGCCTTCGGTCGACACCTCCCGCGACTGCGACGACACGTCGCCGCCGACCTCGCGTCACGGGCGCTGACAGGTGAGCGAGTGCTCGCCGCCGTCGTCCGCCTGCTCGATCGGACGCACCTGCGCGTCGGGAACGAGGAGTACGCCAGAACGAACCGGTCGTACGGACTCACGACCTTGCGGACACGCCACGTCCACGCCTCGCCGGGCGCGATCCGGCTGCACTTCCGTGGCAAGGCCGCGCACGAGTTCGACGTGACGGTCGATGATCCGGACGTCGCCCGCGTCGTGCGGAAGTGCCGGGATCTGCCGGGGCAGCTCCTGTTCCAGTACGAGGACGACGACGGCCGGATCCAATCGATCACGTCGGCGGACGTGAACCGCTACCTGCAGGACAACTCCGCCGGCACTGCGACGGCGAAGACCTTCCGGACGTGGGGTGCCACGGTGCTCGGGGCGGTCTCGCTCGCCTCGGTGGAACCTCCGGAGCGATCGAGGGACCGTGCGAGAGCAGTGAACCGGGCGATCACCGATGTTGCCGCTGAGCTCGGCAACACCCTCGCCGTGTGCAAGCGGAGCTACGTCCACCCTGCGGTGTTCGCCGCCTTCGAGGCGGACCAGCTGGCGGCGCGCTGGAAGGGCCGCGCTCCCACCTCGCCGAGCGGGCTCTCGTCCGACGAGCGGCGCACCTGGCACCTCATCGAGGGTTCGGCCTGACCGCAACGCAGCCGGCCGGGCGTCCGGCCCATCAGTCGTGCGGGCTGTGCCACGCCCCGTCGGTGTTCACGATGCGAACCTCTTCGGGGCGCAGTTCCTCCATGAGGCGCGCCATGGCGGTCGCGTCGGCTTCGGTGTCGAGGAGCGCGGCCACCACGACGATGGTCCGATCCGGGGCGTGGGGCTGCTCCCAGGCGCGCTCGCCGGCGTGACGACCGCCGCCGGCCAGCATGCCGCCGACCACTGCGCCGATGACGGCACAGAACGCGCCGATGACGAGGCCGACCGCCAGCGATCCGGCCACGGCGCCGACGAGCACGCCCACCGCCCCGCCACCCACGGCGGCACCGACGATCGACACGATCGCGATGCGCCGGTACGGCAGATCGACGATGCCCCCTTGATCCTCGCCGCCCCGGTTCACCACGGTCGGATCGTTCCGTTCGATCGTGACGGCGGCGACCTGGCCCGGCGGCAGCCGATCAACGAGGAGGGCCTCCATGCGCGCGCCGGTCTCCCGGCCGACGACGTGCGCCACCGCCGTGTGGGAGGTCAGCGCGACGTCGGCGGCCCCCTCCGTCAAGTGGGCGGGGAAGTGCTGGTTGGCGTAGTCCGAGAGGGTCGTCACGATGGTTGTCTGCCCATTCCGGCACGCATCCAAACGACGTTCCCCCGGCCGCGGTGGCGACGTCGCGGCGGGTTGGCAGCTCCCGGGTCGACGTTCGCCCGATCGACTGGCCCCGACGACACGCCGGGTGCCGATCCGTCGTCAATGCGAAGCCGTCGTCAGTGCGGATCGACCGTCGACCGCCACAGCTCGAGGTCCTCCGCGTTGCCGGGCTCCTCGATCGACAGCGCGACATAGGTCCTGAAGTCGTCCCCACGTTGCACCCGGCGAACGTGGCCGAGGAGGTGCAGCGCCCCGCGCTCGGTGGACCACGAGACGCAGACCCGAGTGTTCGGGACCAACCCGACCGGCTCGGCGAGGGCGAGCAGGACGCCGTCGTACGACGCGTCGATCGCTTCTGCACCCGGCATCGGGTGCTCCCCGAACGCCGCGAAACGGACCGGTGCGCGCACCACGACGCGAGTCGCCGACCGACGTTCGAGCACGTCCACGTTCGTCCGGTACCCGCCGGTGCGGATCGGCATGCGGCCCACTCGGGTGATTCCGGTGCGTCGGAGGCCGTTCGGCCGGCCGAGGGGTATGACCCGGCGAACGTCGAGGTACGCCTTTGCCATGACGACCGTTCTCATCGCAGTCAGCGACACCGATCACGAGCGGTCCGTGCGCGCCGCAGCCGTGGCCCATCAGCTCTTCGGCACGGACGCCGACTACATGGTGCTCGACATCGAACGCCCGTCGCGGGGCCATGGCACCGTGCCGGCCGCCGCGCCGATGCCTGCGTTCCCGGCGTTGGTCGCGGGTCCCGAGCCGACAGGGGCGAACCACCCGAACGCCGTGGACGTGGCAGAGCAACGGGCCGGCGACGTAGCCGGCGACGCGCAGCTCACGATGGCGCAGCCCGTCGGCGACGTCGGCGAGCCGGTCGAGGCGATCCTTCGTGCCGTACGAGGGTGTGCTGCGGACGTGGTCGTCCTCGGTCTCGGGTCGAGCCGCGGGAAGCGGTGGGGTCGATCCCTCGAGCGTCGTGTCGTGCGCGACGGCGGTCGGCCCGTGTTGATCATGGGGTGAGCGAGCCACCGCGCCGCAGTCGCTCCACCCGCGGACGCGGGGAGTGCGCTCACTCGTTCGTCCCGGTTGGCGGGTGGTCGCCCGGGGCACCGGAACAGGCATGAACGGTACGAACGAACATCCCGAGCAGGATTCGCACCGGACGCCACCCACCGATGTCGCCGAGGAGCTCGAACGGCTCCGCCGCGACGTGTCGGAGCGCGGCGTCGACGTCGACGCTGCCGTCGAGCTCGCCCGGGTCCTGTCGCACACGATGCCGGAAGCCGAAGCGTTGCGCACGGTCGACCGACGGATCGCCTCGGGGCTCACGCTGGAACAGACCCGTCAGGTGCTGGTCGACGAGGGCTGACCCAGACGACGGGTGACCAGGGGTCACCGCGGCCCGTCACGGACGACGTCGAGCCCTGCAGCGCCCTCGACGAACACGGAGCCGCCCTCGGCGCGCAGGGTCAGGCGTCGGTCCCAGAGTTGCAGGCCGACCCAATCGGTGTCCTCGAAACCGGGAAGCACTCGGCGCGCGATCCGGCACGTACCCCGTCCGAGATCGGGTTCCAAGCCGAAGATCGTGCGCATCGACAGCACCGGCGCCGCGGCCGCCCACGCCTGCGGCGAGCAGGACGTCGGGTAGGGAACGGGCTGCGCCGAGTCCCGGTGATCGAGCCCGGTGATGAGCTCCGGCAGCCGGCCACCCCAGGCGGTCGATGCATCGACCAGCCCGCGGATGATCTGCGCCGCCTCGGCGACGTGACCGTACCGAGCGAGCCCTGCGGCACAGATCGCCGAATCGTGCGGCCACACGGACCCGCAGTGGTAGCTGAGCGGGTCGTAGCCGTGCTCGTCGGCGGCGAGGGTGCGCAGCCCCCACCCCGTCCACATCGCGGGGCTGCACAGCGCACGCGCGACGTCGGATGACCGCGCGGGGTCCACGATGCCGGTCCACAGGCAGTGCCCGATGTTCGTCGTGTTGGAGTCGACGTGCTCGCCGTCCGGACCGATGGCGGTCGCGAAGCGGCCGAGGTCCTCCATCCAGAACAGCTGGTCGAACCGGGCTCGCACTGCTGCAGCCTTGGCACGCCACCTCGTCGCACCCGTCGCGTCCTCGAGCCGGTCGGCGATGTCGGCCCGGCCGATGAACGCCGCGTACACGTACCCCTGCACCTCGCTGAGTGCGAGCGGTGCGGTGGCGACGGCGCCGTCGGCGAAGCGGATGCCATCCCAGGAGTCCTTCCACCCCTGGTTGACGAGACCGTGCTCGGTCGGGCAGTGGTAGGCCAGCAGACCGCGGGGATCCTGGTCGATCCGGCCCTCGACCCAGGCGAGCGCCCGGTCCGCAGATGGCAGCAGCGTCACGAGCTCGTCCTCGGGCAACCCCCATCGGCTCAGCTCGGCGAGGAGCACGACGAACAGCGGCGTGGCATCGACGGAGCCGTAGTACGGCGTGCCCTCCTCGAGCTCGAAGGTCGGCGCATGGAGGAACCGCAGCTCGTGCAGGATGCGGCCGGGCTCCTCCTCGCTGAGGTCGTCCGTCCGACTGCCCTGGAGCTCCGCCAATGCCTCGAGCACGCCCAGCGCAAGGGTGGGGTCACACGGCAGCGCCATGTAGGCCGAGAGCAGCGAATCGCGTCCGAACAGCGTCATGAACCACGGGGCGCCGGCCGCGATGGCGGGACGACGGTCCTCGGAGTCGTCGACGAGCCGCAGCGACGCGATGTCGGCGACCGATCGTGTGAAGCACGCGGACAGCCCGTCACGAGCCGACCGAACGGTGGAAGCAGCGCGGATCCATGCTGCCACCCGGGTCTCGGAGCTGGCGGCCATGAGCGGCGCGAGGTGACCCGTCGCCGTGCCGGCCTCGACGAGGACGTTCCAGTGGACGCGGACGCGTCCGTGCGCCGGCACGGTGATCGTCCACGCGGCATGGTCCGAGTGCACGTCCAGCCCCTCGCCGTCGAAGCTGAGCAACGCCGTGCGATTGGCGGATCCGCACGACCAGCGCAGCGTCACCGTGTGCTCGTCGACGTGCACCGAGGGGCGCACCCGGTCGAACGAGCGACCTTCCTTGACCGTGAACACATCGGCGAAGTCCGACTCGAACATCAGCAGCACCACGGCGGGAAGATCACGGTCGGCGTGGTTGCGCAGTTCGATGTCCTCGGTCATCGTGGCCGAGAGCGTTCGCCGCCGTAGCACCACCATGCGGTGCCCGATGCCGTCGGCGCTCGCAGCGGTGCGGCCGACGTAGCGGGTCGTCATGGCTCCGTCGGGGAAGGTGGCGAGCAGCTCCAGCGGGTGACCGTTGATGGTCAGGCGGAGTCCGCTCACCACGCGGGTGTCCGCAACGAACAGGCCGTGTGCTCGGCGAGGATCGATGTCGCCGTCGTGTGCGCTGACGCAGAACGTGTGACCGTCGACGATCATGGCCGTGCCGCCCATGGTGGCGGACGGGTCGGGCTCGGTCGCGAGCACCCAGGGGGTCACCGTGTCCGTCTGTACCGGCATGGCCGATTCAGCCCGGCTCGCGTGTGGGAGGCAACTCGTCGTCTGCCGGCTCAGGGTTCATGTGACCCGAGTACCCGCGTCGCGGCCGACCAGACCTGGGTGCGACATCGGGTCGCTCGGGCGGTGCCCCGGGCTGCGGGCCCGACGCGCTCCCGGGTCGATGCGTGGCCCTGCGCCGCCGCGGTCCGTGCGGGGCGAGGGCGGGCGGACGGTCACCCCGCACGGACGATGCATGGGTGCCCTCGCCGAGCGCCGGCCAAACGCGGCCGAGCCGCACCGAACGCGAAACCGGGCGAAACCCGCGCTCGGGTGAAGACCGGCGGATCCGGCGTCGCCCGGTCGGGTCGGCGTCTCGTGCGATCCGTCCCCGGGTAGTTGCTCCGGCGTGCGTGTCGGAGTCATCGCCCCACCCTGGATCCCGGTCCCCCCACCTGCGTACGGGGGCACCGAATTCGCCATTCACCAGCTCGTCGAAGGCCTGTGCGCCCGCGATGTCGAGGTCGTGCTCGTCGCACATCCTCAGAGCGTCACGAGCGCGCTCCTCCGCGGCATCCCCTTGCCGATGGCGGATGTCGACATCGGGCAGTGCGCCCACGAGCTGCGTTGGGTGATGGCCGCATACGAGCTGCTGAGCGACGACGTGGACGTCATCCACGATCACACCCTCGCCGGGGCCGCACTCGGCAGGCACCTGTGGGAGGGTCCACTCGCGTTCACCAACCACGGCCCGTTCGACTCGGTGACGGAGCCGATCTACGCCAGTGCGGCGGCGGGCGGGGCCACCCTGGTCGCGATCTCCCACGCCCAGGCCCGTTCCACCGAGGTGCCGACGTGCGTCATCCCGCACGGGGTGGATGTCAGGGAGTTCCCGTTCGGCCGGGGACCGGGCGAACACCTGCTGTTCCTCGGTCGCATGGCACCCGAGAAGGGTGCGCACCTCGCGATCGAGGTGGCACGCCGCAACGGCCGGCGTCTGGTGATCGCGGCCAAGGCGCGCGAGGCGGCCGAGCGGCGCTACCTGGACGACGTGATCCGTCCGCTGCTCGGCGACGACGTCGTCTTCGTGGGCGAAGCGGCCACCGCCGAGAAGCTGGAGCTCCTCGCCTCGGCCTCGGCGCTGGTCAACCCGATCACGTGGCCGGAGCCGTTCGGGCTCGTGATGACCGAGGCCATGGCGTGCGGCACGCCCGTGCTCGCCTTCGCCCACGGATCCGCGCCCGAAGTGATCGAGCACGGCGTCTCGGGGTTCCTGTGCGAATCGCTCGACGACATGTGCGCGCAGGTCGACGCGGTGGTACGCCTCGATCGAGCTGCGTGTCGACGGTCGGTGGCCACGCGTCTCGGCGTCGACGCGATGGTGGACCGTCACCTCGCGATGTACTCGGAGGCCGTGTCCCGGCGCTCGTTGTCCGTCAGGTCCTGAGGGGCGATGCCGCGGGCTGGAACAGCTCGACCGGGTTGCCGGACGGATCGTCGAGCACGATCTGCTGGCCTCCCGGTCCGCTGATGATGTCGCTGCGGAACTCGATGCCTGCCGCCCGCAGCCGGTCGACCGTGCTGCGGAGGTCGTCGACGATCAGGTGGATCCGGTTCCACCCGCCGGGGATCGGCTGTCGTCCGTCCGGCAACGCCCGCCCGGCGGAGCTGGTCGGGCCGCTGAGCAGCAGCCGGAGGTTGCCGCGGACCACATCGGCGAAGGCCGGGCCGAAGCTGGTCAGCTCGGTAAAGCCGAGGTGCTCCGTGTAGAAGGCGAGCGCAGCGCCGACATCGTCGACGATGTATCGGACGCTGGCGAGCTCATGATCAGTCATGGTCGTGGGTCTCCTCGTGGTCATGGTCGTGGGTCTCCTCGTGGTCGTGGTCGCGGTCGTTGTCGCGGTCGTTCTGATCGATGCCCGCGAGCAGGAAGCCGACGCGCTCGTCGAGCAACGCCGCGAGGTCGCGGAAACCGGGCAGCGTCGTCCGGTTCGGGCCCGGCGTCGCGCTCGGATCCGCGATGCTCCAGTGGATCGTCCGTCGTGGGGTCGTGAACTCGGGGCAAACCTCGCGGACCTTGTCGCACAGGGTGACGACGTGGTCGAACCGCCGACCGTCGAACTCCGTCAGCGGCTTCGAGCGACGGTCACTGATGTCGATGCCGCGCTCGGCGAGCACGCGGATGGCGTTCGGATGGATGGGCTTGGGCCGGCTGCCGCCGCTCGCCACCTCGACCCGGTCGCCGCCACGGTGCTGCAGCAACGCCTCGGCGATCTGCGACCGAGCACCGTTGCCGGTGCACGCGAACAGGACGCGCACGCGTGGTCTGCTCGCCTGCCCTCGCGCTTGGCCTCGCGGCCGGGGCGACGGTGACGCGAGGCGCAGGGAGATCCCGGGGTGGAGGGCCGTTCCGGTCGCGGCGAGGGCCTCGCCACAGCGGCGGAGGTCCAGCGTGTAGTAGCTGGCCCGCCCGTCGTGGCTGCTGCGTCGGGCCGACACCAGGCCGCCGTCGCGGAGCCGACCGAGATGATACGAGACCAACGCCTGGGGCTCGCCGAGCAGGCCGGTCAGCTCGTTGACGTGGCGGTCGCTGTGCGCCAACTCGGTCAGCAGTCCCCAACGAACCGGATGGCCGGCGAGACCGACGAAGCCGGGAGCACGTCGACGATCGCTGGGCTGACCCGTTGGCACGGGTGCAGGATAGATCAAACCAGTTTGATCTATCAATGCATCATGCGGTGGGAGCGCGGAGCGCCCCGATCCGGCTCGGCGAACCGAGGCCGAACAGCGGCATGTGCGGCCAGCGCGAGCCGAACTGCTTCGTCGCGGGGTCGAGCGTCAGCACCAGCCGGTGCGGTACCTCGAGGAACGACGTGTCGACCACGAGTCGCCCGCCCGGCAGCGTCGTGGCGCTCGTGGCGATGGCGCCGCTCGGTGCCGTGGTCCAGGCTTCCTGCACCGGCAGCTCCAGGACGTCGTCACCCTCGTGGACGACGAGACGATCACCGACGACGTCGATGCGGTTGATCGTTCGGTGCGACGTGTCGTACATCTTCCCGGGCATGAACGACATCGCGTCGAGGTCGGTCGACACGGGTGCTGCACCGCCGTGTCGTGCAGGCGCCGTCGGGAGCGACAACGTCCGTGCACGCTCGGCGAGCGCGACGTCGTTCGCCGCGGGCGCGGCCACGTCGTCGACCGGGCCCTCTGACGACGCCATGGCGGGGAGGAGATGCGTCCACATCAGGTCGAGCACGGCCTGCATGTCCTGCGTGGTGGAGAACATCGCGACGACCGCGTCCTGCTCGGGGAGCACCACCATGAACTGACCGAACGCGCCGTCACCGCGATAGCCCTGACGTGACATCCACAGCTGGAAGCCGTAGCCCTGCTGCCAGTCGACCGTCGGCTCGTTCGGGTTGTCGACCTGCGGGCGGGACGCATCCGCGACCCACCCTTCGGGCAGGAGCCGGCGGCCGCCCCACACGCCGTCGTCGAGGTACAGCTGGCCGAGGCGTGCCACCGCGTCGAGGTTGGTGTGCACCCCGCTGAACCCGAGATCGACGCCCTGCGGTCCGACCGTCCAGCTGAACGCATCGATGCCGAGGGGCTCGAGCAGCCTCGGACGGAGGTAGTCGCTCAGGCGCTCGCCGGTGAGGCGTTGCAGGATGGTCGCCAGCGTCAGGACCGGCGGCTGGTTGTAGGCGAACACCGTGCCCGGCTCGCGGTCCGTCGGGATGCGCAGGAATGCCCGGACGGGGTCGGCCCGGTCGAGGCCGAACGCCTCCATGATCGTCTCGTGGTCGTGACCGGAGGCCATCGACGCGATGTGGCGGATGCGCATCCGGCGTGCCCCGTCGGCCGAACGATCGTCGACGTGGTCGGGGAGGTGATCGCTGACGAGATCGTCGAGCGAGAGCCTGCCTTCACCGATCGCCAGGGCGAGGGCGGTGCCCGTGAACGTCTTGCTCACCGAGTAGACGAGCCGGCGCCGGTCGCCGGCGTGTGGCGCCCAGTGACCCTCGAACGCGCGCCGGCCGTGCCGGTGGATGATGAGCCCGTGCGGCTCGATCGACGGGTGCGCGTCGATCGCGTCGATGAAGTCGGTGACACCGGCGGCGTCGATGCGAACGGTCGAGGGAGCACACGCGGGGAACGTCACCCCGACATGTTGGCGCGCCGCTCGCGTATCAGGGGGTGCCGAGGAAGGCGAGCACGGCGCGGACACGGCGATGCTCGGTGTCCGACGGCGCGAGGTCGAGCTTCGAGAAGATCGACGAGATGTGCTTCTCCACTGCGCCGTCGCTGACGACGAGGTGGTGGGCGATCGCCGTGTTGGAACGACCCTGCGCCATCAGGCCCAGCACCTCGCGCTCGCGCGGGGTCAGCGCGTCGAGTGGTTCCCGTCGGTGCGATCGGACCAGCAGCTGCGAGACGACCTCCGGGTCGAGGGCGGTGCCGCCCGCAGCGACGCGGCGGGCC
>Ga0209023_10006395_pt1 | contig 12444 bp, 9 predicted proteins | sample LakOneMetagenome_FD_187468 | JGI IMG/M metagenome (GOLD analysis project Ga0209023, IMG submission 187468) | Freshwater and sediment microbial communities from Lake Erie, Canada (SPAdes) (version 2) | ecosystem: Environmental > Aquatic > Freshwater > Lentic | place: Lake Erie, Canada | collected... | reverse complement strand
ATTGTGGCCTCGCCAGGAATCGAACCTGGATCTGGAGCTTCGGAAACTCTTATACTATCCATTGTACTACAAGGCCGGCATTACTATTTTCCCAGATGGGAGAAATTACTACCGAATATTTTTACCGCTATGGCGAGCAATATTACGCCAAAAAATTTTCTGATGACCACCATTCCGTTCGGGCCGAGTATTTTTTCTATCCATTTCAGTGATTTTAAAACCAGGTAGATGAAAATACAGTTGATCAGAATGCTGATGAAAATATTAATATCGCTGTAGTTCGCTTTTAAACTCATGATGGTGGTAAGGGTGCCCGATCCGGCAATTAAGGGAAATGCAATGGGAACCACACTCCCGCTTTTTGGATTGCCATCCTGCTTGAAAAACTCAAGGCCCAGCACCATCTCCAGCCCGATGATGAAAATAACAATGCTTCCGGCAACGGCAAAGGATTGCACATCCAGCCCCAGAATGTTCAGGAACTGCTGCCCGACCAGCAGGAATAATATCATTAAACTGCCCGAAGCAAGTGTTGCCTGCAGCGACCTGATCTCTCCACCCATTTTTGCCCGCAGCGATGCCAGCACCGGAACATTACCCACCATATCAATTACCGCAAAAAGCGTAAAAGAAATGGTAAGTATCTCTTTGGCCGACAGATTGTCAAATGTCATGCTGTTTATTTTTGCAAAGATAGTCTGCTGAAAATAAAGTGAGTTATGCCTGCTTATAAACCCGGACCCCTGCTAAAACAGCATATTCTTTTTGGAGGAAAGCGAGGCAGTTGATACAAAGGCAATCCTCAAATTTCGATTCCACATACATCCTTTCTTCGGCAGACAAATTTATGGCGCTGCACTGGCATTGGGTAATGCTGCCGGCTTTACATTCAAAAGATGAATGGCAGCGGGGACAGTTTTTTATTTCATGTTTGCACATGCAGGTTTTTTTCAGGAGATGATGGACCGGCATAAATTACCGGCCCGCCATCTGTGTTTTACCAGGTAAATGTAACTCCTCCGTTCAGCATAAAAGGAATGGAATTATATCCACGCAGGTCGAAGAATTTCTTGTTGGTAATATTCTGTGCATCCACAAAGAATTTAAAATGGTTCTTCCATTTATATTCTGCATACGCACCCAGCAGGAAATAGCTATCCAGCAATACATCGTCCTTCTGGTAGCCGCCTGCATCATAACGACTGCTTACCGTTTTGGAACTGACGCCTGCATACAGTCCTTTACTGAACCGGTAACCAATGTTCAGGTTAAAACTATTCTTTGGCCGGCGCAACAAATAACTGTACGAAGTGTCATGGGTTGATTTCCTGCTCTGTGTCTGTTCATCACCCGTTATCAATGTATAATTGGCGGAAATATCCAGGTTTTTAACCGGGCTGGCCGAAAGTTCGATTTCAACCCCATCAACTTTCTGTTTTACAAAATTGAAGTACTTAAAATTAACATAGTCGTAATCGATCCCATTCTTTATATCCCGGTGAAAATAAACAATACGGCTGCTGATCTTTTCATGTGTTTGCTGAATGCCCATTTCATAATTGGTTGACTTCTCAGGCTGCAATTCTGTGTTGCCGCTGTATTGATCAAACACCTGGTAAATGGATGGCGCTTTGAACCCGGAAGCGATGCTCGCAAACAGCCGCCAGTTCTTTGTTATGCTGAATGACGGATTAAAAGTAAACGTGCTGTTACTGCCGTAGCGGGAATGATTATTTGTCCTTCCGCCCAGTTCCACATTCAGTTTTTTATTGAGTGCGCTGAAGAACAGCGAAGCATAAAAAGATGTTTGATGCAGTGAACTGTCGAATGCCGGGGGATCATAAGGCCCGAAGAAGCTTTCCGAATAATATTTCTGGTGCATATTGGCACGCCGGTAGTCTCCACCAACAAGAACCGTCAGCCATTTTGCAGCCGAAACACTGCCATACAGCTCTGCATATTGGGTACGCCCGCTGTATTTATTATCCTCGTAGGTTGTAAACCCGGGCTTGTCAAGACTATCATTTAAATACGTTCTTTTTAATTCGCCATATTGATAATTGCCGGTAATGCTCAGTACCCCTTTTTTAAATTGTAGCCCAACGCCCGAGTTGAGGTTATTATTTTTAATGAAATAATCATTTTCATCTGCAAAAACTCCGGCATCAATATCTGCCCTGTATGTACTGTATTGTACAAATGTTTTCAGTTGCAGCGAAGGGATCAGCTGGTATTGAACAGCAGCATTGAATACATCGCCATTGTAACCGTCTTTATCAAAATCAGTTTTCCCTGTGCTGTCGTAAGCCGAGGAAAACCCGTTGGTCTTAAGTTTTGAATAACGGACAGTATAGGTAAGGTTGCCCGCTTTGCCAAACAGTTGCAGGTTTCCACGAATCATATTCGTATTGCCAAATGCCAGTGTTGCTTTTACATTAACCGGTTTTTTCACGTCTTTTTTTACGGTAATGATATTGATAACACCGGCAATGGCATCGCTGCCGTATAAAGTAGATTGTGCCCCCTTGCATATCTCTATCCGTTCCACATCGGTAATGGAAAACATGTTCAGGTCAAATTCGCTGTTGATCATGGATGGGTCGCTGACGGGGATCCCGTCGAGTAAAATAAGCGTTCGTCCGGATGAAGCACCCCGCATAAAAACAGTTTGCACACTGCCGGCCGCATTATATGCCCCGTTGATGGTAATGCCTGCCTGTTCGTTCAAGACCTGGGCAATGGATTTACCGGCACTCCTTTCAAGCTGTTCCTTGTCTATAACAGTAATTACTTTACCGGTCTGTGATTGCTTTACCGGCAATTTGGTGGCGGTGATCACCACTTCATCCAATTGTTTTGTACTGTCTGTTTGTGCGTACAACGAACTGCTGAATAAAACAGCAGCCGCAATAAAAATTTTCTTTTTCATTGTTTGAAAAATTTTTTTGTGACTGCTTCCTGGAAAAAAAAGATAGAGATATAAAAGCCTTTAAGCTGTTACATTTCCTGCCTTTCACCCGAAAGCGTTGAATGATTGTTGATGAACCTGGCAGGTCTTCTGGCTTAGGCTTTACCTTCCCATCCCGCCTTAGGCGAAACAGTGGTTTGAAGAATCTTACTCCTTACAATCCCTCCTTTGGAGGAATTTAGGGAGGCCTTTACAGCTACGGGGATAGCTCCCGAATTGAACGGGATTCCCTTTTAATCCCCCGCCTGAAGCGGGAGAACCAGATCTGCCGCAAATGTAATGTAGAATATAATTGCAGGCTGAAAAAATATTCAGTTTGTGTGAGAAAATAAACAAGCCGCTGCATGGCAGCGGCTTTTAAAATTATTTAAGACAGAATTATTCTTCAGTCTTCCGGCATTCCCCAACAATGGTATGAAAAACATTATGCGCTTCTGTGATCTGCTTCATCAGCATTTCATTGGAAGCCTTTGCATCCACAGCTTTTTTTACTGCCGTACATTGCAAAACCAGTTTTTCCAGCGCCGCCTTTGTTTCTGCGGGTTTAAAATCAGCCGGTATGGGCGCTGCCTGCCAGCTTTTTGCAGCCAGTAAAAGGCTGTCTGTTTTTTCCTTTAACGGAGCAAAATTACCCTCCTCTGCAGGGTGAAAAGTGGATGACATAAAAGAATGAAAGGTTTTCAGTTCTTTCCACTCCGGTTTTGTGTTTTGGGCATATATTGCCGTAGGTCCTGTCAGCAGCATCACTGCCAGCAGCATGATCTTTGTTTTCATTTGTTATTATTTAGCGGTTAAATATTGTTTCGGGTCTTTTAAAAACTCTTCCTTACATTCTTTTGCGCAGAAGCCGTATACTTTTCCCTTATAGTGGGCGGTATCTTCAACGCCTGCTTTTACCGGCATACCGCAAACCAGGTCGCTGTTTGCCGAAAGTTTTATCACTTCCGATCTAACCAGTTCCTTAACCGGCATTTGTTCAGGTAATTTCACAGGTAGCTGAATGGCCCCAGCGTCAATGATCCGGTAGTATATTTTACCACTATTCTCCCAGGCAACCACAAATTCACTACTCCCTGCGGGATGTATCACCGGGTAAGCCGCCTGTTCTCCGGGTTTACTGATGTCCATCGTCCACATTTTATGATCATTGATCTTATCCACCACAACCTTGCTATAGAAAGTATCAGCTGTTTTTACCGTTTCGCTATATGCCAGTACCCGGTTTTTATCCGGCAGTAAACACAATTGAATATTCCTTCCATTGCTGCTGATTGTTCTTCGTTCTATTACCTCATCACTTTCATTCATCTCGGCATAATATACACCTTTATGCATACCGCCTGTGAACCAGGCTGCATACGCCCTGTTACCCGAACGTATCACAGAAGGGCCATTGTGCGGACAGCCATTGATCACCCAGCCGTCGTTGGTGAATGCAACCGGGCTGCTGAATGTTCTTCCATTGTCGGCCGACATGCAGATCGACATATCCCGGATGGAATCCTGCAACACATCCCTGAACATGACAGCAATATTGCCACTTGCATCACAACTGATCGCTGTACGGCAGCACTGGCAGGCAAATGAATCAATCAACGTTTCTCCTGTAAAACCATTTTTCCCGGATGTCTTTGAAAACTTAACTGATCTCCCTCCCTTTCTGTCGCCGAAACTAACATCCAGCCAGCAAGCGCCGATCTCTCCATCACTCAGTCTGGCAATGGATGCAAAGGAATGTCCCTTTCCTGCCGTAGTATCTGCGTGCAGGAAGGCGGGTTTTGTCCATGTTTTTCCCTGGTCGAAGGACTGAACGTATTTTACAAAACCGGCGAATTTGTTTTCCTTCGTTGGAGCCGAAGTTTCATAGATGGCTACAATGGAACCATCTTTCTTAATCGCCAGTTTCGGCATGCCTTCCTCATGAAAATTGCTGTTTTGTTCAATAGGAATACTGATTGCATCAGAGAAAGCATTTCCCGACTTTCCCAGGTAAGACAGGAAGAAAAATTTCCGGCCGCTCTTATCTGTCTCACACCAGCTCACAACGGGCCTGCCTGTTTCATCGGGCGTAAAACTTACACAGGAAGCATTATGGCTGCTGTTTGAAAGAAGCACTGTTTCTTTTCTTGCATTGGCTCCCTGTTTGCATGCGAATAACAGCAAACAGGATATTATTGTAAGAATTTGTTTCATGTTGACTGTTTTATTTTTTTACTCCGAAGTGATAAGCTAGGCCAACAGTAATTTCTCTCGGATCACCAAGGCTATAGGAATAGGCGCTGCTTCCGGATGCCGTAGCATTCTTTGAGGAGAATACCGAATAATACAGGTTGCCTGCATTGATCACATTCACCCATAGTTCAAACCCTTTCCATTGATAACCGGAACGTATATTGAAAACATCAAAGCCCTTGTATTTGTACATATCAAGATCATCCATAAAATACCGGCCCTGGTGCTGCCATTCGGCACCAAACCGCAACCCTTTTACAAATGAAGGTTTCCAGCTTATCTCTGCATTTGCAATAAAGCGGGGTGCTCCACTCATTTCTTTTCCATTATAACTAACCCCTTTTACCACGTTGTTTACAAAAATGTGTTTTGCATTGGTACCGCTGAACCGGATCGTAAGCCCGTCTGCGGGTTTGTACGTGATGCCATACTCAATACCGGTATGACGGGTGGACCCGGCATTTTCATTCAGCGATGTATTATCCGGCTGTTTCACCGATATGATCTCATTGGTTCCTTCCAGCCGGTAGATACTCCAGTCGACATATATCTTTCCGTTGAACACAGAAGCCCAGCCTCCCACTTCATAATTGCCGAATGTTTGCGGCAGCAGGTAAGGTGCTACTTTCACGCTGCTGTATAACTCAGTAAGCTGCGGGGGAACATAACCCTGGCTGTAATTGGCATACACACCCACTTTTTTATAGTTATACCTAAGCCCGATCTTTGGTGTAAGCCGCCCGAAGGAATTGACGGTTGATGCCGTGCTGACACTGGAGGAAGCAGGAAGATTGTTGATGAAATAATACTGGAAAGCATCGTAGCGCAAAGCCAATACCAGTTTCAGGTTTTTTAGCGGATTCATTTCATAATCGGCATAACCTGCAATATTAACGATCCCTGTTTTGTATTTACTAAGGAAGGAATCTGTTATGGGCTGATCAAAGCTTATGTACTTACCGCTTGCAGGGTCTTTTGTGATGGAAATATATTTTGCATAATAATCCTGGGGACTAAAATCTACACTGGCGCCGGCAATGATCCTGCTTTTTTTCCATCCCAGGTCTTGAGAATGGGTTAAGAAGAGCGCATAGGTTTTAAACGCATTATCATTTATCTGTCCCTTGAATTTTGTTGGATTGGATGTACTGCCGATGGAATAGGATGGGTTTTGTTCAACCGAATTATTGCGGAAAAGAAAGGCAACAGATGTATTGCTGTTCCTGCTCCATTGATGGGTCAGCATGGACTTGTACCGGAGTGCATATACTTTCCGGTAGGTGAACGTTTGCTGTGAGGTATAATTTTTCTGGGCAAATTTCAGGCTGTCGATAGAGCCGCTCATATCGCTGTAATAATCCACCAGTGAAAAACTATTGACCCAGTTTGTGCCGGCTGAAGCCCGGTAATCTGTACGGATGGTGAATGCCGTTTTATTAAAATCGCTGTATTCGATGGGGCCATTGCGCTTATCGGCATAATAGCCACTGGCGATCACCCCCAATTTTCCAACCGATGTACCCACTTGTGCATCGGCCCGCCTGTACCCTTTATCGTTCAGTTGTATACTCACATTGCCGGATGTGAATGCAGGGGCGCTTTGCGTGATGATGTTCACTACCCCGCCGATCGCTTCCGAACCATACAATGCCGAGGATGGACCTTTGATGATCTCGATGCTTTTTGCAGCAGGCAGGTTCATCTCAAGTAGCGCATTGTGATTATATACGCCGGTGGTGCGGATGGGAACACCGTCTTCCATATAAAGAAAAAGGCTTTTGGTGGTCATGGGCTGGCGGATGCTCATCTCATGCTGTTCATTGCCGAGATTCACCATGAACACGCCGCTTACTTTATTCAGTAAAAAATCAAGGCGCTGTGCTTTATTGTCTTCAATGGTTTGCTTATTGATGGTTGCAATGGCGATCGGCGCCTCACTTCTTTTCTGCACGGTACGGTTTGCTGTAACCACCACATCCTGCAGCGTATTTGCCGAAGGCATGAGTGCAAGCAGGCGGGTATCCCGATCCACGGTAAAGGAAGAAGAAGCATATCCGATACAGTTTGCTTCTACCAATGCTGTTCTGTCGATCATAAGTGTGCATTCCCCTTTGTTGTTACTCACGGCTGTTTGGTTACTGTTCCTGATCCGTATGGTTGCATTTGCCAACGGCTCTTTGGAAATATTATCTACGATAAGCAGTTTGATCTTGTTTTGTGCGGCAACTGTTGTAGCAACAGATAACAACAGGGCCAGTATCTTAAATTTCATTTTTTATTTTTTACAGGTATACGATCCTGCCGCAGTCATTCGGAAACAACAGCCGGCAGATCTGCAGCCAGTATGGTTATGCTGAAGCCAAACATGCTGCTGCATTCAAATTGATTCAAATTAAAACCGAAAGAAGACTAGGCCTGTGGCGGAGGCGGATGGAAAATTGCTGAGTATGGCCCTTCAGGAATGTCGGAGTTATTATGGGCCATTATTTTAACGGAAGACCGTACCGGAATAATGACCGGGTAGAAGAATGATTTTGATGACAGCACCTGCTGTACTTTATATTCGGAACCACGCTCATTGTTCTGCTGCTCTTTTCTTTCTTCTTCCCTGATCTTTTTCATGGCCTGGCATTTGCCATTACAATGCATTTTTGGCCTTGCCTTATTGATACAGTTCTTTGCATAGGCCGCTGTGTTCAGGTAATAGTCCAGCATCACGAATGGACTGCTGAAGGTTTGCGCCGAGAAGGCCAGGAGTAATAATATGGCGGTGGTCCGCTTAAACATCTGCGCAAAGATAGTGGCTTTCAGTTTTTATATTATGACTCAAATCACAGAGTTGTCTTTTTTTTTACAAAAAAATTCATTTATTAGTGCCTTTATGTATCTTTTCGGTATGCAGACAAAAAGCAACAAATTAAACCTGTTCTCCCTTACCATGCTGGTGATCGGGTTCGTGATCGGTATGGGAATCTTCAGAACGGCGGCTACCAGCGCCAAAGATGCCATTGCGCCTTCTGTTTATTTCAGCGCATGGGCCATTGGCGGGCTGGTGGCGCTTTGTGGTGCGCTAACCTATGCCGAGATCGGCAGCCGGTATCCTGTTACCGGTGGCTATTATAAAGTGTTTGCCAAAGCATATCATCCCAGCATTGCCTTTGCCATTAACTGTATCATATTAGTTAGCAATGCAGCCAGCATCAGCGGGGTAGCCCTGATCGGGAGTGGTTACTTATTGAAATTATTCCCGGGCAACTGGACAGACATTGATAAGGCACTGTTGAGTTCTGCAGCCATTATTGTTTTTTATATCATCAACCTGAAAGGCTTAAAGACAAGTTCCACTGCCCAGAATATTTTAATGATGATAAAGATCACGATGGTGGTTGTTTTAATAGCCGCATTGTTCTTCCCGGATAAATATGCCGTGAACGATGCGGCAAAAGCGGTTGCAGATACCGGTGGTTCCTTTACCTGGACCGACTGGGTGAAAAGCCTTGGCATAAGCCTCATCGCTGTTTCCTTTACATATGGTGGTTACCAGCAAACGATCAACCTCGGCAACGATGTTCAAAACCCTTCTAAAAATATTCCCCGGGGAATCTTCATCGGCATCCTCATCATAATAGGTTTGTATATGCTGGTAAACCTCAGCTATTTTAAAGTGGTGGGCTTTAACCAGATGAAGGGCGAACGGGAAATTGCTTACCTGGTAATTGACAGGATCTTTGGAAGCGGTGGCGCATCTGTATTTTCGGCCTTTCTTTTTTTAGGCGTGCTTGCTTATGTGAACGGCTCCTTGCTGAGCAACCCACGTGTGATGTATGCCATGGGCGAAGACGGAAGCCTGCCCAAAATTTTTGCCCAAAAAAATGAAAGATCAAATGTGCTTACGTTTTCACTCACTGTTTTTTCTGCGATCTGTATTGTCATCCTTTATTTTGCGCAGGAATTTGAAAAGATACTGACCTTCACCATCTTCCTCGACAGTTTTGGAATGATCTTAAGCTGCGCCACCATCTTCTGGTTCCGCAAAAAGACAAAACACCTGGATGGAACGGGTATCTATAAGATGAAGCTCTTTCCGTTGATGCCGCTGGTGTTCATCCTGGCCTACCTGTTTGTGGCCATCAGTATAAGTGTTGCTGATCCCATGGCTGCATTGACCGGTGTGGCGGTACTGGCTGCTTTCATGATCATATACTTTTTATTCAACCGGAAGAAAAGCAACATTATCCCAACAGAAAATTAAATTCAAATGGATCTTTCTTACATACTGAATGAATTTGCCGAAGAGCGGGAAAACTATTTCAATGCCGTTTCTCCGCCTATTATGCAGACAAGCAATTTCGTTTTTAATACGGTGGATGAAATGCGCAAGGCCTTTGCAGATGAATATTCGGTATTCCTGTACAGCCGGGGTAAAAATCCAACCACCGAAATTCTGCGCCGGAAACTGGCGGCGCTTGATGGTGCCGAAGACTGCCTGGTATTCAACAGCGGCGCTGCGGCCATCTTTGCGGCAGTATTTGCCAATGTTAAAAGCGGGGATCATATTGTATCGGTGAACAAACCTTATACCTGGGCACAACGGATGTTTGATGTTATCCTGCCAAGGTTCGGCATTACCACCACCTATATTGGCGGAACAGCGATCGAAAATTTTGAACGGGCCATTCTTCCAAACACTACGGTTATTTATTTAGAAAGCCCAAATAGCTGGGACTATGCTTTACAGGACCTGAAAGCGGTTGCCGAACTGGCAAGGTCGGAGAACATTGTTACCATCATTGACAACAGTTATTGTACCCCGCTTTATCAACGGCCCATTGAAATGGGCATTGATCTTTCGCTTCAAACCGCTACCAAATACATCAGTGGCCACAGCGATACTTTAGGAGGCGTTTTATCCGGCAGCAAAAAAATGATGGAACGCATTTTCAACAGCGAGTTCATGACGGTGGGCAGCGGCATACAGCCTTTTAATGCCTGGTTGCTGATAAGAGGGTTAAGAACACTGCCTGCCCGGCTCGACCGGATAACCGCATCCACTGCCAAAGTGATCGCATTCCTGAAACAACATCCCCGGGTTGAGTCGATCCTTTTCCCGCTTGATGAAAGCTTCCCGCAGTATGAGCTGGCCAAAAAGCAAATGAGTGGCGGCTGCGGATTGCTGACCTTTGTCATCAAAGCAGCCAATATACAGCAGATCGAAAAATTCTGCGAAGACCTCCAACACATATTCATGGCAGTAAGCTGGGGTGGCCACGAAAGCCTGATCATACCCAAATGTTCTTCCATACAACCAGGCGAGTTTGATGCTGCCAATACCGAACACCGTATGCTGCGGCTGTATGTTGGCCTGGAGGAACCTGCCTACCTCATTAAAGACCTGGAACAGGCTTTTGAAAAGATGGCCTGACCAAAGTTACCGCCTGTATAATAGTTTTAAGCAGATTAAGCGCAGATGGTTTATTTTTGTTGTATGCGTTACTCAATCTATTCCCTCGTTTTTATACTGGTTATTACGGCTTCAGCAAAAGCACAGGAAAAGTGGGGCTTGTTGAAATGTGTAGAGTATGCCATGGCCAATAACATCTCCATCAGGCAAACCGACCTGCAAAGCAAAATAGCTGAGCTGCAGTTAAAGCAAAGTAAACTGGGGCAATTACCCGGTTTTAATTTCAGCGGCAACTCGGGTTACAATAATGGCCGTAATCAGGACCCTACTACTTACAGCCTGATCACACAAAGTTATTTGTCGGCAAACATGCAGCTGCAAAGCAGTGCTGAAATTTTTAACTGGTTCAGCAAGCGCAATACCATTGCGGCCAACGAATGGGAACTACAGGCCGCCAAAGCCAATACAGATAAATTGAAAAATGATATTGCCTTAACAGTAGCCAATGCTTACCTGCAGATATTACTGGCAATGGAACAGGAGAAAATTGCAGCCGTACAGTTGCAGCAATCGCAGGCGCAGTTAAGCAATACCCGAAAGCTGGTTGATGCCGGTTCATTACCTGAGCTCAATGCCGCCGAACTGGAAGCGCAGGTGGCAAGAGACAGTTCTACGTTAATAAGTGCCAAAGGAAATGTGCAGCAGAGTATTTTAACCATCAAGGCTTATATGGCGCTGGATGCAGCCGCTCCTTTTGAAATTGATACGCCACCGGTAGACAGGATACCGGTAGAAAAGATCGCCGACCTGCAGCCTGAAGCGGTTTATGCATCGGCCATTGCCAACATGCCGCAGCAAAAAGTAAATGATTTTAAATTGAAAGCAGCCCAGAAAAATTCTGCGGCAGCAAAAGGAGGTTTGTATCCTACCCTTTCTGTTTTTGGGAGTCTTAATAGTTCGTACATAGCATCAAAAACACCGATCTACGACAAGATCTTCAGTACATATATACCCACTGGACTTAAAACCGATGTAGGAGGTACTTTATACGATGTTTTCTCTCCTACCTATACACAAGGTTCTAAAAATGGCTATTCAAGATCTGATGCGTTTGGCAGCCAGTTAAACCGAAACTTCAGGCAATCAATAGGATTAAGCCTGAGTGTTCCGATATTTAACGGTTACAGTGCGAGAGCTACCTACGAAAGAAGTCGCATCAATATCAGGAACCTGCAGCTGCAAAAAGACCTGGATAATCAGAGCCTGAAGCAGAATATATACCAAGCCTATAATGCAGCTATGGTGGCGCTGGAAAAATTCAATGCCGGGAAGAAGTCGATGGAAACGGCAGAACGTACCTACGGCTTTGCGCAAAAGCGTTACGAAGTGGGCATGATGTCAACCTTTGAACTGATCACCAACCAGAATAATGTATTCAGGGCAAAACTGGAGAATGCACTGAACCAGTATGATTATGTTTTTAAAATGAAAGTGCTGGAGTTTTATAAAGGACAGGGATTGAAGTTATGACCCTACGGCTTCGCTCTGGATGGGGAACCTGGCTTACAATTATTCAGGCTAGGCTCCTTCATAAAACGAAAGATCAAATAAATTTAAAAGGCCGACTAAAGTTGAGAAAGTAAAAGTGAGTGACACAACGATGTTGAAGAAAGATCAAATGTTCGTAACAACAAACAAAAAAACTACAAACTGTAAACTGAATTTATATGAGCAAGTCGTTGAAATGGATATTGATAAGCGTGGCAGCATTGTTGGTGTTGATGGTGGTGCTTTCCAAGGCCGGTGTTTTTGGAAAAGATGAGGGCATAAAGGTAACTGCCGA
>Ga0209023_10006394_pt1 | contig 12444 bp, 13 predicted proteins | sample LakOneMetagenome_FD_187468 | JGI IMG/M metagenome (GOLD analysis project Ga0209023, IMG submission 187468) | Freshwater and sediment microbial communities from Lake Erie, Canada (SPAdes) (version 2) | ecosystem: Environmental > Aquatic > Freshwater > Lentic | place: Lake Erie, Canada... | reverse complement strand
GCGGCATTTCGCCCGGCGCGGCGACCTGCTGCTGCTGACCGTCGATCTCAGCGGGTTCGGCGACGACCTGATCTGGGAGCCGTCGCGCGGCGGCGATCTGTTCCCGCATCTCTACGCCCCCCTGCCCGTCGCCGCCGTCACGGCCTCGCGCGCCTTCTCGGTCACGGCCGACGGCGAGATGGCGTTCGAGGACGACCGATGAGCCCGGTTGATGTGGGCGCCGCCCTGCTGCGTCGGCTGGACCCGGAGCAGGCACACCAGTTGGCGATCAAGGGTCTGGCCCTCGCCCCCCTGCCCGTCCCGCCCGCCGACGATCCGATCCTGAGAACACAGTTGGCGGGACTGGATCTGCCCAATCCGGTCGGTCTGGCGGCGGGTCTGGACAAGAACGGCGAGGCCCTGCGCGGCCTGTCGCGCCTCGGCTTCGGCTTCGTCGAATGCGGCTCGGTCACGCCCCGGCCCCAGCCCGGCAATCCCAAGCCCCGCCTGTTCCGCCTCAGCGAGGACCGGGCCATCATCAACCGGATGGGGTTCAACAACGCCGGGCTAGACGCCTTCGCCGAGCGGCTGGACCAGCGCCCGACGGGCGTCGTCGTGGGAGCCAATCTGGGGGCCAACAAGGACACCGAGGACAAGGCGGCCGACTACGTCGCCGGTCTGCAACGCCTTGCCGGCCGCGCTTCCTACTTCACCGTCAACATCTCCTCGCCCAATACGCCGGGCCTGCGCGCGCTTCAGGGCCGCGAGCAGTTGGACGACCTGTTAGGCCGCATCGACGCCGCCCGGCCGGCTGTCGCGCCTGACCGCGTGCCGGTCTTTTTGAAGATCGCGCCCGATCTGATCGCCGAAGAGATCGGCATGATCGTCGAGGCGTCGCTGGCACATCGGATCGACGGCCTGATCGTATCCAACACCACGCTGGAACGGCCCGAGACCCTACGCTCTCCGGACGCCCGCGAAACCGGCGGCCTGTCCGGCGCGCCCATCCGTCCCTTTGCGGAAAAGGCCCTGCGCGCGGCGGCCGAGGCGGCGAACGGCCGCCTGCCTCTGATCGCTGTCGGCGGCATCGACAGCGGCGCCGAGGCCTATGCCCGCATCCGCCTGGGGGCATCGGCGGTCCAGATCTATTCCGCCCTGATCTACGAGGGCCCCGGCCTGGTCGCCCGCATCAAGCGTGACCTGGCCGCCCGCCTGCGCGCTGACGGTTTTTCCGCAGTAACAGACGCGGTCGGCGCTCCCCGTTGACGGAGCGTTAGTGTCGACACGTCTAAGGTGACCGATGCGAGCGACCTGCGTTCGTCATTCGAGAGCCTGAATGAAATCGACCGCCGTCGATATCGCTGAAAGCAGCTGGACCGCCGCCGTTCGCCAACGCTCGGGCGCTGCGGTACAACGGCTCGTGGCGGCGGCGGCTGTCGCCCTGGTGGTGACACCGATGGTCGGGGTGCGGTTCACCTTCGGCTGGGTCGTCCTGTATATGGCGGTCCAGGCCATGGAGGTGGTCGTCTATCGACCGATCCTGAAAAGTCCCGACGAGCTTTCCACGGGCCGCAAGCTGGCGATCCTGGCCGTCGTCTTCGCGAATTCGACGGTCTTCTCCTCGCTTTCCCTGGTCCTCTGGTGGATCGGCAGCGCGTTTGGCGGCGTCTGTGCGGTCCTGATGCTGACCGCGGTCATGCTGACGGCGATCGTGAACGCCACCCGATGCCAAGCCGTGATGATCGCCGGCCTCACGCCCCAGGTCGGCTTCCTGCTGGCGACCCCCTTCTTTGTCTATGCGCTGCACGCCCCCGGCCCGCTGGTCATGTCGGCCGCAGCGGCCGTGGTGCTGTTCACCTTCTATGTCGCCATCACCGGTCAGCGCATGGTCGAGGCCAGCGTCACCGTCATTCGCGCCCATGCCCTGGCTGAGGAATCCCGCCTAAAGGCCGAGCGCAGCCTGGCCGACCACACCACCTTCCTGGCCGCCATCGGCCATGACCTGCGCACCCCGATCGGCGCGATCCTGGCCGGCGCCGCCGAGCTGCGCACGCCCGACGCCCAGTCGCGCAACAGCGCCAATCTGATCACCGACGCCGGCCTCATGATGAAGGCCCTGCTGGACGACTTGCTGGACCACACCCGGATCGGCGCCGGGCGGATGACGGTCGAGGCCAAGGATTTCGACCTGCGGCAAATGCTGGCCCAGACCCTGATGCTGTGGCGCGGCGTCGCCGACGCCAAAGGGCTGAAGCTGCGCATCGAGGGCGCCTCCGCCATGCCGCGCCACGTCAAGGGCGACGTCATGCGCATCCGTCAGGTGCTGAACAACCTGATGTCCAACGCCATGAAGTTCACCGAGCAGGGCCAGATCACCCTGCGCGTCCAGGCCTGGCCCGAGGAGCCCTCGGGCTACGCCCTGCTGTTCGAGATCGTGGACACGGGTCCGGGCATGACGACCGATCAGCTGGCCCGCCTGTTCACCCCGTTCGATCAGACCGCCGACGGCGTCTCCGCCCGCTACGGCGGCTCGGGCCTGGGGCTGGCGATCAGCCGCAATCTGATCGACCTGATGGGCGGCCGACTGACGGTCCGCAGCGCGACGGGTCAGGGCTCGCGCTTCACCGTCTCGCTGATCCTGCCGCGCGGAGACGAGGCGGTTCAGATCGTCGAGGTCGTCGACCAAAGCCGCCTGGACATCGCCCGCTCGCTGACACCGGCCGTCGTGGCACCCGCGCCAGTCGCGCCGGAGCCTGAGCCCGAGCCGGTCGCCTCGACGCCTGCGGTCGCCGACGAGGTCGAAGACCAACCGCTGCGCCTGCTGGTCGTGGACGATCACGATATCAACCGCCGCGCCGTGCAGCTGATCCTTCAGCCGCTGGGCTGCGAGATCACCACCGCCGCCGACGGCATGATCGCGCTGGAACGCTGTCAGGAGGCGGTGTTCGACGTCATCTTCATGGATGTCCGGATGCCCGAACTGGACGGGCGCGAGACGACGCGTCGCTTGCGCGCCGGCGGCGGACCCAACGCCGCCACCCCGGTCGTCGCCGTCACCGCCGACACCGCGCCCGAGGACGTCGCGGCCTGTCAGGCGGCCGGCATGGCCTATTTCGTCTCCAAGCCCCTGACGCCGCCCGCTCTGATCGGCGCCTTGCAGCACGTCTTGAACGACACCGCCGCTCAGGCCGCGACCGAGGCCGCCTGACCCCGGACGGTCGCGATCAGGCGCGCGGCGAAATCAGGCTGTTTCATCTCGCATTCCCAGACGATTACCACGCGCCAGCCTGACGCCTCCAGCGCCTGACCAGCGGCGGCGTCGCGCGCGCGGTTTCGGTCAATCTTGGCGATCCAGTAATCGGCGTTGGTCTTGGGCTGACGCGCGCCGCGCGGGCACTCATGGCCGTGCCAGAAGCAGCCGTGGACGAACAGGGCGACCTTGCGGCCTTTCATCACCACATCCGGACGGCCCGGCAGACCCATGCCGCCCAGTCGATAGCCGATCCCGGCCGCACGCAGGATCCTGCGCACGGCCAGTTCCGGCGACGTGTCCCGCCCCTTCACGCGACGCATCACGGCGCTGCGCTTCTCGGGGCTGAACACATCCGTGTTCACGATCAATCCACGCTCAAGTAGCGAAGCGGTAGCGTGGATTGATCCAACTTAAAGCTGCGCCAGCAGATGCTCGGCCGAGGACACCTTGAACTCGCCGCCCTGCTCGATGTTCAACTGCTCGACCACGCCGTCCTTGACCAGCATGGAATAGCGCTGCGAGCGCTCGCCAAGGCCGAAGCCCGTACCGTCCAGCACCAGACCCAGGGCGCGGGTCAGTTCGCCGTTGCCGTCGGCCAGCATGACGATGCTGTCGTCGGTGATGCCCTGGCTCTCGCCCCAGGCCTTCATGACGAAGGCGTCGTTGACCGAGATGCAGGCGACCGTATCGACGCCCTTGGCCTGGATGTCGGCCAGATGATCCTTGAAGCCCGGCAGGTGACGCGCCGAGCAGGTGGGGGTGAAGGCGCCAGGCACGGCGAACAGGGCCACGGTCTTGCCGGCGAAGATGTCGTCGGTGCTGACGGGCTTGGGGCCCTCGGCGGTCGCCTGGGCGAGGGTCGCGGCGGGGATGCGATCGCCGATCTGAATGGTCATGTCTGTCTCGCTGAGGTTTGAGGCCGGCGCGTTTGAACGGCCGTTTGCGACACATAGACACCACGGGCGACACCGCAAGCACCGGTTCGGCTTGCTTGCGCCGCTTTCCGGACGGATGATGCCAGGATCATGAGCGAAGCCTCCACCCTGACCGGCCGACTGCTGGTCGCCATGCCCGGGATCGACGACGCCCGGTTCGAACACGCTGTCATCCTGATCTGCGCCCACGGGCCGGATCACGCCATGGGCCTGCGGCTGGATCGACCGGCGCCGGGCGTGGATCTGAAGACGGTTCTGGACAAGCTGGACGCGCCGGAGCCCGATCAATCCATCGGTCGCGCGGTCCTGATGGGCGGACCGGTCGAGCGCGAGCGCGGCTTCGTGCTGCATACCGACGACTGGACGGTGGGCGACGACACCCTGGCCTTCGGCGACGGTCTGGCGATGACCGGCACGCGCGAGGCGCTGGCCGCCATGACCGACGAGATCGCCGGTCCGCGCCGATCGGCCCTTCTGCTGGGCTACGCCGGCTGGGGCGAGGGGCAGTTGGAGGAAGAGTTGGCCGAAAACGTCTGGCTGACCGCCGACGCCGATCTGGACTTGATTTTCGACAGCGAACACACGTCGAAATGGACACGCGCCCTGGCCCAGCTGGGCGTGGACGCGGCCATGCTGTCGAGCCAGGGCGGCCGGGCCTGAGGCCAGACCGCCCCGCTTGACGATCAGAAGCGGTAGTTCATGCCGATGCGGAACATGTGCGTTCCGAACTTGCCGTTGCTGCGCACCATGTCCGTGCCCGTCGTGTTCGGGGCCAGGACAAACGGGTTGGTGGCGGGCGCCGTGCCGCGGCCGACGCGGATGACTGGGCTGTCGACGTCCAGCGAGGTGTAGAGGTATTCGCCGCTGACCGTCAGGCCGCGACCCAGGGCGTATTCCACGCCGCCGCCGGCCTGCCAGCCGTCGCCGTCATCGCCTTCGCTAGTTTCGGTGAAGCTGTTGGCCAGGTTCGACGTGCGGAAACGGTTTTCAAACTTGCCATAGGCGTAACCGCCGGTGCCGTAGATCAGCGCCGGTCCGTAGGCGTAGCCCAGCTTCAGGCGCGCGGCCGCCGTGCTCTGCAGCTCGCGCGTGAAGGTGTAGAAGGCCGGGGTGGTCGAGAAGCCGGTCACCGAGTCTTGGACATTGTTGACGCTGTATTCGGCCAGGGCGCCGACCACGAAGTTGCCGAACTGCATGTCGTAACCGGCGCGAACGCCCGCTTCGACGCCGTCGTTGTCGTCACGGCAGCCCGTTCCCGGCGCGGTGCTTGTGGCCATACCGCCGCAGAAGCCGGGGCTGAAGGCGTTGGTGCCGACGGTAGCAGGGGCGATCGGTACGGTCGTGACCTGATCCCCATAGATGCCATCGAGGTTGCGGTCGAAGCGCAGGGTCTCGTCACCGTCGTCGTTAGACTGGTTGTAGCCGCCGAAAATGCCGATGTAGGGGCCGGACCAGTCGGGGGCGACGGACTGGGCCAGGGCGGGGGTGGAAACCATGGCCAGGGCCAGGGCGCTGCAGGCGAGGGTCTTGATCATTTGGGGAGGCTTTCGTGCCGAAATTGCGGGCGCGACATCCCCGCTCGCCGTCACAAAAGCCGAAGCTGGGCACAGGTTCCCTCAAACTCCCATCGCCAAATGTCGCACATCCAAAGGCTTAGGTTGAACGTACGCCGGCCTAGCGCGTCGCCATCGATACCAGAAAAGCGATCAGCAGGACCAGGCTGACCGCCTGCCAGAACCGCACCGGATCGCGCTCGATCAGGGACAGCTGGCGCGGCGGCGGGGCGGCGACGGCGCTGCCGGTTTCCAGCACATGGATCAGTTCCTCGACATCCTCGAACCGCTCGTTCGGATCGACGGCGACGGCGCGCATGATGGCCGCCTCCAGCCAGGCGGGCATATCCGGCCGATGTCGCGTCGGCGGCGCGGGCGCCCGGTCAAAGCGCGGCGCATCGGCCGGATCTACCTCGCCCCACGGATAGGTTCGGGTGAACAGGCGATACAGCGTCACCCCCAGGGCGAACTGATCCGTGGCGGCGTCGCCGCTCTCGCCGGCATACATTTCCGGCGCCTTATAGCCGGCGGTGCCGGGCGCCTCGGCCTCGGCGAACTCCTCGGCCAGCCGCAGCCGCGCGACGCCCAGGTCGACCAGTTTCAGCCCGCCCTGTGTCTCCAGGATCACATTGTCCGGCTTGATGTCGCGGTGCGTGACCCCCGCCCGGTGCAGGGCCGAAACCGCCCGCGACAGGCGCAGGGCCACGCCGATCCCTTCGCCGATCTCGAACGGCCCTTCCTCCGCCAACCTCGCATGCAGGGTCTGACCGGCGTGGAAGGGCTGGGCGATATACAGACGGCTCTGGCGACCCGCGTCCAGGCTCAACACCTTGCCGACGAACGGACTGTCGATACGCCGCCCGATGAAGGCCTCGCGCAGGAAGGCGGTGCGCGCGCCGCGTTCCGACACCACGGCGGGCTTGGGGAATTTCAGCACAACCGTGCCTGCGTCGCCCAGGGTGTCCTTGGCCAGAAACAGCCGCGTATAGCGCCCGTCGGCGACGAGCCGCTGCAAGGCGAAGCCGTCGACATTGTCGCCGACGGCGGGCGGCGCCAGGATGGCGAGGCCCTCCGCCTCGGCCGTGATCGCCTCCCAGTCGGGCGCGCCGGTGCGGACCACGTCGATGACGATGGCGGTGGCGTTGTCGCGCGGCCCCGCCGCCTCGACCTCGGCCAAGATCGCTTTGGCGTCCGCGTCGGGCGAACTGCGCCGTCCCAACAGGCCCGCGATCATCGCATCGGCCAGCACCCCATGCACCCCGTCGGTGGTCAACAGCAGACGATCGTGCGGTTCCAGCCGCATCTGCCGGACATCCAGCTTCACATCCGCCTCGATGCCCACCGCGCGATACAGCACATGGCTCAGCCCCTGCTGGGCGCGCGTGTGGTCTTCGGTCAGCCGCGTCAGAACCCCGTCGCGGAAATGCCAGGCCCGGCTGTCGCCCACATGAAGCGCCGTCGCCTCGCGCCCGCGCAGGATCAGGGCGGTAAAGGTGGTCGCCGCCCCCTCCATCGCCGGATCGATCCGCCCGCGCGAATGGAGCCAACGATTGAAGCCGCGCAGCGCCTTGATGCCGTTGGCCGCGATGCCGTTCAGCGGGTTCTGATCCAGATAGCCGTCGATGAAGCTGCGCGTCGTCAGCTCCGCCGCCATCCGCCCGGCCTTCGACCCCGACACCCCGTCGGCGATCACCGCCACCACCCCATGCTCGCGCTGCTCGGCCGCCGTGCCGATATGGACGCCGCCGAAATCCTGATTATCCGCCTTGGGCCCCTGCAAGGTCGCAAAGCCGGCGGCGATCTCCAGTCTGGCGTCGGTCATGGGCGGAACTGTCGTCGAAAGACGGCCCGCTGAACAGAGGTCTCAGAGCGCCAGGATCGCGCGCACCGCGACATAGGCGGCGACCACCAGGATCAGGCCCGCGAACAGGATGCGCCCAAGCCGGGCGTTCGACCCCAGTCGACGCGCCAGCGGCAGACCCGCCGTCGTGCCCGCGACCCCGCCGACCGCCATGGCTGCGACGAGGCCCGGATCGACCCAGCCCGACAGCGCATAGTTGCCCGCCGTGGTCGCGCCGAACGCAGCCACGCTGAGCAAAGACGTCGCCTGGGAGGTCGCCAGGCTCATGCCCGTCGACGCCATCAGGCCGGGCACGATCAGAAAGCCGCCGCCGATGCCGAAGAAGCCTGCGGCCGAGCCGACGCCCGCGCCCGCCATGCCGACGCGCGGCGACATCGACCAATTCAGCCGGGGTTCGTCCCGCGCGACCGCCGCCTTGGGACGCAGCATCGTTACGCCCACCGCCGCCATGGCCACAGCGAAGATCAGCAGCAACTGATGGCCGTCTATCATCTTGGCCAGGGACGATCCGAACCAGGCCCCGGCCGCACCGGTGATGGCGAACAGGGTGGCGCAGGGCCAGCGCACCCGCCCTGCCCTGGCGTGACCGGCCAGAGCCGTCAGGGCGTTCAGCGCCACGCCCGCCGCCGACACGCCGATGGCGACGTGGGGATCGGCGACACCGACGACATACAGCAGCAGCGGCACGGCCAGAACCGATCCGCCGCCGCCGAACAGGGTCAGCAGCAGGGCGACGACGCCGCCGCTGAAGGCGGTCAGGACCAGCGGGGTCAGTTCGGTCGTCATCGGATCACGCCGCTCTCGTCGCGGGCCGGGTCGCGGTTTTGTTCCAGGGCATGACGGCCAGCAGCCGCGCCATGCCGCAAAAGCCCGTCGCGCCTGCGAAGAACAGGCCCGCGCCGACGAAGGCGGACAGACCCCAGAAGGCCGGATGCACCAGCAGGCCCAGCGCTGCGCCGATCAGGATCAGGCCGCCCGCGACCATCTGCACCTGACGCATCAGTTCGATCGGCTTAGAGCGGTCGGCGTGGGTGGCCAGGCCCTGCGCCTTCCACGCGTCCAGCCCGCCTTCCAGGACAAAGGCTTGCCCCGTCGTCTTGGCCGCCAGGCGGTCGCAGTTGACGCCCGTCCGATTGCCGGTTCGGCAGGTGAAGATGACGTCGCGCCCGTCGATGCCCGCCGGCGTGAAGGCGTCTAAGGCCGACAGCGGCGCATGGACGGCGCCGACGACATGCTCTCTGGCGAACTCGTCGGGCTCGCGAATGTCGATCAGCACGGCCGCGTTCTGCTTCAGCCGATGCGAAACCTCGGCGGGGGACAGGGGGTCAGGACGCTCATGGAGATCATGCCTTTTCGGAGGAAACAGGGGGACAGTAGATTTCGGCCAGCACGGCGATGACCTTCAGGACGGCCGGATCGGCGATGCGGTAGAAGATGGTCGTGCCGTCCCGACGCGTGCTCACCAACGCCTCGTCGCGCAGCTTGGCCAGGTGCTGGGAAAGGGCCGATTGCGACAAGCCGACTTGAGGCAACAGCTGGCCGACGGCCATCTCGCCCTCGCCCAACTGACACAGGATCATCAGCCGCTTCTCGTTGGACAGGGCGCGCAGCAAGGCCGCCGCCTCGCCCGCGCTGGCCTGGAATCGCTCAAGTCCGATGGTCTGAAGGTCGATCATGGCGCGCAATATATTCGAGGTTGCTAAATAAGCAATACCTAATATATTGGATGGCGAAGGAGCATTCACGCATGACCCAACCCCCCGATGTTCGCGGCTTTTTCGATCCCGCGACCCACACCGTCACCTATCTGGTCAGCGACCCCGCGACGGGTCAGGCGGCGATCATCGACCCCGTCCTGGACTTCGACGCGCCTTCGGCCCGCACCTCGACGCGGTCGATCGACGCCGTCATGGCGGCGCTGCGGTCGGAGGGCCTGACCTTGGCTCTGGTTCTCGAAACCCATGCCCACGCCGACCACCTGACGGCGGCGGCGCACCTGCGTGCGATGACGGGCGTGTCGATCGGCATCGGCGGGCGGATCACCCAGGTTCAGTCGGCCTTCGGCCCCCTGTTCGGCGCCGACGACGTGCGCCCGGACGGCGCGGTGTTCGATCATCTCCATGCGGACGGCGACGCCTTCGCCCTGGGCGATCTGACGGTGGAAGTGATCCACACGCCCGGCCACACTCCCGCCTGCGTCAGCTACCGGATCGGCGATGCGGTCTTCACCGGCGACACCCTGTTCATGCCCGACTACGGCACGGCGCGAACGGACTTCCCCGGCGGCGACGCCCGGACCCTGTATCGCTCGATCCAGCGCCTGCTGGGCCTGCCGGATGAGACCCGCATCTTCGTCGGCCACGACTATCTGCCCCAGGGCCGCACCGACTACCGGTTCGAGACCACCGTCGTCGAACAGCGGGCGCACAACATCCACATCGGCGGCGGCGTATCGGAGGACGCCTTCGTCGCCATGCGAGAGGCCCGCGACGCGACCCTGGGAGCGCCGCAGCTGATCCTGCCCTCGCTTCAGGTCAACATCCGCGCCGGCGACCTGCCGCCCCCCGACGCCAACGGCCAGCGCTACCTGCGCCTGCCTCTAAACGCGATCTAAGCGCGCGGTCGTGCCCCTCTCGCCTCGGCGATCGCGCACGCCGGCCAGCGCCTCGGCCAAAGCCTCGGAACGGCAGGACGCTTCGCCCGACAGCCACATACGGATCATGGCGAATTGCGCCGCCGCAGAGCCTGTGGCGACCAGCGACGGCAGGTGGACGGCCGCACTCGCGATCCTCGCTTCGATAAAGGCCGCCAACCGGCGCTGCAACTTCGCCTGCAAAGGGGTTCGAACAGGTGGCGCGTCAGGGCGCGGCGATCCCACAGATGGTCCAGCATGATCCTGAGCCGCGCGGTATTGCCCGACCGCGCCCCGGCCAGCGCCAGGGGCATGAGGATGGGTTCGACGATGAGTTCGAGCACTGCGTCCTTGCTCTGGAAATGCTCGTAGAAGGTCGAACGGCCGATGCCGGCCGTCTCGATCACATCGGTCGTGCGAATGGCGGAGTAGCGTCGCTCGGACATCAGCCGGATCAGGGCGTCGGTAATCGCCTGCCGCGTCCGCGCGCGACGACCGTCCCCCTCGTGCGTGTCGTCTTCGATCATGCCGGCACCCTAAGTCACCCGGCGCATGCCTGGCAGCCTCTTTCGAAGCCTGGCGGACAAGGTGGCCCGACTGTCCGGAAACGGCCCAGATATGGGCATTGCGGGTTTCACCAGTGGCAGCCGAACGGCATCATGGCCGCGCGATCAGAGAGGCTCCAATGACTGACCAACACCGCGCCGTCGCCATCGTACCCGCCCGCGACATGGACGCCAGCGAAGCCTTTTACCGGCGTCTGGGCTTTGTGGTCGCCGCCGACTACGGCGACTATCGCATTCTGGAGGATGGGCGGGGCGGCCATATCCATCTCAACGCCACGCCCGGCTGGCCCGCAAGGCTCGAGGACAACGCCCTGGGCCTGTATCTGTATGTCGAGGACGTGGACGCCGCCGCCGACCGTGTGCGCGAACTGATCATCGGCGCGGGGCCTGAGACCAAGCCTTGGGGCACGTACGAGTTCGCGGTCAGCGACCCCAATGGCGCGCTGGTGCGGATCGGTCGGGTCGTGGACTAAACTTCTTACGCCGACCGCTGCTTCAGCGGCGCGGTGCCGTCGGCCAGGCTTTCAGCCAGATAGACCTCGGCCTCCTGCGCCGGCAGGGCGGGGGCATAGCCGAAGCCCTGGCCGTAGTGGCATTGGGCGTCCAGCAGCAGGCGGGCCAGTTCGGCGTTCTCCACGCCTTCGGCGACGACTTCCAGCGAGAGGTCGCGGCCCAGATTGACCACCGACTTGACGATCTTGGCCGAGCCCTCGTCCTTGTTCATCGTCAGCACGAAATAGCGGTCGATCTTCAGCGTATCGAACGGCAGGCGCGCCAGATAGGACAGGGACGAGAAGCCGGTGCCGAAATCGTCCAACGCCAGAGAGGCCCCGACGTCCTTTAGCGATTGCAGCACCTCGGCGGCGCGCGCGGTGTCGCGCATGATGTCGCCCTCGGTGACCTCCAGCTTGAGTGCGCCTTTGGGCAGGCCGGTCTCCTTGATGATGCGCGCCACGTCCTCGCACAGATGCGGGCGCTCGATCTCGCCGACCGACAGGTTGACGCTGCAAAACAGCTTGCCGGCCAGCGGATGGCGCTCGATCCATTCGGCCAACTGCCGCGCCGACTGGGTCATCATCAGCAGGCCCAGGTCGTTCATCATCCCCAGGTCGGCGGTCAGGCCCAGGAACTCGTCCGGCGGCACCAGACCCCGGCGCGGGTGACGCCAGCGCGCCAAGGCCTCGAAGCCAGCGACGGCCCCGGTGTTCAAGTTCACGATGGGCTGGAAGAAGGGCACGATCTCGCCGCGCACGAAGGCGTTCCTCAGATCCGCCTCCAGCGCCAGACGGCTCAAGCTGTCGCTTTCCAGCGCCCGGCCATAGGCGGCCGAGCCGCCGCGCCCGGCGCCCTTGGCCGATTCCACCGCCAGCTCGACCCTCCGCAGCAGTTCGGCGGCGTCTGGCGCATCCGGCCCGCCCTCCACCATCACCGCCCCGATGGAGACGGTCGGATAGATGTCGAAGCCCGCGACCCGCAGCGGCTGTTCCAGCGCGTCTCGAACGCGATAGCTGGTGTGGGATGCGGTCTTGGGGACGATGATGGCGAACTCGTCCTCGCCGATCCGCGCGGCCGAGGCGTCCTTGTTGAAGGCGGCGGCCAGACGCGAGCCCAGGGCCGACAGCACCAGGTCGGTCCGCTCGTGCCCCAACGCCTCGTTCAGACGCC
>Ga0209023_10006393_pt1 | contig 12444 bp, 8 predicted proteins | sample LakOneMetagenome_FD_187468 | JGI IMG/M metagenome (GOLD analysis project Ga0209023, IMG submission 187468) | Freshwater and sediment microbial communities from Lake Erie, Canada (SPAdes) (version 2) | ecosystem: Environmental > Aquatic > Freshwater > Lentic | place: Lake Erie, Canada | collected... | reverse complement strand
CTTCTTCTCCTTGTCGTGCGCGGGCGGCGGAACCGGGTCGTGGTCCGGCTCGGGCTGGTCCTGGTCGGTCGGCGTGTGGTCGCTGGGCTCCACGTCGTGCGTCGCCAGTCCTCTCGTCTGCACCTCGACGGTGTTGTTGATCTTCGTCCGGACCTCCTGGGTGGTGGTCGGCGGGAGCGCGTTGTTGAGAGCGGCGGACTGCGCCTTCCACGGATCGCCGACGGCTCTGCCGCTCCCGATCGACCGCAGCGTCCCCGCGCTGTCGTAGATCTGCACCGACGAGGTGAACTGGCCGTCGTCGAAGCTGTTCTGGATGAAGATCTCGCCCTTGTCGATCTTGATGTGGGCCTCTTTCGGCGGACCACCGTCCCAGCCGTAGAGCGAGCTGTTCGGGGCGTCGGGCGGCAGCGGGCTGGACGACGTGGTCTCGCCGTGCACCTGCCAGTCGAGCGTGCCCATCAGCGTGCCCAGGTCGACACCGGCCGGCGCCATCGACTCCGGATGGAAGTCCCCGGCTCGCTTCGGCAACGGCAGCCCGAGGCTGCCCATGGCGTCCACGATGCTGATGGTGATCGCGTGGCCGTCGGGCGTGACCGTCAGCAGGTCGATCTGCGGCTCCAGCCAGAAGCCGGGCAGCGTCTCGTCGGCGATCCGGTCGAACATCCACCGAACCGGTGGGGAGCTGGTGGCGTCATAGGGGTCGCTGCCGAAGGCTTTCTCGTCGGCGTCGGTGAACCCGTCGCCGTCGCTGTCCTGCGCGTCCGACGTGAGGAGGGTGCACACATTCGTGAGGCAGTTCAACACGGGCGGCGGGGGGAAGCCGCCACCGGCGGACGCCGCGGTGGGTGCCCATGCGAACGCGGCGCCGGTGAGGAGGGCTGGGACGATGGGGAGGATGCGACGAATGCTCATGGGTCGATCGTGCAGCCTCGGGCCGGCGTCCCGCATCGGGGGAACCCCCGGGATCGGCCGCCGGCACCCCCAAGGGCCGGCGGCATGTCGGCTGACGAATCCCGACTTGTGGAGTCGGGAATCCACGACTACGCTCGACCGCCATGAGTGACACCTGGGGTTTTGAAACACGGCAGATCCACGTCGGCGGCGAGCCGGACCCGACGACGGGCGCCCGTGCCGTCCCGATCTACCAGACGACCAGCTTCGAGTTCCGCGACGCAGCACACGCGCAGAACCTGTTCGCACTGGCGGAGATCGGCAACATCTACACGCGCATCATGAACCCGACGCAGGGTGCGCTGGAGGCCCGCCTGTCCAGCCTGGAAGGCGGCGTCAACACCGCCGTCGGCCTGCCCGGCGCGCTGGTCGTCAGCAGTGGCCAGGCCGCGGAGACGCTGGCCATCCTCACGCTCGTGGAGAACGGCGGCCACATCGTGGCCAGCCCGTCGCTCTACGGCGGCACCTACAACCTGTTCCACTACACGCTGCCGAAGATGGGCATCGAGGTCACCTTCGTGGAGGACCCGCACAACCTCGAGGAGTGGCGCGCCGCCATCCGCCCGAACACCAAGGTGTTCTTCGGTGAGGTGCTGGCCAATCCGCGCAACGACGTGTTCGACATCCAGGGTGTCAGCAAGGTCGCACACGACAACGGCATCCCGCTGATCGTCGACAACACGGTGCCCACGCCGTACCTGATCCGCCCGTTCGAGTGGGGCGCCGACATCATCGTGCACAGCCTCACCAAGTTCATCGGCGGCCACGGCACGTCGATCGGCGGCGCGATCATCGACGGCGGCACGTTCGACTACGCGGCCAGCGGCCGCTTCCCGAACATGACCGAGCCGGACCCGAGCTACCACGGCCTGCCGTACTTCCCGGCCCTGGGCCATGGTGCGTTCATCATCAAGGCCCGCGTACAGCTGCTGCGCGACCTCGGCATGGCGATCTCGCCGTTCAACGCCTTCCTGATCCTGCAGGGTCTGGAGACGCTGAGCCTGCGCATGGAGCGCCACTGGGAGAACGCCGACAAGGTGGCCAAGTTCCTCGACGGCCACCCGCAGGTGGAGAGCGTGTCGTACGCCGGCCTGGAGTCCAGCCCGTGGCACGAGCGCGCCAAGCTCTACGGCGGCGGCAAGGGCTACGGCAGCGTGCTCGCGTTCGACATCAAGGCCCCGGCCGGTGGCAGCGCTCGCGAGGCCGGGCAGAAGTTCGTGGAGGCCTTGCAACTGCACAGCCATGTCGCGAACATCGGCGACGTGCGCAGTCTGGTGATCCACCCGGCCAGCACGACGCACAGTCAGCTGTCGGAGGAGGAGCAGATCTCCACCGGCGTACGGCCGGGTCTGGTCCGTCTCAGTGTCGGCCTGGAGAGCATCGCCGACATCCTCGCCGACCTCGAACTCGGCTTTGCGGCCGTCAACGGCTGAGCTGCTGACACTCTGCGTGCACGGCTCGACGGTCAGGGTGACACGCCCACCGTCGAGCCGTGCCGGGCAGCGCTTCCGGTCACCCGGTAGACTCCGCCGGATGCCGCTGGAGCCGCGATAACCGATGGAGATGGAGTCGCCGGAGATGGGCGCGGTCCGCGGGGTCGAGGCGCAGCGCAACCACCTGCTCGCCGTGGCCAAGGGGATGGCCGGTGAAGCCCGCAGCATGCTGCGCTCGCACCGCTGGCGCCTCGGGAATTCCCTGGTGCGCGGCGCCACCGCGGTGCTGCCGCGTCGCCGTCACGAGCTGGCCGCCACCCGCCTGCAGCGTTGGGTCGACGAGCTGGAGTCCATCCAGGACCGCATGAGCCAGCCGATCGTGGTCGGCACCGCCCGCCGCCCCGTCACTGCGAGCGCGTTGCAGCACGCCTGGCCGGCCGCCGACGCGGCCTCGTACGACGTGATCGTGCTGGGCAATGTGCCGTGGGCGTCGCGCTGGCAGCGCCCCCAGCAGTTGGCCAGTGCGATGGCGGCGAAGGGCCACCGCGTGTTCTACGTGGCCACCACGCACCGCGACGACGGGGCAGAGACCGAGGTCGCGCACAATGTGTACGACGTGCGGCTGCCACCGGCCACGGGCTGGAACCGCTATGACGAAGTCGCGGACGACGTGCTCGTGGCCGACTGGCTGGAGTGGTTCGAACAGTTCGCCCGCCGCCAGCACGTGGCCGACGCGGTGCTGCACCTGCACCTGGCCAGCTGGTGGCCGCTGGCCGCGAAGCTGCGCGAGCAGTTCGGCTGGCGGGTCGTGTACGACTGCATGGACGAATGGGCCGGCTTCCCGGGCATGGGTCGCGAAGTCGTCGACGCCGAAGCCGAGCTGGCCGCCTCGGCCGACCTGGTGATCGCCACGGCCGATGTGCTGCAGAAGAAGATGGCCACGTACAACCCGAACAGCCTGCTGGTGCGCAACGGCGTGCAGTCGAAGTTCGGCGACTGGGTGGCCCCGACGGACCTGCTGGCCAAGCTGCCGCACCCGCTGATCGGGTTCACCGGTGCACTGGCCGACTGGGTGGACCTGGCGTTGATCCGCGACATCGCCAAGGCCCGCCCCGACTGGACCTTCGCCCTCTTGGGCGACGCGTTCGTCGAGGTCGACGACCTGCGCTCGCTGGAGAACGTGCACCTGATGGGCCTGCAGCCGTACGAGCAGATGCCCGGCGCCCTGTTCTGGATGGACGTGGCGATGATCCCGTTCCGCGTGGACGAGATCAGCGCCGCCGTCGACCCGGTGAAGTTCTACGAGTACGCCGCCAGCGGCACGCCGGTGGTCTCCACCCGCATGCCGGAGCTCGACCGCTTCGGCTCGCTGGTGCGCCAGGCCGACGGTGTCGACGGGTTCATCGCCGCCATCGAGGCCTCGCTGCAGGACGGGCCCGATCATGCCGCCGCACTGAAGGCCGTGGCCGCAGAGAACACGTGGGAATCTCGTGAGGCGCTGCTGCACGAAGCCACCCTGAAGTTGTGGCCGCGGCTCAGCGTGATCCTGGTGACCTGGGGCGAGGTCGCCCTCACCCGCCGCTGCCTGGAGACCCTGTTCGCGAACACGACCCACCCGGACCTCGAGGTGATCGTGGTGGACAACAAGTCGCCCGATGGCACGGTCGCCTACCTGCACCACATGGCCGCGCAGCACCCGAACATGAAGGTGATCGTCAACGACACCAACCGTGGGTTCGCGGCGGCGAACAACCAGGGCCTGCATGCCGCCACCGGCGATGTGCTGGTCCTGCTGAACAACGACACGGAACTGGCCCGTGGCTGGCACATCCCGCTGCTCGCTCACCTGCAGGACCCGAAGATCGGGCTCGTCGGCCCGCGTTCGGACAATGTCGGCAACGAAGCGAAGATCCAGACCCACCCCCACGGTGGTGCGGACAATCAGTTCTGGACGGACGATCTGTACCGCCGCCACCAGGGCAAGTGCTTCGACATCCACATGCTGGCGATGTTCTGCGTGGCCATGCGGCGCGACACCTACGAGGCGATCGGCGACTTGGACGAGGGCTACGGCATCGGCATGTTCGAGGACGACGACTACGCCGAACGAGCCCGGCAGCTGGACCTTCGGGTCGTGTGCGCGAAGGACGCGTTCGTGCGGCACATCGGCCAGGGCAGCTTCCGCCGGCTGATCGAATCCGGCGAGTACCAGGCCCTGTTCGAACGCAACCAGGCCCGCTTCGAGCAGCAGTGGGGCCGCTGGCGCGCCCAAGAGGGCGTCCAGCAGGCCTGATCTCGGCGCCGGTCGGACGGCCGCGTCAGCCGGGGGTGAACTCGGCGGGCCGTTCGCCCACGCCGGCCGACCACAGCAACGCCTCGCACACCCGTCGCGCTGCCTGCCCGTCGCCGTAGGGGTTCGGCAGTGGCGCCGATCGGGGTGCGCTCAGCGTGCGCAGGACGGCGGCTTCGATCGTCGCCTTGTCGGTGCCGACCTGTTCGGCCGCACCCGCCTGCAGGCCCTCGGTGCGTTCCGTGGAGTCGCGGGTGACCAGCACGGGCACCCCCAGCGTGGGCAGTTCCTCCTGCAGGCCGCCGGAATCGGTGAGCACCAGCGACGACTGCCGCATCAGGTGGATGAACTCGACATACGGCTGCGGGGGCAGCAGGCGCACCGTCGGCACTGCGCCGAGGATGCGTTGCACGACCTCGCCGAGTGCCGGGTTCGGGTGCTGCACGACGCACCAGTCCACCTCCGGCAGTTGCGTTGCCAGCGAGGCCACCGCCGACATGACCCGCTCCAGCGGGGCGCCCCACGACTCGCGGCGGTGGGCGGTGACGACGACCAGGCGACGGCCCGGGGCCACGTGCAACTGGTCGACCGGTTGGGCGAGTGCGTGCAACACGGCATCGACCACGGTGTTGCCGGTGACCAGGATCTGGTGCGCGTGCACGCCCTGCGCCCGCAGGTGTTGGGCCGCCCCGTGGGTGGGGGCGAGGTGCAGGTGGGCGACCGTGCGCACCAGCCGGCGGTGGGCTTCCTCCGGGAAGGGCGAGTGCAGCGTGGGCGTGTGCAGCCCGGCCTCGATGTGGGCGACCTCGATGCCTGCGTAGAACGCGGCCATGGTGGCGGCGAAGGTGGTGGACGTGTCGCCCTGCACGAGCACGACGTCGGGCTGCGTCTCGGTGAGGATGCCGCCGCACGTGTGCAGCAGCGCCGCCACCTGCTGGCCCAGTGGCGCACCGGGCCGGTGGCTGTCGAGCGTGATGTCCGCCGCCAGCCCCAGCGACTCCAAGGCCTGTTTGCCGGCGGTGGGGTGCTGCCCGCTGTCCACCAGCGTCACGTCCAGACCGGGCAGGGCGCGGGCGGCGACCACGACGGGCGCCAGCTTGATGGCCTCCGGCCTGGTGCCCACGAAGGCAACGGCTCGCAGTGGGGTGCCCGCGTTCGCCCGTGTCACACCGTGCAAGCTACCCACGGTGTTCGCCGAATGACCTCATGTCACCCTCGAACCGGGGCGGACCAGTTCGGTCACATGGTCCAGTGCAGCGGAGTTGCCCATCACGACCAGGACGTCGCCCGCCTCGAGCGGTTCGTCCGCCTCGTGCCAGCGGGTCAGGGTGGCCTCCCGTCGCAACCCGAGGATGTGCAGGTCCTCGGCGGTCTGCATCAGGTCGCGGAGGTCGGCGCCTTCTGCACGCGAGGCCCGGCCGATCTCCATCTCCTCCACTCGCATCTCCGTCCCTGGGATCGGCTGCACACCGAGGACCTGGGCATCGAGCGCGGTGGCGGCCAGGCTGGTGCCGACGCTTTCATAGACGGGGACGACGTAGGACGCGCCGGCGCGTATCAGCCGGTCGTGCCAGCTCGTGTCCGATGCGCGGGCGACGATGCGCAGGCTGGGTGCCAACGAGCGGGCCGTCAACGCGACCACTGCATTCGACGGGTCGTCGAGCGTGGCGATCACGGCTGCGGCTCGGGCGGCACCGGCATCGCGCAGGATGGCGGCGTCGCGGGCGTCGCCGCACATGAACACCGCACCGGTGGCGGTGACGGCGGCCTCTTTCGATGGGTCGGAGTCGATCACCACGCAGTGACGACCGTGTTGGACGGCGGCGGCACTGGCAGAACGGCCGACGCGGCCGAACCCGGCGACGACGACGTGGTCATGGAGTTGGGCGCGCACTCGCGACCTCCTTGCCTCTCGGATGGCGGCTCGCACGTCGGCGGCCAGGAACAGGGCGGTCAACGTGGCCGCGGAGTACACGAACACGCCGAAGCCGCTGATGATCACGGCCATCGTCCAGGAGCGGCCGGCCGTGCTCAGGGGGTGCACCTCGCCGAAGCCGACCTGGCCGATGGTGATCACGGCCATGTAGCAGGCGTCGAACCAGCTCCAGTGTTCGATCGCGACATAGCCCCCGGCGGCGACGGCGGTGACACAGAGGAACGCGAGCAGCGGCCCGCGCAAGCGAGTGGCGACCAGACCGAGCACGGAGAGGCGGGTATCGGGACCGCGACCCTTCATGTCCGCAGTGTGCTGCGCATCGTCGGGGTGGGCCAGGGTAGGTTGGCACTTCGTGGGGACAGTGATCCGGGACGATCTGGCGCAGGCGCATCGGCAGTCGCTCGCGCACGTGGCCGCACCGGGCTCGCAGCTGACCGCGCAGCGGCGTCTCCAGATCGCGGCGGTCGCCCGCGACGCATACCTGGCCGCCGACCCGTCGCCACCGTGGGTCCGGCCCTACGGCGATGCCGCGCTGGATGTCGCCTATCGCCTGGCTCGCCACGCCGGCACGATCACGCAGCAGTGGTACGAGCAGGTCATCACCGAGGGCATGCACCCGCTGGAGTGGGTGGAGGTCGTCGGCATCGTGATCGCCACCGTGCCGGTCGTCGCGTTCTCCCGCGCCATCGGTGCGCCGCTGCCGGGCCTGCCCGCGCCGGTCGACGGGCCTCCCCACGGGCGCGAGGCCGGCGAGTTGGCCCCTGCCACCCTGAACTGGGTGCCGGTCGCCGCGCCGGCCGATCAGACCGCCTCGGTCGTGCAGGCGTTGAGCGCACTGCCGGACGAGTGGGACAACCTGTGGCAGTTGGCGGGCGCGCAGTACATGAGCGATGCGCAGATGGCCGACCCGTTGTGGAACCGTGGCACGCTCAGCCGGCCGCAGATGGAGTTGGTGGCGGGGCGCATCTCGCGCATCCGCGAGTGCTTCTTTTGAACGACTGCACACGCCAGCATGCTCAGTTGGAGCAGCACCGAAGCCGGCACGCCAGCCGACCTGGCCGCGATCGCGGAAGGTGAGGGCGACGGCGGCCTGCCGTTCGGCGCGGAACTGGTCGCGTTCGCCGAGGCGATCGGCGGGTTCGACGACGACGTGCTGGCCGCGGCTCGTGCCCGCCTGACCGCCGCCGCAGGCGAGGTGTTCATGATCGACGCGGCCGCGGTGGTCGCCAACTTCGAGATGATGACGCGGGTGGCCGACGGGACCGGTGCCAAGTTCCCGCCCGAGACGGCTGTGTTCCGTGCGGAGCTGGACGCCCGACTGAGCATCGGCGGCTTCACCTCGGCCCGGTGAGTCAGGCCCGGTGACGCTCCGCGCCGGGTCTGATTGGCCAGGAGGCCCGGGCCACATCACTGCCGAACGACCCTGACGAACTGTTCGCAGATTGGCCTACAGTCGCGCCAGCACGTCGATACGTCGATACGTCGGGGGGAACTGACATGGGTTCATGGTGGCGGCCGGTAGGCGAGTGGTTGAGCAAGAAGACCTTGGTGACGATGTTGGCCGTGGCCGCCGTCACCGGTCTGTTCGCGATCGGGTTGGGGCAGCTGGACTTCGCCACGGGGCAGGACAGCTACATGGACCCAGCGTCCCAGGTGGCGAAGGACAACCGCGAGTACCAGGAGCTGTTCGGTGGCGAGAACATGGTGGTGCTGTTCACGGTCGACGAGGGCAAGACGCTGGTCGACCTGTTCAGCCCCGCCAACATCGAGAAGCTGAACAAGCTCGAGAGCGACCTCAAGGCCAATGACGCGATCACGTCGGTCGTGTCGCCGGTGGCGTTGCTGCAGTGGAGCAACGACATGATCACGAAGGGCGTCGCGCTCGACATCCTCGGCCGCGCCACAGCGCGCGACACCGATGCCGCCAGCAAGGACCTGCGCAACGCGGACGCCGCCGTCACCGCAGCCCGCCTGGGCGCAGCGGGCGCGCAGGAGATGAGCAACCCCGAGTGGGTCAAGTTCCTGCTGTACGACAACAGCGGGTTCACGATCGTCGATGGCCAGCCGGTGCCGCCGGCCGACGATCAGCTGGTCGTGCGCAAGCCGCTGAAGGCCTTCATCCCCGACGGCCGCCACGCGGTGTTCGCCGCCGTGCTGCAGGGCAACGCACCGCTGGACAAGCTGGCGCTGGGCAGCGATGCGGTCAAGGGTGCGCTGAAGGGCGTGCAGTTCGACAACGCCACGGTGATCATCACCGGCACCCCGACCTTCCTGACGGACATCAACGACTATCTGCAGGGCGGCATGATGGTGCTCGGCGGGATCGCCGTGCTGGTGATGATGGTCATCCTGATCGTGGCGTTCAAGGTGCGCTGGCGCCTGCTGCCGCTGATCGGCATGGTCATCGGTGTCGCCTGGGGCTTCGGTGCGTTCGGGTTCACCGGCACGAAGCTGTCGCTGGTCACGATCGCCGGCCTCCCGATCCTGATCGGTCTCGGCATCGAGTTCTCCATCCAGGTGCAGAACCGCATCGAGGAGGAACGCGGCCTGGGCAAGGCCAACCCGTTCGCCGAGACGCTGCACCACATGGGCCCGCCGCTCCTCGCCGCGACCGTCGCCGCGGTCATCGCGTTCATGGTCGTGAAGATCTCGAAGGTGCCGATGGTGCAGGACTTCGGTGTGCTGTTGTCGTTGGGCATCGTCACGCTGCTGGCCGCCGGCATCATCATCCCGCTCGCACTACTGGGCGCCCGTGAGCGCAAGTCGCCGACCACGAAGGAACCGAAGGAGAGCTGGGTGGAGGGCACGGTCGGCTTCCTCGGCAGCCTGCCGAAGTGGGCCGTGATGCCGCTGGTGCTGATCGCCGTGGTGATCCCCGTGCTCGGCCTGGTGATGGAGACCGGTTCGCGCATCGAGAGCGATCCGATCAACTGGGCCAACCAGAGCAGCACCGCGATCAAGAACGCACGCACACTGGAGCACGAGGTCGCCTTCGCCAGCACGCTCGGCGTGTTCGTGCAGTCGGACCCGTCGGTCGCGGAGAACGGTGTGTTCACCGACCAGATGGGCGCCTTCCAGATGGACCTCGTGCGCAACGCGATGAAGGCCAACGACCCGATCCTGCGCGAGGCCTCGAGCCTGGCGACGACGGTCGGCTGGCTGATCGACGTGCCCGGTGCGACGCAGCTGCCGCCCACCGGTCTGGACATGCTGCAGGCGTACAAGGTGGCCCCGGAGTCGTTGCAGTCGTTGATGGTGGCCAGCAACGGCAATGCCGCCAACGTGCTGTTCCAGGTGGGCCCCAGCTCGCTGGAGCAGCGCAGCACCGTGCTCGACAAGGTCGAGGCACTCGTGGTCGACCCGGGCACTGGTGGCCCGCTGCCGAAGAACGCGTCGGCCACCAGCGGCGGTCTGGCCGTCGTCGGTGTCGGCCTGCTGGACAACATCACGGCCAACCGTGCGGAACTGACGATCGTGGCCCTGCTGCTGGTCGGTGCGTTCATCGTGCTGCGCTACCGCGACCTGGCTCGCGGCCTGCTGACGATGATCCCCGTGCTGCTGGCCGTCGGCACGTCCGCCGTGCTGGTGCGCCTGCTGGACATCACGCTCAGCCCGCTGACGACGGTCGGCGGTCCGCTCGTCGTGGCCACCTGTGCGGAGTTCGCGATCCTGCTGGTGGACAGATACGCGGAGGAACGTGCCAGGGGTCTGGACCCGGAGGAAAGCACGCGGGTGGCCGCGCAGCGCACCGGTCGTGCGTTCTTCACTTCGGCGTTCACGACGCTGGGCGGGTTTGCCGTGTTGATGTTCAGCACGCTGCCGCTGCTGGCCGACTTCGGCATGGTCGTCACCATCAACATCGCGGTGGCGCTGCTGGCCGCACTGGTCGTGGTGCCGCCGCTGGTGAAGGCTGCCGACCACCTCGGCTTCCTGGCCGTCGGCGAGGTCGCGAAGACCGAGCGCAGCAGGCGCAGTCAGGCGATGGCCTGGGTGGCCGGTGCCGCGCTGCTGGCCGGCGGTCTGGGCATGGTGGTGAAGGCCGTGGGCGACACCACGCCCGCAGCCGCCTCGCCGAAGATGACCGACAGCCTCGAACCGCCGGCGACGATTCCCGCGTCGACGACGACCGGGCCGACCACCACGTTGGCCACCGGTGAGACGCTGCCTCCCGGTCCGGCCTCGAAGCCGGACGGCCTGGTGGCCGGCGTGTTCTACGACACGCTGGTCGGTGTCGGCGTCGACCCCGGTGTCGCCAACTGCGCGGCCGTCAACCTGGTGACGACGACGTCGGAGAGCGACCTGCTCGCGATGGGCATCGCGACCGTGCCGCGGCCTGCCGAGGTGAACACCTTGTTGGACAACGCAGCCAAGCAGTGCGGCGTCACGCAGGAGCAGCTCGACGCTGCCGCCGCCGGTTGACCCGGTCGGGCGGCGACCACGAGCGCTGACGCTGACAGGCCCGCGCGGGCGGCATGCTCCCGACGGCGGATCGTCGCACGCGCGGCGTCAGCCGAGTCGCATGTCCGAGTTCGTGTCAGCGCGCACGCGCTGCGTCGGTCCTGTGCGCTGACACAGGCTCGGGTGAGTCGGTTCACCGGACGGGTCTGCCGCCCGCATGTCCGAGTTCGTGTGAGCGCACCAGCGTTGCGTCGGTCGTGTGCGCTGACACGGTGCCGGGCAGCAGCCGCGCTGCGTCCGAATCGGAATCGGACAGGTGTGCTCGCGTCACCGGGTGCGGTGCGGTGCGGAGCCTGACGGCTGAACCGGCCTTACTCGGCCTGGTCGCCGTCGTCACGTTGGTCGCGGAGGAACTCCTCGAACTGGGCGGCCAGGTCGTCGCCGCTCGGCATGGCCGCTTCCATCTTGCGGTCGTACTCGCGCTCGAGATGCGCCACGTACGGGCGGGCCTGGTCGTCCTCCGCGACGGCTTCGTCGTGCAGGCTGCGCCAGCGCATCGCGTCCTCGGCGAGCGAGGCGTGGCCGGTGGGCACTCCGAGCACGTGCTCCAGGTGCTGCAGCAGCGCCGCTGACGACTGCGGGTGCTTGGCATTGCCGAGGTAGTGCGGCACGCCGACGCGCAGCGAGACAGCCGGGATCTCCGCCTCGTCCAGCCGGGCCTGCAGCACACCGACGAGGCCGGTGACGCCCTGGTACTGCGGGCGGCTGAGGCCGAGGGCGCGCACGAGACCGTCGTTGGTGCTGCTGCCGACCACATGCGCGGGGCGCGAGTGGGGGATGGCCTCCGGCGCGGCGCCGAGGGTGACGACCACCTCGCAGCCCAGTTCGCGGGCGACGGTGATGATGCAGTCGGCGTACGTGCCGTAGCGCAGGTGCGGTTCCACGCCGGTCAGCAGCACGAGGTCGTGCGCCTTGCCGGGGAAGCGGGCGATGCGGAACTCGTTCGTCGGCCACAGGATGACCCGGTTCTCGTCCTCGTCGAACTCGACCTGCGGGCGCTCCTGCGTGAAGTCGTAGAACGGGTCAGGGTCGATCGATGCGACGACCGGCGCGATGCGGTCGGTGACCAGCGTTTCGATCGCGTCGGTGGCGACCTCGGCGATGTCGAACAGCCCGCGCAGCGCGAGGACCATGATCGGCCGGTGCAGCGGCGGCAGCCCCGCGAACGCCGTGCTGAGCACCGGTTCGCTCAAGCGAGCGCACCGTGTTGCTGAAGGACCCCAAGCTGCGCAACGACGTGATCGATGCAGGCAGTGAGGGCGGCGACATCGTCGGGTTCCACGGCAGGAAACATACCGACGCGCAGCTGGTTGCGGCCGAGCTTGCGGTAGCTGTCGGTGTCGACGATGCGGTTCGCGCGCAAGGCTGCGTTCACG
>Ga0209023_10006392_pt1 | contig 12445 bp, 12 predicted proteins | sample LakOneMetagenome_FD_187468 | JGI IMG/M metagenome (GOLD analysis project Ga0209023, IMG submission 187468) | Freshwater and sediment microbial communities from Lake Erie, Canada (SPAdes) (version 2) | ecosystem: Environmental > Aquatic > Freshwater > Lentic | place: Lake Erie, Canada... | reverse complement strand
ACCGATCCGACGGGGCAACCGCCCGCGCCTGCAACACCGTCGCCGTGCCGTAGCCCAGTGCCCCTAGGGCGGCCGCGACAATGCCGATCAACATGTCGCCATACCGGTCATGAATCTACCGACGACCGGTCGGCCCGGTGGCTCATCGCAGGCTCGCGAACAGGTCGTCGAGCATGGTGTCGCTCGCGCGTCGGCCGCGTTCGACGAACCATTCGTGCCCTAGAACCGATCGGCTGACCGCGGGAGGGAGTGCCGACAGGTAGCCGACAGTCCGTCGCCTCGCCCCGGTGGTTTGGCTGTTGTGTGCCACGAGGGCGGCTCGCTTCGCGCCGAGGTACGGGCGTACGTCGACGCGATGCGTGATCTCGGACCGGGCGGAGAAGGACGTGGCGAATGCCTGCGGGCTGACCCGCAAGGATCCGGGAAGCACGCGCATCAGCCGTGTGGCACGCATGAGCAGTGTGCGGTCCACCGTCGCCTCGAGCACCACCGGGGCGCCGGCGCGCTCTGCAGCGGCGGCCCCAACGTGATGGACGCGGACATGGTCGGGATGGCCGTAGCCGCCGGCTCGGTCATATGTCGTCAGGACGTCCGCGTTCTCCTCCCGAAGTACGGCAGCGAGCGCGTCAGCGGCCTCGTCGAGCGGTACGTCTGAGAACCGACCGTCCTCATATCCGAGGGAGACGACCCGATGAGCTCCCAGCGCCGCAGCAGCGTCCTCCAGCTCCTGCAGGCGCGTCGCACCCAGTGCTGATCGCGGGTGGCGGCGCTCGTCGGTGAGGCCGGCCGAGCCATCGGTTGCCGTGACGATCACGACGCGGTGACCTTCGGCGGCACAGCGGGCGAGGGTGCCGCCGGTCAGGAGCGCCTCGTCATCGGGATGGGCGTGGAACGAGACGACGGTGAAGGCCATGGATCGAGGGTTCCATCCCAACGCAATTCGCCCTATCGGCTCTCAGCGGGCACTCAGCGCCTTTGGCGCACGATGAGGTGACCATCAAGACGCGCCCGAGAGGCAGTCCCATGAATTCAGCATCGCGCCTGCTGCGCCGCGGCGTGCCCGTGTTGGCTGTCGCCGCTTCGATCGGGCTCACCGCACTGATCCCGGTCATGGTGGGCATGTCGTGGCCGGCGATTCTCGGGGTGCTCGGCGGCGTCTCGGTCATGACCCTGGTGGGGCTCGCTGGTCTGTGGGCGGCCGGCTTGCTGGTGCACACGATCGTGCTCCGGGCGGCCTTGCCCGGCCTGACCACCGGGCGCGCCCTGCTCCTCAACATCTCGGGCAGTGCCGTCTCGAACGTGGCACCATTCGGCGGCGCCGCAGGCGTGGGGCTCGGATATGTGATGGCGCGTACGTGGAAGGTCGCGCCGTCCACGTTCGCCTCCTTCACGGCGATCAGCAACCTGTGGAACGTCTTGGGCAAGCTGATGGTCGGCACCGTCCTGATCAGTGTTGCCGTGGTCCTCGGGATCCACCTACCGGCCGCCTTTCACGGCGTGCTGGCGTACGGATCCGTTGCGGTACTGGCCACAACCGTCGCGGCCATCGTGGCGATGTGCAGCGTCCGCGTCGCCGACCGGCTCGGACGGGCGCTGAACCAGATCGTGAATGCCGTCCTGCGGCGCGTGGGGTCCGCGCGTCGCGTCGACGCCCTCGCCTGGGTTCAGGAGACGCGCGCGGCCAACGCCGCGACCGTGTCTGCCGGCTGGGCCCGGCTGACCCTCGGCGTGCTGGCGTACATCTTCCTGCAGGCCCTGCTGATGGCGGGATGCCTCATCGCTGTGAACGCCCACGTCTCGTGGCTGGTGATCGCCGTTGCCTTCGGCGTCGAACGACTGATCACCATCATCCCGTTGACCCCGGGAGGCAGCGGGCTGGCTGAGCTCGGCTCCGTCGCGGTCCTGGTCGCGATGGGTGTCGACCCGGTCGGAGCTGCTTCCGGGGTGTTGCTCTACCGGCTCTTCACCTTCCTCCTGGAGATCCCAGTCGGAGGCATTACTGCGCTGGTGTGGTTCAGACGCCAGCGCGTGATCGCAGCGAGTCCGGTCGCCACATGAAGATCCTCCACGTCACCGATTGCTACCTCCCGCGCCTTGGTGGGATCGAGATGCATGTGAGCGACCTGGCTGCTCGCCAGGCTGCGGCCGGCCACGACGTCACGATCTTCACCAGGGAGGCGGCCGATCATCTCGACGACGGCCCGGTGGCCGTGGAGCGGATGCATTGCGGACCTCTCGCCAGGGGCGCTCGCACGCGAGTGCGCGAGTTGGTCACCGACCGGGGCATCGACGTCGTGCACGCCCACCTCTCGGTCGCTTCCCCGTTCGCCTGGTCGGCTGTACGCGCGGTGGGACGAACGACTCCGACTCTCGCGACCGTGCACTCGGTGATCCCGGACGTTCCGTCACTCGTGCGGTCGGCAGTCTCACTGACCAGATTTCCGGCTCCGTCGGTCACGTTCACCGCCGTGAGCGACGCAGCGGCTGAACCATGGCGCCGCGCGATGGGCGAGACGATGCCGGTGCACGTCCTGCCGAATGGCATCGATCCAGAGCAGTGGGAGTGCCACCACATCCCATCTGAAGGGCTGTTCACGGTGGTCGCAGTCGGACGGTTCGCCCGTCGCAAGAGGCAGCGCGCGCTGGTGACTATGCTCGCGCAACTCCACGCCGAGCTACCGGATGAGTTGCGGCTTCGGGCAGTGATCGTCGGAGATGGCGACCAGATGCGGGATGTGCGCGAGGACGTGCGACGCCTGGGCCTGACTGACGTCGTCGAGCTTCCCGGTGCCCTCAACCGGGACCAGATCAAGTTCCTCCTGTCGCAGGCCGACGTCTTCGCAGCGCCAGCCACCCTCGAGTCGTTCGGTATTGCTGCGCTCGAGGCGCGATGCGCCGGAGTTCCGGTCGTGGCGATGCGGCAGGCCGGCACACGGGAGTTCGTACGAGACGAGTGCGAGGGCCTCTTGGTCGACAACGACCACGAGATGTCCAATGCGCTGCTGCGTCTGGCCCTCGATCGACCTCTGCGCGATCGGATCGCCGCACACAACGCGTCGACGACTCCCGACATGGCGTGGCCCGAGGTACTCGCACAACATGACGCCCTCTACCTGCGCGCCGCCGCTCGCGTACGGCACAGGTCGCGCCCGCGCCGTCTAGGATCAGTGCTCACTACCTGATGGAGGGGTGGTTGCACATGAGTGTGACCCGCGGCGCACCATCGGCCCTGAGGCGGTTGACTGCGAGTGTGCGGGCCCGCTCCGCGATCGCTGCGACCGCCGTCATCATTCTGGGTACCGCCGTCGCTGCGGCCCTGCTCTTGTTCCTCCTGCAGCGGACGTTGATCTCAACGGTCGAGAGCAATGCCGCGGCGCGGGCGCACTCGATTGCCCAGGTCGCCGCCACCGCCGACCTCACCACCGTGCAGAAAGACCTCGCCGACAACACTGTCGAGAGTCAGCTGGCGCAGCTGGTCGACTCGGAGGGGCGGGTCGTGGCGAGTTCTTCGAATCGTGCCGCGACAGGATTGCTTTCCCGCCTCCGGCCGGCGGCCGGCGAGGTGGCCCGGGAGAAACGCGACACCTTGGACTTCCTTCACACCAAGGACCCCTACCTCGTCACCGCCGAGGGTGTTGATCGCGACGGCACGACGTACACCGTCATCGTCGCCGAGTCGATCGCTCCCCAGAGTGATTCGGTCGAGACACTGATCACCTACCTCCTGGTGCTCGTGCCGGTGGCCGGCGTGCTGGTCGGCGTGGGCACGTGGATCTTGGTCGGCCGAGCATTGCGCCCGGTGGAGGCGATCCGACGTCGAGTGTCGGCCATCCGCTCCGGTGGTGTGGCCGACTCAATACCCGTTCCGGAGTCCCATGATGAGGTGGCTCGACTGGCGACGACGATGAATGAGATGCTCCGACGTCTCGAGGCCGGAGACCGGATCCAGCGAGCCTTTGTCTCGGACGCCAGCCACGAGCTGCGGAGTCCGATCGCCACCTTGTCCGCGTCCCTTGAGGTGGCCGGCGATGCCCCGAATGCCGATGCCTGGGTGGAGATGCGCGCAGTGATGTCGTTGGAGGTGGATCGCATGAGGCGGCTGGTCGATGACCTCCTGTTGCTGGCGAAGGCCGATGATCATGGGCTGCAGATGACCAGCGAGCAGGTGGACCTCGACGACATCGTCGATCTGGAGATCCGTCGGCTCCGGTCGTCGGGTGCTGTGGAGGTCGTCGCGTCGATCGAGCCCGTGCGGGTGATCGGGGACGGCCTGCGGCTGTCGCAGGCGATTCGCAACCTGGTCGAGAATGCCGCGCAGGCGAGCCATGGTCGGGTGGGCGTCACCCTCGCGACCGACGGGGACGACGCTGTGTTGACGGTCGAGGATGACGGCCCCGGAATCCCTGTGTCACAGCGCGATCGGGTCTTCGAGCGATTCGTCCGGCTCGACTCAAGCAGGAGTCGTGACAGCGGCGGCAGCGGGCTGGGACTCGCGATCGTCCGGGAGATAGTCGCCGGTCATGGCGGTACGGCACAGGCCGACGACTCCGATTGGGGAGGCGCCAGGTTCACCGTGAGACTGCCGCGCGATCACTCCGTCGACTCCTAGCCTCCCGATGGATCGAGCCGGTAGCCGACGCCGCGGATGGTCTCAATGGTGTGACGGTCAAATGGCACGTCGAGCTTGAGCCGGAGGTAGCGGACATACACCTCGACGACGTTGAGATCCCCGTCGTAGGCCGAGTCCCACACGTTGTCGAGAATGTGGGACTTCGTCATCGCCTCGCCAGGATGCTGCATGAAGAACTGCAGGAGGGCGAACTCCTTGGGGGTCAGGGTCACATCGACACCGGCGCGGGTCACCCGGTGGGTGCTCGGGTCGAGGGTGAGGTCGCCGGCTTCCATGATCGTCGGGCGCTCGGGTGCACCGCGACGTATCAGCGCACGTATCCGGGCAAGCAGGACGACGAAGCTGAACGGTTTGGTGAGATAGTCGTCGGCGCCGAGGTCGAAGGCGTCGACCTGGTCGAACTCACCGTCCTTGGCGGTCAGCATTAGGACGGGGGTCCATATCTTTCGCTCCCGCACGCCCTTGAGCACGTCATAGCCATTCAGTCCCGGAAGCATGATGTCGAGCACGATGGCGTCGTACGTTTGGTCAGTCGCGAGCCACAGCCCTTCGTTGCCGTCGTGGGCGACATCGACGACAAATCCGTGATCGACGAGACCGCGCTTGATGGTGTCGGCGAGGCGTACCTCGTCCTCGACGAGCAGTACCCGCATGGGATCTCCTCCTGGTTAGCCCCATCGTGCCCTGCTTGGTGCCACTCCGTGATTCGCGGTGATTCGCGGCAACCTGCCACAGGCCCCTTAGTCGTGAACGGGGTCCAGCTCGCCCGAAGTCAGGTCGTCATGATGATGAGCCGCGTGGGCGCCTTCGACGTCAGAGTGGGTCACGGCGAGGTACGCCACCAGCACGATGAAGACGACCAGGGCGCCGCCCGTCACTGGTCCGTCGCCCCAACCGCGGCCCCCGGCGGACGGAGACTTGCCGAGCCAGTCCGCCACCGAGGCCCCGAGTGGGCGGGTCAGCACGTATGCGGCCCAGAACGCGATCGTCGCGTCCAGGCCGAGTCGCCACAGTGCGAACGGCACCAGAATGAGGACACCGAACAGCACGATCGACCAGGAGAAGCCGAGACCCATCTCGATTGCGGTGGCGTCGCCGACGGCGGTGCCGAGACCGAAGGTCAACAGCACCGCACCCCAGTAGAACCGCTCGCGTCGGGAGGTGGTGATCGAGTGCACCGACAAAGTGCCCTCGCTACGCCGCCACCAGATGAGCAGTCCGCACAGGAGTGCGAGGTAGATCGCGGAGTCCACGGCGTACGGCGTCCCGAGGACGACGTGGGGGCCGTCGGCGATCATCGTGCCGAACAGGGCAACGCTCAGAACCGTGGCCCAGTAGCGGACCGGGTGATACCTCTCGGCCCGCAGCTGCAGTCGCAGGACGACGAAGAATCCGCCGATCCCGATCACCGCTGCCAGCGGGATGCTGACCGTTCCGAGATAGTCGGAGCCCGCCTCACCCATGCCGGTCGTCAGCAGCTTGACGATCCAGAAGAGCAGGAAGACTTCGGGGACCTTGGGCGCGGGAAAATTCCGAGTGGAGGGCACGTGTGAAGACCGTAGGTGCGACTACCTGACCGAAACCTGACTCCACGCGCTCACGCAATCCCTCTGCACACGTCGCGACGGGGCGCCACCAGTCAGGTGGCTGTCAGGTCCGGGCGACCACCGTAGGCCCGGGATCCCGCGGCCATCCCATCGATTGCTGCCCCAGACTACGGAGGGACTCACATGCCGAACCAATCCGTCAAGAGGATTCTGATCCTTGAAGAGGAGGCCGTAGTCACGCCCGAGCTCCTGGCGACCATCCAGAAGCGTGCGAGCGAGGGCCCGACCCAGTTCCGGGTCGTCGTGACGAACCCTGCTCCCGCGGAGATCCACGTGCTGCACACTGAACGTCACTCGAAGGCGGCCGAAGCGGAATTGACCCTGCACGCCGCACTGCCACAGATCGAAGCCGCTGCCGGCGGCAAGGTCATCGGCACGGTGTCCGTGCGTCACGATCCAATGGATGCGGTCGAGGACGTCATCTTCAACGAGCCGATCGACGAGATCATCCTGTCCGTCACCACCCACACGATTGCGCGGTGGCTGCACCAAGATCTCCAGGCCCGGCTCAAGCACCACAACATTCCCGTGACCACGATCCGACCGGAGGCGCACGTATGACCACCACGCCCCAACGGGCCAAGTTGAGAGCGACGATGCTCAACAAGGTGCCTGAGGTCACCGTCTACTTCTGGATCATCAAGATCCTCTGCACCACCGTCGGAGAGAGCTTCGCGGACTACATCAACGAGACCCTCGGCTTCGGTTTGACCAACACCACGCTGCTCTTTTCTGTCGCTTTGGTCGTCGCCGGGGTCGCACAGTTCCGTGCGCGCCGATACGTCCCTGGGATCTACTGGCTTGTCGTCGTGCTGGTCAGCGTCGTGGGCACGTTGGTCACCGACAACCTGACCGACGGTCACAACGTGCCACTTTGGATCAGCACCACGGGCTTCGCGGTCTTGCTCGCCGTGGTCTTCGGGGTGTGGTACGCCCGTGAGCGCACCCTCTCCATCCACTCGATCGTGACGACACCACGCGAGTCGTTCTATTGGCTCACAGTTCTGGTCACGTTCGCACTGGGTACGGCTGCGGGCGACTGGACCCTGGAGCTCACCGGATGGAGCCCAGGGCAATCGGTGCTGCTGCCGCTCGGGTTGATCCTCGCCGTCCTGATTGCCTGGAGGGCTGGCGCAGGTCCGGTTTTGTCATTCTGGATCGCATACATCCTGACCCGCCCGTTGGGCGCGAACATCGGTGACTTCTTGGCATCGATGAAGAAGGACGGCGGCCTTGGCCTCGGCACGTTGGGCACCAGCCTGATCTTCCTGGCGACAATCGCTGCAACAGTCGTATTCCTCACGATCACCCAAAAGGACCGAACAGAACTCGTGTATCACAGCGACGAGTGACGCCAGCAGAAGCACGACGGCCCATCTGCCGCGGTGTGGCAGGTGGGCCGTTTGCGTTGCCTGAGGCCGACGTTGGCGATGTTGGCGATGTTGGATGATCAGGCCCAGTAGGGATCCGGTGTCGAACCCTGCGATCGCGCGTCAGGACGGCGAAGACGTGACCGGAATCCAATCGTCCGCGATGGGGCCCTTCGCGCTAGCGGGTCGTCGCCGCCGACCGCGGTACGCGATGACCGCCGGTACGACCGACAGCGCGGCGATGCTGATCGTGATCAGCTCGATGTGCGCCGCGACGAAGCCAATCCCGCCGAACCAGAAACCGGCCGCCAGAACGAGCGCGGACCAGCCGACACCGCCGATGACGTTGTACGCGGTGAAGCGGCGCCGGGGCATACGACCGATGCCCGCGACCACCGGTACGAAGGTGCGAACGATCGGCACGAACCGAGCGAGGATGACCGCCTTCGACCCGTGCCGGTCGAAGAAGCGTTGGGCGGAATCTGCATGGGACCGCGAGAACAACCGGGAGTCGGGCCGCGAAAAGACGCGCGGACCGAGCTGGCGACCGATCACATATCCGACTTGATCACCGACGATCGCCGCGACGGCGACGCCCAGCATGAGCAGCCAGATCGGCAGGTTGATTACACCGGAGGCGACGAATGCACCGGCAAGGAAGAGAAGCGAGTCGCCAGGCAGGAAGAACCCGATCAGCAACCCGCTCTCGGCGAACACGATCGCCATCACGAGCAGGAATGCGGCCGGGCCCAGCGAGACCAGCAGCGGAGTGAGGGCGGCTATCGTCATGCGGTGCTCGCGGTCTGCGTACGTGTGCGGTCCGGCCTACCGGACGCGGTGCCCGACCGGTTGGCGGCGAGCCGTGTTGCCGCGTACACCCCGAGCAGGACAGCGGTGGCGAGCAACCACGATGCCACGACGTCGGTCGCCCAGTGGTAGCCCAGATAGACCCGACTCCAGCCAATTGCGAGCGCCAGAAGAACAGCCCCGACCAACATCGAGGTGCGCAGCATTCGTTCGCGGATCACGGGAAGCAGCAAGATGACGAGCAGTCCGAGGAGCACCGTGGAGTTCAGCGTGTGGCCGGACGGAAACGAGTAACTGTGATCGACCGGTCCCAGCCGATCGATGGGTCCCGGGCGAGGACGCTCGACCGCGAGCTTCACAGCGACCGTGAGACCAACCGACACCGTCATTCCTGCCGCCGCGAAGGCTGCGTAGAGCTGACCGCGGCGTTCGAGCAGGACGATGAACAACAGCACGGCGAGTGTCCCGACGACCGGCTCACTCCCCACGAGGGTGAAGGCGTGAGCCAGACGCGTGAGTGCTTGGCTCCGGATGTCGAGCACATCGGCGGCCACGTGCGGATCGATCCGGGCGGCGCCGTTGCGTTCGCGGCCGGCGTCGGCCAGCACCAGGACGCCGATCGTCGCGCCAGCGATGGCAAGTCCCGCCGCTGCGAGCGCGATGTCTGGTGACCGAAGGTGCATGGCAGCAGTGTGCGGCGGGCTACCTGCAACCAACCTGATCGGTCAGAAGCGAGGGAGCGTCAAGGTGAAGCTGGTCGGTGCCACCGAAGAGGTGAGGTTCACATCGCCGCCGAGGCTGCGGGCCACGCGCCGTGACAACGCCAGCCCGAGTCCGGCTCCCTCGCTGACGGATCCGCGCTGTCCGGAGGTGAACAACCGCTCCGAGTCTGCGCCGTTGATGCCGTTACCGTCGTCGCTGACGGTGATGTCGACGCTGCGGGTCTTGGCGGTCACCGTGAACGTCACCGATGACCGGGCGTGCCGAAAGGCATTGTCGACCAACGGGGACAGCGCGCGAAGTGCGAGATCGAGGGGCGCAGAGATCTCGTCGTCGGTGACGTGCTTGGCCGACACCGTCACGCCCGGATGGGCCGGCCGGGGGTCGAGCGCCGACGTCACGAGCGCCGAGACGGTCGTACGCGCCGCAGACCCGGTGCTCCCTCGTGCGATGGCCAACAGCGAGCTGATGGTGCTGCTCATGCGGTCCGACAGGGTCACGACCCTCTGCAATCGTTCGGCCGAGTCGGGGTCCGGGTGTCCCATGATGGCGAGCTCCGCCTCCCCGCGTATCGCAGTGAGGGGTGTACGCAGCTCGTGGGCCAGCTCGGAGGTGAGCTGCTGCTCATTGCGCAGTGCGCCGGCGACGCGATCGAGCAGCAGGTTGAGCGTTCGGCCGAGCACCGCGAACTCGTCTTGGGTGCCGGTGTCGTCGAATCGCGCATCGAGGTCGTGCTCGCTCCACTCCTCGGCACGCTCCGCCATCGACTCGACCGGCACGAGAGTGCGCCGGACCGTCCACGCCGCCAGGGCGGCCGATCCGGCGGTGACAGCGGCTCCGACGATGATCAGACCGGAAACGACGATGGCGCGGGTCGAGTCGTACGGTCCGAGCGATGCGGCGACCACCACGACGGCGATCTTCTGGCCCTTGTGAAAGACCGGCTTGGCGAGAAAGACCCGGTCGCGCTGCTGGGTCTTGGTCTCCTTCGCGACGGAGGACAGGCGGTGGACGATGCTCTGGACGTGGTCACCCGTGTCAGGACCCTCGACCAGATCGCCGTTGATCCGATAGATCCAGGTGGTGTCGTCGATCGAGTCGTCAGGAGTCTCCGCCGCTTCCACCGCTCCGTCCGGCCCAACGGACAAGGTGGTCGACACGGCCGCGATCTGGTCATTGAGCCTGGTGTCGATGTTGTTGCGCATCAGCGCCGAGAGCACCAGCAGGACGGTGCCGATCATCGCGGCCATCGCGATGGCCGACACGGTCGCCGTGGTCCAGACGATGCGTGCGCGAAGGGTGCGACCCGGAGCCCTCATCGCAGCGTGAACCCGACGCCGCGCACGGTGGTGATCTCGACCGGCGACCCCACGGCGGCCAGCTTGACCCGCAGCCGCCGAATGTAGGAGTCGATCGTGTTCTCGTTGACGATTGCACCGTCCGGCCAGGCTGCCGCGACCGCGGCCCGGCGCCTGACGACGCTGTCCGGTGCAGCGGCGATCGCCGCCAGCAGCCGGAACTCGGTCGGCGTCAGCGTCACCTCGGCGTCGCCGACCCTCGCCGAGAGCCGTTCAGGATCGAGCTGAAGGCCACTCGCAGTCTGCGGAAGCGGCCGGCTGCGCTTGTGCAGAGCCGCCACGCGTACGAGCACCTCGGAAATCGCAAATGGCTTGATCACGTAGTCGTCGCCGCCGGCGTGGAACCCGGCGAGGCGATCGTGCACACCGTCCAGGGCGGTCAAGAACAACACCGGGGCGTGCTGTCCACTTGCCCGCAACGACTGGCATACGTCACGGCCATCGGAGTCGGGCAGGCCGATGTCGATGATCAGGACGTCAACACCGCTGTTCGGGCCGAAGTTGGCCACTGCCTCGCTGCCATTTCGGGCGATGACGACGTCGTGGCCGCTCATCTTGAGCCCATCGGTCAGCACACGGCGTACGGACTCGTCGTCCTCGCAGATGCCAACGGTGGTCATCTGGCCATCGTGCACCATGACACCAGCGTCTCTCGCGTCCGCGGCCACCGCAGTCAGGTCGCGTTCAGGTTGCTGAGCGCACCCTGCTGCCATGGCAACACTGGTGCGTCCCGTCCGTCGCGGGCCGGTTTCGGCCCGGCAGCGCGCCCTGCCGTCCTGGACGATCGCGGTCTCGGTGGCCGTCGCGGTGGCGTGCCGCATCCCTTTCATCGGCCATGCACCCAGCCCGGATGAGGCGGGGTTCCTGATTGTCGGACGGCAGTGGAACGGCGCCGGCAGCTCGTTGTACGGCAACTACTGGGTTGACCGACCGCCCTTGCTCATCACGATCTTCCGGCTCGCCGCCTCAACCGGTGGGCTGACCGCACTGCGGCTGATCGGCTGCCTCGCAGTGGCCGGACTGGTCGTGGGCAGCGCGCGGGTGGCCGGCTTGATCGGCGGAAAGCAAGCCGCGCGCTGGACCGCCGTGACGGTCACCGGGTTGTCGGTCTCGCTCGTCGGATATGGGGTGAACGGAGAACTCCTGGCGGCACCGTTCGTGGTGGCCGGATTCGCTGCTGTGATCGCCGCCGTTCGCGCCACCGATGGGCGTCGTGCGGCCGCCCTCGCCGGTGCTGCCGGCGGTCTCGCGATGTCAGCCCTCCTGATCAAGCAGAACTTCGCCGACGTTGCGGCCTTCGGCGCGGCGGCGTACGTCATCGCCGGCCTGCGACGTGAGATCCCCAGGCGGCGTCTGTACCACCTGATCGTCGCCTCCACGGCGGGGGCGCTCCTTGTCCTCGTCGTCATCGGATGGTGGACGGTATTGCACGGCACCTCGCTCAGCGGGGTGTTCGATGCGATGTATCCGTTCCGCATCAAGGCCGGCCATGTCATGGCGGTGGGCGGACGGCAGCACGCAGCGTTCCGCCTTAACCTGCTGCTCATCATGGCGTTCCGCACGGGATTGGCCATCGGACTCCTGGTGGTGGTCGGCCATCTCATCTCACGACGGCGGCCGACCGAGACGGCGTGGTGGGCACTTCTCGTCGCGACCGGATTCGGCGGCGTCTCGGTGTTCCTCGGCGGCAACTACTGGGTCCACTACCTGGTGGAGCTGATCGGCCCGGCCGCGATCGCCGTCGGTGTCCTCGCCGCGCGCCGGTACCGAGGTGCCCTCGCGGTCGTGACGTACATCGGGATTGCCGCGGCGCTCGCGTGGGGTGTTGCCGTGGCGACTCCACAGGGCAGCGATGCGAAATTGGTCGGGCAGGCCGTCGCGATGTCGGCGCACCCCGGCGACACGATCTTCGCCGCGTACGGACGCCCGAATGTGGTGGAGGCGTCAGGACTC
>Ga0209023_10006391_pt1 | contig 12448 bp, 12 predicted proteins | sample LakOneMetagenome_FD_187468 | JGI IMG/M metagenome (GOLD analysis project Ga0209023, IMG submission 187468) | Freshwater and sediment microbial communities from Lake Erie, Canada (SPAdes) (version 2) | ecosystem: Environmental > Aquatic > Freshwater > Lentic | place: Lake Erie, Canada... | reverse complement strand
CGATCTCGCCCTGCCCTCCTGCGAACTGCACCACATCGTTGCGCGCCGCGCCGCGCTGTGCCGGTCCGAATGCATTTACTGCGCCAGATTCCTCGGCCACCTGACTACCCCGTCGTAGTTGCAGGCGGGCCTTGTTTGCCTCGTTCGGATCGTTGGCGGTCGCTGCTTCGATCTGCTGGCGTACGGCTGCGAGCTTGGCCTGGACTTCGTCACGGCTGGCCGGTGCAATACCGGGGAATGCGTTCGTGGCTGGGCCTGCGGAGGCGCCACGTGTTGAGGCAATCTCCACGCTCGAACGCGCTCTCACCGCCTCGTCGAGCTGCTGCAGCTTCACGGTTCGGATGCGCGCGGCCTCGTCGTCGGCGGAACTGCGCATCCCGCCCTGCGCCATCGGCTGCTCCTGTACCAGCTGCTGTTGGGTCGAGGTGGGCGGCGCTGGCGGAAGGTCGGAGTTCTCGGGCCTGTCCGTCGCCATCGCCGCGCCGTGTGTTGCGACCGATTCGGGTCGCGCGGGAAGTACCGGTGGTGTCGCTGCCGCCGAGATGATGCCATCCTTCTGGTCGCCCACAATTGCGGTCGCGAACATGGTTGCGGAGCCGGTCTTTTGCGGACTCTTCTCGCTTACCCTGTTCGGCTGCCCGCGGTTAGCCGCGACCGACGCCATGATAACGAGGAAGGTGGCCATCGCGCTGCCGAAAAGGTAGATCGGGACGTTGTTCACGCGCCGGACTCCTGCCCGCTTCGATAACTGGCAGGGCGAGGCATCTGGCGACATGTCGTGTTCTGGCACGCTGCTCATGTCCTTACTCCTTCCGCACCCAGTAACCGGCTGGTCCGACACTGCCGTCCTTGGCCAAGTACACCCGCGACAGGCTTTGGTTGTCGATATTCAGTGTGACGCGGTACAAGTCGGTTCCAGCTGGCTGGTCGACCACATAGGAAAACGCCCGACTGCCGTTCTTCCCATCAGGCCCGGGCTTGGGCGCCGCTTTCTGCTCCTGTAGTGCGTAGCCCCGGGAGCGCATCGTGGCGACGAGGGACGTTCCAAATGGATCGGCGGCCGCATGCTGCAGGTTGAAACGGGTAACGGCCGGCGGATACAACCCGACCAGCTTCGTTACTGCGTCATCGGCCATTTTCTTGTCAACAGTCGGGCTGACTTCGGCGAAACTGCCGTAGCTGGCAGACTTGGGACCAGTGCTGCAACCGGCCAGAGACGCCAGTATTACCGCGAGAGCGAGTTTGTACATGTCATTTGTCCTTCGTGATCGTGATCCGTTCCTGGTTCTTGCCGGCGCCGGCAATCAGGATCGCCTTCTGGAATACGTTATCGACGATGTAACGGTCACCGTGCACGCGGTAGTTGACGGTGATGGTCTCGTCGTCGCCAGTGAGCCAACCACCTTCTTTGCGCACTATCAGCAGGGCCGGCGCTTCGGTCTGGTTCATCTTGGCCGGCATTTGAATGACGGTTTTGACGCCGTCGTTATAGACGCGTACTGGCTTCCAGGCGGCCGAACCCTTGACCTCGTAGTCGAAATGCAGATCGCGCATGTCTTCGGTCGTGCCAGGGAGGGTCCGCTCCTGCTTGAGCTTCGCCTCGTTCACCCGGATCGCGTCCCATTTGGCCATCACGTCTCCTGGGTAGCTGAAACCGACCCGTGCCATATAGTCGGTCCGGTGCGACCGCAGGCGGATGTGGTAGGTGCGCCGGTTGGTGGTGACGATTAGGGACGTATTCAGTCCGACATCGAGTGGCTTGACGACGAGGTGCAATACCTCGGCCGGACCGCTGCCGCTGATGGCTGGTTCTACCAGGAAGCGCGAGTCGCCGACGTTCAGGTTGTTGACTTGCTCGCCGGCTTGCAGCTCAATGTCGCATACCTGCAGGACCGCACATACGACAGTGATCTGCTGGGTGCCGTACACAAAGCGCACCATGCCACCCGGATCTGCAACCGGCTTGATCCCTGCGCCAATGGTCTGCCATCGCTGCGCGACGGCGAGCGCAGCCCTTTCCTGGCTTGTCAGCTTCGCGTTCTCTTTCGAAAAGTATGCATCGGCCGCCTTTTGCGCCGAGCTTGCCGGTCCCGTTTCGCCAGCCAGGGCTGCGGCAAGAGGCAGAGCGCACAACGCCGCCATCAATTGCGTTTTCATGGCATGTCCTCTTAATGTTGTTTTGACCAGGTGAAGTCGCGGACGTGGATGCCCAGCGGGTTGTCGCGCATTTGTTCTTCCGTCGTTGCTGACGTGGCCTCGACGGTATATACCGTCACCAGCGCCCGCCAGCGCTGCGGCGCCGACTTGAGCACCCCCTGGCGGTCGCGCGTGGTCTCGATCCAGTCGACCTGCCAGGTCTCGCCGGTCTGAAGCAGCGTCGTCTCGACCTCGATGCTCACGGTCTCGTTGGCGGCACGCTTGAACGGCGAACTGGCTTCCGTACCGTTCAGCCACTCGTTCATCTTCGTGGTAGCCGCGTCGTTAGGCGCCAGCATGGCGTAGATCCGCAGCACGGCCTTGCGCTGCAGCGCGACGTCGGGCGTGACCAGGCGCGCATCGGCTATCCAGGCCGCCACGCTCGCGCGCACCACACGCGGGTCGGCCGGCTGCGCGCGGTCAGCCGTCGTCGTGGCCGCGTGCTGCCCGAGCTTGTCGACCTCGACCACCATCGGGACGAACCGGGACTGGCTGCCGATATAGGTCATGCCACCGACTGCCGCCAGCGCGATCAGCAGGCAAAGGACGCCGCCCAGCATGGCCATCTGGCGGCTGGCGACCACGCCGCCGATATGGTCGTTCCAGGTACGACGCGCGGCCAAGTAGGGATTCTCGCTTTCGCCGGGGCGGCGCCCGCCATCGAGCGGGGCGTCGGCTCTGCGCGAATCGCCAGCTGGCTTTTGCCGGATCAGGCGCTGGAGCATGGAACCGATGTTGATATTCATGTCGTCACCTCGTCAATGTCGAGGACCTCGCTTGCAGGCGGCCTCGAGGTGCCAGATACGGGCAGATAGTCGTCGAGGCGCAGTCCTCTGGTGACTAGCCACGCGTGTATCCAGTTATCGCCATGCTTGGCTTCCAATCGCTTGATGGCAGCGATCGATTCCTTGTCGGTCGCGCCGATGAATGCCAGCGCGAGCGGGCCTAGGGCGGTGTCGTACAGCCGTCGGCCAGAATCGGTGACGCAGTAGTACTGGCGCTTGGGGATGGCGCCGGCGAGGATGTCGATCTGGCGGTTGTTCAGGCCCATGCGGCGATACAGCGCGGCGCTGTCCTCGTCGCGCGCATTCAGGTTGGGCAGGAAGATTTTGGTGGCGGTGGATTCCACGATCACGTCGAGGATGCCACTGTCGGCGGCATCGGTCAGGCTCTGCGTCGCCAGCAGCACCAGGCAGTTCTTCTTGGCGAAGGCCTTGAGCCATTCGCGTATCTTCTCCCTGAACACGGGGTGGCCAAGCATCAGCCAGGCCTCGTCGATCAGGATCGCCGCCGGCTGGCCGTGCAGGCTGCGCTCGACGCGGCGGAACAGGTACAGCAGAGCTGGCAGCGCGTACTTTTCGCCCAGGTTCATCAGTTCTTCGATTTCGAATGTCGTGAACCGCGACAGCTCAAGGCCGTCCTCCTCGGCGTCGAGCAGGTGGCCCATCATTCCGTCGACGGTGTACTGCTTCAAAGCTTCGCGGATCTGCTCGTCCTGAATTGTCAGCGACAGTTCGGACAGCGTGCGCGCTTCGCTTTCGTGCATGTTCATGATGGCGTTGCCGATCTCGTTGCGCTGCGCCGGCGTGGTCTGGACGCCATTCAGCGCGAGGATCGTGTCGATCCAGTTCATTGCCCAGGCCCGGTCGCCTTTGGTGGCAAGGAACTGCAGCGGGCAGAAGCTGAGGCGGTCGTCGGCCGCGACTTCGAAATGATGGCCGCGCACTGCCTTGGTGGTCGGGTACAGCGACATGCCCTTATCGAACGCGTAGATCGACATGCCGGCATAGCGCAGCAACTGCTGGGCGATCAGCGCCAAGTGGGTCGATTTACCGGAGCGTGTCGGGCCGATCATCAGGGTGTGGCCGAGGTCTCGCACGTGCAGGTTCAGCCGGAACGGCGTCGATCCCTGCGTCACGCACTGCATCAGCGCGGGCGCATTGGGCGGGTACATCGGGCACGGCGCATAGTCAAGGCCGGTCCAGATTGTGCTGGTCGGCAGCAGGTCGGCCATGTTCAGGGTGTTGATCAGCGGCCGGCGCACGTTCTCCACGCCGTGCCCCGGCAGACTGCCGAGGAACGCGTCGAGGGTATTGATGGTCTCGATGCGCGCACCGAAGCCGAGCCGGTTGACCGCCTTTTCGATCATGCGGGCAGACCGCTCCAGCTGCTCGCGGTCTTCGTCGAGCAGCACGACGACGCTGGTGTAATAGCCCTGCGCCACCAGGCCTGAATTGACCTCGGCGATCGCCGCTTCAGCGTCGGCCACCATCGACAACGCATCCTGGTCAATCGCGCCGTTGTTGGTGTTGAAGACCTGATCGAAGAAGCCCCGGACCTTTTGTCTCCACTTCTTGCGATACTTTTCCAGATGCGCGACCGCCTCGTGTGGCTCCATGAAGATGAAGCGCGACGACCAGCGGTACTCGCACGGCTGCTCGGCAAGTGTAGTCAGGATTCCGGGAGAGGACTCAAGGGGAAACCCGTCGATCGCGACCACCTGGATGAACTTGCGACCGATGCGCGGTACCACACCGCTCCAGAGCTCCTGGCCGCCGATTAGGCAGTCGAGATACATTGGATTGCTGGGAAGGACGACGGGGTGATTCTGCCCGGTCGTACAGAACTGAAGCCAGCGCAGTAAATCATCGTGCGTGACGCTCGAACCATCTTCCTGCGCGACCCTCTGGCCGCGCAGTCGCGTCAGCCTGAGCGCTGCGGACAGGCGCGACTCGATGTTGATGCACTCGCGCTTGAAGAAGTCGATAAGGGCTTGCGTGCGCGAATGCCGGTCGGGCGCGGCCATCTCATCGTCGAACATCAGCTCGACGAACTTGCGCTCGGCAAGTACGCGCGGGAACCAGGTCAGGCTTAGCACGAAGTAGCCTTCGTACATCGTGCCGAGGCTCTGGAACAGCCGCCGTCTTTCCTCGTCGATTGCAGCCGACACCGGATCGGGGAAATGCGACCGCTGCGCGTCCGGGTACTCAGGGGCGGGTCGTCGCACCGCATCGACGTGCATCATCCAGCCGTTGCCCAGGCTCGAGAGCGCCTGATTAATCCGCACCGATGCCATGTTGCGTTGCTCGTCTGTGCTGTTGGCGTTGTCGTCGCCCTGGTACAGCCAGGCGGCCAGGAAGGCGCCGTTCTTGCAGACGATCACGCCATCGTCCACCATGGCTGCGTAATTGAGCAGGTCTGCGACGCCGGCGCCCGTCGCGCGGTGCCGTTTCAGGCGCAGCGCTTCATTCGCGGCGCGGATTCGCAGGTACAGTAAGAGCAACATCGCGGCGCCTGCGGCGGCCAGCGTGATTGCGAACAAGCCGTTCATTTGTATTGTCTCCCCTGACTTCTGGTGTTTATCCGGAAAGGCGTGCTGCGCGCCGGGTAGTACGACGCGTAGCGGCGATGTCGCATGTAGACGAAGCGCAGCCGTGGGTCCGCCTTGGCCATGCGCCGGCACGCGAACAGCGCGCCGAACCACAGCAGCAGTCCGAACACGGTCGCCCGCAGTTCCTGCGCCTGGAAGATCAAGGCGAAAGCCAGCAGGCCGGCCATCATCACCAGTTCACGATCGCCTCCCATGAACAGGTTGTGTCGATTGCCGGCGCGCCGAATGGGAATCGTGCGCAGGGCCATGGCTAACTCACGCTATTGGCGCCGGCAGCAAGCAGTTTTCCGTGAGTGAGCGTGGCGTCTCCTACGGCTGCGATCTCGGCGCCCCGGCCAAAGAAGCTGCTCATCATGTTTTGCGCGCCCACCAGTAGGGCCATCACGAGCACAATAAACATCAATGTCCGGAAAAATCCGTTCAGGTCACCTCCCATAATCAAGGTGCCTCCAGATACCACAATGCCGAGGAGCGATAGGGCGAAGGCCACTGGTCCGGTCACGCTGTTGCGCAGATTGACCAGCCACGGTTCGTACGGCAGTGAGCCGCCGGTTCCCTCTGAGGCGTATGCGTGCTCGGGTACCAGCAACAAATACGCGAATACGAGCGCCAGGAGCAGATAAGGCAGCGCTGCGCGGGTAGTGAGGGTTCGCGGGACAAAGCGGTTCGGTTCCATTGGACACTCCTAGAGGGTTTTGGAGAGATAGCGGCCAGCGTCGTATCCGGAGATTTCGTGGATCTCTTGCACGCGGCGGCCGTTGGGAGCACGGGCGATATGCACGACGAGGTGAACAGCCTCGCCGATCAGGGGTTCGATTTCGGAAGGCGCTGCTTCATTTCGGGTGATGAGGGACTTGAGGCGAGTGAGGCCAGCAAGGGCACTGTTGGCGTGCAGCGTAGCGGCGCCACCCTCATGCCCGGTATTCCAGGCGTCCAGCAAATCCAGCGCCTCAGCGCCGCGCACTTCCCCGACCAGGATCCGGTCAGGGCGCATGCGCAGGATGACCTTGAGCAGGGTCGTCATAGGGACGTCGAGCGCAGTATGGTATTGAATGCAGTTCCGGGCGGTGCACTGGATCTCGCCGGTGTCCTCGATGATGCACACGCGTTCATCGGGATCGGTGCATACCATCTCGTTGATAATTGCGTTGACGAGCGTGGTCTTACCGGAACCGGTCCCGCCGGTAACGAGGATGTTGCGGTGCTGGCGAACCGCGTCCTTGAGGGCTTCGCCATGGCGGGCCGTCATGATGTCGGCCTCTACGTACTGGTCGAGTGTGAAAACACTGATAGCGCGTTTGCGAATCGCGAATGTTGGTGCTGACACGATTGGTGGAAGCTGGCCGGCGAAACGCGAGCCATCGAGGGGCAGCTCGCCTTCGACCAGCGGGTGGTTTTTGTTGACGACTTGGTTGAGGGCCGCGGCGACGGTCTTGATGATGGCTTCCGCTCTCGCCGAACGCATCTCGCCAATGTGGCGCATCCCCTCCCCCAGCCGTTCCTGCCAGAGGCAACCGTCGGCGTTGAGCATGATCTCGACCGTGCGGGGATCAGCGAGCGCAGCTAATAACTCAGCGCCCATGTCTCGCATGAGCCGCTCTTTGGCTCGCGTCCTTATCGTTGTAACGGTGTCATCAAGCTCGGTCATGAGTATTCGCTCTGGGTTACGCCGAGCGATACTACGTGGCCGAGGATATACCGAAACGATCTAGAGCAAACGACGAGCTGACTGCTGTATATAGCAATACTTTTCTGCGCTAGCTCAATGCAATTTCCGGACGAAAAGGTACCGCAGGAACTAACCTATTCGGGAAACCAGATGCGAATGAGCCTTGGTAAGGGCAACATGCTGGTCAAGCGACGGGTGCCTTTTTGCCAGGCGCGGTCTTCCGTTTTACCTTGGCGGCGTCGAGACGCTTGCGGTTCTCTTGATCCCACTGCCTGACAGTGAAGGCCTGGAACTCTGTGAGGATGGCAGCGACGCGCGCGTATCCCTCTGGCAGGCTCAGCTTTGACTTGCCACCGGCGAGCTCCTCCAAGGTCTGCCTGTCCAGGTCAGTAGTTTCAAGCAGTGCGGGCAGGGGCGTATCGAGCGCGTGCGCAATCGCCTCCATGATCCGCAGGGATGGATTAGCTTGGTCGTGGGTCAGGTCGGAGAGGAACGATACCGACATGCCAGCCTTTTTCGCCAGCTCGCTCTTGGTCATCCCGATGTCGTCAAGGATGCGCAGGATGTTTGTCAGGAGGATGAGGTTGTACACGCGAGCTCCCACCGATGAACCATTTTTAGCCGCTAAAGTTTGACTGTGCTTTTGGGGTCGGACGCGAGGTTGCGATCGCCCGTGTGCGAGCACAAGTCCTTTTGCCCGTTTCAGTTTATCGCGGAACTGCTGTTGGAATTTGCGGTAGCGGGACCTTCGACCCGATCCGAGACCTATCTAGCAAGCCTCCTCGGCTCGATACCGGAACTTTGATGCATCCGAAATAATGGACGGGTTTGGCTTTGCATCGTCCGCGGCGGCCGAGATACTCTAACTGCATTCGGAATATCGAAAAAGACGCAGTGAACAGCTTTCTTTGTGCCGCTGCCGGCGTACACGAGCCGGCGGGTGGGCGCTCGACAGAACCTGCAGTGCCGATTTGAACGAACCTTGAGGAGTGATCATGAAAAAAGACGAGTCCCCGGTATCGGGTCCGAACGTGTCCGCTGAGTTGCGCCTGATTCGGTTGAAGGAAGTCCTCGCGATTTGCGGAAAGTCTCGGAGCAGCATCTATGAAGCAATCAAAAAGGGGGAATTTCCTTCACCAGTGAAGCTACGCGGCCGATCGTCCGGTTGGATCAAGAGCGAAGTTTTGCAGTGGGCGGAAGCCTGTGTTAGGGCCAGCCGGACGCAGGCAAGAGCGCCAATGTCGAACCGTACGCACTGATGTATCAGCGCCAGCCTGAACGTCCGCACACCTGTCACCGCACTAAATGGCTCTCATCGCTGCCGGTCGGTCAACTAGTAGGCAGCTCGAAGCTGGGCGTACGTTCTAAACCCCAGGCGGTAGTCTAGGAAACTCCTTAACGCACGGCTCGTCTTTGAGTTTTGCGCGCAGCGTGTTAAGGACGGCGCCCTGCGGTCCCGGCAAGGTGGAAAGCATCCTCTGCAGCTGGTCAGCGTAGAGTACGACCGACCGCAGCCGCTTTATTTCCCACAGTAGTGCGCGAACGTCCGCCGAGTCGCGGTTACGTTCCTGAATTTCGCGTAATTGGTCAGTCGCCAGCGGTTCTTTAAAGCCCATGAAGGCATGATACTGTATATCCGTACAGTCCAAGTCCTAAAGCGTGCGGGTAGTGCGTGGGCCTCGAAACACAACCGAAACCGCCACTTGGAACAACCGCTTCCGACCTATTGCGTTGAAAAACTCGCAGGCGATAGCGGTCATGATGAAGTAACTGTACAGGAAAGAATCGCGGCGTAGCCAACGCCGTGTTCGGTCAACTCATCGCTAGTTTGAGCTCTTGTTTCGGCATGAGCAGTTTTTTACTGCGTGCAGCGTGCAAAGACACTTCCAGCTCGCTTGCCGAAAAAAATCGCCGACGCGACACTTCTATGGGGCTACACTTGCAAGCAAAGCAATATGCGCCGTACACTGAGCCATCCATACCGCTGAATTCGCCCACGAGTAGACATGCGATTTTTGACAGAAATTCTGACGACAAGCTCGCAACCTCGGCAACTCCGCCCGGCCTATCGACCTGATGGGTGGGGCAACCAACAATTTCAGAGGTGAGAACAGGCTAATTGTCCATGTGCCAACTCCATGTAAAATATAGAGTCTATTCCAAAGCAATGTTTACGCTTAAGCCTAACCTTGAAGACATCGATATCTCAGACTCCGCCTTTATATTCAGCGATTTTGGAGTCGGACAAATCAACTCTATCGCTGGAATTAGATATCGCCTTCGCGCTAGAAAAGGATGTTAGAGATAATTTGGACCGTGTCTTGACACGGATTGTGACAGAAATTCGATTAACAATATCATATATAAAATAGCGAGGATGTGTTGAGCGATACGGTTTTAGAGCTGTTGCGTCGTGTCAATCCAAATAACGGAAGGTTTTTCTCCACAATAAGTGAATTGAGAAAAAGAACGCCAATAACTAATTACAAGGCTTTATTCCTAAAAATAAGGCGCGTTCGCCCATTGGGCCGCAACGCGCTTATTCCTGGAAAAATCCAAAATATCAGCAAAATAGGCATAACTATACCTATTGAGTCGCTACCTTTCGCGAGCGAAGTCGCGTGGACCTCTATTCAAATATCTGAAAATCTGTCCCGCTTAAATCTTCATGTTTCTACAACTGTTGCGGTCACTGCTGTTGACGGCCTTGAATTTACTGCCATCGATCGCGACGACGGCATCTGAAAAAAGGTCCAACTGCTGGCACAGTACGATGAACTGCCGGCACACCTTACCGATCGCCTTGCCGTTATCTTTTCGGAAGTTCGCTATCGTCTTGAAATCCGGCGCCAGGCGTCCCGTCAGCCACATCAGCTCGACGTTGCGCTGGGCCTCGCGCCCCAGCCGCCGGCTCGATTGAATACGGTTGAGGTAGCCGTAAATATAAAGCTTCAGCAGCAGAGCCGGATGGTAGGCCGGTCGCCCCGTCTTTGCCGGATGCACGCGTCCGAATCCGAGGCTGGCAAGATCAAGCTCTTCGACAAACACATCGACTACACGAACCGGATTATCTTCAGTCACGTAATCGTCCAGAAGCTCAGGCAGCAACGTGCCTTGTCCGCGTTCTTCCCCTTGAATAAAGCGCTTCATGTAGCACCCGTGATGATGAGATACTGGCTCAACGTTTACTGGTAGGATTTCGTTTACACGGTCCGACGTTTTTACACAGCCTGGGCCAGAAGTAGACGTATTTCTTGTTGAGATACGCTGAATTTTTCTTTGGAGTCCGAATGTCTTCATCCCAATGGACTCGACGGGGTAAAACCGTCAGGCAACTTATCGAAGAGCTTCAAACCTTCGAAAATCAGGAACTGGAAGTCCGCATCTCCATCGACAGCGGTGACACCTCTGTTCCAATTTCGCTAGTCGGGAAAAGCGAAGACAAGTACGCATTGCTGATGAATTGCGAGGATCTGCCCACGCCGCGTCGGCATCGTTAGCTCACCATTGGTTCAACCGTGAAGGTCCGTATATGGACTCCTCCTCGTTTGCAAACAATCCGTCTTCAGGCCATGAGGTACGACTGCTCGCGTATATCCGGTCTCGTACTACTGCACCTGTTCCAGGCGCTGGACCCTGATGGGCTATTCGCGCGCTGACTCCCTATCGCTTTGACGGGCTTAAAAGCCTCAGACCTTATCGGGTTTTGTCAGCGCAGGTTCGACCTGTTGGCCATCATGCGGCTTGTCATGCAATCGTGGTTCGGATACTTCGTCAGTGACTTCTGCTGCTGTGCTTAGGCGGTTTGAGGTCGGTAATCGGTTCCTTTGGTCAGCATTGCCCAGGCGATGCGCGCAGTCTTGTTCGCTAACGCTACCGCGGCGATATTTGGGTGTCGCGTTGTTGCGATGCGCATTACCCAGGTGCTTAGTCGATCTGTTTTGGACTGGGCCGTTCGGATGACAGCTCGGGCGCCGTGCACGAGCAAACTGCGCAGATAGGTGTCGCCTCGCTTGCTAATGCCGAGCAATCGTTCTTTTCCTCCCGAACTGTTTTGTTTGGGCGTAAGCCCAAACGAAGCAGCCATCTCTCGGCCGGTGGAAAACTGTCTTGCGTCTCCAACCGTTGCCAACAATGCCGTCGCGGTAAGCGGCCCGATGCCACGCACTTGCTGCAAACGTACAGCCACTGGGTCTTGCCGAGCAATCTGTTCGATCTCTCGGTCGAGTTCTTCGATACGCTCGTCGAAAGCCAGAAGATCTCGCCACAGCCCACGCAACAGCCGACGAAAGCGTTCGCTCAGCCCGTTTTCCTGATTCTCGAGCCAGCGCGGGATTGCCGACCTTAAATGCAGCAGCTCTTTTGGCGCCACCAATCCATATTCGGACGCCAGACCCCGCAACTGGTTGGCCTTCGCCTTGCGCTGATCCATCAGACCCGAGCGCACCCGGTGTACGGCCTGGATATCCTGCTGCTCGACGGTTTTAACTGCGACAAAACGCATGCTCGGCCGGCTCATCGCTTCACAGATCGCCTCGGCATCGTTCGCATCGTTCTTGTTGCTCTTGACGTAAGGTTTGACGAACTGCGGAGCGATCAATTTGACCGTGAATCCCTTTGCCTGCAGCAGCCGGGCCCAATGATGCGCGCCACTACACGCTTCCATTCCGATTTCACAGCCCGGTTCGATCCTGTCGAGCAGAGCGTTGATCCAGTCACTTCGGACCAGCTTGCGCCGCCAGACCATCTTTTCCGAACGATCTATGCCGTGCAGCTGAAAGACATTCTTTGCCAAATCAACCCCAACGCGGATAAGCTTCATGACGGACTCCTTCTTTCCAAACCGGTTGTGTGGAAACTCCAGTTTGGCACTTACGTGCCCTCAGGGGGAGGAGGAGTCCATCCCATTGCAATGGTTCGGAACTGCCTCCGACCTCCTGGAAAATCTCGTAGGCGATCAGGCCAACCAAACCCGACAGAACAGCAAAGACAAACATGTTCCACATAGCTACCAAACGCTTTTCAGCATCCCTCCGTACAGTGACTACGCTTTGAGCATAGCAGCCGCCAGTGTATTTACAAGCCTCCCCATTGCCTTTATTTGCGGCTCTGTCCGTCCGGCATTTCAATCGCGTGACGGGTATTTACGCATCGCGGCACTATGGCGCCACGCCATGCATACGACATTGGCA